>Ga0255058_10001249_pt1 | contig 14430 bp, 11 predicted proteins | sample Cases_109_9_MG_FD_188637 | JGI IMG/M metagenome (GOLD analysis project Ga0255058, IMG submission 188637) | Seawater microbial communities from Amundsen Gulf, Northwest Territories, Canada - Cases_109_9 | ecosystem: Environmental > Aquatic > Marine > Gulf | place: Canada: Northwest Territories... | reverse complement strand
TCAATGTTGCCAACGCAATAAGTGTTTTGGGCCTGCTGTTTAGCTGGGACGTCCCAATCGGCGATGCCTGCGAGGTATTAAGCAAGACGTCCGCGCCACCGGGGCGCATGCAACGGGTCGCCGATTCCGTGGCGCCTGGCGTATATGTCGATTATGCGCACACGCCGGCCGGACTCGAAGCGGCGCTACGCTCACTACGTTCGCATTGCAGAAAATCGCTGTGGTGCGTTTTTGGCTGCGGCGGAGACCGTGACCGCGGCAAGCGGCCGTTGATGGGCAATTCAGCGGCAAGACTGGCCGACCGCCTCGTCGTGACAAACGACAATCCACGATCCGAATCGCCCGGCAACATCATCGCCGATGTCATGCAGGGCGCTGGCGACAAATCCGGCGCGGTCGCCATCGAGGACAGGGCCACAGCAATCGCCTATGCCATTCACGAAGCAGCCGATGACGACATCGTGCTGATTGCCGGCAAGGGCCACGAAAATTATCAGCTTATTGGTGACCAGCGACTCACCTTCTCGGACTACGACGCGGCATTGGCGAATGTCTTTGCTCGCCGCAGCAAGAGCGCTGGTCGGCGATGATCGAGGGTACCTTGGCAGCAGCAGCCCACATCCTCAATGGCACGCTTATCGGTTCCGATCGCAGGTTTGCGGGGGTCAGCACAGATACGCGAACGCTGGGACGCGACGAGCTGTTCTTTGCTTTGCAAGGACCGAATTTCGATGGCGGCGCATTCGTCTCTGCGGCGGCAGAAATGAATGCTGCCGCCGCAGTGCTGCCCGATGCTGTAGATGTCAATATTCCACAGATCACGGTGGACGATACCAGGCTGGCGCTTGGCGTGTTGGCCGCTTCATGGCGCAAGAGAATGCCGGCGAAAGTCATCGGCATTACCGGCAGCAATGGCAAGACAACCGTTAAAGCGATTCTTGCGAACTGTCTGTCACTATCTGCCGAAACGCTGGCGACACGCGGCAATCTCAATAACGACATCGGCCTGCCGCTGATGTTGCTCAACCTGTCCGAGAAACATCGTTACGCCGTCATCGAAATGGGCGCAAATCATCCCGGCGAGATCGCCTACCTAACGTCTCTTGCGGAACCCGACGTCGTCATGATCACCAACGCTGCACCGGCACATCTCGAGGGTTTTGGAGATCTCGACGGTGTCGCCTCGGCCAAGGGGGAGATTCTGCAGGGTGATATCTCGCCGGTCTTCGTCGTGTTGAACGCCGACGATCCTTATTTCGCTTACTGGAACTCCCTGCTGGCGGGCGACACCGTAATCAGCTTCGGCGTCGAGGCAACCGCGTCGGTCTTCGCGACCGATGTCGAGCCTGACGGCGACATGATGAATTTCAGCCTGCACATTCATGCAGAAGAGATTCCCATCAAATTGCCACTGGCCGGCATGCACAACGTCAGCAACGCCTGCGCCGCGGCAGCCGTGCTGCACGGGCTCGGCATGGACAGCAAACAAATTCGGCAAGGGCTCGAGTCCGTGCAGGCAGTCGCCGGAAGACTGCAACCTGTCGAGCGCATTACTTCCCTGACCGTCTACGACGACAGTTATAACGCAAATCCGCAAAGCGTCATTGCAGCGGCCGAGTTTCTGGCCGCGCAACCCGGCCACAACTGGCTCGTGCTCGGAGACATGGGGGAGCTTGGCGAGGACGAGATCTTGCTGCACAAGGCCGTCGGCCGGGCAGCAAAGCGACTCGGTATCGATCGAATCCTGGCAACCGGGAATTTGTCGAAAAACACCGTCAAGACTTTCGGCAACGGTGGACAGTGGTACGAAAATATTGACGGCCTGGTCGAGGAGTTACAGCGCACGGCGACAAAAGACACCAACATTTTGATCAAGGGCTCCAGGTTCATGGAAATGGAGCGTGTGGTCGAGGCACTGATCAACGAACCGCCAACGAGGCGCAAGGCCTGATCATGCTGCTCTATCTCACAGAGTACCTAACCCAGTTCGAGTCCGGCTTTAATGTTTTCAGCTATCTGACCCTGCGTGCAATCCTGGGCGCGCTGACCGCGCTGGTCCTGTGTTTTGTCATCGGGCCACGAATGATTGCAAAGTTGAGCCTCAATCAGGTTGGCCAGCCAGTTCGCGAACAAGGGCCATCGACGCACTTGCCAAAAGCCGGCACGCCGACAATGGGCGGCGCACTGATACTGACTGCAATAGTTGTAAGCACGGTGCTCTGGGCGAATCTCGAGAACCGGTTTATCTGGATCGTGCTTTTCGTGACGCTCACATTCGGCGTGATCGGCTATGTAGACGATTACAAAAAACTTGTCCTGCAGGACCCAGCCGGGCTGTCGGCAGGCAAGAAACTTTTCTGGCAGTCGGCGGCGGCAATCATCGCAGCCGTGGCACTGTACCTGCTGGCGGTGGACCCGGTCAGCACGTCGCTCCTGATACCGTATTTCAAGGATTTGGCGTTACCGCTCGGTGTATTGCAGATCGGCGTCACGTTCCTGTTCATCGTCGGCTTCAGCAATGCTGTAAATCTGACCGATGGCCTGGACGGGCTGGCGATCATGCCGACGGTTCTGGTGGGTGGTGCACTTGGTGTTTTCGCCTATGTGACCGGCAACATCAATTTCGCGGAATATCTTGATATTCCCTACGTCGCCGGTACCGGTGAGGTGCTCGTTTTTTGTTCGGCGCTGGCCGGAGCCGGGCTGGGTTTCCTCTGGTTCAACACCTATCCGGCGCAGGTGTTCATGGGTGATATCGGTGCCCTTTCCCTCGGGGCCGCACTCGGCATCGTCGCCGTCGTCGTTCGTCAGGAAATTGTATTGGCGATCATGGGCGGCGTGTTCGTCGTTGAAACGGTGTCGGTCATCATCCAGGTCGCGTCATTCAAGTTGACCGGTCGTCGTGTCTTTCGCATGGCGCCACTGCATCATCACTTCGAACTCAAAGGATGGGCGGAGCCGAAAGTCATCGTCCGTTTCTGGATAATCACGGTCATTCTCGTTCTGATTGGCCTGGCGAGTCTGAAAATCAGATGAGCGCGGTCAAGAAACAAAAACCCGCACTGTCGAAGGCCGACAACCTCGTGTTCGGTCTGGGTGTCACCGGCATGTCGGTCGCCCGGTATCTGAAGCGCAATGGCATTGACGCGCTATTCGTCGATAGCCGAAGCCAACCGCCGGGCCTCGATGAATTGCAGGAGCTCCTGCCGGATGCCGATGTCGTTCTCGGCGAAAACGCCACTGTTCAACTTACGAAAATCAATCGCATCGTTGCATCACCCGGTGTTGCCGATTCCGAGCCAATGCTGACCATGGCAAGAAAGGCCGGTATCGATGTCGTGTCCGACATCGAGTTATTTGCACGGGACGCCGAGGCGCCGATCGTTGCTGTCACCGGCTCGAATGGCAAGAGCACGGTCACGACGCTACTTTCGTTAATGTGCGATGCGGCCGGCAAGACGGCTCTTGCAGGCGCAAATCTCGGCGAACCCGCGCTCGATCTGCTGCAACAGGACAAGCCGAATTTCTATGTCCTCGAGCTCTCGAGCTTTCAGCTTCAGCGTACCAACACACTGTCGGCGAAAATTGCGGTGTTACTGAATATTTCAGCCGACCACCTCGACTGGCACGAGAGCGAAAAGAATTATCGCAATGCCAAATACCGCGTATTCAAGAACGCCGATGCAGCGGTGATCAGCCGCGACGATCCGGACATCGCCAAGCAGGTGGGCAAAGGCACGCGCGTCGTCAGTTTCGGGCTCGACGCACCCGATGACGGACACTATGGGCTGCTCGAAGAAGAGGGCACAGCATTTCTCGCACGTGGAGAGCAGCTGCTGCTTGCGACATCGGAGCTGGCCCTGGTCGGCCGGCACAATCAATTAAATGCGCTCGCGGCGCTGGCTGCCGGTGAGCTCATGGGACTCGAGTTGTCCGCGATGCTGCAGGTGCTTGCGGAATTTCCCGGCCTGGCCCACCGCATGCAGCTGGTCGCGAGTAAGAAGGGCGTCGATTTCATCAACGATTCCAAGGCCACCAACGTCGGTGCAGCGGTTGCCTCGGTCGAATCGATAGACGGTGTCATTGTGCTGATCGCGGGCGGCGAAGCGAAGGGCGGCGACTTCAACGATCTGTCGAAGGCGTTGAACAACCGGCTCAGAGCGGCAGTTCTGATTGGCAGCGATGCCGACCGAATTGCGGATGCGCTGACGGACGCGGCGCCGGTTCGTATCGCAAACAACATCAAAGAAGCTGTTGTTCAGGCAGCCGGCTACGCCGAAACCGGTGACACCGTCCTGCTGGCGCCAGGCTGTGCGAGTTTCGACCAGTTTCCGAATTACATGGCCCGCGGCGATGCTTTCGTCGAGGCGGTTCAGGGCTTGCCGTCATGAGCCTCTCCAGCGCCACAATGCCGTTTCCGGCCCGCCTGCGTACGCCATTGCAAATGGATCCGGTGTTGCTTTCGATCGGTCTCGTCCTGTTGATCGGTGGTCTGGTCATCCTCGCGTCGGCATCGATATCCGTCTCGGACAATACAGTCGGTGAACCCTTCTATTACGTGCAGCGACAAGCGATCGCCGCACTGATCGGTGTCGCTGCCGCCTTTATCTGCCTGTTCATACCGATGAGCGTGTGGCGAAACCTGGGTCCGCTGATGCTGCTGATCGCACTCGCATTGCTGCTCGTGGTGCTCATTCCGGGCGTCGGCCATGCAGTCAATGGCAGCACTCGCTGGCTACGAGTCGGCGTCATCAATATTCAGGTATCGGAACCGGCGAGGCTCTGCCTGATTCTGTATATCGCAGGCTATCTCGTCAGACAGAACAAATCGTTGCGAGAACAGTTCTCGGGCTTCCTGCGGCCAATGCTGGTCTTAAGTCTCGCGTGCGGGCTGCTGCTGGCAGAACCCGATTTTGGCGCGGCGATCGTTTTGCTGGCGACGGCATTGGCGATGCTCTTTGTTGCCGGCGCTCGTGTGCGCGATTTCCTGCTGTTTTTCAGCACAACAATAGTCGCGATGGCAGGACTGGCCATAACGTCACCCTATCGCTTGCAACGATTGACCGCTTTTCTCGATCCGTGGTCCGACCCCTTCAATTCCGGATTCCAGCTGACGCAGTCACTGATCGCCATCGGCCGCGGTGAATGGTTCGGCGTGGGGCTCGGCTCCAGCGTACAAAAATTGTTCTATCTGCCGGAGGCGCATACAGATTTCGTATTTGCTGTATTCGCGGAAGAATTCGGTCTCTTAGGTTCACTCTTGCTGATTGCGTTGTTCTTCGGCCTGCTGTGGCGGATATTCAAGTTGTCTATCCGTGCTGCAAACGCCGAAAGATTCTTCGAAGCGTATCTAACGGTGGGCCTGGGCACCTGGCTTGGGCTTCAGGCGTTTATCAATGTCGGTGTAAACATGGGCATGTTGCCGACCAAGGGCCTGACCTTGCCGCTAATCAGTTACGGCCGCAGCAGTCTGATCATCGCGATGATCAGCATCGGGCTTTTGCTTCGAGTGCACCACGAACTCCTAACGGATGCCCGACCCGTCAATCGTAAGCGCGCTCGTAAGAAGGCAAAACGATGAGCGGGCGACCGATTCTTGTAATGGCGGGCGGAACAGGTGGCCACGTGTATCCGGCGCTTGCCGTCGCCAAGGCCATGCAGCAGCAGTCACGCGAAGTCGTCTGGCTCGGCACCCATCGCGGGCTCGAGTCCAGGGTCGTACCGGCGAACAACATAGACATGGAATGGATTAGCGTCGGCGGCCTACGTGGCAAGAATTCGTTAACGCTGATCCTCGCGCCATTCCGGCTCATCTGGGCATTGACGCAATCCTTATTCGTCATGGCCCGACTTCGTCCAGCCGCCGTTCTCGGCATGGGCGGTTTCGTCAGCGGGCCAGGCGGTCTTGCCGCATGGTTGATGCGGCGGCCGCTCGTGATCCATGAACAGAATGCCATCGCAGGCTTAACTAATCGTCTTCTGGCGCGTCTTGCCCGGGTTGTGCTTCAGGCCTTCCCGGGCACTTTTCCCGCCGATATCAAGTCCGAGACCGTCGGTAATCCGGTGCGAGCCGATATCGCGGCACTCGAAGATCCAGCGACACGTTTCGGGTCACGCGAAGGCCCGCTACGCCTACTGGTGCTCGGCGGCAGCCAGGGAGCGCTCGCGCTGAACAAAGTAGTGCCGGCGGCGCTGGCACTGCTGCCAGCAGCGCTGCGACCCGTCGTGCGACATCAGGCTGGCAGCCTGACCATCGATGCCGCGCGAACTGCTTATGAGCAGGAAGAGATAGAGGTAGAACTTTTGCCTTACATCGAGGATATGGCTGACGCATACGCGTGGGCCGATCTCGTCGTCTGCCGTGCCGGGGCGCTGACGGTGGCCGAACTGTCCGCTGCCGGTCTACCGGCCATATTCATACCTTATCCCGCAGCGGTTGACGACCATCAGACGGCGAACGCACAGCCGATGGCCGATGCAGGTGCTGCGGAAATCATGGCTGAACGGGATTTGAGCGATGAGTCTCTTGCCAGGCTTTTGACCAATTGGCTGAGCAGCCGGGACGAGTTAGTTGCCCGGGCGTTGCGAGCGCGGTCATTACATGCGCCGGATGCGCTAGGCCGCATCAGCAGTCTGTGTCTCGAAGTCGCGGGAGCAAACGCATGATCAAAGGAATGCGTCGAATTAACCGCGTCCATTTCGTCGGCATTGGCGGCTCGGGCATGTCCGGCATCGCTGAGGTCATGCTGAGCCTTGGCTATCAGGTACAGGGCTCGGACCTCAAGAACAACGCGTCAGTCCAGCGGCTCAAAAATCTCGGTGCCACAGTATTCATCGGGCACGATGAAAAAAATATTTGTGACGCGGATGCGGTCGTTGTGTCGAGTGCTGTCGATGAAAGCAATCCCGAAGTCGCGGCTGCCCGGGAGACGCTGCTGCCGATTGTGCAACGCGCGGAAATGCTTGCTGAGCTTATGCGATTCCGCTACTCGATCGCCGTGGCAGGCACACATGGCAAGACCACAACAACCAGCCTGGTAGCAAGTGTGCTTGCCGAAGGTGGTCTCGATCCGACTTTTGTGATCGGCGGGCGCCTGAAGAGTGCCGACAGCAATGCGCGACTTGGACAGGGCGAGTACCTCGTCGCTGAAGCTGACGAAAGCGACGCAAGTTTCGTGCATCTGAAGCCGATGCTGGCGATCGTTACCAATATAGATGCCGATCACATGTCTACCTACGATGGCGATCTCGAGAAACTGCGTAACGGATTCGTCAAGTTTCTGCACAACCTGCCGTTCTACGGGCTCGCCATTCTCTGTGCCGACGACCCGGGCGTAAACCAGGTGCTCGGCCAGGTCGGCAGGTCGACAGTGACGTACGGCATAGACAGCGAGGCGGACATACGTGCCGAGGACATCGAGTTTTCGGAAGGTCTGACACGTTTCCGGGTGGTGCGCCCCGACAAGGATGAAGCGCTGGACATCAGTCTGCGGCTACCCGGCTTGCACAATGTGCGTAACGCGCTTGCCGCAATCGCCGTTGCCGAAGAACTGCAGATCGCGGACCAGGCCGTCGTCGATGCATTGCAGAACTTCGAAGGCATCGATCGCCGTTTTCAAAATCAGGGAGAGGTCGAAACCACGAATGGGCGGGTCATGCTGGTCGACGACTACGGCCATCACCCGACCGAAATTGCCGCGACCATCGAGGCCGCCCGTGCCGGCTGGCCGCACAAACGCATCGTTCTGGCGTTTCAGCCGCACCGGTATTCGCGAACCCGGGACCTGATGGACGATTTTGCCACCGTGTTATCGGAGGCCGACGTTGTAATCGTTCTCGAAGTATATGCCGCCGGCGAAGACCCGATTGCCGGTGCAGACGGTCGGGCAATCGCCCGTGCCGTAAGAAGTCGCGGCGGAGTCGAGCCCATTTTTGTTGAAGAACTCGACGGCCTCGCAGAGGTTCTGGAAGGCGTGCTCGCTGACGGCGATCTGGTCTTGACGATGGGCGCTGGCGACATAGGTGCACTTGCGACTCGTCTGCCTACACTGCTAGCCAAAAAACCGACACTCAAGTTGCACTCATGATGGCCGCAGAAAAGAGTCCAGCGGTAACTGGCGATCTGCGTCGTGACGAGCCCATGAGCAAGCACACGTCGTGGCAGGTTGGTGGGCCGGCCGAATACTTTTTCAAGCCCGCCGACATCGCCGACCTCGCCTTGTTTCTTAAAGAGCTCAACGCCGATGTCCCGGTGTTCTGGTTCGGCGTCGGAAGCAATCTCCTGGTTCGTGACGGTGGCTTGCCCGGTGTCGTCATTTCCGTCGCGGGCATATTGAAACAAATAGAGCAGACCGGCAGTTATCAGGTTACAGCGGGCGCCGGTATTCCCTGCACCCAGCTTGCGCGGCAGTGCATTCGCTGGGGCCTTGGGCCGTCAGAATTCTTCGCCGGCATCCCCGGCACCCTGGGCGGTGCGCTTGCAATGAACGCGGGCGCGCACGGCGGCGAAACCTGGGAGCGTGTCAAGTCCGTCAAGACAATCGACCGCCGGGGCGAATTACACGAGCGCGTGCCCGATCAATACGAGATCAACTATCGAAGCGTGCTCGGTCCCGGCAATGAGTGGTTTCTGGAAGCTGTCCTGAAATTCGATCCAGCGGCCGATGCCAGCATGGACACGCTAAAGGAGATGCTCGAACGTCGAAAAGCAACACAACCGTTGGGACTGCCGAGCTGTGGCTCGGTGTTCAGAAATCCGCCGGGCGATCACGCCGCGAGGCTGATCGAGGCGTCGGGGCTGAAGGGTCACCGAATTGGTGGCGCCGAGGTATCTGAAAAGCACGCCAATTTCATTATCAACTCCGACGACGCCAGCGCCGCTGATGTCGAGCAACTCATTACTCATGTGCAACAGACGGTCGCCGATCAACAAGGTGTCGATCTGATCCACGAAGTTCGAATCGTCGGGGACAGCGCATGAGCAGAGAACGGCGAATCGTCATTGGCAATGTGGCTGATTTCGGACGCGTCGCCGTCATGTTCGGCGGCATATCGGCGGAACGGGAGGTGTCGCTGGACACCGGTAAAGCCGTACTTGCCGCACTGCAGTCCCGAGGCGTCGATGCGCTTTCCTGGGACCCGGCGGAAAAGAGCATGCACGACTTCGACGAAGCCGGCTTTGACCGCGTCTGGATCGCATTACATGGCACGGGCGGGGAAGACGGCGCGCTTCAGGGCGCGTTGCAGTGGCTCAACATGCCTTATACCGGCAGCGGCGTCATGGCGTCGGCAGTGGCGATGGACAAGGTCCGCAGCAAGCGTCTGTTCAAGGAAGCGGGCATAGCGACGCCCGACTTTGTCGTTGTTGAACAAAAGTCCGACGCGATTCTTGCGGCAGACGAATTCGGCTATCCACTCATACTGAAACCCTCGAATCAGGGCTCAAGTGTCGGCATGAGCAAGGTATTCGAAGCCGGGGAGCTTGGCGCTGCCGTCGATCTGGCATTGAGTTTCAGCGGGCCTGCATTGGCCGAGCGTTGCATTGTCGGCAACGAAATGACGGTAGGAGTTCTTCAGGGAGAGGCATTGCCCAGCATTCGCATCAATACGCCACGTGTTTTTTACGACTATCGGGCAAAGTACGAAGCAGACAGCACCGAATATCTCTGTCCGGGAACGAACGATCCTGCAATCGAGGCGGAGTACGCGAAGCTCGCCGTCGCCGCGTTCGAAGCGCTTGGCTGCTCCGGTTGGGGCCGCACCGATTTCATGACTGACAGCGACGGCAGGCCACAGGTTCTGGAAGTCAACACCATTCCGGGCATGACCAACCACAGCCTGGTGCCGATGGCTGCTAAGACTGCCGGCATCGATTTCGAGGAACTCTGTTGGCGAATTCTGGAAACGAGTATCGAAGCGCAGTCTGAAACATCTCACGTCGAGGCGGCAGCCAATGACGCGTAAACAGGCAAAGCGTCGCAAGCCGCAAAAGGTAGAGAAATTCCGGCTGCCAAAAATTCCGTTGGCCAGAATCCTGACACCGCTTATTGCCCTTGGCATCATAGCCTTGAGTTATCAGTTGAGCGCGACTCTGCTCGACCGGCCGATTCGCTCGATAACGATCGAAGGCCCGTTTCAGCGAGTGAGCGCACTGCAAATCGAAGAAGCGATTTCCGGCGCACTGAGCGATGGCTTCCTGAGTGCGAACCTGTCGGAGATCCAGCAGCAGATAGTGGCGCTACCGTGGATAGACCAGGCGAATGTCGCCAGGCGCTGGCCCAACCAGCTCGATATCAGTGTGACCGAGCAGGTTCCGGCTGCCTGCTGGGGCGAACGTGGGCTGCTCAACACACGCGGCGAATTGTTCGTGACCGATGCCCGCCATATTCCCGCGGAACTGCCACGCCTCAGCGGACCGGCGAACCGATCTGATGAAATCGCCAAGCGCTACCTCGTGGTCCGCGAGCAGTTGATTCCGTTCGGCCTGGATCTGCGACGCGTTCATATGGACGCGCGTGGTGCCTGGGAAATGACTCTGCAAAACGGCGTGGACATCCGTCTCGGCAGGCGTGAAATCGAGCAGCGGACCGAACTGTTTCTGGACGTTGTCGCAAAAATTATTACTAACCGTGCCGTGGACATCGACTATGTCGACATGCGCTACAGCAACGGCTTCACGATCGGCTGGAAGAACGGCGCCAAGGCACCCGCTGCCGACTCAAGTGAATCTAAGCCCAACATGATGGCATTGCGAGGCGAGGAATAGTGCCGAAGAAAACCGACAAGAACCTGATCGTCGGGCTGGACATCGGCACCTCCAAGGTGGTCGCAATCGTCGGCGAAATCAGCGATGAGGGAAATATCGAGGTGGTCGGTATCGGCTCGCATCCGTCACGAGGATTAAAAAAAGGCGTCGTCGTTAACATCGAATCGACGGTGCACTCGATCCAGCGGGCGGTCGAGGAAGCCGAGTTGATGGCTGGTTGCGATATTCACTCGGTCCACACCGGAATTGCGGGCAGCCATGTGAGAAGTCTCAACTCACACGGCATCGTCGCGATTCGCGATAAGGAAGTCAGTAGCGGCGATGTTGACCGTGTGATCGACGCCGCGCGTGCGGTCGCCATTCCGGCAGACCAGAAAATTCTTCACATTCTGCCGCAGGAATTCCTGATAGATAACCAGGAAGGAATTCGCGAACCAATTGGTATGTCCGGCGTACGCCTGGAAGCCAAAGTGCACATGGTGACGGGCGCCGAAAGTGCGGCGCAAAACATCGTCAAGTGCATTCAGCGATGCGGACTCGAGGTCGATGACATCGTGCTCGAGCAACTTGCATCGAGCTACTCGGTTCTGACCGACGACGAAAAGGAACTCGGCTCCTGCATCGTCGACATCGGCGGCGGTACGACAGATCTTGCCGTATTCCTCGGTGGCGCGATTCAGCACACGGCGGTCATTCCGATAGCGGGCGATCAGGTGACTAACGATATCGCTGTCTCGATGCGGACGCCGACCCAGTATGCCGAGGAAATAAAGATCAAGTACGCCTGTGCACTGTCGCAGCTCGCCAATTCCGACGAGACGATCGAAGTTCCGAGTGTCGGTGAACGACCGCCAAGACGACTGGCACGCCAGACCCTTGCCGAAATCGTCGAGCCGCGATTCGAGGAGTTATTCGGCCTGATTCGCGATGAGCTGAGACGCTCGGGCTTCGAGGAACTGATTGCGGCCGGCATCGTTATCACAGGCGGCAGCGCAAAGATGGAAGGAGCAGTCGAACTTGCCGAGGAAGTCTTCCATATGCCGGTTCGGCTCGGTTCGCCGCAGTACGTAAACGGTTTGATGGACGTGGTCAGAAACCCGATACACGCGACCGGCGTTGGGCTGCTGCTCTACGGCTTCGAAAACATCGTGCGACGAAATCAACGCAGCACGCCAGTATCCGGCAGTGTTGCCGACCTGTGGGGCCAGATGAAGTCCTGGTTCCAGGGCCAGTTTTAGAGGATTTGTTGAAGGACAAATGCAGTAAATGAGTGAGCATCTTTTTAAGTTAATTATTCCGAAGCGGAGGGAATTAAATGTTTGAACTAATGGACGCGCATAGCCAGAGCGCAGTTATAAAAGTGATCGGTGTTGGCGGGGGCGGTGGCAATGCTGTCGCTCACATGGTCCATGCCGGTATCGAGGGTGTCGATTTCATTTGCGCGAATACGGATGCGCAGGCACTAAATAGTGCACGTGTTCGTACCGCGCTGCAGATCGGTTGCAATATCACCAAGGGACTCGGCGCCGGCGCCGATCCGGATGTCGGCCGACAAGCGGCAATGGAAGACAGGGATCGGATTCAGGAAGTCATCGAAGGAGCCGACATGCTCTTTGTAACCGCGGGCATGGGTGGCGGTACCGGAACCGGGTCGACGCCTGTGGTCGCGCAGGTTGCCAAGGAACTCGGCATTCTGACGGTTGCTGTCGTGACCAAGCCCTTCATTATGGAAGGCGGCAAACGCATGGCGATCGCTGAACACGGTATCGCGGAACTCGGCAAATACGTCGACTCTCTCATTACGATTCCGAACGAGAAGCTGCTGAGTGTTCTGGGTGGTGAAACAACCTTGCTGGATGCATTCAAGTCGGCCAATCAGGTGCTGCAAGGTGCCGTCCAGGGCATCGCGGAGCTGATTACGCGTCCGGGGCTGATCAATGTCGATTTTGCAGACGTCCGGACGGTGATGGCGGAAATGGGTATGGCGATGATGGGCTCCGGATCATCGTCTGGCGAAGATCGGGCCCGCGAAGCTGCCGAGGCAGCGATTTCCAGCCCGCTGCTCGAGGACATTAACTTGGCCGGCGCGAACGGCATTCTCGTCAATGTCACGGCCGGAATGGATCTCTCGATCGGCGAATTCCAGGAAGTCGGCAATACCATTAAGGAATTCTCCTCGGACAATGCCACGGTTGTTGTTGGTACCGTCATCGATCCGGACATGTCCGACATGATACGGGTAACCGTGGTTGCAACCGGACTGGGGCAGCAAGCCGCGCAGGCGGGGTCGCCGATGCGCGTCGTTCGTCAGCCGGCCGCTGCACTCGAGCCGAATTATCAGGTTCTCGACAAGCCAACCGTGCAAAGAAAACGTGCAGTTGGCGACGGGCTCGACGAAGCAGGCCTGCAGGAAGAGTTACTCGATATTCCTGCATTCCTCCGACGCCAGGCCGATTAGGAAAACAGACGACGATGTCATGACGCTCACTCGTTAAGTTCGTCGTCACTCCGCTCAGCCGGTCCGGGTAACGCCGGGCCGGCTTTTTTCGTCCACAAAAACGAGCAGGTTTATGTTGCTGATATTTGGCGAAATTTTCATTGCTGTGGTAATCTCTCGCGCTAATCTATGTGAAACAAAGCGGTAAACCCGTTGATTTTCGTGGTGATTTCACAACAGGGGCCGGCCGAACATTGCCGGCTTTTTTGGGGACAAAAACATGAACATTATTCGGGACGCCCGCCAGCAACCGATTTCGGCCGCTCGGCGGGTCTAATGAAAATGTTTGCACCTGAATCCGGTGGCTGTGGCGATGTTACGACAACGAACAATTAAAACGGCGATTCGTGCCACCGGTGTCGGTCTTCATACCGGCGAAAAAGTTTATATGACCTTGCGTCCAGCGGCCGTCAATGCCGGTATCACCTTCCGCCGGGTGGATCTCGACAATCCGGTCGATATCAAAGCCGACCCGACACTGGTTGGCGAAACGATGTTGGGCACCACGCTGATGAAAGATGGTGTGAAGGTTGCAACTGTCGAGCACCTGATGTCCGCTTTAGCTGGCCTGGGGATAGACAACCTGATGGTCGATTTGTCTGCGCCCGAAGTACCGATAATGGACGGCAGTGCCGCGCCCTTCGTTTTCCTTCTGCAATCAGCGGGCATTGAGGAACAACATGCGGCAAAGCGATTTATTCGAATCAAGAAAAAGATCCGCGTCGAAGTCGAGGATAAGTGGGCTCAGTTGACCCCGTTCAACGGCTTCAAAGTCAATTTCGAGATTTCCTTCAATCATCCCGTATTCAACAAGCTGGGCCGGCACGCCTCGATCGATTTTTCGTCGACCTCCTTTTTGAAGGAAGTCAGTCGCGCAAGGACTTTTTGTTTTTTGCGTGACGTTGAAACCCTGCGCGAGCGTAACCTGACGCTTGGCGGCAGCATGGACAACGCTATCGTGCTGGACGACTATCGAATTCTGAATGAAGACGGATTGCGCTATTCAAATGAGTTCGTCCTTCACAAGATCCTGGATGCGATCGGCGACGTCTACCTGCTCGGGCATAGCCTCGTTGGCGAGTATTCGGCTCACAAGTCAGGACACGATCTGAACAACAAATTGCTACGTGCTCTGCTCCAGGATGCGACTGCATGGGAGGAAGTGACC
>Ga0255058_10001248_pt1 | contig 14437 bp, 11 predicted proteins | sample Cases_109_9_MG_FD_188637 | JGI IMG/M metagenome (GOLD analysis project Ga0255058, IMG submission 188637) | Seawater microbial communities from Amundsen Gulf, Northwest Territories, Canada - Cases_109_9 | ecosystem: Environmental > Aquatic > Marine > Gulf | place: Canada: Northwest Territories... | reverse complement strand
GTCTTGCCGACACCCGTCGGACCGATCATGAGGATGTTTTTCGGCGTGATCTCGACCCTCATGTCAGAATCGACCTGGCTTCGCCGCCAGCGATCGCGCAAGGCGATTGCCACCGCGCGTTTGGCGGCGCCCTGGCCGACAATGTGTTTGTCCAGCTCGTGAACGATCTCTCTTGGCGTCATGTATGACATTTCTATTTTCCGATTGGGCGATGCACCGACGGAGGGTCGCGACGAGTCCATGAGCGTATCCGAGATCCTGGATGAGACCCGTCAGTCCGCACTGTCCCCCAACGTTTCAATCGTGAGCGCATTGTTGGTGTAGACGCAGATGTCGGCGGCGATGCCCATGGCCTTCTCGGCGATGCCGCGGGCGTCCATCTGCGTATTTTCGAGCATGGCTCTGGCGGCGGCGAGTGCGTAGGAGCCGCCGGAACCGATGGCCATGGCGTCGAATTCCGGCTCGATGACGTCGCCGTTGCCGGAGATCATCAGAGAGCTCGACGCGTCGGCCACCAGCAGCAGGGCCTCGAGGCGGCGCAACGCCCGGTCCGTTCGCCAGTCCTTGGCCAACTCCACGGCCGCTCGTGTCAGGTTCCCGTGATGCTTCTCGAGCTGCCCCTCGAAACGTTCGAAGAGGGTGAAGGCATCAGCCGTACCGCCGGCGAAGCCGGCGATCACCTTGTCGTGGTAGACCCGGCGCACTTTCTTCGCGTTACCCTTGACGACGGTATCGCCGAGCGAAACCTGGCCGTCTCCCGCCATGACCACATCGCCGCCCTGGCGCACGGCCAGGATGGTGGTGCCTGAGTACTGTTGCATGGAATCGCGCCCGAGTAGTGGAAAGCGCCTGATTTTACACCACGGAGAGCGGCCGATGACTCTTTTCTCCCCTTCCCCCCTTCCCCCCCTTCCCCTTTCCGGCGGCAAGGGGAATGCGTCAATCAGTCCTTGTGCTTGCGGCGCCTGGCCCTGGGATGGGTCCGGTCGTACACCTCGGCCAGGTGCTGGAAGTCCAGGTGGGTGTAGACCTGAGTCGTGCTGATGTCCGCGTGGCCGAGCAACTCCTGGACTGCACGCAGATCACCGCTGGATTCGAGCATGTGACTGGCGAATGAGTGGCGAAGCATGTGCGGATGCACCGGACGGTCCAGTCCCTGGACCCGCGCCCATCTTGCGAGCCGCGCTTGAACCGCCCGCGCCGTGAGCCGCCCGCCGCGACGGCTGATGAAGAGCGCGGTCTCGTCTGCCGAGACCGTGGCCGGCCGTTCGCCCAACCACCTGCGTAGCCACTCACAGGCTACCGCGCCCACGGGCACGACCCGTTGCTTGGCGCCCTTTCCCGTCACCTGCACCAGGGCATCCTTCAGATCGACGTCGCCGACATTCAGGGACACGGTCTCCGCCAGGCGCAGTCCCGACGAGTACATGAGCTCGAACATGGCGCGATCACGGACATCCAGGGCGCTCTTCGCCGGCATGTCCAGAAGCGCGCTCACGCGATCCACGTCCAGCGCGTCGGGAAGCTTTCGCGTTCCGCGTGGAGCGACGACGCCGACGGCGGGGTTGTGGGTCGCCGCTTGTTCGCGGAGCAGAAACTTGTAGAAGCTGCGAACAGCCGACAGAGCCCGTCGCAATGTGGGCGCTCCCGCACCCTGTCTGTGACGCCTGGTGATGTATTCGCGCACCCGGGATTCGTCCACGTCGCGCAGGTCTTCGACGCCCTGATCTGCGAGTCGCTGTAGAAACCGCACGATCTCGCGCCGGTATCCATCGACAGTCAATGGAGACAGCCGCCGCTCACCACCGAGATGCACAACGAAGCGCTCCAGCCAATCATGCATGCGCAACCACCCGCTGCCGCATCAACCCGTCGAGATGTGGGGTACCAGTATACGGCTCACGATTTCGCCGAGCTGCCTCAGAAAAATCGTCCCCATGCCAGGATGAAAGCGCTGCGCATCCCGACTGCCGATGGCGAGAATTCCGAAACGTGCATTCTGGCCCAGCGGCAGAAGTGCGCCGGATGCGATTTCACGTCCGTGCTCGGGAAACAGAAACGCGAGCTGCTTGGTCTTGATGTGCCCGCAAATTGGTTTTCTGGACGCCAGCACCTGGGAGAAAAGTTCCCTGGCGTCGGAATTATTACCGACGAATTCGCCCAAACCTTGATCACCTTGCGATGTCGGGCCGGCGAACAGGCGAATTGCGGCGAAATCGGCCTTGAAGTCCTCGCACATGGCTTGGTAGAGATTCGTCAAGACTTCATCGAGCCGCGTGCACTCCACCAGTGACAGCGTCAGCTGATGCAGGCGCTGGGACAGGGCCTCATTGTCACGGGCGTTGTTGGCCAGCGACTGCATGCGTCGCCGCATTTCGTGCACCTGATCCCGCAGCACGCTCACCTGGTACTCCACCAACGACACGGCGCCGCCGCAGGAATGCGGGATGACCAGATTTTCGAGCAATGTCGGGTGGCGGTCGAAAAAATCCGGATTCTCGCGCAGGTAGGCCGCGATCGACTCCTCCTCGCCGGACGCCGGCGACGCGGCTTGGGCCTTCTCTCTGCTCATAGCTCGAATTCCCCCTCGAAGGCGCGTTGTGTCGGCCCGGTCAACCACAGCGGCTGGCCTTCGCCATCCCATTCGACCGTCAACTCACCGCCTGGAAGCGCGACCGAAACGCGAACGCCCAGCCAGCCCCGCGCTCGACCGACAGCCACCGCGGCGCAGGCGCCGCTGCCGCAGGCCAGTGTCTCTCCGACGCCACGCTCGAATACCCGCAGGCGCACGCGGGCGTCATCGAGAACCTGCATGAATCCGACGTTAACCCCCTCGGGAAACTCCTCGAGGGCCTGCACCGCCGGCCCAAGCTCTTTTACCCGCGCCGCCTCGCAATCGTCGATCCGAATCACCGCGTGAGGGTTGCCCACGGACACGACCCCGATCTCCAGGTGTTGCGAGCCGACCTGTACGTTGTAACTGGCCGCCCGGGCTTCAGCCAGAAACGGAATCTCCGCGGGTTCGAACCGGGGCGCGCCCATATCCATGGTCACCGCTTGATGATTCGTGAGATGCGCTCGCACCATGCCCTGGCCTGCCTCGATTGCGATTCGGTCGCCGGTCGCGATGCCGGTCTCTCGCAGGTAGGCTGCCAGGCAGCGTAACCCGTTGCCGCATTGGGTCGCCTCGCTGCCGTCCTGATTGAAGATCCGTGCACGCACGTCGGCTCTTCGGTCATCGGCCGGCTCCACCATAAGAAGCTGATCGCAACCGATTCCCCGCCGCCGATCCGCCAGCAATCGAATCTGCTCGACGCCGAGGTCGAGCTTTCGCGACATGTTGTCGACCAGCACGAAGTCGTTTCCGATTCCGTGCATCTTGACGAACGCCAGTTTCATGGCCGCCAAGGGTACCTATAGCGGCCGCCATTGCAAAGGCGAATGCCGCGGGAAGTGGTAACGCTCGCGTGCGCGACGGGCGCGCTACCCCGCGGGCCACCGGCGGACCGGGACATGATGGGGTGAGGGGCGGAATCCCGCGACACAGGTCACAGATCGCCACATCTGTTGCTTACCGCCGGCCGCCTGGAGACGCATAATTCGATTTTGCCCTCGGGGCTGCAAAAGAAGTCCGGCGAGCGCCGGAGCGTTGCCCTGATCTGTCGAGTAGATTGCGAGCATGCAACGTTCACAGCTGCAAGCGGTGCTGGCCCCGATTCTGGCCTTGACCCTGGCCGTGGCGAGCGCCGTTGTCACGGCCGAGGTTTACAGGTGGGTCGACGCGGACGGCAACGTCCATTACGGCGACCGCCCCCCGGCAGCCGGCGTCGACTCACGCACCTTATCGCTGCCCCCGGCGCCGGTCGAGGAGGCCGACCAGGCGCGGCGCAGCCTCAAGCAGCGCCGGCTTCTGGAAGCCTTCGAAGCGGAGCGCGACCAGCGGGACCAGGCCGAGGCCGAGGCTGCGGCGGCCAGGCGGGAGCGCGCCAGGGTCTGCGAGAACGCGCGCGGCGAGCTGGCCAGATTCGAGCGCGCCAACATCATCTACACCAGCGACGCGAGTGGAGCACGTATTTACATGAGTGACGAGGAGCGCCTAGCTGCCGTCGCCAACGTGAGAGCATGGATCGCCAAGCACTGCGATTAACGACCTCGGGTAGTGAAATGGCGATGTGCCGCCTGGAGGCTGGCGCAGCACTTCCAGCGGCGTCCCCGGGTTGCGACACGGGCCCGGAATCAGCGCCGCGCAACCCGAAAAACCCTTGTTGTTTCAGCACTGTGTCACCTATAGTTTATTTTCTCCAGCAAGTGAGAACGCGGTGAAAAAAGGAACTTGGACGGCCGATTGGGTAGTCGCCCTGGTCACCTGCCTGGTCTTCGGAGCCGCTGCCTTGATTCGACTCGATGCCCTCGAAAACCTCGAACGGGTCGCCTACGACACCGGGGTGCAGGGTACGCATCGCACGCCCAGCGAACGCATCGCCGTTGTCGCCATCGACGACCGAAGCATCGGCAACCTGGGACGCTGGCCCTGGCCGCGAAACATTCAAGCGGAGATGATCGACAATCTGCACGCCGGCGGCGCCAAGGTCGTCGCAAACCTCATTTTCTATTCCGAGCCTCAAATTGATCCGGGTTTCGAGTACATCGAGAAGCTGCGCGACACTTACGCGGCCGCCGGCGTGAGAATCCCGGCCCTCGGCCGACAACTGAAGGAAGCCAGCAAGGCGCTCAACACGGACGCGATTCTCGCCGGGAGCCTGCGCCGGGCGGGAAACGTGGTCCTACCCATGACCTTCGAAAGGGGCGAGCCGCGGGGAAACCCGGACGCGCCGCTGCCCGAATTCGTGGTCAGAAACGCCATTGACGATGTGAGCTCCACCTCCGATGACGGCACGGCGGTGCAGCCGCCACCTGCCCGGGCTGCGCAGACGCCGCCCATTCCGGAAATCGGCCGGCATGCGCTCGCCATCGGTCACGACACGCCGTCTCTGGACGCGGACGGCGGTATACGCAAGGAAATGTTGGTGCTGCGCTACTACGACCAGTACTTCCCGTCCGTCGCCCTGCTGCTGGCCGCCCACAGCCTCAACCTGGGCCCTGCCGATATCCACGTGACGCTGGGCGAAGGCGTGCGCCTGGGGGGCCTCGAGATCGGCACCGACTCCCATCTGCAGATGAACACCTTCTTCTACTCCGGCGACGACGACCGCCCGGCGTTCCCGTTGGACTCTTTTTATGACGTCTACAGCGGCCGCATCCCTGCCGAGAAGTACCGCGACAAGATCGTGCTCATCGGCGCTTCGGCGGCCGGGATCGGCAACTTCAGCAAGACTCCGGTGGCCGCCGCCATGGCCCCGGTGGAGGCCCTTGCGCATACCGTTTCCAGCATCCTCAACGAGGACTTTTTCGTGGTACCCGAGTGGAGCGGCTATGCACAACTCGGTGCGTGGTTACTCATCAGCCTTTACCTGATTGTGCTGTTTCCCCGCTTGAGAGCCGGTATCGCGTTCGCGATCACTGCCAGCCTCCTCGTCGCCCTGCTGGCAGCGCATTTCGTCCTCATGACCACCGAGACATTGTGGGTGCCCCTGATGATGCCGGCGGCGCTGCTCATAGTCGGTCACGCGCTGCTCACCACCAAGCGCTTTCTGGTCACAGAGCGCGGCAAGCTCGCCTCGGATGCGGAATCGGCAGAGAGTAATCGCATGCTGGGGCTCGCCTTCCAGGGCCAGGGCCAGCTGGACATGGCATTCGAGAAATTCCGCAAATGCCCGCTGGATGATTCCATCATGGACCTGCTCTACAACCTGGCGCTCGACTACGAGCGCAAGCGTCAGCTCAACAAAGCGGGAGCCGTTTATCAGTACATGGGCGACCACAATCCGACGTTCCGCGACATCGCCAAGCGCAGATCGCGAAGCCAGGCCATGGAGGACACGGTGTTGCTCGGGTCGGCGGGCGTTTCCACCACCACAGGCACCCTGCTGCTGGGCGACGAAGGCGTACAGAAACCGATGCTCGGCCGGTACCAAGTCGAGAAGGAACTCGGCAAGGGCGCCATGGGCGTCGTCTACCTGGGCAAGGACCCGAAGATCAACCGCGTCGTCGCCATCAAGACCATGGCGCTGGCGCAGAACTTCGAGGAAGACGAGCTCGACGAGGTCAAGGAGCGCTTCTTCCGCGAAGCAGAGACCGCCGGGCGCCTGAACCACCCCAATATCGTCACCATCTTCGACGCCGGCGAGGAACACGACCTCGCCTATATCGCGATGGAATTCCTGAAGGGTCAAGATCTTACGAAATACACCAAGTCGGGCCACCTGCTGCCTGTGGATAAAGCCCTGAAGATCGTCATTCAAGCCGCCGAGGCGCTGGACTACGCTCACGGGGAGAACGTCGTGCACAGGGACATCAAACCCGCTAATATCATGTACGAAGCCGACTCGGAGAGCGTGAAGCTGACTGATTTTGGTATCGCCCGAATCACGGATTCGAGCAGGACCAAAACGGGGATGGTGCTCGGGACTCCGTCCTATATGTCACCAGAGCAACTGTCCGGCCGCAAAGTGGATGGGCGCTCCGACCTGTTTTCCCTGGGCGTTATGCTGTTCCAGCTGTGTACCGGCCAGCTGCCCTTCAAGGCGGACTCCATGGCGAGCTTGATGTACAAGATTGCCAACGACGCCCATCCGAGCCCCATGAGCCTGCGCCCCGATCTCCCGCCCTGTCTTACGTCTATAATCGATAAGGCGCTGGCGAAGCCCGCGAACGACAGATACTCGCGGGGTGGTGAAATGGCACGTGGTCTGCGGGCATGCGCTGAGCGGATCGCCGCGTGAGCATGCGAGCCGATGAGTCTTGACGGCAAATTGGAGTTCATCGGCGTCACCGATGTGGGCCGGAAACGGGCCCACAACGAGGACAGCATCGGCAGCGATACCGGCCTCGGCATCGCCGTACTGGCCGACGGAATGGGTGGATACAGGGCCGGCGAGGTGGCCAGTGCCATGGCGGTCAACATGATCCTCGACGATCTCCGCGAGGGCATGAAGCACGGAAAGATTGGAGACGTCGATGAAGAGACCGGCTTCTGCCGGGAGACATTGCTGATAAAGACCGCCATCGAGAAGGCGAATGCGACGATTTTTCAGACCGCCCAGCGCCAGCCCCAATGCCATGGCATGGGTACGACGGTCGTGGCGATTGCCTTTTATGACGACAGAATGTCCATCGCACACGTGGGCGATTCGAGAATGTATCGCTTACGGGGCGGAGAATTGCAGCAAGTGACATCGGATCACTCGCTGTTACAGGAACTCATAGACAGAGGATTTTATACGCCGGAAGAAGCGAAGAAGTCGCTCAACAAGAATCTCGTGACCCGGGCGATGGGAATCGAGATGGCGGTGATTCCGGATTTACAGGAAGACATTGTACAACCTGGTGACCTCTACCTCATGTGCTCGGATGGACTCACGGATCTCGTCGAAGACGACGTCATCCATGGGACCCTCCAAGAGTACGGCGAGAATATTGAGGATGCGGCGCGGCACCTTGTCGAGAAGGCCAATGCCGCCGGCGGGGTAGACAACATATCCGTTATACTGGTACGCAGTTTGAGGTCGTTCGGGGCGCAAAAGAACTGGTACAACAAAGTACTTGACTGGTTTTAGTCATTGATGAATAGAGTAGGCTGGATGTGATATGGCTGGGAGCCTAGTACTCACCCTTAACCAGTCGGTCCTCGGCGAGTTTTCGCTCGAAAAGGAACGACTGCTTATTGGACGCAAGCCGGAAAACGACATCCAGGTGGATAACCTGGCGGTCAGCGGCCAGCATGCGGCCATTATTACCATTCTCAACGACTCCTTCCTGGAGGATCTGGACAGCACCAACGGAACCTTCGTCAACGGGAAGCTGGTAAAAAAGCATGCGCTCAAGCACGGCGATGTCATCACCATCGGCAAGCACGAGCTCAAGTACGTCAATGACGAGGCCACCACCGACGACCAGGATTTCGAGAAAACCATGATCATCCGGCCGGGCATGGCGAGCCACGCCGCCGCCGCCGCCAAGGCCGAAGAGACGGCGCCGCCGCCACCGGCGGGAGTCGGCAGCCAGGTCGCCGCCGAAGACATGCCGCTCGGCAAGATTCAGGTCCTGAGCGGACCCGGGGCGGGCAAGGAGCTGGAGCTCAAGAAGGCGCTCATCACTCTGGGCCGCCCGGGCGTTCAAGTGGCGGTCATTACGCGGCGGCCTCAGGGCTACTTCATCACCCACGTCGAAGGCAAGCATCCCCTGGTCAACGGCGACTCTATCGGCGCCCAGGCGCACGCGCTCAAAGACCACGACGTGGTGGAGCTCGCGGGTGTGAAAATGGAGTTTTTTGTCTCCGTGTAGGTTGGGCTTTGAAAAAGGGGACGCACTTATTTTCCCGGAGGGAAAATAAGTGCGTCCCCTTTTTTCTACTTCTCCAGATGCGTGTAGACGCCGTCCCAATCCGCCGGTGGTGGGCTTTCGCGAAAGTGGTTGATACGCTCGATATAGAGCTTGTACAGGGCGCGTCTCGGCGAACGCTTGGCGAGATTCACGAATTGCAGCTCGGCCAGCTCCCAGTTCTGCGCGCGATAAAGCTTCACCGCTTCCCGATAGAATTCGAGCTCGTCGCATACCTTGTCCTCCAACGCGTCCCGTGGACCCAGTGGCTCGTAGATGCTGACGGGCTTGTTCCTGCCCTTGACACGCACACGGTCCAGCTCCCGGTACCCGAGCTCCGGCACCGCATCGCGTGTCTCACGGCTGACGATAATGGACACGCCGTAGTTTTTCGTCAGCCCCTCCAGGCGTGAGCCAAGGTTGACCCCGTCCCCGATCACCGTGTAAGCACGCCGATAGCGTGAACCCATGTTGCCGACATTCATGTCGCCGGTGTTGATGCCGATACCGATTCGAAGCTCCGGCCACCCGCGTTCGCGAAACTGCTTCGACAGCACACGCACCCGGGCAACCATACGCAGCGCAGCAAAGAGCCCGTTGCGGGCGTGATCGTGGTCGTGAACGGGCGCGCCCCAGAACGCCATGATGGCGTCGCCGATGTACTTGTCCACGGTGCCGCGATGGTCATAGATGACGCGCGTCATGGCGGTCAGGTACTCGTTCATGAGCTCCGACAGCTCAGCAGCGCCAAGCCCCTCTGAAATGCTGGTGAAATCGCGCACATCGGAGAACAACACCGTCAGCTCGCGGCTCTGGCTCTCCAGCGTGAACGAATCCGGATGCTGGCTCATCTCCTCCACCAGCTCCGGCGGCACGTACTCGCCGAAAAGTCCCGCCAGCTGACGCTTGCCGCGGGCCTCGAAAAAGTAGGCGTACCACATATTGAACAGGAACAGCGCGAGAATCATCAGCACGCTGGCGGCAAGTGGGAAAACGAAATTGCCGTAGTGCCACACGAGCATGTTTACCGCGACGACGCCGCCGAGCAACACCAGGGTCATCGCCCCGGCCCATATCGGGCTCAACACAGGTAACAGCAACGCCATCAGCAGACCCGACACCAGCGCCAGCAAAAACTCGGCACCCAGAGCGTAGGCGGGATTCTCCTTGACCGTCCCGTCGAGAATTCCCACGATCAAATTCGCGTGGATCTCCACGCCAGGATAGTCCGCCTGTACCGGGGTCGCGCGAAGATCCAGCAGGCCCGCCGCGGTTGCACCGACCAGGGCGATCCTGCCTTCGAGAACGGCTGGCGGCGCGGTTCCGGCTATGACGTCGGTTGCGGATACGTAGGGAAAGCTCCCTTTGCGGCCGCGAAAGGGAACCAGGGCGCTGACGCGGGCGTCCACAGGCACGCGGGCTTCACCGATCTCCAGCCACTCGAGCCCGGAATAATCGCTACCGGGCCGGGACACGTCCGGATAGCCGGGGGCGACGCTCTCGACCCCCAACACATTGCGCACCACCGCCATCGACAACGACTCGTAATAGTTGCCATCGTACTCATAAATCATCGCCACGCGGCGAATCAACCCATCGATATCCGGCAACGCCATCAAATGACCCGTAGCAGACGCTTTTGCCTGGAATTCGGCGAGATTTGCCGCATAGCCACTTGCGCTCACGAAGGGGATACTGCGCCCGGTAAAACTGCCGCGGGGAAACAGCGGGCGTGGCAACTCGCCGACGGTCTGCGAACCGCCCGAGCTGCTTTCGCCGGTGAAAAATGCGCCCAGAATCACGTTGCGCCCGTCCAGGCTCTCCACCAAGGCGTGATCATGGTCGAAACGCGGCCGGAGCTGCTCGTATCGCCTTTGCAGCACCGGGTCATTCACTGCCACGCCTTCGAGCTCGTCGAGTAGTACCAGTGCACTGGCTTCTTCGGGCTCTGCAAAGACTACGTCGAACGCGACGAGCGTGACGCCATAGTGATCGACGAGTTGATCCACCAGCCGCGCCACCTTGTCCCTCGGCCAGGGCCATCGCCCCTCGGCGGCGAGACTCTTTTCATCGACCTCGACGATCACTATGCGGTCGTCCGGTGTATTCGGCATCGTCAGCCGAAGGCGAAGATCATAGGCGATGTTGTCGAAGCGATTGATGAGTTCCCATTCGTGCCACTTCAAGGTGTGCACGAGGAAAAACGACAGGATGAGGAGGCTCACCAGAGCCCGCACCCAGTGGCGACTTAGGTACTCCTGCAACACCTGCCGCGCTCCCTCGTAATGGTGGGCAGAAGCATCGTAGGTTGGGCTGAGCTTGTTTTTGAGGGGACAGTTTAAGGCGTCGGGGCCGAAACGGACTCTGATCTCTTAAACTGTCCCCCTCTTGCCTTAAACTGTCCCCTTCACGCCTTAAACTGTCCCCTTCTTGCCTTAAACTGTCCCCTCAAAATTAAGCTCAGCCCTACGTTTCTCCTGCGCGCTCCTCTTTCAGTCGCCGTCCAACGGCGCCCGACAAGATCTGTACAACTATAGCATCCGGGCTCAATCCGGCGTCTTGTGCCGATATTCGCACAGATCCCGCAACCCGCACTTGCCGCACTGCGGGTTGCGGGCCGTGCACGTGTAGCGTCCGTGCAAAATCAGCCAGTGATGAGCGTCCTTCTTGAACTCGGATTCCACCACTCGCTCGAGCTTGTCCTCCACTTGACGCACGGTCTTGCCGGGCGCCAGGTTCGTGCGGTTGCAGGCCCGGAAGATGTGCGTGTCCACCGCGATGGTGGGTTCACCGAACGCCGTATTGAGAATCACATTGGCGGTTTTGCGACCAACCCCTGGTAGCGCTTCGAGAGATTTTCTGTCGGCGGGCACCTGCCCGCCGTGCTGTTCCAGAAGCATCTCGCAGGTCTTGATGATATTGCGCGCTTTTGTGTTGAAGAGCCCGATACTCTTGATATACGGCTTGAGCCCCCGCTCGCCGAGATCGCGAATCATTTGGACCGAGCTTGCATGCTCGAACAACTTGCCAGTTGCCTTGTTGACGCTAACGTCGGTGGCCTGGGCCGAAAGAATGACGGCGACCAGCAGCTGGAACGGTGTTTCGTACTCGAGCTCCGTGGTAGGCGCCGGCATGGCGGCGCGCAGTCGTTCGAATATGGCCCTGCGCTTTTCCTTGTTCACGCGGAGCGAAGACGCTAGTCGTGCGCGCCGCGGCGGCGGTGACGGGCGCGATCTACCGCGCCCCGTATGACGGCCTGCTTGGTGGCGCGATCGGCGTCACGACCGGGCATGGCGGCACGCCTCATCGGCTCTGGCGTCCTCGGCAATTGCTCCAGGCATTGCCCTACCTCCTGCATCTGACCGCCATGGATGGCCGCTCTCGCACATCTGACCGCCATGGATGGCGGGAATGCAGAAGGATTGTCAGGAACAATCCTTGCCATGTGCTTCACGGCACCTGCACCTCCATGTGCAATGGCGGGAATGCAAGGGGATTGTAGGAACAATCCTTGCCCTGGACTCGACCGCCGGCGCTCGACCCGCGCCTGGAGCAGTCGCAGCTGGCGCTGGCGGCGCGCGTGAAAACGCCGCCGCGCCAGTGGCGCCCGCTCGCGCATCCATCGTGCGAGAAACGAATCGGCCACCTTTGTGTTCCATCGCGTTTGCGTACCTGCGTCCGGCGCCGCCACGGTCATTGATGCGAAATCGATGCAGTCCACCGGACACGGGTCCAGGCAAAGCTCGCAGCCGGTGCATTCGCTCTCAATAACCGTGTGCACGCGCTTCGCGGCGCCAAGTATGGCGTCCACCGGACAAGCCTGGATGCATAAGGTGCAGCCGATACACGCAGGCTCGTCGATGCGGGCCACGACCCAAGGACGCTCATCGCCGCAGGCCGGGTCCATGACTTTCGGCTCGAGACCGAGGGCCAGCGCCAACGCGGCAATTGTCGTCGTTCCCCCCGGTGGGCAGCGATTCAAATCGGCCTGCCCGGCCACCAGTGCTTCGGCGTATTTGCGACAGCTGGGATATCCGCATCGCATGCATTGAGTTTGTGGCAACAGGCCATCGATGCTATCGGCCGAGCTTGCTCGAACCGCGTCCTTGCTACCGGTCGCGTTCATTTGACGCGCATCCCCGGCCTGGCGCCGTCATCGACTCCAAGGAGCCAGATATCTTCGCCTCCGGGCCCCGCGGCGAGCACCATTCCCTGGGAGGTGCCAAAGCGCATTTTGCGATGCTCGAGGTTCGCCACCACCACCGTGAGCCTGCCCACCAGTGCTTTCGGATCGTAGGCAGCCTTTATGCCGGCAAATATCGTCAGCGACTCGGAACCGATGTCGACCGTGAGCTCGAGCAACTTGTCCGCGCCCTCGACACGCTCGGCCGCCGTAATACGCGCGATACGCAAATCGACTTTCATGAACGCATCGATGTCGATTTCACTGGCCACCGGCTCCGGGGCATCATTTTGCGACGTTTCGGACCGCGCAGCTCCAAGATTTTCCCTGGAATCTTCGATCATGGCGTCCACGCGCTCGCGCTCGACGCGGGTCATCAATTTTTGGAAGCCTTTGATCTGGTGATCGAGTAGCGGCTCAGCGATGTCGCTCCACGATGTCGCTGGCGCGTCGAGAAATACGTCCGCTCTGGCCGCCATCAACGGCACGATGGGTTTCAGGTAGATCATCAGCACCCGAAACAGATTGAGCCCCATGCTGCAGACGGCCTGGACCCGGGCCTCGCTACCATCCTGCTTGATCAGCACCCATGGTTTGTGCTCGTCGATGTACCGGTTGGCGACATCCGCCAGCGCCATGATCTCCCGCACTGCCTTGGCGAATTCGCGCTCTTCGTAGAACTGGGCGATCTCGTCGCCGGCAGCCACGAAGCGCGCGTAGAGTTCCCGGTCGGCAAGGGCACCGGCCAAGCGGCCCTCGAATCCCTTTGTGATGAAACCAGCACAGCGCGAAGCGATATTCACCACCTTACCGACGAGATCGGAGTTCACCCGTTGCACGAAGTCATCGAGATTGAGATCCAGATCATCGATACCCGAGCCGAGCTTGCCAGCGTAGTAGTAGCGCAGGTATTCCGGATTGAGGTGCTCTAGATAGGCGCGGGCATTGATGAAGGTGCCGCGGGATTTCGACATCTTGCGGCCGTTCACGGTAAGAAACCCGTGGCAATAGACCGCCGTGGGCGTACGGAAGCCCGCGCCATGGAGGTTCGCCGGCCAGAATAAGGTATGAAAATACGCGATGTCCTTGCCGATGAAGTGATAGAGCTCGGCGCTGCTGTCCGGTCCCCAGTAAGCATCGAAATCGAGGTCGTCACGCTGATTGCACAGGTTCTTGAAGCTCGCCATGTATCCGATGGGAGCGTCCAGCCAGACGTAGAAATATTTTCCCGGCGCGTCCGGGATCTCGAAGCCGAAATAGGGCTCGTCGCGCGAGATGTCCCAATCCTGCAGGCCCGCGCTGAACCACTCCTGGAGCTTGTTGGCGATCTCCGGCTGCACCCGGGCTGGACCATCACCGCCACCGACCCAACGCTCGAGCATGTCGGTGAAATCGGCGAGACGCACGAAGTAGTGATCGGAATCGCGCCACAGAGGCGGCTGTCTCGACAGTACCGATATCGGATCGATGAGATCGGACGACGAGTAAGTGGTCGCACAGACCTCGCAGCTGTCGCCGTACTGGTCCGGCGCGCCGCAATCGGGATTCGGGCAGGTGCCTCGAATATAGCGATCGGGCAACCCCACCCCGTTGACCGCGTCGTAGGGCTCGCGAATCGTTCGCACGACGATGTGACCCGCGTCGCGAAGTCGCTCGTAGATGAGGTTTGCGAACTCCCGATTCTCCTTTGAATGCGTGGTATAGAAATTGTCGAAGCTGATGGCGAACTCGTGGAAGTCCGCGCGGTGTTCCTCGCCAACGCGAGAAATCAATTCCTCGGGGCTGATGCCGTCCTGCTCGGCGCGCAGCATGATC
>Ga0255058_10001247_pt1 | contig 14446 bp, 13 predicted proteins | sample Cases_109_9_MG_FD_188637 | JGI IMG/M metagenome (GOLD analysis project Ga0255058, IMG submission 188637) | Seawater microbial communities from Amundsen Gulf, Northwest Territories, Canada - Cases_109_9 | ecosystem: Environmental > Aquatic > Marine > Gulf | place: Canada: Northwest Territories... | reverse complement strand
CTTACCGTAGCGAAGAACGCACCGGACGCGTCAGCCGTGTGCCGAAAGAGGCACTGATGCTGACCGAGGATGAGAACATTGTCGACATCGAGTTTGCCGTGCAATACAGAATCGCTAACGCGGCCGACTATCTGTTTAACGTCAAGGACCCTGAGATCACGATCGGCCAGGCGACCGAGTCGGCGATTCGCGAGATCGTTGGCAAAAGCACGCTCGACTTCGTCATAACGGAAGGGCGCGTCGACGTGGCCAACAAGACGCAGGCCGTGCTGCAGAAAATCCTGGATCGCTACAAGACCGGTATCTTTATTACGACGGCCAAGATGCAGAAGGCGCAGCCTCCCGAGCAGGTTAAGGCCGCCTTTGACGACGCGGTGAAAGCGCGCGAGGACGAGCAGCGTTTTAAGAACGAGGCGCAGGCGTACTCCAACGACATACTCCCGCGTGCGCGCGGTAAGGCGGCGCGGCTGGTGCAGGAAGGCGAGGGCTACAAGGCCAGCGTGATCGCGCGCGCCGAAGGCGATGCGCGCCGGTTCACGCAAATCGCGACCGAGTTCGCCAAGGCCCCGGAGGTGACGCGCGAGCGCCTTTATTTGGAGACTATGGAAGACGTGCTCTCCAGCTCGACCAAGGTTTTTGTAGATCAAAAGGGTGGCAACAATATCCTGTATTTGCCCTTGGATAAGATCATCGCCCAGGGAGCCCGGGCGGCGCCCGAGAGCGGCAGTCAAGGAGGTACCGCGGCGGAGACCGGTGGGGCCCAGCCGGACATTGACCGTGGCCGCGCACGCACGGATTTACGCAGGCGAGGGGGGCAGTAATGAGCCAGACGAAACTTATCGCGTTGCTAGCCACTGTCGGCGTAATTGTGATCGCAGTCATGTCTTTCGCGTATACGGTCGATGAACGCGAGAAGGCCCTTGTTATAAGATTCGGTAAGGTTATCCGTACCGCCGACACGTCAGGGCTGCGCTTCAAGGTGCCGTTTATCGATAATGTGCGCTTCTTCGATTCAAGGATTCTCACGCTCGATGCGGAGCCACAGCGATTTTTGACACAAGAGAAAAAGAACGTCATCGTTGACTGGTTTGTGAAGTGGCGTATCGGCAATACGCTGAAGTACTGGGTCTCGGTCGGCGGTCAAGAGACCGAGGCACGAAGACGCCTCGAGCAGCGGGTTAGAAGTGATTTGCTGGCCGAGTTCGGCAAGCGCACGGTGCGGGACGCGATCTCTGGCGACCGCAACGAAATCATGGATATCGTCAGTCGGAAGGCTGGTGAAGAGGCGAGCGCCCTGGGCATCGAGGTCGTGGACATCCGTATCAAGCGCGTGGATCTGCCGGAAGACGTGAGCGAATCCGTATACCAGCGTATGGTGGCGGAGCGTGCCCGCATCGCTAAGGAGTTCCGTGCACGTGGCGCCGAAGAGGCGGAAAAGATCCGGGCCGATGCGGAACGGCGGCGCGAGATCCTTTTGGCTGAGGCCTACGGCACGGCCGAGCGCATCCGCGGTGAGGGCGACGGCAAGTCGACAACGATCTATGCCGAGGCCTACAATCGCGATCCGAAGTTCTATTCACTTTATCGCAGTTTGATCGCCTACCGAGCGAGCTTCAATTCGAAGGACGACGTCCTGATCATCGATCCGAGCTCCGAGTTCTTTAAGTTCATGAAGAACCCGCGGCAATGATGACTCGACGAGCTCTATAGCGACCATGTGGCGTGATCTGGGAGCGGCGGTGGCTCTGCTGCTGGTGCTGGAAGGTATATTCCCTTTTATCAACCCGAGCGGCATGCGTCGGACCTTATCGACAATCAGTCAGCTACCCGACCAGCCGTTGCGCATAGTCGGCTTGATCAGTATGCTACTGGGCCTCGTCCTGCTCTACCTCATCAGACAATAACTCACAACCGCATAACTTCTGCCCGCTCCCAGACGCCCATGTTCGGAAAAGATCGCTGGCTGTTGCCCGAAGGTATCGAAGAGCTGCTCCCCCACGAAGCGCGCAGAGTGGAGTCCATGCGCCGCCGGGTTATCGATTTGTTTCATACTTGGGGTTACGAGCTCGTTATGCCTCCATTGATCGAGTACCTCGAGGCGTTACTCACGGGCGTGGGCAAAGAGCTGGATCTGCAGACTTTCAAGGTGACGGATCAGCTGACCGGCCGTCTGATGGGTATTCGGCCGGACATGACGCCGCAGGCAGCGCGCATCGACGCGCATTATCTCAAGCGCACCGCCCCTGTAAGGCTGTGCTACCTGGGCCCGGTGCTGCACACGCGCCCGGACCAGTTCGCCGGGTCGCGCGAGTTGTTGCAGCTGGGAGCGGAGCTGTTCGGGCACGCGGGGCCAGAGAGCGATGCCGAGGTCTTGTGTCTGATGGCCGCAACGTTACAGCTTGCCGGCATCGAGAAGCTGCACATCGATCTGGGACACATCGGTGTCTTTCGCGGTCTGATCGCCAAGGCGAACTTGAACGAAGACGATGAAAGCGAGCTGTTCGATGCCTTGCAGGCCAAGGCCGGTGCCGACGTGGCCAGACTATTGGAGGCCGCGGGAACGAGCGTGCCGATCCGGCGCATGCTCATGTCGTTGATTGAGCTTAACGGAGGAGCGGAAGTCCTGCACGATGCGCGACGATGTTTCAAGTCGGCCCCTTCGGCAGTAGCGCAGTCGCTGGAAAATCTTGAGGCTGTCGCCACCGCCGTAAGCCGGCAGGTACCCGACCTCGCGCTTTACTTCGATCTGGCCGAGCTCACCGGCTACCGGTACTACACGGGCGTGGTATTCTCCGCCTTTGTGCCCGCCTACGGGCGCGCCGTAGCTCGTGGGGGGCGCTACGACGGCATCGGTAAGGCCTTTGGCCGTGCACGACCCGCAACCGGATTCAGCGCCGATCTTTGGCAGCTGCTTAAGCTTTTACCACCTGAAGACAGTGACAGCCACGGGATCCTGGCTCCGGGCGGTGACGACGCCGGCATACGCTCGGAAATTGCGCGCCTGCGTGCCACGGGTGAGCGCGTAGTAATAGGTCTGCCCGGTGCGAATGTTGCTGCGCGCGAGCTGGGGTGCGATCGCGAGCTGGTCCAAAAGGACGGTCGCTGGGTCGTAGCGAGGGCACGATAAGGGATCGCCGGGGTCGTACCGGCAGACTGAGCGCACAGGAACAGCCGCAAACGACGCGCGACTCCATGGACGGAGGAGGTAGGACCGCGTCGGGAACAGCGGTCGAGAGGCGCAGAGTTTTTTCAGCCTGGTGATTCGTGATTGGTGATTCGAATCGTGACGTTTACAGTTGGCGCTGGGACCGCTCGCTAGTCACCAATTACCAGTTATCGGGGTGTACTCTTTGCGTCTGTGCACGCTTATCGTTGATAGCCGGAGCTGCATTCGAAACGAGAACTCCGATGCAGTGACACACAGACGTGTGTGTTCTGTTTGATGAACAAAACAAACAGGTCGTCATGGCAAAAAACGTCGTAGTGATTGGTATGCAGTGGGGGGATGAGGGCAAGGGCAAGATTGTCGATCTCTTGACCGAGCGCGCACATGCGGTTGTACGCTTCCAAGGAGGGCATAACGCCGGACATACCCTGGTTATCGATGGCACGAAGACCGTCCTGCATTTAATTCCTTCCGGCATCTTGCGTGACCGAGTCACATGCCTGATTGGGAACGGTGTCGTGGTGTTTCCCGCCGCCTTGTTTGCCGAGGTCGATGAGCTGGAGCGCAATGGCGTACAGGTGACAGAGCGGCTGCGCATCAGCGGGTGCTGTCCGCTTATTCTTCAGCATCACATCGCGCTCGATGTGGCGCGCGAAAAGGCGCGCGGCAAAGCGGCAATCGGCACCACCGGGCGCGGTATCGGTCCTGCCTATGAGGACAAGGTTGCGCGGCGGGGTTTGCGCCTGGGCGATCTGCTGGACGAGGTGCGCTTCCGGGAAAAGCTGGAACCGGTCGTGGAGTATCACAACTTCGCGCTCGAGAATTACTTTCATTGCGAGTCCGTGGATTTTCAGCGCACGCTGGACGAGAATTTACGATTTGCCGATCGCGTACGAGCCATGATCGCCGATGTCCCGGAGCTGCTTCACGCTTACATCAGCGAAGGCAGGTCGGTGCTGTTCGAAGGAGCCCAGGGCGCATTGCTGGACATCGACCACGGTACCTATCCCTTTGTCACATCCTCCAACACGTGTTCCGCCGCCGCCGCACTGGGCGCGGGCGTGGCGCCGGGTGATCTCGATTACGTGCTTGGTATCAGCAAGGCGTATGCGACCCGCGTCGGTGCGGGCCCGTTTCCGACCGAGCTGGGTGATGGTATCGGCAAACGGCTGAGCGAGCGCGGCAGCGAGTTTGGCGCCACCACCGGACGGCCGCGGCGCTGCGGTTGGTTCGATGCGCTGACAGTGCGTCATGCGTGTCGCATCAACGGTGTAACCGGGCTTGGCATCACCAAGCTGGATGTGCTGGACGGTCTTGACTCCGTACGTCTGTGCAGGGCTTATCGGATCGATGGTGTCGAGCGAGACACCCTGCCGCACGATGCAGATGTGCTGGCACGGGTGGAACCGGTGTACGAGGACTTGCCCGGATGGTCGGAGCCGACGGTTGGTGTAAGGAAATTCGGTGATCTGCCTGAAAACGCCAAGCGTTATCTTCGGCGAGTCGAAGAGGCGGTGGGGACGAAAATCGAGATCATCTCCACCGGCGCGCAGCGCGATGAAACGATCGTCTTCCGCCATCCGTTCGATGAATCAGCGTGAAGTGTGAGGAGTGAGGTGTAAAACGTAAAAGGCGAGATCGGGCGAGCTGTCAGCGCTCCTCATTCCTTACACCTTACTCGTCAATCATGGTGGTACCGAGGAGAGGACTTGAACCTCCACGGGGTTGCCCCCACTAGCACCTGAAGCTAGCGCGTCTACCAGTTCCGCCACCTCGGCAAGGGCAGGACAGTTGGCTATTGCTTGAATTTGCCGTGTAACCGGCCGCGCACTCTACCGAGACAGAAAATCTATGTCAATGCGACGACGACGTAAGGATCATCGGGAGACAGTCTCTGAGCACGAGACCGAGCAGTATACCGTTTCCATACCTGGCCGGGAGGAGGTACTGAAACTACTGCAGCGCAGTTCCTCGCCGCTCGAATTCAGTGAGATTACACGAAAGCTGCGCGTGCGCGGGGACGAAGCCCTAAACGCCTTTACCCGCCGCTTGCGGGCAATGGAGCGCGACGGGCAGATCTTGCGCAACCGGCGCGGACGCTTCGGACTTATTCAAAAGATGGATATGGTCCGTGGAAATGTCATCGGCCATCCTGATGGCTTTGGTTTTCTCGTGCCTGAGGACGGTGGGACGGACTTGTTCTTGTCGGCAAGACAGATGCGACAGGTGTTTCACGGAGATCGCGTGATGGCGTGCGTGGCCGGCGTGGATGCGCGTGGGCGTCGAGAGGGCGTGATCATAGAGGTACTCGAGCGTCGTAACCACTCTGTGGTTGGACGATTTTTCCTGGAGAATCGCCTCGGCATTGTGATTCCGGAAGATAAGCGTATCACCCAGGAGATTATGGTATCGCCCGGCGATGAGCACGGCGCGCGGTCCGGTCAGATTGTGGTGGCAGAGATCATAACCCAACCTACTCGCCGCAGTCGTCCGACCGGGCGGATAGTTGAGACGCTTGGTGATCACATGGCTCCCGGCATGGAGGTCGAGGTGGCGCTGCGCAAGCACCAGCTACCACATGTGTGGCCGGCTGAGGTATTGGCCGAGGTGCAAGGGATCGAGACATCGGTGCCCGGTCGTGCCCGGAGTAACCGGGAAGACCTGCGAGACCTTCCGCTGGTGACCATTGATGGTGAGGACGCGCGCGATTTCGATGATGCGGTTTATTGTGCACGCGATGGCAGAGGATGGCGCCTCGTTGTGGCCATTGCCGATGTCGCGCACTACGTGAATCCCGACAGCGTGCTCGACACGGAAGCGTATATCCGCGGCAACTCCGTCTATTTTCCAGAGCGTGTAATACCGATGCTGCCGGAGGTGCTGTCTAACGGGTTGTGCTCGCTTAACCCGGATGCCGATCGGCTGTGCATGGCGTGCGAAATACAAGTCGGCACGCGGGGAAAGATAAAAGACTTCCGATTTTTCGAGGGCGTAATGTGCTCGCACGCGCGTCTTACCTACGCGGAGGTGGCGGCTATTCTGGTGGATAAAGACGAGCCGCTCAGGTGCCAGTACTCGAGCTTGTTGCCGCATCTGCAAGAGCTGCATGCGCTGTTTAAGGTGTTGCAGCAGGTCCGGATGCAGCGCGGCGCCGTGGATTTTGAGCTGCCAGAGACCCGCTTTATCTTTGATAAGCAGCACAAGATCGAGCGAATCGTGCCGGTTGCGCGCAACGACGCGCATAGGCTGATTGAGGAGTGCATGCTCGCCGCCAATGTCTGTGCGGCGGAGTTTCTAAAGAAACATAAGGTACCGGCTCCCTACCGGATCCACGAAGGTCCCACGCAGGAGAAGCTCTCGGATTTGCGAGAATTCCTGCGTGAGCTCGGATTATCCTTGGGTGGCGGTGCGAATCCGCAACCGCAGGACTACGCAAAGCTACTGGCGGCGGTCGCTGCACGGCCGGATTCGCATCTGATTCAGATGGCATTACTGCGAAGCCTCAGTCAGGCGCTGTACAGCCCCGATAATATCGGACATTTCGCGCTGGGCTACGAGCACTACACGCACTTCACTTCCCCGATCCGGCGCTTCCCGGACCTGCAAGTGCATCGGTCTATCAAGAGTATCCTGAGAAACAAGCCCGTCACGATGTCGCACGAAGAGGCGCTGAACCTGGGCGAGCATTGCTCTATGACCGAGCGAAGGGCGGACGACGCAACCCGCGATGTCGCACGCTGGCTGAAGGCAGAGTACATGATGGATCGCATTGGCGAGGAATTTGAGGGTATCGTCACCGGTGTCACGAACTTTGGCATTTTTGTAGAGCTGCTGGATCTGTATGTGGATGGACTGGTGCATATTACTGCGCTGGGCAACGATTATTTCCACTTTGATCCGGTCAAGCGTCGGCTCACCGGTAGCCGTACTCGTAAGACCTATCGCCTCGGCGATCGCCTGCGAGCGCGTGTGGTGCGCGTGGATCTGGATGAGGCCAGGATAGATCTGGAGCTGGTGGAAACGACAAAGCGTCGGGTACGGCGCGGCCCGGCGAAGCGAAGGAAGCACTGAGTTGTTTCCGCAAGCAGTAATAGGTCGCAAGTTTGATTTTCAAGTAGCTGTTAACTGCGGGAATTTCCGGGTTTTGTCCTCGATTAGCCACCGTATGCATACATGAAAGACAATATCGTATGTGGGTTGCATGCGGTGCTGGCTGCGCTGAAGCGCAACCCACGACAGATCGACGTAATCTGGCTGCGTGCCGATCGCGCCGACCGGCGCGCTTGCGAGATCGTGCAGGCGGCGCGGGTGGGGCACGTGAAACTTCAACGGGTACCACGCGCGCGGCTCGATGAGCTGGCAGGAACCGGTCGCCACCAAGGCATCGTGGCCCGCACATGCCCAGCATCACGGCTTGACGAGCACGATCTGGAGGCATTCATTGCGCAGTTGGCCGAAACACCGCTGCTGCTTATCCTGGATGGCGTGCAAGATCCCCACAATTTGGGCGCTTGCATGCGCTGTGCCGAGGGCGCCGGGGCGCACGCGGTCATTGTTCCACGCGACCGAGCGGTATCGGTGACTGCCACCGTACGGCGCGCGGCGTGCGGGGCAGCAGAGTCTATGCCGTTGTTCCAGGTGACCAACGTCTCGCGCGTCCTGCGCCAGCTCAAGCGCGCTGGGATCTGGCTGCTGGGGGCCAGCCAGGCCGCGGGGAGCGAGCTCTTCGAGGCCGATCTGACCGGCCCGCTTGCCGTCGTTTTAGGCGGCGAGGAGAAGGGGTTACGGCGGCTGACACGGCAACACTGCGACGCCCTGGTCAGCATCCCGATGCGAGGAATCGTGCCGAGCTTGAACGTTTCGGTGGCCGCAGCGGTTTTTCTCTATGAGGCCGTCCGGCAGCGCGGCGCGCGTGTGGGACGAGACGTGAGGCGACAGGGGTGATCCAGGAGTACCGCGGATTGGCGTTCTCCTCGTGCCTCACACCTGACACCTCACAGAGTTGATGTTGGCAGTTTTGGGGCCGATGGTTTAGAATGCGCCGTCGGGTTCGGGGCTGCGGCCCCGCCAGCCGTTCCTTGCCTTACCGGCCCCAGCGGGCAGCGGAAGGCTTTATCCGTAAGGAGCACGTCAATGCGTCACTACGAAGTGGTCTTTCTGGTCCACCCGGACCAAAGTGAACAAGTACCTGCCATGGTCGAGCGCTATCGCTCGATGATCGAGTCCCACGATGGGGTCGTTCACCGCCTCGAGGACTGGGGCCGTCGCCAGCTCGCTTATCTGATTAATAAGGTGCACAAGGCCCATTACGTGCTGATGAACATCGAATGCACGCTGGAGACCCTGCGCGAGCTTGAATCTGCCTTCAAGTTCAACGATGCGGTACTTCGCTACCTCACGATCAGGCGTAAGGCGGCGGTTACCGCGCCGTCGCCGTTGGTGAAGGTGCAGGAAGAACCGAAATCGGCAGAAACGCCGATAGCTAGCGACGCGGAGCCAGTACCGGTGGAGACTGTGTCCGAGCCTGAGGCCGCAGCCGAGCAGCAAGCTACGCCCGACGAAACCGATACTAGTACCGATGTGCCGGCGTAAGCAATTGCCCGTAAAACGCGCCATCACTGAGAACGATCACATGTCACGCTATTTCAGACGCAAGAAGTATTGCCGGTTTACCGCTGAGGGCATAAAAGAGATCGATTATAAAGATCTTGGCACATTGAAAGCCTACATCACCGAAACCGGTAGGATCATTCCGAGCCGGAATACGGGAACGAAGGCACGTTACCAGCGCCAACTTGCGCGCGCAATCAAGTACGCGCGTTATCTCGCGCTCTTGCCTTACAGCGACAGTCACCGTTAAACCAGTTTCGAGGCGCCGGCAGGTCGTGTATATGTCAATGCACCGCGAGCGGCCGCCTAGCAGGAGCAAGGCCAATGCAAGTAATACTGCTTGAAGAGGTGCAGAACCTGGGAAACCTCGGGGAAGAAGTTCGAGTGAAGCCGGGTTATGCACGCAATTACTTGTTACCTTATGGAAAGGCCGTAATTGCCAACGAGCAGAACAGGGCGGCATTGGAGGCGCGCCGTACGGATCTGGAAAAGATGCACACAGAGGTGTTGGCAAAAGCACAGGAGCGCGCCCGCTTGATGGAGGGTGCAACTGTGCAGATTTCGCGGAAAGTCGGCGAGGAGGGTCAGTTGTTCGGCTCGGTTACGACGCTGGATATCGTCGATGCCATGGCGCAGGCCGGTGTGGAGCTGGAGAAATCCGAGATCCACCTGTCGACGGGTCCGATTAAGGAAATCGGTGACCACGAGATTGCGGTGAGCCTGCATCCGGAGGTTCATGTCAAGATCACAGTGTTGGTTGTCGAAGAGCAGTGATCGCGATCGGCACAGATGATAATTTTGGGTTAGCGTAACCGGGCTGCGGCCGAGACTCGGATATCAGCGGGACTCCGGTTAGTTGTCCAGACCCGCGTGGGCCATACTTGGCTGCGCGCATGCGACGGTTCGACCATTAACGAGGGGAGAGTAGATGGAGGAGCGGGCGTACTCGTCGGCAGGAACCGAAGCTACGGCGGAAAGGCTCAAAGTCCCACCACAGTCCATCGAGACTGAGCAGTGTGTCCTTGGTGGCCTCATGCTCGACAATCGATGTTTGGATCAGATCGGCGATAAGGTTACCGAGCAGGATTTTTACCGCAGGGAGCATCGGCTTATCTACCGCGCGATCTGCAGTCTTTGCGAGGAAAATAATCCAGCAGATGTCGTAACGGTATCGGAGCAGCTCCAGCATCAAGGAGAGCTCGAGAACGCGGGCGGGCTCGCGTATCTTGGTGCGCTGGCTAAGAATACGCCCAGCACCGCCAACGTTCACGCCTATGCCGACATCGTGCGCGAGCGCTCCATCATGCGCCAGCTGCTTAACGTGGCGAGCGATATCACGGGTAGTATCTACGAGCCCGAAGGCCGAAACACGATCGAGCTATTGGATCATGCCGAGAGAAGCATTCTGGCCATTAGCGACGAGGGCAGTCACAGGCGCGGCGGGTTCCAGCCGCTTACGAAGCTCTTGACTTCGGCAGTCGATCGAATTGACAAGCTCTACCACTCCGACAGCCTGTTATCGGGCATTTCCACCGGTTTCGGCGATCTGGACGAGATGACCTCTGGTCTACAGAATGCGGACCTGATCATAGTCGCAGGCCGGCCGTCGATGGGGAAGACGTCACTGGCTATGAACATCGCTGAGAATGTGGCAGTGGGACAAAAGTTGCCCGTAGCGATATTCAGCATGGAGATGCCAGGCGAGCAGGTTGCGATGCGCATGTTGGCGTCCATGAGCCGGATCAACACGCACAGGATCCGCACGGGGAAGCTCAACGACGAAGATTGGCCGCGAGTGACGTCGACCATGAGCCTCCTTTCGCAGGCGCCGGTTTTCGTTGACGACACGCCCGGCCTGACGCCCATGGAGCTGCGGGCTCGTGCGCGCCGCCTCAAGCGAGAACACGGCTTGGGGCTGATCCTGGTGGACTATCTGCAGATGATGCAAACCTATGAAGGACACGAGAATCGCGCCACGGAGATTTCCCATATTACACGGGCGCTTAAAAACCTTGCCAAAGAACTGAATATACCGCTCATTGCCATGTCTCAGCTGAATCGGAGTCTGGAGCAACGGCCCAACAAGCGACCAGTGATGTCTGACTTGAGAGAGTCCGGCAGTATCGAGCAGGACGCCGACGTCATTCTTTTCATTTATCGCGACGAGGTATACAACGAAGATAGTGTGGACAAGGGCACCGCGGAGATCATTATCAGTAAGCAGCGTAACGGTCCCATCGGCACAGTCCGACTTACTTTTCTCGGCCAGTACACCAAGTTCGAGAATTATATCAGCGCTGATTTTGACGAGGCCTTTGGATGACACGGCCGGCGCGTGCGTTGATTGACGCGCAGGCGTTACGGCACAACCTAGACCGGGTCCGTCAGACCGCCCCACAATCCAGGATCATGGCCGTTGTCAAAGCGAATGGCTACGGTCACGGCCTCGCATATGTCGCGCGTAATCTCCTGCAGGCACAAACCTTCGCCGTCGCGAGCCTCGAGGAAGCTGTAGTATTACGCAATGCTGGGGTTGCACACCCGATATGCCTGCTGGAGGGCTTCTTTGATGAGGACGAGCTGGCGCAGCTGAACCATTATCGGTTTAACCCGGTAATACACCATGAGAGCCAGTTAGCCTTGCTCGAGCGCGGCAGGGGCACGAATCCGATCGATGTGTGGCTGAAGGTCGACACCGGGATGCACAGAATCGGGTTTGATGCGAAAGTCGCCAGAGCAGTTCTTGAGCGATTCGAGAGTTACGCATTTATCGACCGCATCCGCCTGATGTCCCATCTCGCGACTGCTGACGATACGACCGACCCGACCACGACCGAACAGATTGACCGATTCAACGACGTGGCGGCGGGACTGGAGCTGGAGCGGAGTTTGGCTAACTCGGCGGGCGTGCTGGCGTGGCCGGCAAGTCATTTCGACTGGGTTAGACCGGGAATCATGTTGTACGGGGCATCACCGTTGCTGGGGCGCAGTGCGGCGGAGCTGGGGCTCGAGCCGGTAATGACGTTGACAAGCCGACTTATTGCGGTTAATCCCCGGCGCAAAGGTGAACGCGTCGGTTATGGTGGGGATTGGGCATGTCCGGAAGACATGCCGGTCGGCGTCGTAGCCATGGGCTACGGTGACGGTTATCCGCGCCATGCGCCGAGCGGCACGCCGGTGCTGGTCAACGAGCAGCGTGTGCCGCTGATTGGTCGGGTCTCTATGGACATGATATCTGTTGATCTGCGCAGTCAGCACCACGCCAACGTGGGTGACCCCGTAGTGCTGTGGGGCCGGGGGTTGCCGGTGGAGGAGGTCGCTGAATCCGCCGGCACAATCGGTTATGAGCTGCTGGCGGGAATGCCGCAACGAGTACCGCGGGTAGAAATTAACTGACGAGTCGCGGATAGCGAGTTGCTAGTAGCGAGTACTGCTGTTCGATGCAGGTGCTAGTTTTTCCCTCGCTACCCGCTACCCGCTACCCGCTACCCGCTACCCGCTACCCGCTACCCGCTACTAGCTACAGCTATTCAATCAACTGCACAAAACGACACGACTCACGCCGAGATGACAACGAGGACAAGATCGGTATTTACGTGCAATGAATGCGGTGCGCAGGTGCCGAAGTGGACCGGTCAGTGCCCGGTGTGCGGCAGCTGGAATAGTTTGCTCGAAACGGTCGCACGCCCGGACGCCGGTTCCGGTGGGCGTTTTCAGCAGCTTGGGCCCGGCGCCGCCGTGCAGTCGTTGGATGCGGTGCAGCTCGAGAAGATCACACGCCTGCATTCGGGCCTGTCGGAGCTTGACCGGGTCCTGGGCGGCGGCATAGTCGGCGGCTCGGTCATATTAATTGGTGGTGATCCCGGGGTCGGAAAATCGACGCTTCTGATACAGGCGCTGACCGCGATCAGCCAAGGCGCCAGCGTGTTGTACATCACCGGCGAGGAGTCCGCTGAGCAGGTGGCGCTGCGTGCGGACAGATTGGGTTTGAAGAGCGGGCCAGTGAGGCTGTTGGCCGAGAACCGAATCGAGTCGATTCTTGGTGCCGCGAGCGCGGAGGCGGCAAAGGTGATAGTGATCGATTCGATACAGACCGTATTTACGGAGTTATTGCAGTCTGCCCCGGGGAGTGTCGCGCAAGTGCGCGAGTCAGCAGCGCAACTCGTGCGCTTCGCGAAGCAGCACAACGTTGCCCTGTTTCTCGTCGGCCATGTCACGAAGGAAGGTACCTTGGCTGGCCCGCGCGTGTTGGAGCACATGGTCGATACGGTGCTGTATTTCGAAGGCGATCCTTCCAGCCGCTTCCGTATTATCCGTGCCATAAAGAACCGTTTCGGTGCGGTTAACGAAATCGGTGTTTTCGTCATGACTGAGACGGGTCTGCGCGAAGTGAGCAATCCATCGGCGATGTTCGTGAGTCGGCAAGGAGATGCGGTCTCGGGCACCGTGGTGCTGGCAACGCAGGAGGGGACGCGCCCGCTACTGGTAGAGGTACAGGCGCTCGTAGATCAGAGTCACCTCGCCAATCCCAGGCGCGTCAGTGTCGGGCTCGATCAGAATCGACTGGGGATGCTGTTGGCCGTACTGCATCGCCAGGCAGGCCTGGCGACATACGATAATGACGTGTTTATCAATGTGGCGGGCGGTGTAAGGATCGTGGAGACTGGAGCCGATCTTGCGGTGATCGCCGCGGTCGCCTCGAGCATACGCGACAAGCCTCTGGGTCGCGATCTGGTCGTGTTTGGCGAAGTCGGGCTCGCCGGGGAGCTGCGCCCGGTCCAACGCGGGGAGGAGCGTGTACGCGAGGCGGCCAAGCTCGGTTTCAAGCGTGTGCTTATTCCTGCCGCAAATAAACCGAAGAAGGCTATTGGAGGGATCGAGCTTTTCGCCGTGAAACGCCTGACCGAAGCATTGGAAGTGTTACAATCCGAGTAGCAAGCAACAAGTGTGAAGTGGCAAGTTAGAAGAGGCGGTTTTGCTTGCTACTTGGTACTTGTGGCATTTCACTCGTTTTATTTTAGCTGAAACTGCAGCCGCGTACCGCCCACTTCAATCACGTCGCCATCCTTAAGGGAAGCGCCCTTCTTGGATATGATTCGGCCGTTTATCTTCGGCAGCTTCATGTCATCACCCGGGGCGAGTACATAGCCATTTTCGGTACGGGTAATCGTTCCAGAGCGCTTGCCGGTCCTGCCCAGGTTGGTGATTCTTTTGGTTACCTCGATGCGTTTCCCGCTGTTCGGTCCACTTAGCACATACAGACCAGCTTTCTTGTTGGCTCCGGCTGCGCCAGCGCCTGGTGGCGAGATAATGACGGTTTTGGCGAAGTCGTCCGCCGGCTGTGCTTGGTTTTCATTGACGTAGCTGAGCGTATGCTTACCGAGCGTAATGGTATCGCCATGCTTAAGATGGTGTTTGGTGATCTTTTTGTTGTTGACATAAGTGCCATTCGTGCTGCCTAGGTCCTGGACAAACGAGTCATCACCGATCGTGAAAATGTTTGCATGCTCGCCGCTGACGGCCATGTTGTCAATTGTGATATCACTATTCGGCCGTCGGCCAATCTTCATGTCGCCTTGACCTAGCTCGAACTCCTCAAGAACCTTGGTCTCATACTTTAGAATTACTTTAGCCACTTTTTTACCCACCCGCACCTATAAAACACACTAG
>Ga0255058_10001246_pt1 | contig 14453 bp, 14 predicted proteins | sample Cases_109_9_MG_FD_188637 | JGI IMG/M metagenome (GOLD analysis project Ga0255058, IMG submission 188637) | Seawater microbial communities from Amundsen Gulf, Northwest Territories, Canada - Cases_109_9 | ecosystem: Environmental > Aquatic > Marine > Gulf | place: Canada: Northwest Territories... | reverse complement strand
CCACGCGTAGTGGCGCTCCTGCGAACACAGGCGGTACTCACCGTCTTTCAGGTGAAATATCGTGCCATCGTCGATTACCTGACCCTGATCGTCACACCAGACGGCATACGCAACGCGCCCGGGTTTAATCTTTTTCATGTCACGCGTCACGAGTCGATCCAGGTAGGCGAGCGCATCGGGGCCCTTGATGCGGTACTTCGTCATCGGCGTCAGATCGAATACGGCCGTCGCATTGCGAATCGCGAAATACTCCATCTCCGGGCAATACAGCGCATTCGCGCTTGTGTAGCCCTTCCACTCGTGCCATTCGTTCAACGTGTCAAGTTCGGCCAGCCGTGAGTAGAACGGCGTCTGCAATCTTCCCTGCTGGACTTCCCGGATCGTCATGCTGCTTTCTCCCGGGCCAGGATGGATTTCGCAGCGTTGCGTCCGGCAGCGCCGCTAACCCCGCCGCCGGGATGCGCGCCCGCACCACACAGGTACAAGCCGTCTATCGGCATTGCGTACTGCGCCGAGCTGCAAACCGGGCGCACGAACCAGAACTGATCCAGTGTCAGTTCGCCGTGATGCCAGTGGCCGCCCGTGATGTTGAACTGCTCCTCGATATCCGCCGGGGTTAACAACTCGCTGGCGCTGATTCGCGATTCAATGTCCGGCGCATATTTCGAGAGTGTCCTGACGCAAATGTCGAGGAACGCTGTTTTCGCAGCGTCGTCCCAACCACCCTTGAGATCGTAAGGTGCATACTGAACGACGGCCGACAATACATGTTTGCCGGTCGGTGCCAGCGACTCGTCGCGGAAACTCGGGAACGTTATTTCCATGACGGGTTCAGGCGATACCTTGCCGTACTTGGCCGGGTTGAAGGAGCGCTCGACGTAATGCTCGTCGACAGCGATCAACAGGCGATTCGCAAAATCTTTCTTTTGCAGGCCGTTCATCTGTGGCAGACCATCGAGTGCGAGATGCAGTTTGGCCGCGTTACCCCGGCAACGAATATGATGAATACGGCGCACAAACCCGGTTTCGACATTTCGGGCGCCAACGAGATCCATGATCGTGCGTTTGGGGTCGACGTTCGAGACGACTGTATCGCTATCGAATATCTCGCCACTCGTCGTTTCGACACCAACCGCGTTGCCGTTGCTGACGACAATACGCTTGACCGGCATGGCAGTTCGGATCGTGACACCGGCAGAACGCGCAATATGTGCGAGCTCGTCGGATACCGCGCCCATACCACCCGCTGGCGATGCGAGGCGACCGTGACGACCCGCCAGTCGATAGAGTGAGGTCATGATCGTATTCGGGGACCGCGGTCCAAGGTGCGTACCGAGTACGGCGTCGAGGCTCAGGCCACCTTTGAGCAACGGGCTATCAAAGCGCTCGGTCACCTCGTCGTGGATATTCATGCCGATGAGTCGCAGAAATTCCCGCATTTCTGCTTTTCCGAGACGCCGAATGTCGAAACCGAGCTGAGCCAGCGTCAGCAGGTCTTTCCTACCCGTTGTGCCAAGGCGCGGTGGGGCTTTGTTGAGGTAGGTCCGTAGCAAATCCGCAAATCGTGACATGCGCTTGTAAAATGCACGATAGCTTTTGGCATCGTCTTCACTGACACCCGAGACCTCGCCGCCGGAATAGCGAACGTGACTGCCATCCTCAGCGAGTACGATAGATTCCAGGTTATCGGCAGACAGTTTCGGCGTGATGCCGAGTTCCTTCTGCACAGCGGGCTGCAGCTGGTACAGGAGGTGCGCACAGGCTGAGACGGAATAACCGTCAGCGAATTCGCGTGTTACCGCCGCGCCACCAACCTGATCATTGGCTTCGAGAACCAGAACACGCTTGCCGGCCCTCGCCAGCATCGCGGAGCACACGAGTCCGTTGTGGCCGGCCCCAATAACGATTGCGTCGTATTTATCAGTCATCGCCAAAATTCTCCGGGACCGTGTTGTCGCGATTCAGGTCGGCGAGAATCTCCCGCGCGGCATTCGCGCCAGGCGCGGCCATAACACCGCCACCCGGGTGGTTGCTCGATCCACACATATACAGGCCGCTAACCGGGCCGCGGTACTGCGCATAGCCCGGGACCGGACGGTTAAATAGCAGCTGGTCCATCGTCAGCTCACCGTGGAAGATATTGCCCTCGGTAATTCCTATCTGGTCTTCGATGTCCGCCGGCGTGCGCACCTCGACATGCGCAATGAGGTCCTTGAAGTTGGGGCTGTAATTCGCGATCTGGTCGATCACCGTATTCTTGAACTGTTCGCGCTCGGGTTCTGTCCATGCGCGACCTTCAATCTCGTAGGGGCAGTACTGCACGAAACAACTCATGAAATGTTTTCCCGGGGGCGCCATCGTGGGATCGTTCAGGGTCGGGATAACCATGTCGACGTACGGGTCCTTCGACCAGGTTCCTGCCTTCCAGTCATCGTAAGCAAGCTCCATGCGCTCCATCGAGTCAATGAAGTGCATGTCAGAGTGCATGAGTGAACTGCCCTCCGGTAACGCAGGGAAAACGGGCAGGCCTTCGAGTGCGATGTTCAACTTGCCTGACGATCCGCGAATCTTGAAGTTCTCGACGCGTTTGTAAAATTCCTCAGGCAGGTCGCTCTTGTCCATGCACTTGAGGAATGTCTGTTTGACATCAATCGCGGAGACAACCAGCTTGCCTTTGATCTCCTCGCCGTTGTCCAACGCGACGCCCGTTGTTTTGCCGTTGTTGACAATGATCTTGTCGAGGCCTGCTTGCGTACGCAATTCGCCACCATATGACTGGAAGGCACTCGCAATCGAAGCTGCGACGGCACCCATACCGCCGCGCGCGAAACCCCAGGCACCTACGTTGCCATCCACATCGCCCATCTTGTGATGCAGCAGGACGTAGGCCGTACCCGGCGAATGGATGCCCAGGGCCGTGCCGATGATGCCACTGCCGGACATCGCGGCCTTGATCACATCCGTTTCAAAGTACTCATCGAGGTATTCGGCAACACTCATGGTCCAGAACCGAATGGTCTCGTACATGCGGTCTTCGCCGACTTCCATGAACTTCCTGCCGATCGCCATCAGACCCATGAGGTTCTTCGGCTTTAACGACGTTGGGTCCGGTGCCGTTGCGAGCATGAAGTCACGGATGAATCGGCACTGGCGCATGGTATCCGCCGAGTAACGCTCGTAGGCGTCGGCATCGCGCTTCGAGAATCGCGCCATCTCGCGGTGGGCGGCTTCGTGATCATGGTAGGAGCCAAAGTAGTCACCGTTCTCCATGAACGTAACCGAACCGCCGAAGGGTGTTATTTGCAGGCCATGTTTGTGCAGTTCGAGTGAGCGGTAGATCTCGGGGCGCAGCAAACTGCACACATAGGAACAGTTGGAGTAAATCCAGTCTTTATAGAGATTTTGACTGACTGTCGCGCCGCCAATGTAATCGTTCTTCTCGACACACACGACATCGAGTCCCGCTTTTGCGAGATAGGCTGCAGTCGTCAGACCATTGTGGCCGGCGCCAACGACGATTGCGTCATAGGACTTCATGCATTGCTACTCGGTCAGCTCTTTCAATATCCATTCTATATACGAACGCTCTGCGTCTTCCATATCCGAAAACGGACCCGGTTCGTAGTACCTGGAATGAACACCCTTCGAGTTGTTTACGATAATCGTTTTGTCCGCAATGGTGGTGACGTCCCACAACCACGTTAGCTGCTCCACATCGTAGTCCCTGCCTTCCTCGGCATCATTTCGGACCAGCCAGTAGATTTCGCACTTGGAATTGTCTTTGTCAACCGGTGTAAATACGTACGCAACGACGTGGTCGCTGTAGGCGAGCATGAATGAGAAGCCGCCAAACGTAAAATCTGAAGCACCGCCGTCGTAGCCACTCAAAGAGCCGAGCAACGGGGCCACGGGGCTGCCGTCCCTGCTGCCCGTCTCATAACCCTCAAATAACGCGGTGCGACTGTAGGCATAGCCCATCTCGCCCGGCCGGGCTTTGTTATCGAGGTAGTCGAACTCGATGTTCCGGAGCCCACATTCTTCGATCTTCTCCTGCATATGCTGCTGTACTCGGGCACGCTTTTTCCTGTCCAGCATCAATGTGTGCATACGAGCGTACTCGGGATGCGCGGTCGCGCAGTGATAACATTCCTGATAATTTTCAATCGACAATTTGTAGTTTGCGGGTATCGGGTATTCCTTGTGCGCGGCGACCTTGAGGTTTTTCGTGTCGAACAGCGTCATCGGCTCGGCAAGGTCTTTCTTGCAACCCTCGAGAGACAATGGAGAATCAGTGAAACAGACAAGCAGAAACCCATGAACACGTTCGAGCGACACACTCTTGAGGCCGTGCGTGCTGGCGTCAAAGTCGCTGTCCATGTTGCGGGCTGCGATCAGACTGCCGTCCGTATCATACGTCCAGCCGTGGTACGGGCAGATAAACGTTTTTGCGTTACCCTTTGACTCCAGGCACACCAGCGAGCCGCGATGCCGGCAAACATTGGCAAAGGCCTTTATCGTTCCATCGTTGCTGCGGACGATAATCGCCGACTCTTTGGCCACCGTGAGCACTTTGAAGTCGCCCACGTCAGGCAATTCTGACTCGTGCCCCGCAAGAATCCAGTTACGGTTGACGATTCGTTCGATCTCAAGCTCGTAAACGGCATCATCCGTGTAGAATCGCTGCTCCAGCGAGTAGCCGGGTTTTTGGCTCACGATCAGCTCTTCTATCGATTTCTTATTGTTCTTCTGCATTGCCGTTGAAGATATCATGGCCTTGGTGCTCTTGGACCTCCTGCATTAGCCAATCACGGAGGGCCGCGATATTTGGTCTTTGTGATTGTGCTTCCGGATAGACCAGGTAGAAACTGGACCCCAGGGGCAGGGCGAGATCGAAAGGTTCCACAACGCGTCCGGCCGCGATGTCTTGCGCTGCAAGGTACCGCCAACCCAGCACGACGCCGGCACCATCCATGCTCGCCTGCAGTCCATGATCAGGCAAGCTGAAATGTGTCCCATGCGATGCATCGACACGGCTGGCACCCGCTGCTTTCAGCCACGTGGCCCAGGTCGGCGCTTCGGGGTCGTAGTCCATAGAATGATTGTGCAGTAGCACGTGCTTACTGAGATCGTCAGGGATCTTTAGCGCATTGGGTCCTTCCAGCAGACGTGGGCTGCACATGGGTGTAACCGTTTCGTCGAAAAGCTTAATCGTTTCCATGCCAGGCCAATTTCCGTTACCTAGTCTGATCGCGGCGTCAAAATCATCACGCTGAAAGTCGATCAAACCGAGGCTCGTTGAGATTCGTATATCGATATCCGGATGTAACGCGTCAAACTTCTGCAGGCGTGGAATCATCCACATTACAGCGAAAGTGGGCGCGACACTCAAAGTAAGTGTGCCGTGCGGGTCGGTGTCCAGCACTCGCTCCATAGCCTTATCCAGGCTGGCGAATACGCCGCGCAACTCGGAAAACAGCAACTGCGCCGATTCCGCCAACAGTAGACCGCGCGGCAGACGGCGAAAAAGAGGCTGGCCGAGGTACTCCTCCAATCTTTTTACCTGGTGACTAACCGCGGCCGGAGTGACCGATAACTCTTCCGCCGCTTTAACAAAGCTGAGATGGCGAGCTGAAGCTTCGAACGCACGCAGTGCATTCAGCGGGTAAATTCGACGGGGCATAGCATCACCTTAGTTTTTCTTAGTCTAGCGCGAGAAATCGTCGTTTGTCTATCAATCAAACATAGTCTAAAAAGGCCTCTCGCGCCTTTTCACTTAGCAGTTTAGACCTAGCTTTACTAACTCATTACCTAGTCCGGGGATATCATGCGCAAACCAGTTTCTCTAATAACCGGGGTCGGTGATGGAACCGGCGGCGGACTACTCGTCTTGCTCGGGGGTTTTGGTAGCGACCGGATCTTCGACCTGGCGACACGCATCGGCGCGGCTCTGAACATTCCCGTGATCGTCGGCGCGATCTCTATGATCCATTGGGGTCGCTGGAACTTCGTTCCCAGCGAAACACACCCGATGGGCGGTTTCGAATTTCACGCCGTGTTGCTCCTGATCATGCTGTTCCTGCTGATCACGGGTAATCGCGGCTCCGCCAACACCCGAACTGCCGTTGCAGCATGAGGAGAACTTAAATGTCCAGGACAACAATCAGCAAGATAATTACGCTCGGCATCATCGTTATATTTAGCTTCGCTTTCGTGGATTCGACCGCAAGGGCGGACAACGCATCCGGTGTCGCTTACCGGACTGTGACCATTGATGAGGTCGACATCTTTTATCGCGAAGCAGGCGATCCGAATCGTCCAACGATTTTGTTGCTACATGGCTTCCCGACTTCATCGCATATGTTCCGCGACCTGATCACGGAGTTGGCCGACGATTTTCACCTCGTCGCGCCCGACTACCCGGGTTACGGCTTCAGCTCCATGCCGGCCGTCGATGAGTTCGACTACTCGTTCGACAACGTCGCTCAGATCATCGAGCAGTTCGCCGACGAAATCGGGCTCGATCGCTACAGCCTGTACCTGATGGACTACGGCGCACCGCTTGGGTTTCGCATCGCGTTGAACCGGCCGGACCGTGTCGATACATTGATCGTGCAAAACGGCAACGCCTACGTTGAAGGTATCGATAACAACTTCTGGGAGCCGATTCGGGAATACTGGAAGGATCGCGACGCGATCAACAAAGGGCTCGATAATCCCTGGTGGAAAAACGTCAAAGCGGCATACCAGCAGCCGCAGATGAGCAATGACGATGCGTTGCGCTTCCTCGTTACACTCGGCGCCACGAAGTGGCAGTACACCAATGGCGTGAAGAACGTTGAATCTGTGAGCCCCGATACCTGGGGACATGTGCAGCCACTGCTGGATCGCGAAGGCAATTCGGACATCCAAATGCAAATGTTTTACAGCTACGGCAGTAATCCGCCGCTGTATCCGGCCTGGCAGAGATACCTGCGGGAATATCAGCCGCCGACACTGATCGTCTGGGGCGAGCATGACGAGATCTTTCCGGCCGCCGGCGCCGAGCCGTATAAGCGCGACCTGAAAAATCTCGAGTATCACCTGATAGACACAGGGCACTTCGCTTTGGAGACGCACGGCCAGGAAATCGCGGATTTTATGCGCGACTTTCTCAACCGCCAGTTAGAATCCCCCCTGGTGGCCAACTGAGGCCGCACAGTGCGGCCGCAGCGGTGCGGCCGCTCTTTTTGAGGATCGGACGATGTCACATCAATTTGCCGAAATCATGTTCACCGATAGCGTCAAGGCGGCGCAGGAGCAATACGGCTCCAGGGCACGTCTGGAGCGATTCGCCGAGAATGCCGGGCCGAATGACGAGCTCAGCGACAGGGAGGCCGGATTTATCGCACAGCGCGACACGTTTTACATCGCGACCGTTAACGAGGATGGCTGGCCGTATGTGCAACACCGCGGCGGCCCACCGGGATTCTTACGCGTCATCGGGCCGAAACAACTGGCCTACGCCGACTTCCGCGGCAACACGCAGCTCGTCAGTGTCGGCAATGTATCGAAAAATGACCGCGTCTCTTTGATTCTGATGGATTACCCCAATCGTCGCCGACTCAAGGTTCTGGGCCATATGCGCGTCGCCAAGGCACAGGATGTCCCGCCCGAGGATCTCGCCGCAGTGGATCTGCAGGATTACCGCGCTCAGGTGGAACGCGTTATTTACATCGACGTCGCTGCATTTGACTGGAATTGTCCACAGCACATTACGCAGCGCTATACGGAGCTCGAATGGGGCGAGCGTGATGCGAACGATGAAGGAATCCGAAAATGATTGATACAGGACGCAGAGTTGCTATTGTCTGCGGCAACGGCTGTCGCGATGCTGTTGGAACGGACTTAATTCCTGGAGAATCACATGACCCAAATAACCGCAAAACTAACAACCGGAATGGTCGTACACCTGTCCAACGGACGGCATGAATGGACCGGTGATGAACCGCTCGCTGCCGGAGGTACCGATACAGGACCGGATCCCTACGAACTGCTGTTGAGTTCTCTTGCCGCCTGCACTTGCGTGACGATTGCCTGGTATTGCCGACACAAGGGCCTGGCACTCGAATCCGTAAGTACGACGTACGATTTCTCACGTATTCACGCTGACGACTGCGAGGATTGTGATATACCTGACAGAGGATTTATTGAACAAATCACCAGCAATGTTCATATTGAAGGCAATTTTGACGAAGCACAGCGCAAACGCCTCGCCCAGATCGCCCAGCGCTGCCCTGTTCACAAGACCTTGGCGCATGGTGTCCAGTTCGAGGACAACGCAACATTCGGGTAGGAGAATGAGTGATGAGTGAGTATCGCTACAAGCGATTCACGACCCGCCTGCTGTTTCGCGATCTTCGATTTGCCAGGAATGCGGCCAGGCCGGGTGATTCGGTTCCGGCATTTGAGCTGCTTACAACGAATGGCGATCGACTGGTCAACGACGATGTGTTCGTCGACAAGCCCGTACTCTTCATTTTCGGGTCGATGACGTGCCCGATGACGGCAAGTGCGGCACCGTCTGTACAAGACCTTTACAACGAGTTTGGCCACCGGGTTGAGTTCGTCATGCTATATGTGCGCGAAGCCCACCCCGGCGAAAATTTCACCCAATCCGAGACGATCGAGGACAAGCTCGAGTCGGCACGGGCGCTGCAGAAGTTTTACGACATAGAATGGACAGTGGCAGCAGATAAAATCGACGGCGACCTGCACCGTGCACTCGATCCGAAACCGAACTCCGCTTTCCTCATGAATAGCGACGGAGACATTTTGTTCCGGTCATTGTGGGCCGCTGATTACACGGCACTCCGTCAGGCGCTGGACGAAGCGGCCAGCGGGCGCGCAATGATGAGCACACAAAGTAATCGTCTATTCGGCCCTGTCATGCGAGCCATGGGAATGGTGCGAGAGGTTATGGAGCGAGGCGGTCCGCAGGCCGTAAGCGATCTTTGGCGAGCTGGCTTCCCGATGGCGCTGGCCGGACGCGTCGCGTCGTTGTTCAAGCCGCTTGGCCCTGATCAACGTGGAATTGCTGCTGTACTGACAATAGGGCTCGGAACGCTCATCATGCTCTGGCTGCTAGGCAGACTTATTTTCGTTTAGAGAACCACGAATAATGTCGAACTCGAAGAAACTCAATACCGCTGTCATTTACGGCAGCGCCCGCCGCGACCGCCAGGGCATCAAGGCGGCACGTTTCGTTTATCGCAAACTAGAAGAGCGCGGTCACGACGTCACGCTAGTCGATTCGCAGGAATACGACCTGCCGCTGCTTGACTGGATGTACAAGGAATATGAGCCGGGACAGGCGCCTGAGGCCATGCAGGCGATCGCCGATATCCTCAACGCGGCCGACGCCTTCATCATCGTCAGTGCTGAGTACAATCACAGCATTCCGGCCGCGCTCAAGAACCTGCTCGATCACTTCCAGAGCGAGTACCTCTATAAACCAAACGGATTAGTCACGTATTCGGCCGGGCCATTTGGCGGCGTGCGGGCGTTAGTCAATCTGCGTGGAATTCTGGCTGAACTCGGCACGCCGAGCATTCCCAGTGCGTTCCCGATCTCGCAGATTCACAGCGCGTTCGATGCGGACGGCAATTCGCTGGATACGCCCTACGACGAACGGGTCGTCAAATTCCTGGATGAGTTCGAGTGGTACGCGAACGCCTTAAGACATGCGCGTGATCAGGAGATTTGCAGCGACGATATCCCGACGCAGCAACAAATGTGCCGTGCTTAGCGAGACGATCGTATACTGGTACACGAAGGCGGTTTTCGCATCGAGCGTGACTATCAGAACCGCTGATTTTTCAAACGCCCCAACGGACGTGCCGTTCCAGGCAGCGGCTATCGGGCGCAGGACACGATAGATTATCCCTCCGCGGAGGGATTGTTGAACGCTGTGGAAACTTTCCCCGATCACTCGCCACCGCCCTGATCGAATATCAGTCGGCCTAAATTGTGGCCTGAATCCAGCTTTGCGTCCGAGAGCAGCCATCATTCTGCTACGATTCGAGATATGAGAAACGACTGCTGATGACCCAAATCGGCCCGTTAGCGCTTGCTAATACATGCACTACCAATACGATGAAGACGACGCGGTGCAGTCGAAAATATAGAGAGCAGCCAGATGAACGAAGCAGACATCCAAGTGTTAGCGAGCGTTCGGCGGGCAGAATTAGAAGGCGAGTCATCCGATCGTACGACACTTGAGAGTAGCGCAGACCGGTATTGGAAGTATTTGGAAGACTGGTCCGATTCGTGGCAGCGGCTGCTTGATGAAGGTTTGATCCAAAGTGGCGCCAGCGGCTACTTGTTAACTGAGCGCGGACGGCCACTTGCGGAAAATTACTACGCCGAGCGTCCCGATCACTTCTGGTACTACTACCAGCATTATTATCCCGCAGCGCAGGCAAGCGACGCTCACTCGAAATTTTGCGAGCGTGTTTTTGGCAAAGATCTTACTCAAGATGGCCAAGCCGACATGGAAGCCGTAAATGATTTGATCGTCCGTCTGGCAATAGGAGAAGGCGACAAGGTACTCGACCTGGGGTGCGGCGCGGGCGGCATATCGGAGTACATATCGGATGAAACCGGAGCACATGTCACTGGTCTCGACTATGCTGCGACGGCGATCGAGACGGCAGCCAATCGAACCAGCAGTAAGCAAGACCGACTGACATTCGTACAAGGGGATATGAATTCCCTCGATTTCGCCGATGGCTCATTCGATAAGGTAGTGTCAATCGACACGATTTACTGGGTTGCCGATATTAACGAAGCTCTGGCGACAATCAGTCGACTAATTAAGCCCGGAGGGCGACTTGGGATCTTCATTGCGCATACGCCTTTGATAGATGACACACCAGGTGCCAACGAGGCAGATGGCACTTGGATTGCCGGATCACTCAGGAAGCTGGGTCTCGAATACGGCGTCTATGACTATTCGGAGAGCTTTTTACAGTTCTGGCCGAGACTTAAGCAGGTCGTGCTGGATCTCAAAGACGACTTTGTCGCCGAAGGAAACGAGGTGATATTTGATAGTTTCATGTTGGATGCAGATGAAGACTATTTGCCGGCTGCGGAGGCAGGTAAGCTACGCCGTTATCTGTACATCGTAAGCGTCTGATCGTCTGCAGCGATTTCTGCTAGCTCGCTGCGGAGAGCGGCGCTCTCGTCGCGCCAATGTCATTTAGTGCGCTTTCAAGCTGCTGCCAACGCTGTGCAACAGTGCCCGTGAAGCCGACAGACATTCTTACGAGTCCTTCGCCAATACCCGCGAACTCCAGATCTTCGTCCGTCATCTCGCTGGACGTACTACTGCCGGGACTGGACATCAGCGTATCGAAGTAACCAAGGCTTACAGCCATGAATCCGAAGCCATATTTGTTTTGCAGCACATCCATAAGATCATTGGCCATTTGTTCACTGCCAAGATCGAGCGTCAGGATGCCGCCGAAACCATAATCCGCGCTGCGCTGCCGAAGCAATAACGCGTGATCCGGGTGCCCGGGCAGCCCCGGATAAGCAACCGATACACCCAATGCCTGCAGGCTTTCGGCGAATACCTGGGCGCGCCTGGCATGCTCTGTCACACGCAGGGCCAGGTGTGGAATTCGCAAACTAATCTTCGAGGCCACGGTCGCATCCATCGTCGGGCCGAGAAGCATCAGCGGGCCCTGGTGCAGGTCCATCAGTCCCTGGATGAACTCCGTCGTACCACAGACCGCTCCGGCGATAATGTCCGAGGCCCCATTGATAAATTTGGTCATGCTGTGAACAACGACATCGGCTCCCAATGCAACTGGGCTCAGCAGCAACGGGCTAAATGTGTTGTCGATGACGAGTTGTGCATCGTGCGAATGCGCGAGTTTCGCGAGCGCCGAAATATCGGCGACTCGCAGGGTCGGGTTTGCAATACTCTCGGCGAAAATTGCTTTCGTCTTGCTCGTAATGGCCGCCTTCACGGCCGCCAGATCGGAAACATCGACAAAGGTCGTGCGGATATTTGCCTTTGCCGGCAGGAAATCATGCAGTAACGCGTAGGTGCCGCCATATAGAGTGTTGGACGCCACGATATGATCGCCGGAATCGCACAGCTGCAAGATCGCAGCGGAGATCGCCGCCATGCCACTGGCGGCACAATATGCTGCCTCGGTTCCTTCGATCGCGGCAAGCTGCTGGCCAAGTTGGTAAACCGTCGGATTGAAATGCCGGCCATACAGATAGCAACCTTCCGGCGCGGCTTTCCTGCCCTCGAATAATTCCGGCATCGTTCCGGGCTTCATGACCGTAAACGTCGTGCTCGCTTCGATCGACATGTTCACGCCACCATGCTCGCCGAACTCGTGGCGAGTATCGGCCAGGCGTTCAACCGGGTCTCGTGTCTGCTTTGGGTCACTCATAGGATCTTCCATGATTCGACATCTGAAATTCTAAATATATGACTTATTTTAGAACTTTCTATTGCATGGTATACTTACTCCGAATTTTATTCGGCTTGGGGTCGTATGGAGAAGCTTGACCGAATCGACTACGAAATAGTCCGGCAGTTGCGAAATAATGCTCGGCTATCCAACAAGGAACTCGCCGCAGAGGTCGGACTTGCGCAGTCGAGTTGTCTTGTCCGGGTCCGGGGGCTGGAGCGTGACGGCGTGCTCAGGGGCTTTCATGCCGACGTCGACCCAAGATCTCTCGGGGTCGGTCTGCAGGCAATGATCTCGATTCGTCTGCAACGCCACTCACGGCCGCTTGTTGAATCCTTCCGTAGTTACACGCTTTCCTTGCCGGAAGTACGACACCTCTATCACCTTGCCGGTGTGAATGACTTCCTCGTGCATGTCTGGGTCAAGAGTCCGGAACACCTGCGTGATCTCGTGATGACTTCGTTCACGGCGCGGGAGGAAATTGCACACGTCGAAACCGGGCTGATTTTCGAGCACGCGTATAGCTCTGATCTGCCGATCTTTCTCGATTTTTCCGGGAACGACGATTAACGCCGATCGTGACTTCATTCCTGTTCCATGAATGGATAGCCGTAACTTAACGGGCTTACGAACGTTTCCTTGATCGTGCGCGCGCTACACCAGCGCAGCAGGTTGAGTGCGCTGCCCGCCTTGTCATTGGTACCGCTCTTGCGTCCGCCACCAAAGGGCTGCTGCCCGACAACCGCACCGGTCGGTTTGTCATTCACGTAGAAGTTGCCCGCGCAGTGTCGCAATCTGTCTGAAAGCTGTGCGATCGCTACTCGATCCCGGGCAAAGATAGCCCCGGTCAGGGCATAGTCGCTTGCACCGTCCAGGTCATCCAGCATGGCCCCAATCGACTCATCCTCATATCGATACAGGGTCAGGACCGGGCCAAAGATCTCTTCGGTCATCAGGCGGGAACGTGAATCTTTTGAAACGACAATCGTCGGCCTGATAAAAAAGCCCGTCGTGTCGTCGCACTCCCCGCCCGCCAGGATTTCATGGTCAGGATCATCGGCAGCGAAATCTATGTAGGAACGAATCTCGTCGAATGCCCTGCGATCAATAACAGCACCCACGAAGTTCCGGAAGTCGGTGGGTGGTCCAACCGGCAGGTCCGCAAGTTGATTTTTTAAGTCAGATGTAAGCCCGTCCCAGAGGCTGGCCGGGATGTAGGCTCTGCTTGCAGCAGAGCACTTTTGTCCCTGGAACTCGAATGCCCCGCGTATCAGGCCGGTCGCGAGCGCGGCCGGGTCCGCACTCGGATGCGCAAACACGAAATCCTTGCCGCCGGTCTCTCCAACGAGCCGCGGATAGGACCGGTAGTGAGCGATGTTGTCGGCAACCGTTTTCCAGATAGCTTGAAACGTGGCCGTGCTACCGGTGAAGTGGACACCCGCCAGGTGTTTGTCACTCAGTATGGCGTCCCCAACCGGGGCTGGATCATCGGTCGGCAGGAAGTTAATCACGCCAACAGGCAAACCTGCTTCGATTAGCAAGCGCATAACAATATGGGAGGACAATACAGAGCGTTCGGATGGCTTCCAGACGACAGTATTGCCCATCAGCGCCGGCGCCGTCGGCAGGTTGCCGGCGATGGCCGTGAAATTGAATGGGGTCACTGCGAAGACGAATCCTTCGAGCGGACGATACTCCAGCCGGTTCCAGACACCGGGGCTTGAGATCGGTTGCTCCGCATAAATCTGCTCGGCGAAATAACAATTGAAGCGCAGAAAATCCACGAGTTCGCACGCCGCATCGATCTCGGCCTGGTACACGGACTTCCCCTGCCCCAGCATCGTCGAGGCGTTAAGGATATCTCGCCAGGGCCCCGCAGCCAGGTCTGCCGCCCGCAAAAAAACCGCGACACGCTCCTGCCACGGCAAAGCCTGCCAGTGCTGCTGTGCCTGAAGCGCCGCGTTGACGGCCTCGGCGGCGTGC
>Ga0255058_10001244_pt1 | contig 14459 bp, 13 predicted proteins | sample Cases_109_9_MG_FD_188637 | JGI IMG/M metagenome (GOLD analysis project Ga0255058, IMG submission 188637) | Seawater microbial communities from Amundsen Gulf, Northwest Territories, Canada - Cases_109_9 | ecosystem: Environmental > Aquatic > Marine > Gulf | place: Canada: Northwest Territories... | reverse complement strand
ATAATTGTAACAGCGGCAGCGGAAAAAATCCCTGATCCTTTGATAAAACAATTGAAACCGGGTGGGAAGATGGTTATTCCAGTTGATAGTTCCTTTCTAGGGCAAGATTTGTTGATTGTGGAGAAAGATGAGAATGGAAACGTTAGTATTAAAAAGACTATTCCCGTTCGGTTTGTCCCTCTTATAGAGGGGGAGGAAGTTGTAAAGTAGGGTGTCTTGCACTTCTAAAATATTTCTTTCTTTAAGAAAATAGTCTGTTATTATTTATTGTAATATGGAATACAGGGTTTTAGGAAAAAGCGATTTAAATGTTTCGGTTATAGGTTATGGCGCCTGGGGAATAGGTGGAGAACCTTTCTGGAAGACTGAAGGTGAAGAGAAATCTATTCGTTCTATTGAGAAGGCATTTGATTCAGGGATAAATTTCTATGATACTGCTCCAGTATACGGCTTTGGCTACTCTGAAAGATTGTTAGGTAAGGCTTTGTGTTCAAAACGCAAAGACATCATAATTGCAACGAAGTGTGGTCTACGGTGGAAAAAGGAAGAGTTAAAATCTATCGAAAAGAAGGCTACCCGGGAATCTATATTGGAGGAAATTGACTTAAGCTTGCAGAGGTTGCAGACAGACTATATCGATTTGTATCAAGTACATTGGCCTGATGAAAACATACCTATTGAGGAGACAATGGATGCACTCTTGACGATACAGAAGACTGGAAAGGTTAGGTATATAGGTGTTAGTAATTACTCAGTTGAGCAAATGAAAGAGAGTCTTAAATACGGTCAGATAGTTTCTCTTCAGCCAATGTATAATATGCTGGAGAGGGATATAGAGAAGGAGATTCTTCCGTTTTGTATAGAGGGCGACATTGGTGTAATTTGCTACAGTCCGCTTGCGTCAGGTGTGCTGACCGGCAAATACGATGAGAATACTAAATTTAAGGATTGGCGCGGACAGGGAATTATTGGTCACTTTACCGGTGATGTTTTTAAATCTCATGTTAGAAAGGTAAAAGAGATTACAACGATTGCACAAAAACTGGGTAAGACAACAGCCCAGTTGGCCATAAATTGGTTACTTCACCAGAAAGGTGTGACAACTGCCATTGTTGGCGTAAAGAATCCGGAACAGGCAGAACAAAATGCAGGCGCTGTTGGATGGAAAATTCCAGATGGGGATTTGAATAGTATATTAGATATTTTATAGTATATTAGATATTTTATAGAAGGAGGGGTTGATAATGGCAAAAGCAGTAAAGAAAAAATATACTCTGAGAGATTTAGATAAGATGCCTGTAGAAAAGGCGCAAAAACTTCCGTTTGCTGTAAGAGATAAGCTTCTCGATTTGGTTCTTACAGATGGCAGGAAGATTGGAGGAAAGCAGCCTGCTCGACAGGTAGGGTTGATGTGCGATTGGTTTGAGGAAGATGTCGTACGTCTTCAAAAGATTAAGGCGGTAAAAATATGTTGTGGCGGGTTTATACCGGTTGCATCAAATGGCGAAGTTCCTACTTTGGATCCCAAAGGACAATTCAAGTTAGTATTTGAAAACATAAAGAATGCGCTGAAAAAGGCCGGAACCAACATGGACAGGATCATTAATACCCTGATCTTTATGAAGAACATTGATTATTGGGGACAGATGAATGATGTTTACAGGAAGTATATCAGGTGTTCGCCAACACGTGCGGCAATAGGCTGTCAGGATCTAAATAAGACGTATCAGATTGAGGTGGTTAATCTGTTTGCATATAAGGTGGCAAAATAAAAATGATGTTATTTTGTAAATTTCAATATTGGAATTTACAAGTGTTAAATTTTTATCACGAGAAAGGAGTAATAAAATGTTTAAGAATTTAAAATTAATTTGTAGTATTTCATTTGCAATAATATTTGTTTTTGCATTGTCTTTTTCAACTCTTCAGGCATGTGAAGATGATGCTAACTGTAATGAACCATGTGGCAGTAAAAAGTGTGAGATTAAAAATAATAATGAATGTTGTTTAGCCAAAAAGTCTAAACAGTTGTCTACATCCGAATCCGGTAAAGCTGAAGGCGTAGCGCAAAATGCTGATGACATAGTCCTGAATATCAAAGGTATGACATGTGGCGGCTGTGCGAATAGGGTAAAGGACGCTCTGATCAAGTGTGCAGGAGTTGCGGACGTTCAAGTAGACCATAAAGATGGCAAGGCTATTGTACAGGTTGAGAAGGGAAAGATAAATACTCAAAACCTTATAGAAGCAGTTGAAAAGGTAGGATTCTCAGCATCTGAAGCATAATCATCAACGAAACCTTCAAGGAAATGGCATTAGATTATTAGGGATTAATTGTTAAAAGTGGAACTTTTTTATTGCAAATATTGTTACAAGTGGTAATGGATGAAGGATTCTGATAAGCCGGAGAGTAAGTTAAGGGAATTCGAGCTAGAGGCGTTAGAATATATTGATTCGCTTTTTAACGTAGCAATGAGAATGACGAGAAACAAAGATGATGCCGAAGATCTTGTGCAGGAGACTTACCTTAAGATGCACAGGTTTTCGCATACGTTTAATGAGGGTTCCAACTTAAAGGCATGGTTGTTCAAGATATTGAGAAATACCTTTATTAATGTGTTTAGAAAGAAGATAAGAGAACCACAAGAAATTCATTATACCAATAATGAAGATTTTTATTTATTTAATAGGATAGCTGACAACAGAACGGATGATAGTCTTCCGGGTAAAGGTACTATTGGTATTGAAGAATATTTGGAAGAAGAGATAAAGCATGCACTTGATAATTTGCCGATTGCTTTTAGAGAAGTTGTTTTGTATTCAGATGTGGAAGGGTTTTCTTACGAAGAAATATCAGATATTGTCGGATGTCCGATAGGGACAGTAAAATCAAGGCTATACAGGGCGAGGAAGACATTACAGAAATTATTGTGGGATTATGCAAAAGATAAAGGTTATTTAAAGGAAAAGTAAAATACTCTTACAAGGCATTGCAGAAACATCAATTATAGTAAGTCTTGAAAACCCACTCACAAAGAACAAAAAAATTTAGTAAAAGGGGAAGAAAATAAATGACTTGCGAAGAAGCAACAAAGCAACTCTATGAATATTTAGATAATGAGCTTGAAGAAGGCGATTATTCAAAGATTAAGGGACATCTTGAGGATTGCCAGAAATGCTGTGAGAAGTTCGAGTTTGAGCAAGTGTTAAAGAAAGTAGTAAGAGATAGGGCGAAAATTCATAGGGTGCCTCAAAGTGTGCGAGATAATATTGTTAAACAGTTGTCAGAGATGCATGAAGAAAACAGTCGTGTTGAGATTTTTGTGCCGAAGCTAGAGGAAAGAAGTACAAAGGGCGTCTTTCAGCTGTTTAAGCTGGGGCGTGCTTATATGGTCGAAGCAGCCTTAATACTTTTACTTATCTCTATTTTAAGTATTTACTTTACTTTTCCTAAACCAGGAAGCTCCCCCTATATTGTTAAGGACGCTGCAGAACGCCACGACAATTTCGTTAATGATAATATGCGTCTTGATCTTGTCAGTTCAGATAGAAATGAAATAAGAAAACATTTTGGAAATTTACAACGAGATAATTTTAATATAGATGTTCCAGAATGTAAAGGACGGGACATAAAACTCTTTGGTTGTAAAGAATTTAACCTGGCCGGTAAAAAGAGTGCTTATGTTGGATTAAAAGGTAATCATGACAAGATATCTTTAGAGATTATAAATGGTTCAGGTATGAATATAAACAAGCTGAAACATGAATCCTTCAAAGGCAGGTCGTATTACTTTGGAAGATATAAAGGATATAATGTTGTTTTATGGAGACATGGCAAGACACTGTATAGTCTAACTTCAACAATGAATAGAAGATCTCTTATGCGTGTAGCTGATGAATCCATACATCCATATCCACATTAATGATACTTTAACACAAAACCTATTCATCCTTATATGAATGCTTCGATGTTGATACATCTGAAGATTTAAATGATTATGGTTAGGGCAATCATATCCAGACATTATTTCACAAGGATTATCTTAGGTTTATTATTAAGTTTTTTCTTTCATAATGTAATATCCACACCGGCGTTTCCTTCAGACAATGAACAAAGCAGGAGAAATAATGTAAAGAGATTCGAAGGAGAGGTTCTTAGGTACAATATTGGCTTTTGGATTTTTAAAAAAGTAGGGACTATTACATTTAAATGTGACAGAAACAGTAATGGCTTAGTTGTAACGATTGATGCATGTACAGTGGGATTCTTCGATAAGATTATTCACAGACACAATATCTATAGGACGATTATGAAGATTGAGGATGGCAGGCTCATGCCGGTAAGTTCATATGAGAAGAAGATTAAGAGAGAAAAAGAAAGGGTTATGATTACTAACTACGATTATGAGAATAATATATGTAATTTTGAGACCCGGAAAAACGGTGTGATTTATAAAAAAGGAAGTGTGGAACTGGCACCAGACAAATGTGACGATATGATATCGGTATCTTATAATTTTCGTAACGAAATATACGGAGGAGTGAAAGAGGACGCCGGTTTTAATATTACCACTGTTTATAAGGACAAGTTTCCAAGTTTTAGTGCTAATATTCGCTCTGCAGGTAATTTGGATGGGTTATCCAAATGGAAAGATATTATTCCACATGTAAAATACGTGGCGGATGTTGCATTGGATCCTGAAGTACTGGATTCAAAAGAAGGTAAGCTTGTTGTATTATATACGGAGGATTTGATACCGGTTGGTTATATAGCAAAAGATGTTATCGGATTTGGAGATTTGTATGGTTTTCTGGTAGAAGATGAAGGTTCAAAAATTACAAAGATTCATAAGTGAGATGAGAGTAATCTTGACAATTTAGAAAAATGCCAAGATTACTCAATCCCACAAAATTCTAGTTCTGAAGTTTATATATCTCTTTAAACTTTGGCGTCAACCTGTACACCAAAGCCTGCATCCTGTTCATTGCTTTCTATTTTCTGTCCAGCCTCATTGCCTGCTTTAGTACTGTCTTTAGTTTCTACAGTACCTTGAAAGCCAAAACCACTTGGTAATGCATATGCTCCAACTAATGGCGATATGTCAGACATAGTAGACCTCCTATAAAAAGGTTAAAAAAAATAGAAACAATATATTCAGTATATTAAAATGTTATATATTATTACCCTAAGCGGATTCTCTCTATAACCTAGTAATTATCGGTATAATTTAATTAAACTTTAGATAAAATAAAAGATTATTTCTTTGCATCTGTAAGTTGTGTTTATATATAAACTTAGCCCTGATTGTATGGGCCAGACCTTCCCTTGGCTGCATGTTTTAATGCATTTGGAAGGGGCAGGCCGAAGAGGCTGTATATGTAAGAAGATGTGGTGTAAAAGATGAACATAGTTTGAGCCGATCAGGGGAAGATGCAAAAGTATTAACAACAAAAGCACGACGCACACATGCCGTCATGGTGGATTACTGGAACAAAAACAACGTAAAAAACCTCGAACTCAGAAAAGAACTGGGTTTGATAGAGTAATTTTATCATGAACACAGATACGTTTCTGGATAACGTTTGAACTCAGCGGATTGGAAACGCGCAGCGTTTACAATCCGCTGAAGCGATTTGTTAGAATGTTTTATTTCTAGTTTCACGTTCCAAGGGTTGGACTTGCCCCGAACTACTCCTTATTTATAATTTCGAGGTCTGCCCCCTCTATATTCCCCTCTAAGTTTGTTTTCCACTCTTTATTTGAGATGCTTTTTTCTTGGTAAATAGTTCTGTGTGGAGTCACCTCAATGTTCTTCCCGTCAATAGCAAAAATCCATCTACCATCAAATTGATACTTCATCAGACCTCCCAGACGGCTACCTATTGTTTTACTCTCTAGTATTTCTAATTTTATATATATTTTACCTCCTGGATTCAGATAATATTTACTTGTAACTTCGCCCTTAAGTTTGAACGCAGTTCCACTGTACGATGTTATTCCAACTTTACTTTGGTCGTAATCAAACGTGCCTTTATATCTAAACGAATCAATTACTAAAGATCTTTTGAAATCCTTATTCATTAATTCTAGAATCATACCAAAGATATATTCATTTTTTACCTTTCGAATTTCATAGAATGTAAGTTCTTTAAAATACAAATTTTCACTTTTATTATTTGAAATAGGTTCCCTATTTGTTTTACCAATCAGATCAAGAGCTTCATTTTCAGTATTCTTTTTCCATTCTCTTAACAGTTCAGTAGTGTATTTATTTTCATCACTATCTATTAACTTACTACAATTTTGGCACAGCCAAATTCCATTCTCAATGTTAATTCTTTCTTCAGAAGATAGATTTGAATTATATCTTTTACCACCAGGAGATGCAGCTGTAATATGAGATGCAACTCCAACATTAATCACTCCATTTGGATTGTTTTGTGGTCCAGATGTTTGAGCTCTACAACTTGGATTTGAGCATATATTGTTGACACGTTTAGCAAGTGCTTCTTTTGTTGTTGTTAAAAATTCATCTCTCATTATTTTCTTTCTAACATTTACTTTTATATTTATTCTATATTTGTCGGCGTATTATCGTAGAGGATTTTGTATGTCAAGGTGTAATCGACATCGTATCTACTCATGCTGATTAATCTCTATCCATTCCCCCATAGGCAAGACAGGTCTGAATGAGCCTGTTTGTGTAGCTACGAGTGGCAGGAAAAATTTAACCATTTCGGAATAGTCTTTGGCCTGTACAATAATGTAGTAATCATGTTCGGTTACGGTAACGTATGAACCGAGAATCTTTATCCCCTTCTTTTCAGCATCACTTCTGCTTGCCCAGAAATCACTAAGCATCTTTGCACCCTCTTTAGTTATGCCCGGGCAATTTTCCGGAGTATGTGTCCAGTGTGCTACATAAATTGTACCTTCATCGTTAGCTATATAATCCTCTCCTGATTTATTAGATTTTGTAAAATGTAAAAGATAAATGGTGGATACTTTTTATGTTACATGTTTTCAATAATTTTATCGCCAAATTCTGAAGTTGACAGCTTTGTTGCCCCTTCCATCTGTCTTTCAAGGTCGTAGGTAACGGTTTTTTGAGCTATGGCTTTTGCTATTCCTTTCAGGATCAGGTCTTCAGCCTCTTTGAAACCGATTGTGTTTAACATCATTCCGCCTGTCAGTATCAATGAGCTCGGGTTCACCTTGTTTTGATTTGCGTATTTGGGGGCTGTGCCGTGAGATGCTTCAAAGAGAAAAATATCGTTAGAAATATTGGCAGAAGGTGCAAGGCCAAGACCTCCTACCTGCGCCACACACGCATCTGAGAAATAGTCTCCATTAAGATTGGGCATTGCCATGACGTCGTATTCTTCAGGTCTGATCAGGACTAATTGAAACATGGCATCTGCAATCCTGTCTTTAATTACTATTTTGCCTTCAGGTTGAGTGCCTGAATATTTCTCAAAGAGTTCATCTTCGGTTATTGTATAGTCTCCGTATTCTTCTCGTGCAACCTCATATCCCCAATTCCTAAAGGCCCCTTCTGTAAATTTCATTATATTTCCCTTGTGAACAAATGTAACACTCTTTCTATTTCGGGATACGGCATAATCAAGCGCCTTTCTTACCAGCCTCTTTGTCCCCTCAATTGAGATGTTCTTGATACCAATTCCTGAATCAGCCCTTATCTTAGTACCCATATGTGAGTTAAGGTAATCAATAACCTCTTTTACTTCTTTAGTCCCCTCCTGCCATTCTATTCCGGAATATACATCCTCTGTATTTTCCCTGAAGATTACCATATCTACCTTTTCAGGGTGTTTGACTGGACATGGCGTTCCGGGGAAATAGCGTATGGGCCTTACACATGCAAAAAGATCTAAGACTATTCTTAAGGTTACGTTGAGCGACCTGAATCCCTTGCCGACGGGAGTTGTCAAAGGGCCTTTTAAGGCAACATGATAATGTCTGATGGCTTCGAAGGTGTCTTCAGGTATAAGCTCGTTAAATTTTTCCTGAGCCAGTTCACCTGCATAGATCTCGTACCATGCAATCTTCCTTTTTCCTGAATATGCCTTTTCTACGGCGCCGTCAATCACCTTTTTGGTTACTTTCATTATGTCAGGGCCGATTCCATCGCCCGTAATAAAAGGTATAATAGGATTATCCGGCACTATAAGTTTATTGTCTTTAATTTTTATCTCTTCACCCTCTTTTGGGGGTGAATATAGTTTAAAGTTTACCATCGTTTAACCTTTCTGTTTGCACTGAGTTAGTGTTGTAAGTTGACCCTCCGCTCATGTCTGCCAATCTGCCTGTTTTAATTTTACGTTTCATAGCATCTTTGGTTTATTTCTAAAGGAGGTAATTAACATTATAAGAATTACCCGGATAGTATGCAAAGGTTTTGATGATAAATAAGAATTAAAAAGAGGCGTTCTTGGGAATTTGGAGGGCCTGCCCGACGTGCTTTTTGGCGGGATAAGAGATGAAGATAGTAAAGAATAAACAGGGTCAATAAGGTTGATTTATTTTATATTTATATAAGGCAATACCTAGCCTGTTATGTTCTCGTGTGTTTTCCAGAAAAATTACAATTTAAACAAAAGATCAGCATACGTTGGAACAGGCCATAATTTCCGCGGAGCAATTGTCTCCAACATATCAATATCTTTCCGCAAATCATTCATCGTAGCAAATACTTTATCACGAAATGCAACAGCGCGTTCAAAACTATCAGCAATTTTGTGTGCTTTCTCCAGATCACCCTCCAGTTTCTGGGTGTTACGATATGCTGATTCCAAATGAGTTGAAATTTTTGACAGCAGATCTCTTTGAACATCCGCAGATGCACTTACTGCTGCCAGCTTTCCAATCACATCAGCAAGTTCTCTTGTATAGTGTACAATAGCCGGAATATATAAACTTTTCACCATATCAAGTGCCGCCTTTGCTTCAATATTAATCTGCTTAGAATATTGCCCGAGATAAATTTCATACCGGGCACACATTTCTTCTTTTGAAAGTATTTTATATTTTTGAAACAATCCAACAGATTTTTTTTCCGGAAAGGTTTTCAGTGCTTCTACGGTACTACGAATATTTGGTAATCCCCGCTTCTCTGCTTCTTTTTCCCATTCATCAGAATAGTTGTTACCATTAAAGATGATTCTTCCGTGCTCGTTCATGGTGTCTCTTATAATGGATGCGGTCTCTTTATGAATATCCTTTGCCTTTTCAAGTCTGGTTGCGATCTCATCAAGTGCTTCCGTGACAATTGCATTCAAAACAATACACGGCCTGGAAATGGAAGCTGACGAGGGTACCATACGAAACTCAAATTTATTGCCCGTAAATGCAAACGGTGATGTCCGGTTCCTGTCGGCATTATCCTTTGGAAGCGCCGGCAAGGTATCAACTCCCACCTCAAGAGTAGTAGACGCTTTTGACTTTGCTTTTTCCCCCTTTGCAATAGTCTCCAGAATTCCTGTCAATTCTTCACCCATAAAGATCGAAATAATTGCCGGCGGTGCTTCATGCCCACCAAGACGATGATCATTACCTGAATTCGCGGCAGACCTACGTATTATATCTGCGTGGCGGTCAACAGCACTAATAAGCGCACAGATAAAAAGTAAGAACTGTGCATTTTCATGTGGCGTCTTTCCGGGTTCAAGTAAATTCGTACCGTCGTCAGTACTCAATGACCAGTTCGTATGTTTCCCGGAACCATTCACTCCTGCATAGGGTTTTTCATGCAAAAGACAGACAAGGCCACGTCTGATAGCAACTTTCTGTAATGTCTCCATAACAAGCTGATTATGGTCTGCCGCTATGTTTGCTGATGTAAATATTGGCGCCATTTCAAATTGTGACGGGGCAACTTCATTATGTTTTGTTGTAGCAGCAACACCCAGCTTCCATAATTCTTTGTCCAGATCCTTCATAAAGTCAGCAATTCGATCTTTAATCTGTCCGAAATAGTGGTCCTCCATCTCCTGTCCTTTCGGTGCGGGTGCGCCGAAGATCGTTCTTCCTGCAACCATTAAGTCTAATCTTTCCGCAAAGAATTTTTTGTCTACCAGAAAATACTCCTGTTCAGCGCCTATGTTTGCGGTAACTTTCTTGGCAGTTTTGTTCCCCAGCGCGCGTAAAACACGAAGCGATTGTTGTGAAACAGCAGACATTGAACGTAGTAAGGGTGTTTTCTTATCCAATGCTTCACTTGTATATGAACAAAATGCAGTTGGGATACAAAGTGTAACGCCTCCGGCAGCATCTTCCTTCAAGAATGCGGGAGACGTGCAATCCCATGCGGTATATCCACGTGCTTCAAAAGTGGCCCTGAGCCCTCCGCTTGGAAAACTTGACGCATCGGGTTCTCCCTTAACGAGCTGTTTACCGGAAAATTCCATAACTACTCCACCTTGCGGTGTTGGTGAAATAAAGGAATCGTGTTTCTCCGCCGTGCTTCCGGTCAATGGTTGGAACCAATGGGTATAATGTGTTGCCCCTTTTTCAATTGCCCAGTCTTTCATAGCGCCTGCAACAACATCTGCAACCTCTGCAGGCAAGGACGTTTCATTATCAATCGTTTCCTTGAGCATTTTATAGGTATCCTTTGGCAACCTTTTTTTCATGACTTCGTCATTAAATACATTCGACCCAAAAATTTTAGTAACATCCATTTTATACCCTCTTTAGATTGTCCTCTTCTCTTATAATATTTTTCTATATGCTTATTATTACAAATTTTCAATTAAAAAACAACTGTTGCTATAAATTATAGAAGTGTAGTCAACGCAATTTTTTAAAATATATTTTTTTTGATCCGGAATTATTCCGTATGATTGTGCAGACAAAAGTTTCTCTAACTTCTTTCCTCACGAAGAGCGATACCCGTATTTAGTAACTCAGGGGCGTTCTCAAACGTGATGTATTCAACCGCTTCATCATACGGATTATGAAGCTGATGCCACGACCAGACCGGAACCTCGAAAATATCACCTGCCTCCCATTCCAGTTTTTTCCCTTCTACAAACACGTACCCTTTCCCTTTGGTGATAATCGATATAGCATGATATGTATGCCGGTGCATTCTTCCATGTGAATTAGGCGTTATTCCGGAGAAAGTTATGCTATATTTTTTTGATGGTAAATCAGCCATTGCGATAGGATGCTGTCTCTCAAAAGAGAAATTCTTATCCACGCCGGTTTTTCTCACTTGTCTATGAATCAGTGTCTCTATATCATCAGGAATCTGAGGTTTCAGGCCTGTTGGAACCTTTGGAAAATCTTTTGCCGTAAACATATAAAATACCTCCTTCTTACTTACATAAAATTAGCTGAAAGCTGCGAATTTATAAATGTATACTAAAGTCTTCCTGCTCGGAGCTAAGGTTTTTCTTGGCCTTAACTCTTTTTTAATGTCCTTTCGGTTGTTAAATATTGATGCACCCCTTCTGCAGCCTGTCGACCACTGAAAATAGCATGAACAACCAGGCTGGCGCCAAGCTCTGCATCACCGGCAGTAAAAATACCGGGGAGAGCCGTCATCTTATTGTCATCCTTTTTTATATTGCCTCTTTTGTCAAACTCAATCTTCAGATCCGTTAGAAGAGGGCCATGTTCGCAATGCTGAAAACCAATTGACAGAAATACCATATCTGCCGGAATAATTTCCTCGGAATTTGGTTTTTCTGTATATGTGCCGCGTGAACCGTCCTTTGGCTTCGTCCATTCCAGTTCGGCCACCTTAAGCCCGGTCAGACAACCATTTTTGCCGATAAATTCTTTTGTCTGGTATTTCCAGAATCTATCACACCCCTCTTCCTGGGAAGAGCTTGTTTTAAATGTTTTGGGCCATTCCGGCCAGGGATTGCAGAGCGGTCGTTCCTCAGGTGGAATATCCTGATAATAGATATGTTTCACACTGGCGGCTCCCTGCCTGATACTGGTTCCGATACAATCTGATCCCGTATCTCCACCCCCAATGACAATGACGTGTTTTCCCTTAGCCGTGATTGCTTCATTTTCCGGAATAACGCCACCTGCTATTCTCCGGTTTTGTTGGGTCAGGAAAGGCATAGCAAAATGGACTCCCTTCAACTCCCGTCCGGGGATTTCCAGATTCCTGGGAACCTGGGCTCCGGCGCAAATAACAACTGCATCAAAAGTTCGTGATAAATACATCCCCGAAATATCTGTCCCCGCATTCACGCGGGTTTCAAAAATAACGCCTTCTTTTTTCAGTTGTTCCAACCTTCTGTCAAGGATGCTGCGTTCTAATTTATAATCTGGTATCCCATATCGTAACATGCCTCCGATCCTGTCATCTTTTTCAAACACAGTGACATCGTGGCCCTTTCGAACTAATTGTTGTGCCGCTGCAAGCCCCGCAGGTCCTGAACCTATGATGGCTATACGTTTTTCTGTCTTCAATGCAGCAGGCTGTGGTTGAATCCAGCCTTCCTCCCAGCCTCTTTCTACAATTTGTTTTTCAATTTGTCTAATGGTGACGGATTCCTGGTTAATTGACAAAGTACAGGCAGGTTCACATGGGGCGGGGCAAACCCGTCCGGTAAATTCAGGGAAGTTGTTGGTTGAATGCAATAGTGCCAATGCCCGTTTCCAGTGGCCTCTATAAACCAGATCGTTCCAACCCGGAATTCTGTTTTTCACAGGGCATCCGAAAGCGTGACATGTCGGAACACCACAATCCATACAGCGACTTGTCTGTTCTTCCAATTCATCATGAGAAAGATTGCTTTCAAATTCTTTATAATCCTTTATCCGCTCTTTGATTTGACGTTTTACGCCTGCCTGCCGGTCGGTCTCTAGAAATCCCGTCGGTTTACCCACGATAGACCTCCTCTGTTGCTAGAACCAATTCATCATCACGATGTTCTTCCTGGCGAATTCGTTCAAGTGATTGTTTATATTCCATTGGCATAACTTTGACGAATAATGGTAGGCGGCTTTCCCAATTATCAAGGATGTCTTTGGCTCTGGTGCTTTGAGTATATTTTAAGTGCTTTTCCAGCAAAGTGCGAAGAGTTTCTTTGTCTTCTTTTGTCCAGACACTTTCCAGGTCTACCATATCCAGGTTGCATCTCATCCCGAACCATTCATGTTCATCATAGACATAGGCTATGCCTCCGCTCATTCCAGCGCCAAAGTTGACGCCCGTCTGGCCTATAACTACTACCGTACCTCCTGTCATGTACTCACATCCGTGATCACCAACACCTTCAACGACTACCGTTGCGCCGCTATTCCTGACAGCAAAGCGCTCTCCAACCATACCATGAAGGTACATTTCACCAGCAGTAGCGCCATAGAGGATTACGTTACCTGCAATAATATTTTGATGAGGTTTAAACGTTGATTCCTGATAAGGATTAACAATAATTTTCCCCCCTGACATTCCCTTTCCAACGTAGTCATTTGCATCACCTTCAACACGTATCGTTATGCCGGGAGCCAGGAAAGCGCCAAGACTTTGCCCGGCAGACCCCTTAAAATTCAGCCGGATCGTATCTTCCGGCAGCCCGACAGACCCAAACCTCCGGGTGACTTCACTGCTGAGCATAGTGCCTACTGTTCGATTAATATTTCGTATCGGCATTTTAATTACGACAGGTTTCTTTTTAGCTAAGGCGTTTTTAGACAACTTGATTAATTCATTATCAAGTGAGCCGGATAGTTCGTGATCCTGCTGCCGGACACAGTGTAAGGTAGCTTTACCATTAGGGTCAGAGTGTGTTAAAAGTGCACTGAAATCCAGATGCTTTGCTTTCCAATGGTTTATGGCCTTTCTAGCTTCAAGTTTGTCAACACGACCCACCATTTCATCGACTGTTTTAAAGCCCAGCTCTGCCATATATTCACGCATTTCCCGGGCAATAAATCCAAAGAAACGTTCTACGAATTCAACCTGTCCACCAAAATGAGCGCGTAAAACAGGATCTTGAGTTGCCACGCCTACCGGACAGGTGTTCATGTGGCATTTTCTCATCATGATGCAACCTAATGTAACCAAAACAGTAGTTCCAAACCCATATTCCTCAGCGCCAAGCAATGTCGCAATCACAAGATCTCTTCCTGTTTTCAACTGCCCATCCGCTTGAACAACAATTCTGTCTCGAAGCCCGTTGGCTACCAGTGTTTGCTGGGTGTCGGCCAGTCCAAGCTCCCAGGGTAAACCGGCATGCATAATGCTGGACCAGGGTGCAGCGCCAGTACCTCCATCAAAGCCACTGATTAGGACCAGGTCAGCTTTGGCTTTGGCTACCCCGGCGGCTACTGTACCAACACCGACAGCTGAAACGAGCTTTACAGATACATTTGCATCAGAGTTAGCACAATGCAGATCGTAAATTATTTGTTTTAAATCTTCTATTGAATAAATATCATGATGAGGTGGAGGTGAAATCAGTGAAACCCC
>Ga0255058_10001243_pt1 | contig 14461 bp, 9 predicted proteins | sample Cases_109_9_MG_FD_188637 | JGI IMG/M metagenome (GOLD analysis project Ga0255058, IMG submission 188637) | Seawater microbial communities from Amundsen Gulf, Northwest Territories, Canada - Cases_109_9 | ecosystem: Environmental > Aquatic > Marine > Gulf | place: Canada: Northwest Territories... | reverse complement strand
TACCCTTAACGGCATCTTCGAAAAACGGATTGAGCTGCTTGACGCAGTCATAGGCAATATTGACATGCTTTTCGAGCGGCATGACTGGGGAGGAACCGAAAATATTCGCCAGGAGATTTACCAATTTACATCCTTCTCATTGTCGTTGGCGCAGGCTGCCGGTGCCAATGGGCCGACCTCGCCGGGCCAATTCGCGCGCATAGTATCACACGCATTTGGCGTGACCAGAAGACTTTTTGGCGTGTTAAAATCCGCCTCCCGCAGACCCAAGAAATCCGACAGGAGAGCAGCCGTGACCTACTGGTTGATGAAGTCCGAGCCCAATGACTATAGCATCGACAACCTCAAACGAGACCGGAAGGAACCCTGGGACGGCATCCGCAATTACCAGGCGCGAAACATGATTCGGGATGATATGAAGGTTGGTGACCAGGCTCTCTTCTATCATTCTAGCTGCAAGGTTCCGGGCGTCGTCGGCATCATGACGATAGCCAGCGAAGCTTATCCCGATCCCACACAATTCGATCCAAGCGACAAGCACTTCGACGAAAAGAGCAATCCGGAGGACCCGCGTTGGCTTTTGGTCGATGTCGAATTCGAGCGCAAACTGGACCGATCGATTACGCTCAAGGAATTAAAGGATCATCCGGGCCTCGGCGACTTCAAGCTGAACCAGCGTGGCAATCGCCTGTCGATCTTTCCCGTAGACGAGAAACACTGGGACCTAGTTTTGAGCCTCGAATAACAATCCTATTATTGACGGGACCGCAAAATGAAATGGCAACACTTCGCAACAATCATCGTCGCTGTCATGTTGGTCGGCTGCACCAATGACGTCAGCGTGAGCAGCGGAACCGGTACACCGTTAGCCAATCCGCTGTTGGAGGACTGGGATACGCCGTTCGGTACACCTCCATTCGACAAAATCGAGTCTGAACACTACCTGCCTGCCATGCGCGCCGGGATGATGGAACAGAAGAAGGAAATCGAGGCCATCGTGGAAAATCCGGCCGAGGCGACCTTTGCCAATACGATCGAGGCACTGGAGTTCTCCGGCGGTACCTACGGCAAGGTTTCAAGAGCGTTCAACGCGGTCAATGGTGCCCATTCTGACGATATCACCAAGGAAACCGCGAGAGTCATTGCTCCGGAATATTCCACCCACAAAGATGATATCTATTTAAACGGTGCTTTGTTCGAACGGATCAGCAAAATCTACGATCAGCGAGGCGACCTGACCTTAAGCGATGAACAGATGCGTCTACTGGAGGAAACCCACAAGGGCTTCGTACGGTCGGGTATCAATCTTGACGAGGCATCGCAGGCCCGCTTACGCGAGATTAATGCCCGGTTAGCGACACTGACAACAGCATTCCGCGACAATCTCCTTGCGGAAACCAACAATTTCGAGTTGCTCGTCAGCGATCGTGCCGACCTCGGTGACCTGCCACCGAGTCTCGTCGCCCTTGCTGCCGAGGAAGCTGAACGTCGTGGCCACGACTGCGAGTGTTGGACGTTCACGCTGCAGCGTCCGAGCATCAATCCGTTTCTTCAGTATTCGCCAAATCGCGAAATGCGCAAGAAGCTATACGACGGATATGCGATGCGTGGCGACAATGACAACGACTCGGATAACAAGGAAATCCTCAGCCAAATTGTGCAACTGCGCGCGGAACGTGCCGAGATGAAGGGTTTCAGCAACCATGCCGCCTATGTACTTTCTGAGCGCATGGCCGAAAGGCCGGAACTGGTCTATGAGCTCCTCGACAGGGTCTGGACACCTGCACTCCACATGGCGAAAGAAGAAAGAGCGGCGCGTCAGGAAATAATGAGTGCCGAAGGTATTGGCGGCAAGCTCGAAGGCTGGGACTGGCGTTATTACACGGAGAAAGTCCGCAAAGCCGAATATGACTTTGACGAAGAATCATTACGGCCGTATTTCGCGGTCACTGCTGTCAGGGACGGCGTATTCAAGCTGGCCAACAGTCTGTTCGGTTTACAGTTCGAGCAGCGAACTGACATTCCTGGCTGGCACCTCGACCAACAGGTTTTTGAAGTCAGGGAAGCAGACGGCAGCCATCTCGCGATTCTTTACATGGACTTCTTCGCCCGAGAAAGCAAACGTGGCGGCGCCTGGATGAATTCTTTGCGGCAGCAATCCAAACTTGGTGGCGATGTGTCACCGATCGTGACGAATAATTTCAATTTCCCGGCACCAACCGATGAGTTGCCGGCACTTCTGAGCCTGGGTGAGGCAAGCACCGTGTTTCATGAGTTCGGCCATGCCTTGCACGGCATGCTATCCGACGTGACTTATGAATCACTGGCCGGCACGAACACACCTCGCGACTTCGTCGAATTTCCGTCGCAGATCCTCGAAAACTGGTTTAACGAGCCGGAATTCCTGCGTATGTTTGCGCGCCACTACCAGACGGGCAAGACCATTCCCGAAGAAATCATAGAGAAAATAATGGCATCAAAGAGGTTCGATCAGGGTTTCGCGACTGTCGAGTACATGGCCGCAAGTTATCTGGATATGGCCTACCACACACTTTCCTCGACCGAAGCAGTCGAACCGCGGAATTTCGAAAATGTGGCAATGACCAATATCGGCTTGATTCACGAGATCATTCCCCGCTATCGAAGCACTTATTTTTCGCATATTTTTGCGAGCGGTTATTCCGCCGGATACTATGGCTACCTGTGGTGCGAGGTCCTCGACGCCGACGCGTTTCAGGCCTTCAAGGAGACCAGTCTGCTGGATCCAGACACCGCTGCACGATTTCGCGAACACGTCCTCAGCAAAGGAAATACGCGACCGGGGATGGAACTTTATGTAAACTTCCGTGGGCGACCACCGTTGATCGAGCCGCTTCTCGAACGTCGGGGGCTGAACTAATCATGCGAAAGGGACAAGACATGAAGTCGTCTCATCAAATTTTCCTAATGGTGATCGCCACGAGCTTATTGGCCGCGTGCTCGCAGGGCGGCCCTGACGAGTCCGCCGTCTCGGCACCACCGCATCCGGACGCCAAGCTAATCGCCCGTGCGGGTGCTCCGCTGTTCGATGGCATGGGCAGCTACCACCATTACATCACCCGATCCAATCCCGGCGCGCAGCGCTATTTTAACCAGGGCCTGATCATCGATTTCGCCTTTAATCATGCAGAATCCGTGCGATCGTTCCGGGCGGCGCAGAGACTCGATCCGAAATGCGCCATGTGCTACTGGGGCGAGGCCCTGGCGTTGGGACCGAATATCAATGTCACGAGCAATGGCAAGGTCGTCATGTCGGACGAGGACCGCATCGCCGCCCATACCGCCATTCAAAAAGCGATGGCATTGAAAGACCGCGTTAGCCTCCAGGAAAACGACTTCATCGAGGCAATGGCCGTTCGCTATAACGGAGACCCGTCGACCGACAGGGAACCGTTAGATCTCGCCTATGTCGACGCCATGCGCAAGCTGCATGCCAAATATCGAGACGATGACGACGCAGCCGCACTATTTGCAGAAGCCATGATGAATACGATGCCCTGGGACTACTGGCTCGATCCTGAAAATCCCAAGCCGCTCACAGAGGAAGTCCTGGCGGCGCTTGAAACGGTCCTGGCCCGTTCGCCAACGCATCCGCTTGCGATTCACCTGTACATACACGCGGTCGAAGCGTCCTCACGTCCCGAACGCGCCGAACGCCCCGCCGACACCCTGGCCGATCTCGTTCCGGGCGCCGGACATCTCGTTCACATGCCTGCCCACATCTATTGGCGCGTTGGCCGATATCACGACGCCTCCGAGGCGAATGTCAGAGCGGCGGCCGTTGATGAAGCCTATATAGAGCAATGCAATGCGCAGGGTTTTTATCCGGCAGCCTACTACCCACACAATATTCATTTCCTGTGGGCGGCATCCAGCATGGAGGGCCGCAGCGCGATCGCCATCGAAGCGGCGCGTAAAGTTGCGGCCAATGTTCAAATCGAGATGATCGACCAGTTTCCGGGTGTCGAATTCTTCAATACGATTCCCCTGCTCGCCCTGACGCAATTCGGGCGCTGGGACGAGGTGCTCGCCGAACCGCAACCACCCGAGAATCTCGAATTCTCGAATGGCATCTGGCATTACGTTCGTGCCGTCGCTTACGCGAATCTGGACGATCTCGACGCTGCACGAGCGGAAAGAGCAAAGCTCGTCCCGCTACGCGATGCAGCTAACGTAGTCTTCCTCGATACCATCTATTACCCGGCCACCAGTCTTCTCAAGATCGCCGATGAATTGGTACTCGGGGAAATCGCGATGGCGGAAGGAAATGCCGACGTGGCAATCGAGCACTTCAAGATTGCCGTCGACACCCAGGATGAGTTGCCGTACACCGAACCGCCATTCTGGTATTACCCCGCCCGGCATTCGCTCGGAAAAGCGCTTCTGAATGCCGGCAAAGCGGTCCAGGCTGAAGCCGTATATCGCAGAGACCTCGAAGTTTATCCACGAAACGGCTGGGCGATGTTCGGTTTAATTGAAAGTCTCAAGAGTCAGGGAAAAGACGCGTCCGACGTGATGGACAATTTCGCACTGGTATGGTCGGAGGCTGACGTCACACTGAAGTCGTCAACGTTTTAGATAATGACCGAAAAAGTTTAACGTGCGTCGCCATGCCAGTTTTGCTGCAGACTCGTTGTAGCGCGCCTGGCTTGTATCATTATGGAAGCCGTGTCCGGTGCCCGGATACATATGCAGGCTGTAAGCGACGTCGTGTTCATCCAGCGCCGCGCGAAAATCCGGAATCGATGCATTCACACGAGCATCGTCGCCTGCATAGTTCATCATGAGCGGCACCCGAACCTGCGCCACCTGTTCAGCAGTCAACGCACGGCCATAAAACAGCACTGAGGCGTCGGACGCCGGATCTGCAACCGCGCACTGCAACGCTACGCCGCCGCCATAGCAGAACCCGACTGCGCCTACCTCGCCGCTGCAATCACCCCTGGATTTCAAATAAGCGATACCTTTAATGACATCGGCAGTAATGGTCGATGTATCTGACGCCCGGAACTTGTCCCTGGCCGCTTCCTGATCTTCCGGCGCCCCGCCAACGTAACTGAGTCCGTCGGGCGCGACAGCCACGTATCCTGCCAGCGCGGCACGGCGGGCCACGTCCTCGATGTGTGCGTTCAATCCACGATTCTCGTGGATGACCAGGATTCCCGGGAGGGCAGCTTCTGAATTTGCAGGCTTGGCGAAGTACGCATTCACCGGGCCGACAGTGCCAGGGTACTCAACGTAGCCGGTCTCGAGCCGATCGTCAGTAGGACTCACCTGCTGACCCCAGGCGTAGTTTGTCTCGATCAGCGGCAGTATTGCGGCGGCAGCAGCGGCGCTACCCGCGATTTCCGCCATACGCTTCAGAAAAGAGCGCCGCGGCATGTCACCGTGAATGTAGTCGTTGTAAAGGTCGAGTATTTTGGGATCCATATGCTTGGGACTCCTTATTTTTTTAAATTAGACAACGATTTGAGTTTTTCCTGAATCTCGTCGCGGGCGCTTAGAGCCAGCATGATAATCAAATCGCCCGGTTGCGCCCAGTCGAGGGCGGCATCGAGCGACTCGGTCTCCTCCATGTGATACTTGATTTGATCCTCCCGTGCACCACAATCGATGAGCGCATCATGAATGATGCCGAACACCTCGCCTTGCTCCCGACCGCGCGCGTAGGCTTCGAGTTCCGAGACGACGACCTCATCGAGGCCGATCGCCCATGCGCTTTGTGCCAGTTCCCTAATTTGCGTGTCCGTACGGTCACCGGCTTGAGCAAAGGCAAGTAACCTGCGTTTGGCCGGCAAAGCGCGCGCCATATTAAAAAGCGCCTGCATTGCGTGCGGGTTGTGCGCAAAATCAACCAGCACATTAAAATCCGAAATCGAATAAACATTGCAACGACCGGGATTGTCATCCTGCGACATCGACATTAATCCTTCACGAATGTCAGCCAGTGATATGCCAAGACTGTGTGTCAACGCCGCCGCAGCCAAAGCGTTTGCGACGTTGTGACGTGCTGCTCCTCCAAGCGCGATGGGAATGTCAGAGGTCTTACAAATTGTTTCTCTGTCGTCTCCAGCTACCCGCAACAATTGATTGCCGTCAAGCACTAACGCAAGCCCACCGCTGTCGACATGTTCTTTGATGGTGCGATTGTTTGCGTCGAGGCTGAACCAGACTATCGTTCCCGGAAACTCCGCGGATTTGTTAACAAGCATTTCATCGTCCGCGTTCAGGATTAACGATCCTGATGTCTCGACGGCCCGACTAACGACCCACTTAACATTCAATAATTCAGCCAAATTTTGCGAGCCAAAATCCCCAAGGTGGTCCTCTGCGATGTTGGTGATCAGTGCGGCGTCCGCTTTATTCACACCCAGCCCGCGACGCAAGAGACCGCCTCTTGCGGTTTCCAGAATGGCGATATCGACTTCCTGCTGACGCAGTACGTTTCTGGCACCGCCAGGACCTGACCAATCGTCACGATCGATGATCCGATCGTTGACGGCGATCCAGTCTGTTGAACTGACCCCGACATTGTTGCCGGATATCCGGGCTATGTGTGACGCGAAACGTACCGTCGTCGTTTTGCCGTTTGTCCCTGTGATTAGCCCATAGGGGATATCGTGCAAATCACCCCAGTCGATGTCGTCAGGATTCGGAATCTCCCGGACAGGCCATGTCTTTGATCCCCGGCCGAGCCCGACTGAAGCCTCATCGTCATCCCAGAGAAACGTCACCCCGTGCCGCTCTGCAGCCCTTTCCAGCTCTAACAACTCAGGGTTGGCTTCCTCGGCGATTTCGTTTTTTATGCGCTCGACGGTCTCGTCGAAATCGGGCGCATCCGCGCCGTTGAACTCGCTGTCACAGCAAGCCCAGGCCCATTCGTTGATTTCGGATGCGGCATACAGAGCATCGATCGGCGCCGAGAATGCGAGGCTGACGCCCTCGGACAGGGGCCAGCTGCATGTCGATTCGTTGCTCCAAGCGACGGCTTCGAGCATTTGGTGAATCTTGCTTTCCCAGAACGGGATCAGTTTGCCGGCCTCCTCGACGCTGCAGCGTACATCGAGAATCGTGCCTAGCTTGTTCCACAACAAGCTCGGGCCGGTCAGTCTGCGCGCGTCAATGTACTCCATTCCATCGACCTTAGTCGCCCGCTTCCCTCGCTATGCGAACGCCGCGCTCATCGCTGATGATCTCGAGGTCATCGTGGAAGTTGAAGTCCTCGGTCTCCGGTAGCTCGATGCTTACCGAAGATCGCTTGGGTGCATCTTCCATTTTGGCCCCGGAATTGAAATAGATAATTTGCTTCCAGGTGCGCTTGATGGCATCGGTAAGTACCAGAATCAGGTCACCGGGTCCGGCCATCTCCAGGGCGCGGGACGTAGCCTCCTGTTCGTCGGGTATGACCTCGATCCGATCGGCAGTAATACCTTCCTCGAGCAACCTGTTCTTGAGCATGACGGCGACTTCGTCGTCGCCACGGCCACGTCGATTATCATCGCATCGGCAAATGAAGTGATCGAAGTGTCCAGCAGCGATTTCAGCGACCTCCCTGATATCTTCGTCGCGTCGGTCACCGGGGGCGGAAATCACTATGATGCGCTTCCCTTCCGGCTCGAAGCGATCGACAAGACTGCACATTGCCTGAACGGCGGCGGGATTGTGCGCGTAGTCGAGAATGACCTTGAACGGATGCTCGTCGTAAATATTCATGCGGCCGGGCGTCTGGAAAAAGGTCGTATCGAAGGTTCTGAGCCCGTGGCGAATGTCCTCGAGTCCAATATCCATGTTGTAGGCGAGCGCAGCAGCGAACATCGCGTTTTGCACGTTGTGAATTGCGCGGCCTTCGATCGTTGCCGGAATCAGGTGCGTCCAAAGTAGCGGTATATGACTTTCGCTATCGTAAATCGTGATCATGTGGCCGTTCATGCCTTCCTCGAGCACAAACGCCTGACCGCCGGCACGAATGTGCTGTTTCACCAGCGGGTGGCCAGGGTTCATGGTTACGTAGCAGAGTGTTTCGGCTTCTGTGTAATCCGCCATCTGCAGGCAATTCGGGTCGTCGGCGTTGAGTACCGCGGCATTCGTGGCAATCTCTATCGGCACGCGCTTGATCTCGGCAAGCTGCTCCAGGGTATCAATGCCTTTCAGACCGAGGTGATCGGCGGCAACATTGATACAGGCAGCAACGTCACAGGACTGGAAGCCCAGACCACCGCGCAACATTCCGCCCCTGGCCGTTTCCATGACGGCCGCATCAACAGACGGGTCCCGTAGGATCATCTTCGCCGATACCGGACCGGTCATATCGCCTGCCACACTGAGTTGACCGTCGATATAGACACCGTCGGTCGACGTCAGGCCGACCGTAAAGCCGCGCATCTTGAGAATATGCGCAAGCATTCGTGAGGTCGTCGTCTTGCCGTTGGTGCCCGTCACCGCCGCGATCGGGATACGACTGGGCGAGTCCGGTGGGAACAGCATATCCAGCACTGGTCCTGCCACGTCTCTCGGCGTGCCCTCACTCGGCGCAACATGCATGCGAAAGCCGGGGCCCGCGTTCACTTCACAGATGCCACCGCCGGTTTCCCGATAAGACTCGGTGATGTCCTGCGTCAGGAAATCGACGCCGCCGATGTCCAGGCCGATCGCCTTGATCGTGCGAATGGCCATCTCGCGGTTATCAGGATGAATCGTGTCCGTGACATCGACCGCCGTGCCGCCGGTTGATAAGTTGGCAGTCGATCTCAGGTAAACCGTCTCGCCTTCAGCGGGCACGGTGTTTCGGTCATAGCCCAGTTTGGTGAGCAAGCGTTCCGCCTGATGGTCCAGCTCCAGTCGCGTCAGTACCTTCTCATGACCGACGCCGCGCCGCGGATCCTCGTTAACGACGTCGACGAGCTGTTCGATCGTCTGCTTGCCATTGCCGACAACGTGACCCGGTACGCGCTTCGATGCAGCAACCAGTTCGCCGTTGACGACGAGAATGCGGTGGTCGTGACCTTCGAGAAAACTCTCTACGATTACGTTGCGGCCGTGCTCCCTCGCTTTATCGAAAGCGACTTCGACTTCCTCGGGCGTCTTGAGATTGATCGAGACGCCACGGCCGTGATTGCCGGCGAGCGGTTTTAGCACGACCGGAAAGCCGATGCGTTCAGCCGCGCGTTTCGCATCTCTTGAGCTACGCACCATGCGTTGTTTTGGAACGGGGAGCCCAAGGTCGCGAAGAATGCTGTTGGTTTCTTCCTTGTCGGACGCAAGCTCAACCGCAATATTGCTCGTGTCGCTTGTTGTTGTTGCCTGGATGCGGCGCTGATACTTGCCATGTCCGAACTGCACGAGGCTTTGTCGGTTCAGGCGAATCCAGGGAATGCCGCGTTCCTCTGCCGCATGCACAAGTGAACCCGTACTCGGGCCGAACGCACGGCTCTGCGCGTAGCGGATAAACCTGTCGCGTTCCTCGGCGAACTCCCAATCGTCGCCCGGCGCGTCCTCGGATTGAACCTCGGCGGGCAGGAGGCTGTGAATCAGGTCGAGAGACAGCTGACTTGCTTCACGGCCGACTGCGTCGTCGTGATATTGGAAAACCATGTTGTAGTGTCCGGGCTGGTCATCCAGAGAACGGGTGCGTCCGAAGGTCACCGGGTAACCGGCGATGTTCTGCAGTTCGATGGCGACGTGCTCCATGACGTGACCGAGCCAGGTGCCCTCGTCTTCGTTCAAACGGCGAACGAAACCGCCCGGCTCCCTGTATGAGCAGCCGTGATCGTGCAGTCCGGGCAAATTGTCCAAAAGCGGGCCAACGAAGTCCTTGCCCAAGCGGCCTGTCGGCCACTCCTCGAGGACGCCGAGATCCAGCACATGCCGGATTACCGGGAAGTGCGCATAAATATTAGGCCCAACATAGACGTTGGTGCTGACGATTTTCATGGGCCTGGCTCCAGAGAAGCGGCCTCAATAATCCCCATGAGCCGCGTTTCGGTCGCACAGGCTCGGAGACGAGGCGCGAGCCGCGTCGAATGGCCGACGCGCATTTGCAAGGCTCGCAACGAAGTATTCCGAGCCTGTGCGGCGAAACCCATACGGGAAGCGACTCTGCGGGCGCGCCGCTGCGTTACTCGTCGTTTATGTGGAATGACCACACCGCTCTCCTCGTGTCTAGCGGCCCGCCCGCGGAGTCCGCTTCGCGGCCATGTGGATTGTTGAGGCCGCTTCTTTTTATTCTTGTGGCTCTGCGATTGCTTGCCGGGAAGCAATCTCGAAGCGGCCGCCGGCTATCAGTATATGTAGTTTTACGTCGATCAGGCTAACCGGATCGCCCCGTTTTGCCCTGTCCATGGAAGAATAGCTCAGTTTCGATGGGTCGATAATCGTAATGCCACCGCTGCCGACGACCTCTAAACAATCCCCGGGCTTGATGAACGCTGCGGTGTCCTCGTCCAGGCCGATTCCGACGGCGAACGGGTTATAGGCCAGCGCGGTCAGGAGGCGACCGAGCCTGTCTCGCTGGCGGAAATGCTGGTCGATGATAAAACTGTTGGTGAGTCCCAGGCCTGGCGCCATGGTGACCATGTCCGGGCTGGGCGTACTGCCTTCGTCGCCGCCCGCGATCATATGTTCCGGCATGAACGCGGCACCCGCGGACGTGCCCGCGATATGCATTCCCGCCGCATTACGGCGCCGAAGCATCTGCGCCACCGGTGTCCCGCCAAGCGTCGTCGACAATCGCAGCTGATTTCCGCCTGTCATGAAGACACCCTGTGAGCCTTCGATGTAATCGAGAAACTTCTGCGAATGACAGTCTTCGCGTGTCAGCATCTGTAAGACGCTTGCATGCTTGATGCCGAGTTTGCGAAACAGTTTCTCGTAGTTTCGTCCTGTGTCGTCCAGCTCGGATGCTGTCGGGATGATCGTAATCCGGGCCGACCTGCCACCACAGAGTTCAACGAAGCGGTCGAGGATCTCCGGGTTATGCAGCTTTTCCTCTGCGCCGCCGATCGGGATGATCCAGCCCCGCGCGCTATCGTTTGCGTGGTTCGACGGGCTCATTCCTGGGCCCCACCCTGTTCTTCAAACTGCCCGAAAATCTGCTGCTCGCCATCTTTGACGTGCCAGATTCCGGCGATCATAACGTCGTGTATGTCATCGTTGTCATCGAGCACGATGACATCGGCTGCCTTGCCAGCGTCGATACGGCCCCTTTCATGCAAACGTAAAATATTCGCGACGTTCGACGTGAACGCCGGTAACACCTGCTCCAGCGCCGCGCCTCCTGCCAGCAGGCTCTTGAGCGTTAGCGGCAGACTCGCGGCCCGACCGATGTCCATCTCCGTGATTTCTCCCTGTTCGTTGAATACCGGCAGACAGCCACCGCCATCGGAACTGATTGTAATTCTGTCGGCAGGCGCCCCGGATTCCAGGTATCTCAATAAGGCAACGTCCGCCGGCAAGGCGTCCTCGTCGTCCGAGACTGGATATGCGGTTATGTCTACCGTGCTGCCTTCCCGGGCAAGCGCCAGCGCTTCGTCGAATAACGCCTTTTGTCGATTAATATGGGTCGGGTTGAACACCCGCGCCGGCAACTCGCTCAGGCTAAGAGCCTGTCGCACCAGATCCAGGCCACGCTCACCGTCGCCGAGATGCAGGTGAACGATTCCGGCTTTCCCGGAGATCATGCCGGCGACGTGCGCGTCGCTTGCGATTCGCAACAGCTCGTCACGGGTCGGCTGACTCGAACGGTGATCGCTCAAAGCCAGTTCACCGACGCCAATGACGGGATCGAGATAAACGATGTCGTCGCGGACGCTGCCGGTCAGGGTCACCGGCGGCACATGATAGCCGCCGGTGTGGCACCAGGCGCCGAGGCCCTCTTCTCTGAGTGCCCTGGTCTGCGCAAGCAATCCGCGCGTATCGCGGGTCGTATCGTCGGTACCTAATACGCCGACGACGCTGGTCACGCCCGCGCTCGTAAATACGCTAAGGGGTAGCGGAGGCACCCGGCTACTGAAGCCGGACTCGCCACCACCGCCCGTGACATGGGCATGCCCGTCGATGAAGCCCGGAATCAGGCGCCTCCCGCCGATATCCGTGACCGTTGCATGCGGGGCGGAAACTGCTTCCAGATCCTGGCTAACAGCGAGAATCCGCCCTCCGCCTATGGCCAGATGGCAAACACCTGATTCTTCCGGCGCAAAAACGCGGGCATTGGAAAGTACTTGGAGCAAGGATTTGTCCGGGGGCAAAAAAGGGCCGATATATTACACTAGCAAACCCGATGATTCAGGATCGAAATCCAGTGAGCGCGAAATCGCACCTCGGCAAGAAAACGTCCTACCCTGTGTCGTACTCGCCGGGTCTCCTTCAGCCGATTCCCAGGGAGGAGAATCGACTCATCCTGGGGATTTTCGCTGAGTTGCCGTTTCACGGAGACGATATCTGGAACGCCTACGAGCTGACCTGGCTGGACGGCAGGGGCAGACCCCGCGTGGCGACCGCCGAATTCCACGTGCCGGCGACTTCGCCCAATATCATCGAATCGAAGTCGATGAAGCTCTATCTGAATTCGCACGCCATGACCGGTTATGCGGACCTGGAAGATGTCAGGGCCGTCATCGCAAATGACCTGAGCCAGTCCGCCGCCGGCCCAGTCACGGTGTCCCTGAATCAACTCTCTGAAAATGCAGTGCTTAGCGAGCTTCCTGGCGTCTGCATAGACGACAACGAGATCGATTGCGAGTCGGTGGATGTCGATCCGGGCTTGCTCACTTCAATCGATGGTGATGCCGTAGAAGAAGAACTGCATTCGCACTTGCTGCGCTGCTTGTGCCCGGTCACCGATCAGCCGGACATGGGCAGCTTGTTGATTCGATACAAGGGCCAGCCAATCGACCGTAGCTCCCTGCTCCGCTACATCGTTTCATATCGCAATCACAATGATTTTCACGAGAGCTGCGTCGAGCGCATCTTTCTCGACATCCAGAAGCGGTGTGAACCGGATGCGCTGACCGTGTATGCACGCTATAACCGTCGCGGCGGCATCGACATCAACCCGTTCAGAAGTGATTTCGAATCGACGGCGGAGAACACCCGCCTTGTTCGACAATAATTACTCGATGTCTTCTGCGCTCAGGTAGTGACCCCAATCCCGCTTGGCAGCAAGATAATCACGATTTACTGCACCGACCCCGATGACGTGTTTGACGGGCGTAATGTTATTCAGACCGTGATCCCCGAGGTCTGCAATTTTCTTGGGGTTGTTTGTCAGTAGGCGAAACGGCCGGTCTCCCTGGAAATACTTCAACAAGGAGGCGGCATCGCCGAAATCGCGGGAATCATCCGGCAAGCCCAGGCTGTTGTTCGCCTGGTATGTATTCTCGCCAGCGTCCTGTAACAGATAGGTCGCGGCTTTAGCCCACAGACCGATGCCCCGGCCTTCGTGACCCGACATGTAAATAATCATGCCGCCCGAAGGTTCGTCGGCGATCCGTTCCAGTGCAGAGATAAATTGCGGCCCGCACTCGCAACGCATCGATCCAAATACATCGCCCGTCAGGCAACTCGAGTGCACACGAATCAGCGGATTTTCCCAGTTCGAGGGATCGCCGATAATCAATACACTATTTACCGCCATCGATGACGCCATGATCGCGAAAGACTGCTGACCGCCCCGCTCGCGCAGTTCGTCGGCGAGCTCCTGGGCCTTGTTCAATTCCGTATGGCGAACGCTGGCATACCACTGTACATCGAAGTGCCGGCCATGCCGCTCAAGTGGCAGCGGGATCGGGCCGAGAATATTGATCGCCTTGGCCCCCGGATCGGGTGCCTGACTCGCATCGCTTAACTGACCGTCGGCATCGATACGGATCAGCTTGCCCTGCTCGATCAGCCTGGCCCTTACGTTGGGGTCGATGTAGGTAAACATGCCGGCAAGCTCTTTTAGCAACCCTTACCGAAGTAAGTAATTGAATAATAATAATAAATAATTACATTCACGAGTGGTATCTCGCCTTGGGTAGCACTGTGGGTAGCAAAACAGATGAAATCAGCCCAAAACTGGCCTAAATGTAACCGGGGTGGTTTTCTATATCTACTGGGGACTCACTGCCAAAACTGACAATACTCCGCGAGACTTGACCGAGACATTCGCGTCAGGTGATTTCAGATCCGTGAGCAATGAAGCCGACGAACCCGGGTGCCAAGGCTGTCGGTATGCACCTCAACCGCGGCAGTGAATTCATCACTGGCAAAAAGGATCGTCTTGAAACCCGCGTTAAACCGCAGCCAATCGGTACTGGTTAGATCACCATACAGATACTCATCACTATCGGGACTTGATAGATAGAGCTTTGACTCTGCTATCCGGTATAAGGAGGGCGCCTCAGTGTGCGTCGCAGGAAGAGACTCAGCATGCGAAACCGTGACT
>Ga0255058_10001242_pt1 | contig 14464 bp, 15 predicted proteins | sample Cases_109_9_MG_FD_188637 | JGI IMG/M metagenome (GOLD analysis project Ga0255058, IMG submission 188637) | Seawater microbial communities from Amundsen Gulf, Northwest Territories, Canada - Cases_109_9 | ecosystem: Environmental > Aquatic > Marine > Gulf | place: Canada: Northwest Territories... | reverse complement strand
GAAGAAAGCAAAACGGGCGACGAAGGCGCGCCGCAGGCGCAAACCCAAGCGTCGTCGCTAACCGAGCGGCGATTCAGCCTGGCGACGAAGCCCGTCGATGACCGATTCGAGGGGTTTGTGGTCCACGCGCCGCTCGATGATCGTGAGCTCCCCGAGCACGAGGTCTCGTGGGGTCGCGTCGAGCCAGTGCTGCATGGCATCGTTTGCCGAGACACAGTCCATGCTTCGCCCCGGCAACGCGAGGGCCGCGGTGGCGAGCTTGGCTTCGACGAGCGCGTTGCCGATGAGGGCGCAGGCTTTCTCGGCAACCAGCCGATCGAACGCCTCGCTTCGGCCGAGCCCAAACAACAGGAGGCGTTCGGCCTTGAGCTTCGGAAGTGTGATCGTCCAGCCTTTCTCGCCGAAGCTTCCTCGGAGATCGTCAGCGGCCAGTCGTCGCGAAAGCGCTCCGCAGAGCCGCCAGTCGATCAAGCCAGCAGGGCCCCTCAGGGGTCGCTCGTCTTCGAAGAACGGCAGGAGAATCACCTCGGTTTGGAGCTCGTCCAAGCTCGATTGCTCAGGAGGGAGGAAGTCGTACTCGATCACGACTTCCCCAGCTCGGTCGCAATCCGGTCCAAGACTCCGTTCACGAAAGAGCCGCTTCCCTCGGAGCCGAATCGCTTCGCGAGTTCGACGGCTTCATTGAGGGTGACTCGCTTTGGAATGTCGTCCATGTCGCGAAGCTCGACGATGGCGACCCGAAGAACGTTGCGATCCACGATCGGCATCCGCTCGAGGCGCCAATGGTGACTCGAAGAGCGAATGATCTCGTTGACCTCGTCTTCGTGTTCTGCGTAGCTCCGCACGATCTCGTTGGCGAACTCGGTCTCTTCGCCGAGCTCGCTCGAATCCGCCAGGTGACCCCAGTAGGCCTTGATCGCGTGCGCACCTCTAGCTCCCGAGACATCCATGAAGTACAGGATGCGGAGCGCTGCTTCACGCCCTTTGCGTCGGGATCCCATCGTTCTCGAGCTTTCGGTCGAAGAGCACCATCTCGATCGCGGTCAACGCCGCGTCGCGCCCCTTGTTGCCGTGCGATCCCCCCGCCCGGTCGAAAGCTTGCTGCTCGTCGTCGGTCGTGAGGACGCCGAACGCGATGGGGAGCCCGGTTTCCAGCATGACGCGAAGTAGACCTTGCGCGGCCCCGTCGCACACGTAGTCGAAGTGAGGCGTCCCGCCGCGGATCACCGCGCCAAGCGCAATGATCGCGTCGAATCGACCACTTCGAGCGAGCCGCCGAGCCGCATAGGAAAGCTCCCACGCGCCGGGAACCTCGGCTACGTAGACCGCCTTCTCGGATACTCCGTGCTCAGTGAGACAATCCCTCGCACCGTCAAGGAGCTTGCTGACGACGGGCCGATTGAAGCGCGACCAGACGATGGCAAAGCGCGCATCCGCCGGCACTTCGATCTGCTCGGTCGGCTCGTTGGGATCGTCACTCATGGCTTGCTCTGCTCGACGGGACCCGCCGGAGCGAGCTCGCCCCCAGGTGCCACCCCGAGTTGCTCGACGACGTTGAGGCCATACGCATCGAGGCTCGGAATTCGACGAGGTCTGTTCGTTAGCACGCGCAGCTTCTCGAGCCCAAGGTCCGCCAAAACCTGCGCGCCAAAGCCGTACTCGCGGAGAACCACGCCCGGTTCCTCCGGCGGACGCCGAATCGGTTCGCCGAGGTAGAACGCCAGATCGGTATCGGGGTCAGCATGGCCCGGCAAGAACAAAATCACGCCGTTGCCTTCGCGCTCGACTGCGGCGACGACGTCGGAGATGTGGACGCGCTGACGCATGCGCACCTGAAACGCGTCCCCAAGCACGCTTCCGCGGTGGACACGAACGAGTGTCGGTTCCGAAGTGATGCCGCCGTAGCTCAGCGCCATGAACTGATCGTCTGGGCCGACCTGGACCTGATACACCGATGCGGTCCACGTGTTGCCGGTAGGCATCTTGACCGGTGTCTGCCGAACGCGAGTCACCAAACGCTCGCGTGCCAATCGGTACTGGATCAAGTCGGCAATGGTGATTAGGCGTAGGTCGTGCTCTTTGGAGAACTCGACGAGGTCCGGGTACCGAGCCATCGTCCCGTCGTCTTTCATGATCTCGCAAATGACACCGGCGGGCTTCAAGCCGGCGAGGCGTGCGAGGTCGACGGAGCCCTCGGTGTGACCCGTGCGCTGGAGAACGCCCCCCGGCACTGCCTTCAAGGGGAACACGTGGCCGGGGCTCACGAGGTCGGCGGGCCCTGCGTCGTCCGCCACAGCGGTGAGGATGGTGTGTGCACGGTCAGCCGCGCTGATTCCGGTCGTCACCCCGCGGCGGGCTTCGACCGACACGGTGAATGCGGTGGCGCGTGACGAGCGATTTTCATCCACCATCATCGCAAGGTCGAGTTGGCGAATCCGATCCTCGGTCAGGCTCAGGCAGATCAAGCCGCGCGCGTGACGGGCCATGAAGTTGACTGTGTCGGCGTCCGCCTTCTCGGCGGCCATGCATACGTCGCCCTCGTTTTCGCGGTCCTCGTCGTCGACCACGATGACCATTTTCCCTTTTCGGATGTCATCGAGAGCCGCGACGACCCGCTCGATCGCGCTCGTCATATGGCGGAGACCATGACGCGAAACCGCCGGCGATTCCAGCGGATTGCTGCAAATCGTCAGTGACCGGCGGCGGACCCGCCGTCGACACCGGGTTTGCCCATTAGGCTTGCGACGTACTTGGCGAGGATATCGACCTCGAGGTTGACCCGCGTCCCGTTAGACATCTCGCCAAAGGTCGTCTCTTCGAGCGTATACGGCACCAACATGACATCGAAACGAGTGCCTGCGACGGTGTTCACTGTCAGGCTGACACCATTCACAGTGATTGACCCCTTGGGTGCGAAGAATGGAGCGAGCCACGTGGGACTTTCGAAAGCCGCACGGACGTAGTCTCCGGAGGGCGCCTTTTCGACGAGCTTGCCCACGCCGTCGATGTGACCGGTCACGAGATGTCCACCTAACCGGTCGCCGAGGGACAGCGCGCGCTCGAGGTGCACTCGGTCACCTTCTTCGCGGTCGCCCAAATTGGTCTTGTCCAACGTCTCGAGCGAGGCATCTGCCTCGAAGAGGCCCTCTTCGAAGGCCTTGACGGTCAAGCATGCGCCGTCGACGGCAATGGACTCCCCGAGCTCGTAGGGGTGCAAGGCGCACGCGATTCGCAGCGACAGCCCGTCGTCTCTTCGCTCGAGATGGTCGATCGTACCGATTTGCTCCACCAGTCCTGTGAACATCTACGCCGTCCTCTCGAAGTCTCCTGAAACTAGCCAGTCGGTCCCGAACGTGCGGATCTCCGTGCGCACCAAGCGCGAGGACCCGTCGACCGATTCGACCGCACCCCCGGCTGCAAACGAAATTGCTTCTGCGTCGCCCATGATCCGCGGCGCGATGAATATCGCCGCTCGATCCGCGAGCCCCGAATCGAGGAAGGACCCATGCACATGGGCCCCCCCTTCTACCATCAAGCGCACGACGTCCCGCGTGCCGAGCGCCTTCAGAACCTCACCGAGGTTCACGCCACGCTCGTGCCGTGGGATGGCGATGAGCTCGACCTCGGGCCGCGAGAGAGCGCCCTTGCGAGAAGAATCGGCGTCCTCGGCATGAAAGATCCAGGTGGGAGCGCTCGATTCCCGCTTCGGGTCGAGGATTGCAGCGCCGGGGGGCGTGCGAAGGTCGGCGTCCAATACGACCCGGACCGGATCGATCCCCTCGACGTGGCGGACCGTGAGACGGGGGTTGTCGGCAAGGACCGTCCCGATGCCGACGAGGATCGCGTCGGTATCGGCTCGCATTCGATGGGTTTCGGCGCGGGCGGCTTGCCCTGTGATCCATTTCGATTCGCCGCTTCGGCTGGCGATCTTCCCATCGAGGGTCACGGCCGCCTTGAGCGTGACGAATGGCAGCCCCGTCGTGATGTGTTTGGCGAAATCGGCCACGAGCGCCGCGGCCTGGTCTTCGAGCAGCCCGAGCTCGACTTCGATTCCCGAGCTTTGGAGCCGCTCGACGCCACCGGGGCCGCGGGGTGCGGGGTCGCGGCAGCCGATCACGACCCGCGCGATTCCGGCATCGATGATTGCTTCGGTGCAGGGCCCGGTGCGGCCCTGGTGGTTGCAAGGCTCGAGGGTGACGTAGAGCGTGGCGCCGCCCACAGGGCGTCCGGCGTTTCGAACTGCGGCGACCTCGGCGTGCGCCTGTCCCGCCGCGGCGTGGTACCCGAGCGCAACCACCTTACCGTCTTGTACGATGACCGCGCCCACTCGCGGGTTCGGGCTCGTTCGACCTCTCCTCGCCTCGTCGAGCGCCAACTGCATGAAGCCGCGTTCCTCCTCCGAGCCCATGTCAGTCTTTCAGCCGTGTGAACTCGTCGAGAAACTCACCGAGGTCCTGAAAATCGCGATACACGCTGGCAAACCGAACGTAGGCCACCTGATCCAGCTCGCGGAGCTCGACGAGCACCCGCTCCCCGAGCTTGGACGACGAAACCTCCTGTTCGCCGCTGTCGGCCATCCATCGCTCTACCTGGCTGAGGAGGCGTTCGAGCGCTTCGGCCGAAATCGGCCGCTTTACGCAGGCACGCCGAAGCCCGGCGAGAAGCTTGTTTCGGTCGTACGGTTGCCGTCGACCGTCGTTCTTGATGATTAATGGAGTCATCTGCTCCACGCGTTCGTACGTGGTGTAGCGACGCCCGCAGCTCTCGCATTCGCGCCGTCGACGTGTCACCTCCCCCGCTTGCGAGAGGCGCGAGTCGATCACACGGTTGTCCAACGTTCCGCAGTAGGGGCAGCGCATATCCTGCGAAACGCTAGCGCTACCGCGTCCCTAGAGCAACGCAGCACCGCTCGATCAATGGGGAACGAGTCGAATCAAGCTTTCGAGATGAGCGGTTTGCGGGAACATGTCGAACGCCATCATCCGGTCGATGCAATACCCGCGCGCACAAGCCAGGCGCAGGTCTCGCGAGAGGGTCGCAGTGTCGCAGGAGACGTAGACGATGCGCCTGGTCCCATGCCAAACGGCGTCGTTTTCGAAGAGGGCCTTGGCACCTTGTCGCGGTGGGTCGAGCACGACCACGTCGTAGTGACCCTTCGGTGGTCGGCTGGCGTCCCCTTCGACGACGCGCGCGTCGAGCCGCCGCGCGGCTAGATTCGCTCTGCAGGCTTCCGCTGCACCGGGGTCCTGCTCGACTGCAAGCAGCGTTTTCGCTGCTTTCGCCAGCGCGACGGTAAAGTTTCCAATGCCGCAGTGGAGCTCCAAGACGCGCATGCCCGCAGGCTCAGCAAGCGCTGCCACGTGTTCCACGAGCATTTCGTTGATTCCGTCGTTGGCTTGCGAAAACGACCCTGCTGGGCCCCACAAGAGCGCTTGGTCGACTGCATGGGTCGCGACCCTCGCCTCCCCCCATACCGCGGGTATCTCGGTGTCGCCCGTTCGCAAGCTGACTCCTCCGATACCCTCGGTCTCCAAGAGTCGTTGGCAAGCCTCGAACAACTGGGGTTCTTGTTCGTCATCTGTCCGAAGCTCGACGACGACGGCTTCATCGGAAAGCAAGAGTTGAATCTCGCCTTCCCCACCGATCGACTCACGCAGATGTTCGCGCGCGGCGTCCCATGCTCGCTGGAGGGGCTCGGCCAAAACGATGCATCGCCCGATGTCGATGACCCGGCTCGAGTGACGCTGACGGTACCCGAGGGTTTGTCCGTGCCAGGCGAGTCGAGCTCGCCGCCGGTAGCCGAGCTCGTGCGGAGACGCGATCCAGACGAGCTCTGTGTTACTTGCCCCGGGAAGCCCCTCACAGGCTTCGCGAAGGAAACCCTCTTTGATGCCCCGCTGCAGGGCCATGTCGGCGATGATCAGCGGACACCCACCGCAGCGATGCGCCTCGTCGCATGGCGATTCCCGTCGGCCCCGAGCTCCTTCGGCGACCCGAGTCAGCTTTCCTCGTGCCGCGCCGCGCTTCGACCGCATCCGCTCGAACTCGACGTTTTCGCCAGGCAGGCCGCCTGGCATCAGCACGACCCCTTCGCTCGTGTCGACCACCGCGTCCCCGCCCCGACCGACGGCGCGGACCCGCCCCTGGATTTGCCGGCTTCGAGACATTAAAAATTCTGAGCCGGCCTGCCCCGTTCGAACAGGAAGCTGATGTCTCCGCTCAGGATTGCGCGTCGGTTCTCCGGGTCAGAGGTATCCACGAGCTCGACATCGGTGAACTCCGCCGTAGTCAATCGGTTGTCGTTCTCGATCCAGAAGACGAACAGCTCGTCGAAGCGAATGGTACCGGAGACCGCGCGGTACACGACCGGGATTCGCGAAAGGAACCGGCAGGTCTCGTTGAGGTAGAGCGTCATCTCGACTGGCGAGTCGAAGAGCTCGAACTCGATGTCGACGCCGAGCATTTCGTTCTTGATCAGCTCGGGGTCATCGATGAAAAACGAGATGCCATCGCTCAAGTTCGGGATTTCGCTCCCCCGCTGCATCCTCATGTCGATGATCTCGACCGAGGTGCTGGGCTGCATGCCGAAGAAGTCCGGATTGAGCGAAAACGGCCCGCCGGCGAGCCCGCAGTCCGGCGCCCAGACTCGCCCAACGGCGCTGCCCTCACCTTGACCGGTGGTGCAGCTTCCAAGCAGCAGCACAGCCAGGACGCTCGAGGTCCATGCGCCAAGCTCACGCGATGAAACCGCCACCGACCACCTCGTCACCACGGTATACCACTGCAGCCTGGCCTGGCGTAATCGCGCGCTGTGGCTCGGCAAAACGAACCTCGAAACCATCGTGGGTCGGCGTGATGTCGCCGACGGCGCCCCGGTGACGGTAGCGAATCCGAATCTCTCCCTGGAACGTATGGGCGGGCCGACCGGTGACCCAATGCGCGTCCTTGGCGGTGAGTCGTCGGTCGTAGAGCTCGTCCTCGCTTCCGACGACCACGTCGTCGGTCTCCGACATGATGCGAAGCACGTAACGCGTGCCCCCTCCCCCGAGGCCAAGCCCTCGTCGCTGTCCGCGGGTGAAATTGGCGACCCCTTCGTGGTGCCCTAGGACGTTGCCCTCCGAGTCTATGATCCTGCCGGGCTTGCTCTCCTGCCCCTCGCGGCCGACGAAATCCCCAATGCGACCGTCGGGCACGAAGCAGAGCTCCTGAGAGTCGGGTTTGTCGGCGTTGGGCACTCCGAGTCGACGGCCGGCCTCGCGAACCTCGGGTTTCGTCAGGCCGCCGAGGGGAAAGACGAGCCGCTCGAGGGTCGATTGTGGAAGCCCAAACAGGAAGTAACTTTGATCCTTGTTGCCGTCGCGGCCTCGCAGGAGCCGGAGCTGTCCGTCCGGCGAACACTCCAGGCGTGCGTAGTGGCCGGTCGCGATGTGGCTCGCCCCGAAGCGTTCGGCGACGTCTGTCAAGTGCGTGAGCTTCACCGTCCGGTTGCAGCTCACGCATGGAATCGGTGTTCGCCCCGCGAGATAGTCCGCGACGAACGGGTCGACGACGTGCTCACGAAACGCCTCTCGCTCATCGAGCACGTAGTGTGGAACCCCGAGGTGCTCACACGTCCGGCGCGCGTCATCGCGGTCTTCGGGGGCGCAGCATCGGCCGACCTGTTGCGATCCTTCGGCGTCCCACAGATGCAGGGTCACGCCGATCAATTCGTAGCCGGCTTCGTGTAACAAGGCCGCCGCAACCGAGGAGTCCACGCCTCCGCTCATCGCTATCAGGATTCGCTGTGGCCTAGTCATGATACGACTCTTGGCACGACTACTGAACAAATCAACCGTGGTCTGTTACACTTAAAGGAAAGCTGTATTGCCCAAATCATAGGGCTTATTTGCTCTGTAAAATCATAGGATTATCTATGAAAATTAAAAATTAAACGAAGTTTCTTTCCCTGGACCTCAAATCTAGATGAGGTTTTAGGCTTGGGCTCGGGAGAGCACTTGCTGAAAAGCCAGCAATGCTAGCTCGATATCGTGCTCCGTGGTTTCGATTCCTAGACTGATTCGAACCGCCGAGCCAGCCCGCCACTGCTCATCCGGATACATGGCGAGGATCACCGCGGAGGGCTCCTGCAACCCGGACGAGCAGGCTGCCCCGGTGGAGACGCAGACGCCCTCGAGGTCTAGCGCCGCGACGAGAATCGCGCCCTCCCATTCGCGGAAGCTCACATTGCAGACCGTGGCGACCCTGGGCTCCTTGGCATTGGGCACCGCGCCGAATTCCACGAGCCGCGCCTCCAATCGGTCACGGAGGGCTGCAATGCTGGTCTGCCGCTCGAGGCGCTGCTCGGTCATGGACGCCGCCGCGCCGAAGCCGACCATGCTCAAAGTGTCCGGGGTGCCCGGCCGCCGGCCGCGTTCTTGTGAGCCCCCATCAAGCACGGCGTCGAGCTCGATTCCACGGCGTACCCAGCAGGCCCCGGCTCCGGCAGGCCCACCAATTTTCTGGGCGGCGAATGCGACCGCGTCGGCTCCGAGCGAGGAGACGTCGATCGGTATCTTGCCGAGCGCTTGGGTCGCGTCGATGAACAACCGAGCGCCTCGCGCGCGGCAGATCTGTGCGTAGTCGTGGACGGGGAAGAGTGTACCCGTCTCGTGGTTCACCCATTGGAGCGCCACCAAGGCGTCCTCACTCAGAAGAGGTGCGAGCTCGCTGGGGTCAGGAGGCGTGCCAGCCAGAACGGGCAGCACCGAAACCTCGCGTCGATCACGCCGCAAGTGGCGGACGCTTTCAGCCACCGCCGGGTGCTCGACCGCGGTCGTGATGACTCTTCGGTACCCTCGGGCCAAGCCTCGGATTCCGAGATTGCACGCTTCGGTGCCCCCGGCCGTGAGCACGACATCGGCGGGCGCCGCTCCGATCGATCGGCCGACGAGCTCGCGGGCCTTTTCGAGCAACTCGCGCGACGCCTGTCCTGCGCGGTGCGTGCTCGAGGGGTTCGCCCAGGCGGTCACCAAAGCGCTTGCCATCGCTCGGCGAACCAACTCGGGAGTTGGCGTGGCCGCGTGGTGGTCTAGATAGATCACGACGACGCTGTCTCGAGCCGATCCGGTGCGCGGCCGACGCGAAGCTCCACGAGGGTGCCTGAAAGCTGTCGTTCGGCGACCTCTCCAGCCGGCGGGCTCGAAATCTCGATGCCCCCGCCGAGGGCTTCGGTCACCCGTCTAGCAAACGCAAGCCCGAGGCCCACGCCGCCCTGCTCTCGGGTCACGGACCCGTCGACTTGATAGAAGGGTTCCATGATCCGCGCGATGTGCTCAGGTCTCACGCCGGGGCCGCTGTCAGCGACGCCAAACAATAAGTGCTCTTCGCTTTCGGGACGCACTTCGACGGCCACCTCACCGCCGATCGGGGTGAACTTGGAGGCGTTGTCGAGCACGTGAACCATTGCCCTCAGTAGCTTGTCCGGATCGCCCTGCGCTGGAAGTGGCTCGTCTGGGATCCGTTCGACCAACGTGACGTCGCGTTCTTCGAACTTCGGGCGCATCTGTGCAAGCGCGTTCTGGGCGACCTCTCGGAAGTCGTATGGGCGCGTGTAGTAGTGCATCCGACCGGTCTCGAACGAGCTGACATCCAACAGCGTGTCGACCACGGCACGTAGGCGTTGCGTCGAAGTTTCGATCGACCCCAAGCACTTCCGTTGAAGATCGGTGAGCGGCCCGAGCTCCTCGTTGAGCAACAATCGGAGATAGCCGACCACCGGGGTCATCGGTGTCGCGAGCTCATGGCTCACGTTCTGGAGAAACTCCCGCCGGAGGCGAGCGACATCTTCGAGGCGTTTGTTGCTTTCCGAAAGCTCGACGATCTTTTTTTCGAGGTGCTCGACGATCTTTTGGGTGCGTTCACGGAGGAGGACCTCGCTCTCATCGTCCGTCCACTCGCGATGGCCCTTCAGAAACTGCTCGATCGTTTCGGCAAAATGCGCCGCGTCGATCGGCTTGGCGATGAACCCGTCGCATCCAACGGCGAGGGTGGAATCGCGATCCGCTTCGGCTGTGATCGCGACGATGGGGACGTCTTTGAGGGCCGGCATACCCCTCAAACGCAGGGTCACCTCATATCCGTCCAGGTCCGGGATGTTGATGTCCACGAGAACCAAGTCTGGCAGCATCTCTCGGGCGAGCCGGATGCCTTCGACCCCACCTTCCGCCTCGATGACCTCGTGTCCTGCGGCTCCGAGCAGCTTCTGGACGAGGCGGCGATTGTTGGGGTCGTCCTCGATCTGCAGGACCCGAGCCATTCGACAAGGATGCTATCAGCCTCTAGCGCTTGCCGCACGTGGGGACGCTGGCTAGGGATCAGGTATGGCCAAGGGATGGGTCTCACAACTACTCGACGTCGGGCTCATTACCGAGGCGCAGGTACGCGCGAGCCAAGCCGACGGTGCACAGGTTCCCTCGCCCCAGGTCGTTCGCAACCTCATCGCCCAGGGTCTGAACGAGCGCACTCTCGCTGGCTTTTTCGTCTCGCTCGGTTTCGGACCGATGCTCCAGGCCCGAGACCTTGCGCGGGCCGACCCGGATCTGGTTCGTCGTCTGCCTGGCTCGGACGCGCACGAGCTATGTGCGATGCCACTCAGGCCGAGTCCGGCGGGGGCTATCGTTGCCATGGCCGATCCCACGGACGAAGCGGCCGTTCGCCTGTTGTCTAAAGTTCTCGGCGGCACGATTCTGCCGACCGCCGCAAGGCTCTCCGACCTACTGGCCTCACTCGAGCGCGAGTACCCAGCTGATCGCGCGACTTCGCTCAGCGCACCGGCACGCGAACGTCACCCAAGCGGGGTCGTGCCTCTGGTCCAGGGAAAACCGATCGCGCGTGACGCGCCGGCGACCGGGACCGGCGAGTTGCTCGAGTCTTTTGATCCCGCTCTCGCAGGACTTGCAGCGACAGCGAGTCCGGTCTGGGATCGCGCATGGGACCAATCGACGGGCGGCGGGGCAAGTGCGGTGCCCCCATCGTCGGTGGCGGCACCCGAAGTCGTCGCGCCCGACCTCGCCGAGCTCGGGCGCGTCACTACACGTGACGATGTGGTCCGCGCCGGTTGTGAGGCTTGTCTAACAGCGGCGGATGGTGCGGCCTTCTTGGCGCTCCGCAAGGGCGTGTTTCGGGGCTGGCACGGTGCGGGTGAGCACATCACGAGCGCGAGCATCCGAAGCCTGTGGGTCCCGGCGACCAATCCGTCGATGCTCAATGACGTGGCCCATAGCGGGGAGGTGTTCCGAGGCCCCTACGGGCAGACCGCCGCTGACCACCTCCTGCGTGCGGCGCTCGGGAGCCAAGGCCGGGAAGTCGTCGTCGCCCCGGTTCTGATCGGGACCCGCATGTGCGGCTTGCTCTGCGCGACTGACCCGGATTCGGACTCAGGGCCGATCGAGGGCGTGGCCGAGGCCATGGGACGGGCCTTCCAGCGGCTGATCACCTCCCAGAAGTCCCAGGTCTAGTTGAGGAAAACGGCTTCAGCAGCCGGGTCGACCTGTTTCGCCAGCCGGAGCAGTCGCCGTCGCTCCCGCAGGACACCGGAGCTGTACCCGTTCTTGGCGCAACCACCCGAATTGTACCAGGCGAGCCCTTGCTCGACGTCGCCCCCACATCGAGTCGTGGCCCACTGGAGAAGCCCCAGGCCCGCATCGATCACCTCGCGCTGGCACGCGCCCGGCCGGCGGCCGCACTCCTGGCGATAGCGCTCGTTATAGACGAAGGGGACGGTCTTGCCCCTGTACTTGGGGTTGAGCTGCACCACTCCTCGCGCCCCAACTGGGCTGACGGCCAATGGGTTGAGACCCGACTCGCGCATCGCGATGGCCGCGGTAAGGAACGGGTCAATCCCCGCGCGGTTGCTCGCCTCCGTGATCAATCGAGAAAGCGTCGCGATGCGAGCGCGGCAGCCGCCGTCCGTCACGCGGCAGTGCTGCACATGAATCGGCTCGCCCTGCCGACTCTCACGGACGATCAGGCGGGCGTCGATCGCGCGCGCAAGCGCTACCGACGTGGGGTGATCACCGACGGCCGACCGATAGTCGATTCCCCCGCTGACCTCGTTCGATGCGGGCACGGGCGCGCTCCACGAGGGACCCGCAACCGTGTGCGAGTTCCACGCGCTGACGAGCGCAATACCGATAAATATGGGTACGATCCGCATGCCGAACTCCCGATAACCATCAAGAGGCCGGGACGCTAAGGCATAGACGTGCCTTGCGCCACCCGCAGGCAACTACGCCGTATCAAATGGGTTACAGCTGCTCGACTTCGGGATTAGGATCTACCGGTGCTTCGGCAGCCAATTTCTCTTTGTCTTCAGCGGGTTCGGACGCTTCGACGGGCTTCGGGGGCTCGCTCTCTGGCTCTTCTGAGGCCTCGCTTCCAGGCTTGCTAGCCTCGAGCGAATCCTCTTCTATGGGCTCCTCCCCGCCTTGCTCGCGGGGGGACCGTCGCCGCACCCTTCGGCGACTACGGCGGCGCTTCGAACCGTTCGAGTCCGTCGTGTCGTCCGATGAAGAGGCGCGTGCCGGCCCGCCAAGCGAGTCGAGGAGCTCGACATCGAGCACCGCCAAGGGAAGTGAGACGCGCAGGATGCCGACGCCGACCTCTTCCATGGATCTGGCGAGGGCGTCCTCGTCGAATACCGCACAAGGAGCCGCGCCTTCCGCGTGGGCCTCTTCATGTATGCCGTCTCGGACTCGGCCCAGGGTGATCACCCATCCGATACGCGCGTGATCGAACTGATGGAGCGCCCCGCGCAGCGCAACGATGGCGTCATTGGTGAGTGGCTGCTTGCCACGATAGATGGTGATGGCCAATGGCGTCTCTTCGGGCCCACGTCGCAACGTGCCGGCCAAGCTGAAGTCGCCAGTCTCGGTCCGCACTCCGCGAATCGAATGAACGCCCACGGCATTCAACCAAGTGGCTATCAGCTCGAGCAGCGCGCCGTCCGGCAAGTCGCGGAGCCGCTTGATGAACGCTCGGCGAACGTCCTCTTGCTGCCGTCTCGCCGCGCGGATTGCATCCTGCTCGGATTTGACCGCGTCGCTCGGGTGCTCCCACTCGAAGAGCGAGACCGAGCCATTGGACTCGCGGAACCTCTGGCGCTCGGCCGAGGTCCTCCGGCGGGCGTTGTCGCCGCGAATCGCCGCAGCGAGGGTCGGAGCCAGGTCCGCCGGGCCCCCAGATAGCCTTCCGGCCGATATCAGCGCTTCGGCCACCTGAACGAGGTTCTTGGGTTGGCGGCCACGGCTCCGAAGGGCTTGTTCGATGGCATCCGCCAGGTCTCGCCCGACTGCCTCTCCAGGCTCGGCAGCGCGGGTTGCTCTTGCTTCGGGCTCCCTCCGTGGCCGTTCCCGTTCGCGTGAATGCCGGCCCTCGCCAGCTGTGCTTTGGCGAGGCTCATCGCGTTCCCGGCGGCGTCGGGGCCGGCGTTTGCGGGGGGGCCGCTTAGCGTCGCGAGGTTCGTCGTCGAGGTTGGCGAGAATCAGATCGTCATCGTCGTCCTCTTCGGGGAAAACGTCAGCACCTGGGAGATCTTGCGAGACAAAGCTCGGCTCGACTTCGGGCGGCTCGTCCGACGGGGTCTCACCCTGCTCCTCGTTGGACACTCGGGCTTCGGCCGCCTCCGGGACAGCATTCGGCTCGACCTCGCCGAGCTCGGCGTCCGCCACGTCCTTGACCGCCTCGTCAGGCAACTCCCGCAGGGCGAAGACGCCGGGCTTCACCTTGATGATCGGAGCATCGCCGCGGTCCTTCTTGACCATGGTGGCGAGCCTCGAGCTCATGGTGGTTTCGGGGGTTTTACCGACGTGCGATAGAAGATTTCGCTCGATCGCGATTTCGGTGATTTTCTTGTAGTGGAGAGGCTGTCCAGTAAGGCGGAGCACCTCCACGGCTGCTTCCGTGAATGTCATGTTTATTGTCGTTCCTGTCACTCCGGTGGGCGATGATGGATGGCACTGCGAGCGCTGCGACGGGGAGCGAAGAATCGCTCCACCCGCGCATCGCCACAAAGTCCTGAAAGCTCAGAACTGCCCCAGGGCTGCCAGCTATGCTCGTTCGCACTCCGACCGGACAAAAGCGGTTGATGATTTAGGTCTGTAGGGTCCGAAGACCCCCTCCTACCTATCCGGATTACCATCACGACTGCGGTGAGGCAATCAAACAGCCCGATTGATCCGCCCAAATCCCTGAGGCCGCATGTTTTGCTTGGCCTTAACCCCACGCTATTTGACTTTGGCTGGTGTCAAGCCCATACGGCCCGCCTGCGGATAATTGGCTCGGGCCGATCGCCGCTGTTACAGCCAATTTCGTATGTGCAGCGGTCTTTCGTGTCAGGTTGGCGTCGCCGTCGTGGCACCCGAGACACGAGTCGAGAGTCACGTAGTGGAGGTTCTGGCGAAATTCCGGGTGAAGTCCGGTTGGCCCG
>Ga0255058_10001240_pt1 | contig 14472 bp, 12 predicted proteins | sample Cases_109_9_MG_FD_188637 | JGI IMG/M metagenome (GOLD analysis project Ga0255058, IMG submission 188637) | Seawater microbial communities from Amundsen Gulf, Northwest Territories, Canada - Cases_109_9 | ecosystem: Environmental > Aquatic > Marine > Gulf | place: Canada: Northwest Territories... | reverse complement strand
GGGCGCTCCATCTCGTCGCACTTGTTGACGAAGGTGGTACGGAAGCCGAAGCCGATGCTGCCGAAGATGTTGGCGTTTTCGGCCCACATGATGACCGTACGCGGGCTCATCACCGTGGAGATGTCGCCGTTGATGAAGCCGCTGCGGGTCAAGTCCGCCAGGGACACCATCGCCGCGATGGTCTCGCGGCGCTCGGGGGTGTCGTAATCCGGGCACTTGGCGAGGACGATGTCGACCTCCTGCTCGTGCGGCAGGTAATTGAGGGTGGCGACGATGTTCCAGCGGTCCATCTGCGCCTGGTTGATCTGCTGCACGCCGTGATAGAGCCCCGTGGTGTCGCCCAGGCCGATCGTGTTGCTGGTGGCGAACAGGCGAAACGCCGGGTGCGGCCGGATCACGCGGTTCTGGTCGAGCAGCGTCAGGCGGCTTTCGGCCTCGAGGATGCGCTGAATCACGAACATGACGTCCGGGCGGCCGGCGTCGTATTCGTCGAACACCAGCGTCGTCGCCCGTTGCAGGGCCCAGGGCAGCAAGCCTTCGCGGAACTCGGTGATCTGCTTGCCGTCCCGGATGACGATGGCGTCCTTGCCGATCAAATCGATGCGGCTGATGTGGCTGTCCAGGTTGATCCGCAAGCAGGGCCAGTTGAGCCGCGCGGCCACCTGTTCGATGTGGGTCGACTTGCCGGTCCCGTGGTAGCCCTGGATCAGGACCTTCCGGGCGTAGGCGTAGCCGGCCAGGATCGCCAGCGTGGTGTCGTGGTCGAAACGGTACGCCTCGTCCAGGTCCGGCACATGCTCGCCGGCTTGGCTGTAGGCGGGCACATGCATATCGCTGTCGAGCCCGAAGGTCTGACGCACGGAGACCGTGATATCGGGCAGCTCGGACGATAGAGCGTCGATGCTGTTCTCGGGAGTATCGGCCATGGATGTTCTCTCTTGGACCTGGCTTGGACCTGGCTTGGACCTGGTTTGCAACTGAATTGCCGCGGAAACTCTCACGCCGCCAGGGGATATGTCCACATTTCGTTTATAGGGACCCGTTCTTCAAGGTCGTATAGGCCAGATTCACCGTCTTCAAGCGCTCCTCGGCTTCCGGATTGCCGCCATTCGCATCGGGGTGAAGTTTCTTTACCAGCTTGATATAACGGGCTTTTATCTGGATGGCATCGGCGTCCACGTCGAGGTCGAGGACCGCCAGCGCCTGTTCCTGCTCGCTCTGTGGCTTGGTTGGGCGGCACGACCGCGGCCCATCGTCGAACACGCCGGTGAATTCCTTCCTGAGCGCGTCCTCGATCTGCCGTTCGTGTTTGGAAGACGGGCCGGAGAACGGCCAGGACGGCCGCTGCCAGACGGTATCTTTACGGCGGTGGTACTCGACTTCGGCCTCGCTCATCCCGGCGTAGTAGTTCCAGGCGGCGTTGTAGGCCCGTACGTGCTCCAGGCAAAACCAGTAGTAATCGGTCAAGCGGTCGCGGGCCTGCGGCGCCGGGTAGATACCGTCGTCCGGGCAGTCGGGAAACTCGCAGCAGCGCACCTCCGGAGCGGGCTGCCGAAACGGTTCCTGAATCGCATTGGGCGTCGCTCGTGCCATGGCAATAGTATGTGAGTGCCCGTGCGCCCTGGCAAGCGGGTGCCGGGCGGAATTTCCTTAATAGACCAAAAAGCTTAACGGCGCCTGTTCGGCACTTGGCCGACCCCGCCGGGCAGAGTCTGCGGCTTGACAGGGGCCGTCGCTTGCGCGCGGAATCAAGCCCATGACCGTTGCCCCCATGACCGTTGCCGAGGAGATCACCGCCAAGCTCGAAGCCGCGTTCCGGCCCGAGCGCCTCGAAGTGGTCGACGAGTCCCACAAGCACAAGGGCCATGCCGGCTGGCGCGAGGGCGGCGAGACGCACTTCCATGTGACCCTGGTCGCCCAGGCCTTCGCCGGCCAGTCGCGCCTCGAGCGCCAGCGCGCGGTCTACGCCGCGCTCGCCGAGGAGCTCGCCGGCCCGGTCCACGCCCTCCAGGTCACCGCGCGAGCGCCCGGGGAGTAGCGGGCGAAGAGGGCGGCGCCCGGTTCGGCGCGGCCTCACTCGCCGGTATAGAACTCCGGCCACTCCTTCTTCACCACCGGGCCGTCGCTGCGGAAGGCATAGCAGGTGTCGACCAGGGCGCCGCGCTTGCCGGGCGGGCCCTGCTCCTCCTTCTTCTTTCGTGCCGGGTAGAGGGTCTGGTAGGCGACCGTCGCCATGGCGTCGAGCATCTCGACCAGGTGGGTGCAGCCCGCCGTGCCGCCGACCCGCTCGCGGATCGTCGAGCGCCAGCCGCGGGCGATCCTGGCGCCGATCATGCGCTTGTAGTTGGGCGTGACCTCGGGGCAGATGGCGAAAGGGCTGGCGTCGGTCGCCGTTGCGATGTCCCGGACCACGAAATCGTCGTCGAGGGTGAGCCGGATCAACATGTCGTGGAGCGGCTCCTCGGCTTCGATGCGTCCGCGGTAGTCGTTGTCGAAGCCGTAGCTCTTGACATCGGTCATGCGGCCCTCGATGTCCCACAGGCCGTCGGCACGCTGAAAACCGTTGAACTCGTAACGGCGGGTATGGAGGCGCTCGCGCGGCGCCGGGCTGGGCAGGGGCATGTCGGTCCCTTTCGTCTTCGTCGTCTGGTGAACGGCGGGGCTCTATTGGCTAGACTCGGGCTTCGCCTCGCCGAGCGGCGTCACCTTGATCGACGTGATCTGGTTGCGTTGGCGTTGCAGTATCTCGAAGCGGAAGCCGTGGAAGGCGAAGACCTGGCCGGTATCGGGGATGCGCCGGGCCTCGTGCAACACCAGTCCGGCGATGGTCGAGGCCTCTTCATCGGGCAGGCGCCAGTCGAACTCGCGGTTCATATCGCGGATCGTCACCGCGCCCTCGACGATCACCGAGCCGTCGCGCAGGGCGCGCATGCCTTCGTCCTCGACGTCGTACTCGTCGGCGATCTCGCCCACCACCTCTTCCAAGATGTCCTCAAGAGTGACCACGCCCAGCACCTCGCCGTATTCGTCGACGACGATGGCGAAATGTTCCTGGCGCTGTCGGAAGGCCTGAAGCTGAGCGAGCAGATCGGTGGTTTCCGGAATGAACCAGGGATCGTTGGCGATCTCCACGATGTCGAGCTGGTCGAGATCGGCCTGTTGGGTATGGACCGCGCGCAACAGCGCCTTGGCGTGCAGCACGCCGACGATGTTGTCCGAATCGTCGCGCCACAGGGGCAGGCGCGTATAGGGGCTCGACAGCACTTCCTCGACGATCTTGTCGGTTGGCTGGTTCGCGTCGATGGTGGCCACGTTCTTGCGGTGAACCATGATCTCCTCGACGTCGATGTCGGCAAGATCGAGGATCGAGCGCAGCATCTCGCGGGCATGCTTATCCTCTTCGCTCTCGCCGGTGTGCAGCTCGATGGCGCCGCGCAGTTCCTCCTCCCGCAGGCTCGCGCCGAGCGGCGAGGTGAAGCTTACGCCAAACAGCGTCAGGGCCGAGCGGACGATCCATTGCACGGCCAGGGTTACCGGGCTGAAGACCTTAACCACAACCCGCATGATCCCGGCCACCCTCAGGGCGACGCCGTCGGCGTTGTGGATCGCATAGGTCTTGGGCAGGACCTCGGCGAAGATCAGGATCAGAACCGTCATGCCCAGCGTGGCGTAAGCGACGCCGGCATCGCCCACCAGGCCGATCATCAGGCTGGTCGCGAGCGCCGAGGCCAGGATGTTGACCAGATTGTTGCCGAGCAGAACCGCGCCGATGAGCCGGTCCTTCTGGCCGAACAGATTGTTGACCACGCGGGCGCGCGCATTGCCCTGCTGCTCGAGGGTGTGCATGCGGGCCGGCGAAGCGGCGGTCAGCGCCGTCTCGGAGCCCGAGAAGAAGGCCGATAGGACCAGAAGGATCGCGATCGTGCCGAAGGTGACCAGTATGTAGGTGTCCATTTCGCGGTTGCCTTGGGAGAGTTACCGGAACGGCGGGGTCATGGGGAACGTGATCTCAGGCCGGCTCGAATTTCTGCCGATGCGTCAAGCGGCGATCTGGCCGGTCAGCAAAGCGGCGACATCGTCGAGGTCGACATCCGCCGTGACGAAGGCCTTGCCGATACCCCGGACCAGCACGAAGTTGACCTTGCCGTCGCACACCTTCTTGTCCCGGCCCATATGATCGATCAGGGCGTCCACCGACCAGGCGACGCCGGGCACCGACTCGAGATCCGTCGGCAGGCCGACGGCCGCCATGTGACGTCGCACGGCCGCGGCGTCTTTGGCCGGGCAAAGGCCGAGGCCCGCCGACAGCTCGAAGGCCAACACCAGGCCGATGGCAACGGCCTCGCCGTGCAGCAGCCGCTCGTCATAGCCGAGCTCGGCCTCCAGGGCGTGGCCGAAGGTGTGGCCCAGGTTGAGCAGCGCCCGGACGCCGGATTCGCGCTCATCCTCGGCGACGATGGCCGCCTTGGCGGCGCAGCTTGTCACGATGGCATGGCCGCGCGCCGCCGGATCGCCTTCGATGATGGCCAGCCCGTGGTCCTCCAGCCACTGGAAGAAATCCGGATCGTTGATCAGCCCGTATTTCACCACCTCGGCGTAGCCGGCCAGGAGTTCGCGCTTGGGCAGGGTCGAAAGCACCTCGGTATCGGCCAGCACCAAGCGGGGCTGATGGAAGCTGCCCACCAGGTTCTTGCCCTGGGGCGCATTGATCCCGGTCTTGCCGCCGACCGAGGCGTCGACCTGGGCCAATAGGGTGGTCGGTATCTGGATGAAGTCGAGGCCACGCAGCAGGATCGAAGCGGCGAAGCCGACGAGATCGCCGATGACGCCGCCGCCGAACGCCACCAGAAGGCTGCCGCGCTCCAGGTTCATGGCGAGCAGGCGATGGGTCAGGCTCTCCAGGTGGCTGAAATCCTTGGTTCCTTCGCCGGGCGGCAAGACCAGAGCCTCGTAGGCGACCCCGGCGGCGTCCAGCGCCCGTTCGAGAGCCGCCAGATGAGCCTTCGCGACCTGTTCGTCGGTGACGACGAAGAGCCGACGCCCGCCGGCGAAGGGCGCGATATGTTGGCCGGCCGTCGCCAGCAGACCTTCGCCCACCAGGATGTCATAGCCGCGTGCGCCCAGCTCGACCCGCAGGGTTTCGTAACCGCTCATGGCGCCAGGTCTCGTGCGGGCAGGCCGCCGTCCGGGCCAGCGTCCGAGCCACTGCCCGCCGTCTCGGTGTCCGGCGGGCCCTCTTGTGCAAGCATGAAGGCCTCGATCGCCGCGCGCACCCGATTGGTGGTGACGTCGGGCGGGCTGTCGTCGATATCCACCGCCACGTCGGCCTCGGCGTAGACCGGATAGCGCTCGTCGATCAAGCCCTGCAGGATAACCCGGCGATCCTTACCCTTGAGGAGCGGGCGGTTGTTTCTGCGGCCGGTGCGGCGAACCAGAAGATCGAGATCGGCCCGCAGCCAGACCGATATCCCCTGCTCGCGGATGGCGGCGCGCGTCCGTGGGTCCATGAAGGCGCCGCCGCCGGTGGCCAGGACCTGCCGGGGGTCGCTGAGGAGTCGGGCGATCACCCGCCGCTCGCCGTCGCGAAAGGCCGCTTCGCCATGGCGTTCGAAGATTTCCTCGATCGTGCAGCCGCCCGCCTTCTCGATCTCCCGGTCGGCATCGACGAAAGGGCAGCCCAGCCCAGCCCCGAGTCGCCGCCCGATGCTCGACTTGCCGGCGCCCATCAGGCCGATCAGGATGATCGAGCGCTCCGGCCCTGCGAGCGGTTCATGGGCGTCCAAGGATGGCATGAACGGTTCCTCTAAGTGATGCCGGCGGCCAAGCCATTATCACCCTTTGGTATTAGCCTGGCGGAGCAACGCATTGAAACGCCAAGCGCGGCTGGCTAGACTGCCGCAAATTCGCCACACTCGAAACCTATCATATCCTCTCAGATCCAATGCAAGACCATCGCCTGCCCGAGACCGTCGTGTGGCATGGTTTTTTTTGTGCCAGGGTCCCCGGCGATAAGGATCTGTAACGCCCAGAAGGTAGCAGCCAACCGCCATGTCGAAAAAATTCCTGTTTGCCCTCTCCGCCGTTGTCGTCGCCGTTGCCGGTGGGGGCCTGTTCCTGGTCACCTGGGAAATCCCGCCGCCGACCACTCAGGTAGAGAAGATCCTTCCGGATGAGAGCTTTCCTCGCTAGCCACGGCTCGCTCAGAGCCGTTTCGCGCCTCTTGGCCGGTCTTGCCCTTGCGGCCGGCGCGGCTGGATCGATCGCGCCTGTCCAGGCGCAAGAGGCCCAACAGGCACCTCCGGTGCAGGATCTGCTGCCGCCCTCGCCCTCGACCCTGGGCGAACCGATCCAGCTGGCGCCGCCGACCACGCTGCTGCCTCAGGACGGCGAGGCGGCGACCGGCTTCGGAACCGGCCCCGATCCGGCAGACCCGGACGCCACGCAGCAATTCGAAGGGATCGAGATCAGCCGCCTGACGGAGCTCGACCCCGAATCGGTCGGAATCCTCGATCCCGAGCATGGCGGTTTCTCGGGCGATCTGTGGCGGGGCACCGAACGGCGTACCGTCGAACGCCTGTTGCCGCGCCTTCCCGGGGCCCTGGGCTCCGCCACCATGCGGGACCTGGCCCGGCGGCTGCTGCTCTCCAACGCCGCACCGCCGGACACCCGGCCCGGCGAATCGTCCGAGCGCGGCATGAACCTCTTGGCGTTGCGCGTCGGTCGGCTGGCTGCAATGGGCGATTTCGAGGGTCTCAGCGGCCTGCTGGAGGTGGCACCGCAGCGCTACGACAACGAAGCGGTGGCGCGGGCCCGGGTGGAAACGCTGTTTCTCAACGGCCGCGGCGGATCGGCCTGCAAGGAGGTCCGCTTCCGGGTCGCCGAGTACGAGGGCTCGACCTATTGGCGCAAGGCCCTGGTCTATTGCCAAATCCTTCTGGACGACCTGGATGGGGCGAACCTCGGTCTGGCTTTGTTGCGCGAGGAAGGCGCCGCCGAGGCGGACCCGGTATTCTTCGCGCTGGCCGACGACTTGACCGGCCTCAACGAAATGGACTCCTCCGCCCGCCCGGCGACCGCCTTGCATCTCGCGATGTTTCAATCGAGCGGCAAGCCCCTACCGGTAGAGGTGGTCGATCAGGCCAGCCCCGGACTGCTCGTCCTCTTGGCCCGGGCATCCGCCAACAGCCTGGAACAGCGTACGACGGCGGCCGAACGGGCGGTCACCCTGGGCCTGATGACGCCGGCGGAGTTGGCCGAGCTCTACCTGGACTACGCCTTCGACCCGGAGCAGCGGGCGAATGCCATCAGTTCCTCGGAATTGCTGGTTGGTGCCGAGCGCCGGGCTCTGTTCTATCAGGCGGCGCGCGGCCAGAACGTGCCCGCGGCCCGGGCCGAACTGCTGAATGTCGCCCTCCTGGCAGCCCGCGAGGACGGCAGCTATGGCTTGATGGCGCAGGTCCTCGGGCCACTGGTCGGCGAGATCCCGCTGCAGCCGGAGTTGGCCTGGTTCGCGGAGACGGCGGGCCGGGTGTTGTATGCGGCGGGCCGCTTCGAACAGGCCAGTGCCTGGCTCACCCTGGCGCGCCAGGAATCGCTGATCGATTCCCAGGCCGCCATGGCGGTGTCCATCCTGTGGCCCTACAGCCGCTTGGCCGGATCGCTGGGGCCCGCCTCGGAACGTGACCTCGCGAGCTGGGCGGAGGCGCAGTTGGGCCTGACGCCGGAGGAAATCGCCGAACGCCAGCTGCTGCTGCGAACGGTTTTCCAAGCGCTCGGCCAAAGCGATCCGCTGATCTGGTCCGATCTGGTCGGCGCTCAGCCGTCGGACATCGCGGCACGACAGCCCGACGCGGCGTTGATCTATGCGCTGTCCGAGGCGAGTCAGCTCGGCCGGCTGGGCGAGACCGTGCTTCTTGCCCTCTTGGCGCTGGGCGAAGAGGGGCCGGGCAATGCGCATCCGCTGGTGCTGCATGAGGTTCTCTCGGCGCTTACCCGGGTCGACCTCGCCTACGAGGCGCGCCTGCTCGCGATCGAGGCGGCGGTCGCCAACGGCATCTGAACGGGCGGCGTTTTGCCATCCCACCCCTTGTCCGACCGCAAAGCACCGAAACCTTCCCTGACGCCGGCCGACGAACGGCTCCTAGAGGCATTCCTCGAGATGCTGGCCGCCGAACGGGGCGCGGCCGAGAATACCCTCGACTCCTATCTGCGCGACCTGAGCGACTGCGGCCGGTTTCTCGCCAGCCGGGACTCCGAACTGGAGCGTGCCGGAAGCGAGGATCTGCGCGCCTATGTGGCGGCACTGGCCGCGGCGGGGCGCTCGCCGCGCACGGCGGCCCGGCGCCTCTCCGCGATCCGCCAGTTCTATCGTTTCCTGTTCGCCGAAGACCTGCGCGGCGACGATCCCGCCGCCGGCCTGGACGCGCCGCGGCGCGGACGCAGCCTGCCGAAGCTACTCTCCGAGGCCGAGGTCGATCTCCTGTTGCAGACCGCGCGCGAGCGCCAGGGCCCGGAGGGCGTGCGGCTGCTGGCGCTGCTCGAGCTGCTCTACGCCACCGGGATGCGGGTCTCCGAGCTGGTGTGCCTGCCCCTGGACGCCGTGGCACGGGACCCGATGGTCCTGATCGTGCGGGGCAAGGGCGCGCGCGAGCGCCTGGTGCCGCTGAGCGAGCCGGCGCGCGCCGTCGTCGCCCAATTTATTGGCGTGCGCGAGAGGTTTCTCGGCGGGAGCACGGACTCGCGCTGGCTGTTCCCCTCGCGCGGCGCGAGCGGCCATCTGACCCGCCACCGGGTCGGCCAGCTGTTGAAGGAACTGGCGCGCGAGGCCGGCATCGACCCGGCCCGGGTTTCGCCGCATGTGCTGCGTCATGCCTTCGCCAGCCATCTGCTCGACCACGGCGCCGATCTGCGCTCGGTGCAAAAGATGCTGGGCCATGCCGACATTTCGACCACCCAGATCTATACCCATGTGCTGGACGAGCGTTTGAAGGCCCTGGTGCGGGACCATCATCCGCTTGGCAGAGCCGGATCCGCGCGCGCCCGCAAGCCGGTCGCCACCGCCAAGCGCGGTTGACAGTCTGGGGATTCGCCGCCACAACCTGGGCAAATGTCCGCCGGCCTGGCCGGGGACCCGCACGCGGCCCCGCGAGCCGCGTAGGCAGACAGCAAGGGGGAGCGTTCCATGAGCTTTACCATCGTCGAACAGGCGCCCGCCCGCCTCAACCGCAGCGAATTGGCGGTGCCGGGGAGCAACCCGAAGCTTTTCGAGAAGGCCGCGGCTTCGGCCGCCGACGTGGTGTTCCTCGATCTGGAAGACGCCGTGGCGCCGGACGAGAAGGAGCAGGCGCGCAAGAACGTCATCGAGGCGATCAACGATATCGATTGGGGCAGCACGACCCTGTCGCTGCGCATCAACGGCCTCGACACCCATTACATGTACCGCGACGTGGTGGACGTGATCGAGCAGACCGGCGACCGGCTCGATCTCATCATGATACCCAAGGTCGGCACCGCGGCCGACGTCTATGCCGTCGATATGCTGGTCACCCAGTGCGAGGACGCCAAGGGGCGCACCAAGCGCATCGGCTTCGAGCACATCATCGAAACCGCCCTCGGCATGGCCAACGTCGATGAGATTGCCGCGGCCAGCAAGCGCAACGAGAGCCTGCATTTCGGCGTCGCCGACTATGCCGCCTCGACCAAGGCCCGGACCACGGTGATCGGCGGCCCCAACCCCCTGTACGGCGTGCTCACCGACAAGAGCGAGGCGAGCGACCGGCGCGACTATCACTGGGGCGACATGTGGCACTACGCCATCGCCCGCATGGTGGTCTCCGCCCGCGCCAACGGCCTTAGGCCGATCGACGGCCCCTTCGGCGACTTCAAGGACCCGGACGGCTTCCGCGCCCAGGCCAACCGGGCGGCGGTGCTGGGCTGCGAGGGCAAGTGGGCGATCCACCCCTCGCAGATTGCCCTGGCCAACGAGGTCAACAGCCCCTCGGAGGCCGAGGTGACCAAGGCCAAGCGCATCCTCGAGGCCATGGAAAAAGCCAGGAAGGAAGGCCTCGGTGCGGTCCAGCTCGACGGCCGGCTGATCGATATCGCCTCGATCAAGCAGGCCGAGGTCATGGTGCAAAAGGCGGCGCAGGTCGCCGCCGCAGGCTGATCCGGGCGCGCCGGCGTCGGTGCGCAGTCCCCCTCTCTGCCCGGAGGGACTGGAAGACCGTTCGGTTTGCATTAGCGGGCTGACAGAATGCGAGATTTCGCGCAGTATTTCGACGGAGTCTTCTGTCTCAGCCTGCCGTCGAGCACGGACCGGCGACAGCATATCGAACGGCATTTCCACGCGCTTGGGATCGAAGGGTACGAATTCTTCGACGCCGTTGGCCCGGATGACCCCGAGGTAAAAGCGCTTTACGCGAAGGGCAAGGTGGCAAGCTATCCGCCTTGTTTTCGTTGTGGCGAACTCTCGTGCGGCCGCGACGACTGCAACAACGTCCTGATTCCGGCCCAGGTCGCCACCTTTGTCTCCTTCATGAACCTGTGGCGGCACATCCTTGAGGCACGGGTCGAAACGGCGCTGATCGTCGAAGACGATGTGGCCTTCGTCGATTATGCGCCGCGCATCGCCGATATGATCGTGGAGCACCGGCTGCTGGACCAAGTGGGTATTCGCCGGGAGGAACCGATGCTGCTGCGCCTCGGTTGGGCCGCCGGGCCCGACCACCGCACGACCGGGCGGGTCGATTTCAAGCCCAACCACATCAAGATGTCGGATCCTTGTTACGCCCTCAATCGTGCGATGGCGGCCAAGTTGTTGGAATCCTTCGAACGGGTGGACACGACGGTGGATATCTTCATCCATCAGCAAGTTGGATCAAAGGTCGCCAACTTCACTCTTTTCCCCCCTTTGGCAGCGGAGCTGTCGTGGAGCCTCGGGGCCGTGGAGTCCCTCATTCATCCCAAGCCGATCCGAGTCGCCTATCTGAAGAAGCATCACCCGGAGCGGAGCGAAGAGATACAAGCGGCCGTCGAGGCGGTCCGCGAGCACGAAAATCATATCCTCTACCGCGATCTTCTGTTCATTGGCCATCCGCACTGCGGCTCCGGCTATATGAGCAAGCTGCTCGGCTACTTCGGGCTTGAGGTCGGGCACGAACGGATGGGCAAGCGAGGCATCTCTTCCTGGATGTTCGCCGTGGAGGACGAACGCAATCCCTTCGCCCTCGATCCTTTGTCGGTCTCGCGCAAGAACACGCATTTCCACAGCATCGTCCATTTCGTCCGCAATCCCCGGACTGCGATCCCGAGCATCGTGCGAGAGGACCGCCACTCCAAGAAATCCTACGCCTTTCGCCGCAAGCACATTCTTAGTGCGTTCGGCGTTGATTTGGACGCCGCGCAATCCGAGGTCGAGCGAGCCATGCTGAGCTATGTCTACTGGAACAAAATCGTCGAGCGGCAGTGGATTGACTTGCGGGTGCGTGTGGAAGAGGCCGTGATCCCGATGCGCGACTTTTTAGCGGCGCGAGACTGGCTGCCTGCCGAGGCTGCGACGGGGAATCCCCCACCGAAGGATGTCAATGCGCAAAAACTCTATCAGGGCAAACTACCGGAACGGCCGACCTTGAGCGAAGCGGATTGGGACGATGTCGACGAGGGCGTCAAGAATAAAGCGAACTCTATGTGCAAGCGCTACGGCTACCCGGCGGTTTTCGAATGAACTAGCGGTCCGGCGGTTTATTTGAGATTATTCCACTGCTACTGGCCTCGCTACTCGTCGCCTTCTCAGACCGGCTCGACTGCACTTTCGGCGTGGCTCGATCCAGAGGGCAAGCGGGGGGTGATCGCCGCGTAGTGAATATGACCGTAGCAAAATTGCTGACCGGAAGGGTGCTAATATGTACCTGCAAGAATGGCTCTTTAGGGAGGCGTTAGCCGAAGCAAAGATAGAACATCAAAAGCTTCTGGTTAAGGCTGATCATCTGAACGGGCGAAATCTTGTTGGCGGCTTGATCTTTTCGCTGAAATACCCGACTTACTTTTTGCGTGAAATCGAAAAATTAAACTCACAGAAAAAACATAAGTATGTATTCAGAGGCTTCGTCTCCCCATCCGGAGGTCGAAAAGAAATGCTGATGCCGTTTGTAGGGCCCGGCTCGATTATCCAGCATAGCGTTGATGGTCGTAATCCAAGAACAAAATTCCGATTCCAACGAAACTATTTCGAATTAATGAAATCTGGGCATTTTTCATTGTGTCCAAACCAAAAAGACTGGCCAGGAAATCCAAAGAACGCTTGGACATATCGCTTCGTAGAGGCGTGTTTTTCAAAAACCCTGCCAATTTGTTTTCGGGAATCTCCACTTGGTGAAAATTTCGTCAATGATTTTGAGTTCTTCTGGGATGACGCCGACCACAACTTGGAACATTATGACGATAAGATTCATAAAAATTTTAATCTGGTAAAGAAGCAATTTTGTCTCACTCAAGAAGAAATAGAATCAATCAAATCCCTACCGTGGTGGGGCAAACAACTAAACAGGGAACAAACCGGTGACATGGTGGCAGATTTTGGCGGAGATGTCCCGGTCGATGTTGAAAAGTTGAGGTAGGTGTCGCTCTCCTGGAGCCGTTAGCCCGCATTTCTCAAACCCACTGGCGATTTGTCAAGTGGAGCCAATGAGCAGCGGTCGTGGCGGCGTTTGGGTGACCTCGAGATGGTCCGGACCAGGGTTGATCGTATGACGAGTCTTTCGAAGAAGATGTCTCGTCATGGGCGTGGCGGCGGGCACGCCGGCGCGTGCCGCGTTGCGGCCGAGGCCGGGTTGGACGGCGGCGAGCCGGGCTCGGCTATCGCGGGAAGGCGCGTTCCAGATAGACATAGGCGAGCGCGAACTCGTTCTGCCAGGGAAAGCCCGAGGCCATGGCGAACTTGATCCGCCGCATACTGCGGCGAACCAGGGCGCCGATCTTCAAGAGCTTCAAGCGAATGGTGCCGCAGGTGGCGTCGGCAAACTGAGTGTGGCGCAGCGCGATCCGGCGCAATTCATTGACCAGCACGTAGGCCATCGACGAGAACCAAAGGCGGAGCTGGTTGGCCTTCATGGTCGCCGACGAGGTCCGGTCAGCAAACAGGTCGAGCTGTTGCTCCTTGATGCGGTTTTCCATCTCGCCGCGCGCGCAATAGAGATCTTCGTAGAGGGTGCGCGCGTCGATCCGGGTTGCGGGCAGGGAGGTGACCACGAACCGGGGATTGGCGCCACACCGGTCATTGAGAGGGGGTAGGTGCTCGGCCTTGCCCACGACCCGCCGCGCCCGGCTCCAGGTCTTCTCTGTCCGGTAAGCGAAGTCCTTGAACACCCGGGCCGCCTTGCCGGTCGTCTCGCACAGTCGCTCTGCTTCCCAGGCCTCGGGCGCCAGCACCGCCTTGAGGCGCGCGTTGGGGGCCAGGCCGAAGAGGTAACCGACGCCGCCCTCCTCGCACCAAGCCATCAGCTCCTCGCGGCAGAAACCCGAATCGCCGCGCAGCACGATCCGCACCTTCGGCCAACGGGCACGGATGCGGGCGACGATCCGAGCCACCTCGTCGACGGCGCCGGCAGCCCCGTCGATGTTGGAGGGACGCAGCTTGGCGCACAGCAGGAACCGGCCGCAGAAGATGTAGAGCGGCAGGTAGCAATAGCAGTCGTAGTAACCATGGAAGAACCGACCTTCCTGCTCGCCGTGGATCGGATCGTCGGTGGGGTCGAGGTCGAGCACGATCTCCTTGGGCGGCCGCTTGTGGGCATCGAGGAAGATGTCCACGAACAACGCTTCCAGGCTCGCCGCATCGTAATCGATCTTGTGATACTTCTCGGCGTCGCGCTTCGGCGTGTGCTCCAGCCGGTTGAGCGTGCTCTTGCCAGCCACCGGCGCACAGTCCGAACGCTTGGCCTCGAGCTTGCCAGCCAACACCGCGAACACCGGATCATGACGCAGTTCGTCATGATCGTTGAGGTCGTCATAGCCCAGCGCCAGGCCAAACACGCGCTGGCCGACCAGGGTCTCGACCCTGTGCTCGAGCAGCCTCGGATCCCGACGGTCGGTGAAACAGGCGGCCATCCGCCGGATCAGCCCGAGGCCGCGATCCAGTTGCCCCAGAAGCAGCCCTCCCGCATCCGATGTGATGAATCCACCATCAAACCCGGCCACCACCTTGTGGCGCTCAACGGGTTCAAATTCGAACAACGCCGGGGTACACTCTGTTTGCATCGGGGAACCCACGAGATTTTGGTAAGCGATTGATTCACCACTACTATCCAAGATTCTCGGCCCCGATGCACTCCGTAGTTTGAGAAATCCGGGTTAGGCGCTCTTTTACCCGTGGATAAACAGATTGTGGATGATGCAAGGGAAAAGGTCCTCCAGGGCCTGAACTGGAACTACAATAGAGAAGCGCGCTCTCACAACCAGGAAACATGACGCAACTTC
>Ga0255058_10001239_pt1 | contig 14474 bp, 13 predicted proteins | sample Cases_109_9_MG_FD_188637 | JGI IMG/M metagenome (GOLD analysis project Ga0255058, IMG submission 188637) | Seawater microbial communities from Amundsen Gulf, Northwest Territories, Canada - Cases_109_9 | ecosystem: Environmental > Aquatic > Marine > Gulf | place: Canada: Northwest Territories... | reverse complement strand
CACGCCGCTGCCCTGCAGGGGCGGGCGCTCGTCGTAGGGGATCGTGTTGCGGTTGACAGTGATCGCCGCCTTGTCGCAGACCCGCTCCGCCTTGCGGCCGCTGATGCCCTTGAGGCCGACGTCGACCAGCATCAGGTGGTTGTCCGTGCCACCGGAGACGAGCCGGAAGCCGTGGCCCTGCAGCGCTTCGGCGAGCACCCGGGCGTTGTCGACGATCTGCTGGGCGTAGTGCTTGAAGTCCGGCCGCAGCGCTTCGCCGAAGCAGACGGCCTTTGCGGCGATGGTGTGCATGTGCGGGCCGCCCTGTACGCCGGGGAAGACGGTCTTGTCGATCGGCTTCGCGAGTTCCTCGGTGCTGAGGATGAAGCCGCTGCGGGGCCCGCGCAGCGTCTTGTGCGAGGTCGAGGTGACGACGTGCGAATGTGGCACCGGCGACGGGTGCACTCCGCCAGCGACGAGGCCGGCGATGTGCGCCATGTCCGTGACCAGGTAGGCGCCGACGTCATCGGCGATTTCACGGGCGCGGGCGAAATCGATGATCCGCGGGTAGGCGGTTGCGCCAACGACGATCATCTTCGGCTTGTGCTCTTTGGCCAGCGTCGCCATCTCGTCGTAGTCGATGCACTCGGTCTCGCGGTCGACGCTATAGGGCACGAAGTTGTACAGCTGGCCGGAGAAGTTGATCTCGCGGCCGTGCGTCAGGTGGCCGCCCTGGGCCAGGTTCATGCCCATCGCCGTGTCGCCGGGCTCGATCAGCGAGAAGTAGGTGGCGAGGTTGGCCTCGGCGCCGCTGTGGGACTGGACGTTGGCGTGCTCCGCACCGAACAGCTCCTTCGCTCGCTCGATCGCCAGCAATTCGGCGTCGTCGACGACGTGGCAGCCGCCGTAGTAGCGCTTGCCGGGGTAGCCCTCGGCATACTTGTTCGTGAGAATCGAGCCCATCGCCTCGAGGACGGCGACGCTCGTGTAGTTCTCGGAAGCGATCAGCTCGAGGCCGAGGCGCTGTCGGCCCTTCTCGCGCTCGATGATGTCGGCCACGGTGGGATCGTTGCGGCCGAGTGTGCTGTCTACTGACCCGTCGGACATGGGGCACCTCGCTTAAACACAAAGCAGCGCCTCCCCATAGGGAAAGACACTGCGTTTCGGGCGGCTCTACTTGTGATTGTGAACTGAGGTTTACTCCTGCGTCTCCACCTGCGGCGGAGACAGCATCAGTTTATGTCTGGCGGCCGCACCCGTCAATTGGTCGAGGCGATCCGGTCCTTCCGAAGTGAGTGGCCTGCACCGGCCGCTTACACGACCTTCGCGTGCGACGATTTCGCTCTCCCCCTGGGCCACGCAACGCTACACCGGACGTTTCGTCTACCTCTAAGAGGAGTTCGCGGAATGCTTTCTAGTCTGGGAGAACAAGATCGTTTGATCCGGCGCGGTGCTGTAGAGCGGGCCCGCCGGGCCTGGGCTTCATTCCTCGCTGGCTTCGCCGTGCATCCTACTAGCGGCGACAATGACCCGTCGATCCGATGGCCGCTTCTCTCGTTTCGCTGGGGGCTGACGGCGACCTACGTATGCGTCAGCCTCTTCATTGGGCTCGGCCAGAAGCCAGAGTGGGTGATCGCCACCATCGGCTATCTGGTGATCTACCACCTGGCGACCACACTCCACACCACCGTTCACATGCGGAGGGGCCGCCCGGTAACCTGGTTCTGGGAGTCGATCCCCTTCGCGGACATAGTGGTCGTGTCCCTCATTCTGGCCAGCGTTGGCTCAGTCATATTCCCGATCTGGGTGGTCTATTTCTTGATCGCCTTCAGGGCATCAATGTCCAGAGGCCGCTCTTACGTTCTGACAGTAACCGGGGCGTGCATGGCCGGGTACGCTGGAGCGGTCGCAAGCCATCTCGCGGCCGGTCAACAGGTGCCGTGGGCGGACGTCATAGTCATCGTGACCATGATGGCGCTTGGAGGGTGGCTCGCAAATATCAGGGCCAGCTTCGAAAGCGTCCTGTATCAGGATCTGAATGAGAGCGAGGCGCGGTACCGAGATCTGTATGAGGATGCCCCCAACGCATACTTCTCTATTGGCGTTGACGCCCGCATCCGGACGGCAAACCGAGCTGCCGAGGGACTCCTCGGGTATGCCGCGAATGAATTAGTCGGCAAACCAGTGTTCGACCTGTACGCGGAAACACCGGCGGGGAAGGTGAAGGCACGGGAGGTGTTTAGCCGGTTTCTTGCTGGCGGGGAGACCCATGGAGAAGAGTTGGAGATGCGCGGGAAGGACGGCGCGCCCGTGTGGGTCAGTTTGACGGCGCGGGCAGTCCGGAACGCAGAGGGAGAGATCGTGGAGACCCGCTCGGCAGCTGTGGACATCACCGAGCGCAAGCGAGCAGAACAAGCGCTGTACGCGCGTGAACGCCAGCAAGCGGTCGTGGCCGAACTGGGCCAGCGGGCCCTGGCAGGCGCCGAGCTTTCCACTCTCATGGACGATGCCGTCGTCCTCGTGGCTCAAGCCCTTGAGGTTGAGTATTGCAAGGCTCTGGAGCTACTTCCGGATGGCGAGTCCCTGCTATTGCTCGCGGGAGTGGGGTGGATGGAAGGACTCGTTGGCCAGGCCACGGTCGGCACAGAATCCAATTCACAGGCTGCCTATACCCTGCTGTCCAATGAGCCGATAGTCGTGGAAGACCTGCGCACTGAGAGTCGGTTCAGCGGACCGCCTCTCCTTTTCGATCACCAGGTCGTGAGTGGTCTGAGTGTGGTGATCCGCGGCGGGGACAGGCCTTTCGGGGTCCTTGGGGCACACACGTCCAAACGGCGGGCCTTCTGTGAGGACGACGTTCACTTTCTCCAGGCGGCAGCCAACGTCCTCTCCACGGCTATTCAGCGCAAGCAGGCGGAGGAAGCAGCGCAACACCTCGCCTACCACGACGCGCTCACCGGCCTGCCCAACCGCACGCTGTTCACAGACCGGCTCAATCTTGCACTGGCACAGGCACGCCGCAAGGAGCAGTTGGTGGCTGTGATGTTCCTCGACCTTGACCGGTTCAAGATCGTCAACGATACCGCTGGCCATACCTCTGGCGACCAGTTGTTGCGAGACGTTGCCGAACGGCTGACCGGCCTCGTGCGTGAAGGCGACACTGTCGCCCGCATGGGAGGGGATGAGTTCACGCTGCTGCTGCCGGAAGTTAGCGACGTGGGTGAGGCTGTCGAAATCGCGGAACGAGTCCTGGAAGCTCTCAGGGAACCGTGGAAGATCAACAACCGCGAATATCATGTAACCACGAGCATCGGGATCGTATTGCACCCGGCCGATGGTGAAGACGCCCAATCGCTACTGCGGAACGCTGATGCCGCGATGTATCGCGCCAAGGAGCTGGGCAGGGACAACTACCAGCTCTACACCCAGGCCATGAACGCCCAAGTAGTCGAGCGGCTGGCCCTGGAGAACAGCCTGCGCCGCGGGCTGGAGCGAGACGAGTTCGCCGTCTACTACCAGCCTCAGGTAGATATCAGCTCCCAGCGAATCGTTGGCACTGAGGCGCTGGTGCGTTGGCAACACCCGGAGCGCGGATTAGTATCTCCCCTGGAGTTCATCTCGGTTGCGGAGGAGACCGGCCTGATCGTGCCGCTTGGCACCTGGGTGCTGCAGACCGCCTGCGCCCAGAACGTAGCGTGGCAGCAGGCTGGCCATGCGCCTATGCCGGTGGCGGTGAACCTCTCCGCGCGTCAATTCCAGGAACGAGACCTGCTGGACACGGTGACGCAGGCGCTGGAGAAGTCCGGCATGGACTCTCAGTATCTGCAACTGGAGATCACTGAGGGGGTGGCGATGCAGGATGTGGAGTCCACAGCAACCACGCTCCGTGCGCTGCGGGAGATGGGCATACAGATTGCGATAGACGACTTCGGTACAGGCCACTCCTCCCTCAGCTACCTGAAAAGCTTCCCCGTCAGTGCGCTCAAGATCGACCGTTCCTTTGTGCGAGACCTCACCGTCGATCCAGATGACGCTGCGATTACCGCCGCGATTCTCGCCATGGCGAAGAGCCTGAGCCTAAAGGTGATCGCCGAGGGCGTTGAAACGGAAGAGCAACTCGCCTTCCTCAAGGAACGCGGGTGCGACGAAATGCAGGGATTCCTCTTCAGCAAGCCGGTTCCAGCCAGCGCTCTTGAGAAGATGCTCGCACGCTCCAGCCGCCCGCAGGCCACGGCCCGTCTGCCCGGCTAACGACTCCGCGATTTCAAGTCTGGGCGGTGGCTGCCAGCACGTCAGTCGGCTTACTCGGTCAGCGCCCAGGCGTGCTCGTTGAGCGCCATCAGGCCGCCGGACATCAGCGAGTGGCCACCCAGCAGCACCGGCAGTGGAGCAGCCAGCGCCGAGCGCGTGAAGTCGCGAAGGAACGGCTCCGAGATCGCGTCCGCGTCCCCGAGGTCAGAGAGGAAGCGATCCTCGCGGCTGGCGGCGATGCGCTTGTGCCCGAGGAGCACGCGCGTGTCGATGAACGCGGCGTCGCCGAGTTCGCTCAGCGTCTCGAAGAAGCGCTCAAGGCCGACCGATTCCAGGAAGAAGCCGAGCAGCGAGCGTGCAGCGCCCGCGTCCGCGCGGCCGCCAGCCTCCATGCCGCGCTCTTCGGCGAAGAGGCGCACGCGGCAGGCCGTCTGGCGCTCCAGGTAGGCCCAGGAATGGCTGCCGACGCGCCCGGCGACGACGATCTGCGACGCCCGGTCCGCGAACAGCGGCAAAGTTCGCTCGTAGGCAGCCGTGTCCGGCGCAAGGCCGGCGACATGCTTCCGCAGCCGCGGCCCCCCGTCGCCAGTCAGCGCCAGGACCAGCAGATCGCTCGGCGAATCGATGTCCATCTGCGAGGCGACGGTGCGAGGCAACTCATCCACCGGCAGGTCGGCCTCGTTGAAGGCCCGGGCGAGCGCGTTGTCACGCCCAACGCGCTCGACGACGGCGAGAACCCGTTCGTTCGCCGGGAAGGCGATGAGGTCGGACGAGAAGCTGTTGTTGGTGACGATGACGCCTCGTGCGAGCCGAGCCACGACTTCACGAAAGTCGTCCGCGGCGAAGAGCGGTACGCTGCCCGCTCCAGCGTAGATGACGGAATCGAGTTGACGGCGCCGCACGATGTCCGTGAGGCGCTGTCCGAAGTGGAATGGCTCAGCGGAGAAGTCGACTTCGACGCCCGGCAGATCGACGGCCAGATCGGGTTGGTCGGTGACAAGGATGATGCGCTCTTGGCCACTCCCCTCCCCTGTCAGGCTCAAGCCTGACCCTCTGAGGGATGAGGCCTCGGCAAGATCGAGGGCTGCGGCGAGGCGGGCGGCGTCGACCGTTCGCTCGGCGGGCGAATCGCCCGTCCCACCGTAGAAGACGACGAGCGCCGGCGACTCCGGCATCGCGTCAGTTGCGGCTACTGACCGCGCCCGCGATTGACTCGACGCGGACGCGGGGGTAGAGAATGTCGACCTCGCGGCGGTGGCAGAGCTCCGTGCCAGGCGTCAGGACGGCGGCCGTTCCGGCAGCGATGCCCAGGCGCAGCGCGTCCTCCATCGGTTCGCCGCGGCTGAGCGTGAGGACGACGCCGGCAGCGAAAGCGTCACCCGAGCCGACCGCGCTGACGGCACGCACGCGCGGCGCGACTCCGCGCCAGATCTTGCCACGCGAGACCGCAATAGCGCCGTGGCGCCCGCGTGTCGCCAGAACCGTGGGAACGCCCCTCTCGTGCACCTCACAGGCGGCAGCGAGCGTCGACTCTTCGTCGTCCAGTGGCCGGCCGACCAAGCGCTCGAACTCGCGCCGGTTACCCTTCACGATCTCCGGGTGCGCTGCGGTGCCTTCGACCAATGGGTCGCCGTCGGCGTCGAGCACGGTGTGTACGCCCGCGTCGTTGGCCTCCCGGATGATCTCGCTATAGCAGTCGCCGGAGAGTGGCGGCGGAAGGCTGCCGGCCAGCACCAACCAGTCGCCGGGCTGTAGCCGCGAGCGAAGGCGGCCACGTAGCTCTTCAACCGCAGCGAGGTTCGTGTTCGGGCCCGGCGCGCTGAGAATCGTCGTCCCGTGACGCGCCTCGTCGAGGATCGCAATATTCGTGCGCGTCTCTCCCTCCGTGTGGACGAAGTCCGTCTCGATGCCGGCCTTCTCGAGTTCTTCCTCGACATAGCGGCCCAGTCCGCCGGGCGCGAAGCCCATCGCGATGCTCTCACCACCCAGCTCACGGACGACGCGCGAGACGTTGATCCCCTTGCCACCCGGGTCGAAGCGGCTGGATTTGACCCGCAGAGTATCCCCCGCCACGAACTTCTGCAGTACCAGGGTCTGGTCGACGGCCGGGTTCATCGTGACGGTGATGATCATGCTGGTTCCAGGTTTTCCTCCAGGATCAGGCCACAGTCGCCGTCGGCGCGCTGGTAAACCAGCGCCAGCTGCTCGCGGTCAGCGTCGCGGAAGAGGAAGAACGTGTGACCGAGCATCTCCATCTGCTCGATCGCTTCGGCCTCCGTCATCGGCTTCATCGCGAAATGCTTGATGCGCACGACGCGGCCAGCGACGATCTCAGCGTCGGGCGGCAGCTGCTCGTCCTCGGCGCCGGGCGTCCCGGTATCGGGCAAGCGTTCTTCCTTGCTCACGCGGCGCTCGCTGCGCAAGATCTTGCGTTCCTTGAAGCGCTTGGCCTGCCGGTCGAGCACGTGGGCAACGGCGTCGACGGCGGCCTCCATATCGTGGTTACGCTCTTCTGCACGGAGGTAGGTGCCGTTGGCGTCGATCGTCACCTGGACGACGAAACGCCCCTCGCCACTCTTCGCCTCGCGACGTACGTCGACGATGGCATGTTCCGCCATCGGCAGGTGCCGCTCGATGCGGGCCAGGTGGTCGGCCGCGTACTCGCGGAAACGGTCGCCGATCGTCAGGTGCTGTCCGCGGAAGATGACGTCCATCCGGGCTCCTTCTCTACTACCTCTCCCGTGATCGATTGTATGCCGCTCTCGAATCCCGTCTCAACCACCGTTCGGCAGGACTTTTCAGCTCTCTCGCGCGAACGTAAGGCCGTAGACTCGGTCTGCGCCCGCACTCTTGAGGACGCTCGCGCAAGCGTCGAGCGTTGCGCCGGTTGTCATCGCGTCATCGACGAGCAGGACGCCGCCGCTGACAGACTTGCGGCCGGCCGCGAAGGCTTCCTGTGCGTTGGCGCGCCGCGCCGCTTCGTCCGGCTGCTCCACCTGCGACGGACCCGGCCGGCGCACGAGCGCCCGCCCTGCGACCGTGATGCCGGTGAAGCGGCCGATCTCCCGGGCCAGGAGCGCTGACTGATTGTAGCCGCGCCGGCGCTCACGAGAGCCCCCCATCGGCACGGGCACGATCGTTGAGACGCCCGGGTTCCAGTCCAGCAGCAGGGCCGCCATCTCTTCGCCCATCAGCGGCGCGACGGCGGAGAGGCCGTTGTACTTGAGTGCGTGGACCAGGTCTCGCGCCGGGCCGCCGAAGGCGTAGACGGAACGAACGGCGGTGAAGGCCGGCTGCTCGTGACGACACTGCTGACAACGGCTATCGACGCTGGGCTGCCAGCAGACGCCGCAGCGCGGATGCTCAGCCCGCACCATCCGCGCCGAGCAGTCGCCACAAACGAAGCGACCGAAGGCGCGACAGGAAACGCAGCGCGGCGGCAAGACCGCGTCGACTGCGTGTGACCAGATGCGAGAGGCAAGCGACCGCTGACGGACGAGCGCCGGGGTCACTTCGCCTCTTCCCGCTCCCGGGTGAGGCCGTCGATAAAGTCCATGATCACGTTCCGCACCATTCCGCGGTCCGATAGCCCCACGATCGAGCCGTAGACGCCGGCTCCTGTGGACTCGCCGCCCTTGTCGCGCACGTCGACGACGGCCTCACGCAGCGTCGCCAGGAACTCGTCGACGATGGCGGCGTGGGTGGGCGTCACCATGAAGTGCAGGCTGGGGGGCAGCTGCTGGCGGTCCGGGAACCAGCCGCGCGCGTTGAGCGCCTCGGACAGCACGTAGATGTCGAACTCGTCGGAGCCGACGGCGAAAAGACTGACGTCCGGATCGCCGAGGATCTTGAGTCCGGGCGTCGCCCGGATACCGTCTTGCAGCCCCTTCGTCGCTCCGACGATCTTCTCGGCGAGCCGCTTGTAGCCAGCCTCGCCGAGGTAGTTCATGCAGGCCCAGGCCGCGGCGATGGCGCCGCCGGGGCGGCTGCCGGTCATCGTCGGCGAGCCGTAGAGGCCGCCGGGCCAGTCCGTCACGGCGAAGAACTGGTAGCGTCGGTAAGCCGGATCGCGATACATGATCGTAGAGGCGCCACGAGCTGCGTAGCCGTATTTGTGGCAGTCCGCCGAGATTGAGCTGACACCCGGCACGCGGAAGTCCCACGGCCGCACCTCGTTGCCCAACCGCTCCCAGAACGGAAGCAGGAAGCCGCCGACACAGGCATCGACGTGACAGGGGATGTCGCGCTCGGAAGCAGCGGCGGCGATCTCCGGGATCGGATCGATCGTGCCGAACGGGAAGTTGGGCGCCGAGCCGACCATGAGGACGGTGTTCGGAGTGATCGCCTCTTGCATCGCCGAGACATCGACGCGCAGGTCGTCGCCCAGCGGGGCGTGGACAGCCTTGACGCCGAGGTACTGAGCAGACTTGTCGAACGCCGGGTGGGCGCTGACCGGCAGCACCATCTCCGGCTCGCTGATCCCTTTCTCCTCGCGGGCCCGGTCGCGGGCCGTTTTGACGGCCATCAGGATGCTCTCCGTGCCGCCGGACGTCATGTTGCCGATGGCCTCGGGCTCGCCGAGCAGCCCCGCGGTCATGGCGATGACTTCGGACTCGAACTTCTTGAGACTCTTGAAGGCGTCCGGGCCGAGGCCGTTTGTGAAGATCGCCTTGCTGTAGGCGTCACGGAGGACCTCGGCTACGTCGTCGCCGGCGTAGTAAACGAGGCTCCAGATGCGGCCGCCCATCCAATCGGCGTCGCGGGTCAGGGCATCATCGAGCTCGGCGTTGACCTGCTCGCGGGATTTTCCGTCGGGGGGAAGGTTCATGGGGCGCCTCCTGGGCGAAGATAGCGCCATCCTAGCAGGGAACACCGTAACTTGAAACATGGAAGGAGGACGCGAACCGCAATAGACTGGATGAGCTATGAGCACCGCAAAGGTACTCCTGTTCGCACGGCTGGCGGACCTCGCCGGAGCGCGCGAGGCGGAAGTGGAGCTGGGCGAGGGGCTGACGGCGGCCGGCGTCTTCGACGTCCTGGCGCGGCGCTACCCGTCGCTTACCGGCTTCGATGCGATCGTCCGGTTCGCCGTCAACTCGGAGTTCGTGCCGGCGTCCCACCCGGTGCGTGACGGTGACGAAGTGGCGCTGATCCCGCCGGTCAGTGGAGGCTCTCGTGCTCTTTGAAGTGACGGCTGATGAACTCGACCCCGACCGCGTAGTCGAGCATGTGCGGCGGGACGATGCCGGGGCCATCGCTCTCTTTTACGGAGTCGTGCGAGACCACAACCGCGACCGCAAGGTGACGCACCTGGAGTACGACGCCTACCCGGAGATGGCGACGAAGGTGATGCAGCGCATAGCAGACGAAGTTAAAGAGCGCTTCAATATCGCCGAGACAGCGATCCAGCACCGCACCGGCCGACTGGAGGTCGGCGAGACATCGCTTCTCGTGGCCGTCTCTTCGGCGCACCGCAGCGAGGCTTTCGAGGCATGTCACGCGCTGGTTGACCGCTTCAAGGAAGACGTGCCGATCTGGAAGAAGGAGTTCTTCGAGGGCGGCGAAGAGTGGATCGAGGGCGACTCGTCAGCGCCGGACGGCTAGCGCTTGGGCCGCTGGCAAGAAATCTAAGCATCTGCTAGAATAAGCGCGCTCATACCCCACACACCAACGCCTCTGGCAAACAATTGGGCACCCCATCTCGGGAGAGGAGTCCAGACGTGACTACTGAACCAGCGAAGACGCATACCGAGCCCGTAAAGGACTGGGCAACCGACTACGACATTTTCGACGCGGGCTACGTGAAGGACCCCTTCCCCACCTGGGACGATCTCCGCGAGAAGTGTCCGGTAGCGCGCACTGAACGCTGGGGCGGCTCCTGGATGCCGACCACGTACGAGGACCTGCGCAAGATCGCTGCCGAGATCGGTATCTTCTCCTCCCGCAACCCGCTCGTCGCTAACGTCGGCGAGCCAACTGCGGTGGTCGAAGCAGACCTGGAGGAACAGTTTTCAGTGGGCGCACCACCCATCTCCTCCGACCCGCCGATCCACACCTGGTCACGAGCACTCCTCCTACCGAAGTTTTCGATCAAGGAGGTCGCCCGTTACGAAGATGAGACGCGGGAGCTCTGCCGCTCGCTGATCGACGGTTTTGTCGACAAGGGCCGCGCCGACGCCGCCGCTGACTACGCTCAGCAGATCCCTTCGCGCGTCATCGCCAGCATGCTCGGCATCCCGCAGGAGCGCGCCGACGAATTCACGGAGTGGGTCCGCGGCTTCCTGGAGTACGGTCTGACAAACGTTGACATACGCAGCGGCTCGGCGATGCAGATTCTCACCTTCCTCTTCGAGCAGATTCAAGAGCGCAAGGCCAACCCCGGCGACGACCTGATCAGCTACCTGCTGCAGGCGAAGGCCGACGGCGCGCCCGACCCGATCCCGGAGCCGCACGTGCTCGGCACCTGCTTCTTGCTCCTCGTAGCTGGCATCGACACGACCTGGAGCTCGATCGGCTCGGCGATGTGGCACCTGGCGCAGAACCCTGACGATTGCAAGCGCCTGATTGACGAGCCCGAGTTGATCACGTCGGCCGTCGAAGAGCTGCTGCGCGCCTACGCGCCCGTGACGATGGCACGCGAGGTGACGAGGGACGCGGAGTACGAGGGCTGCCCGATGAAGGAAAATGACAAGATCCTGATGAACTTCCCGGCCGCCAACCGCGACCCCGAGAAGTTCGAGAATCCGGACGAGGTGATCCTGGACCGCAAAGTCAACCCACACATCGCCTTCGGCGTCGGAATCCACCGCTGCGCCGGCTCGAACCTGGCCAGGATGGAGATGAAGGTGGCGATCGAAGAGTGGCTGAAGCGCATCCCGGAGTTCCGCCTGGAGGACCCCGAGGCGGTCACCTGGGCCGGCGGCCAGGTGCGCGGGCCACGCAAGTGCGCGGTAGTGTTCTAGCGATGCGAATCAAGGTCGTTACCGAAAAGTGCGAGGGACACAACCGCTGCTTCGTGGTGGCCGCCGAACTGTTCGAGCTAGACGACTCCGGCTACGCTCACGAGGTCGACGACGGCAAGGTGCCGGCCGGCCTCGAGGAGAAGGCGCGCCTCTCGGTGACCAACTGCCCTGAGCAGGCGATCACGATCGACGAAGACGCCTAGCCGCGTCCCGCGTCGGCGGAGCAGAAGCCGACCGGAAACCCCGGCCGCAGAGGCGGCGACCCGGTACAATCGGACGCGTGCCTGAAGAGTTGAAACACGCCGGCGGCGAGAGGCTGCGCTACTGCGCCCGCTGCGGCGAACCCCTGACCGTACGCATGATCGAGACCGAGGACCGGCCGCGCCTGATGTGTGGCCGCGGCCACATCCACTACGTCAACCCGGTGTTGATCGTCGGCGTCATTCCGGAGCGGCGTGGGCGAATCCTCCTGCTGCGCCGCGCCATCGAGCCCCGCCTCGGCACGTGGACGTTCCCGGGGGGCTTCATGGAGATCGATGAGACCGTGGAGGAAGCCGCGGCGCGCGAGGCGCACGAAGAGGTCGGCCTGCACGTTCGTGTGCTCGACCTGATCGGGATCTACACAAAGCCTGGCCCGGCGCCCGGGCCCGGCATCGTCTCGATCGTGTTTCGCGGCACGGTGGCGACAGGCCGCCCCGAGGCCGGGCGCGAAGCGCTGGAGGTACGCTGGTTCAAGCCAGAGGAGATCCCCTGGGAAGACCTGGCCTACGAAACGACGGGCTGGGCGCTCAGCGCCTGGATCGAGCACAAGCGCCAAGCCGGCCGGCGCTAGGCGGTCAGTTCGAGGCGCGTGCCGACGGCCGGCGTGACGAACGCCTCCGGCATCGCGGAGGAGAGCGCGACCTGCGCGGGCCAGCCAGTGCAGTGCGCGGGCACGATGTGCGACGGTGCGATCTCCTGCAACGCGGCGACGGTCGGCGGGACGATCGCCTCGAAGAGGACGCCGCCGAGGTGGAAGCCGCCGATGATCGCGCAGACCTCGTCGACGCCAGTCAGCTTCTGGGCATAGCGAACGATGTTGACGATGCCGGCGTGCCCGCAGCCCGTTAGCACGACCAAGCCCTTGCCGCGCACGTTGGCGATGAGCGCCTGGTCATCGAGGATCAACGGATCAGGCACCCACTCCTCGCCCCGCAGTGCCTGATGGATAGCGAAGCCCTGCTCATACTCGGTGGTTCGATCGACCTCTCCGGTGACGAGTAGCGACCCGTCGAGCACGAAAGAGGGCCGCCTGTCCTCGGTGATCTCGAAGCCCGCACCCAGCAGCGCCCCCCGGCTCGTCGACGGGATCTCGAACGGCTCGCGGGCCGGAATCGCGATCCGGCGTCGCGACCAGAAGTCCGGGTGGATCAGGACCGGCAGGTTCGCGCGGCCGCCGATCGCGCCAATAAAGCCCTCCAGCCCCGTCGTGTGATCGAAGTGACCGTGGCTGAGGACGACCGTCTCGACGTCCTTCGGGGAGAGGTCCATGCGGCGCATGTTCTCGACCATGCCGTCCGGTGTGACGCCGGAGTCGTAAAGGACGGTGCGCTTACGTCCGCCCTTCTCGGCCGTGACAAGCGCCGAGAAGCCGTGCTCGGCGAGCAGTGTATCGAACGCGAGACCGCCGTCGAGGGTGGTGGAGGGCTGCGTGCTTGGCGACGTGAGGCCGGGCAGCAAGCGCTTGACCGGCCCCTTGTCGGCGGCGAGAAGGTCGGTCACGTTGTCGATGAGGACGGTGACCGTTAGCGAGTCGAGCGGTTCGAGGTCGAAGGTCGTCACGCCTGCGGAGTCTAAGTGAGCGGCCTGGGGAGCGTCAAAGGCCGGCCCCGCTCATCGCTTGCGCGGACGACCGCGGGTCGGGCGCTCCGGCGCCTGCTTGCCCCAGAAGTCGAAGCGGCCCATCAGCAGGATCGTGCTCACCTGCGGGTCCGTGAGGCGCGAGGCGAGCCGTGCGTCGAGGTCACGGACGGTGAGGTTCGTAGTGATCACGGTGGGCAGGCAGGCGTTGTAGCGGTAGTTGAGGAGCTGGAAGAGCTTCTCGTCGGCCCAGGCCGTGCCGCTTTGAGAGCCGAGGTCGTCGAGGATCAAGAGCGGGACGTTCCTCACCTGATCGAACAGCTCGTCAAAGGCGCGAGGGTTGGAGGGGTTGTAAGCAGCCCGCAGCCGGTCCAGCAGGTCCGGCACGACAACGAACATCGCCTGGCGGCTGGCCTCCCGGCAGTAGTTGCCAACGGCGGCGGCGAGCCTGGTCTTGCCGTGCCCAGTGGCGCCCGCGATCACCAGCCAGTCCTTGGGCTCCTCTGCGAACTTCATCCCCTGCCTATAGGCGTTCTGCACCTCTTTGAGCTCGTCCGAGTCGCTTGCAAGCAGGCGCGAGTCGAAAGTCTTGAACGTCATGCCGCGCAGGAGCGGCAGGCCCAGAGAGTCGAGGCCGGAGAGACCAGAGTCTGTGCCTGATTCAAGATAGTGCACCTGCGACAGCCCAACGTCCGTGAGGCGCGTCTCGATACGGGCGTCGAACGCCGCCGGGTCGAGGTTAGTCGTGATAACGGTGGGCGTCTGGGCGCTGTAGCGGTGGTTGATCAGCTGGAAGAGTTTCTCCTCCGCCCATGGCGTGGCGCTCTGCACACCAAGGTCGTCGAGTACCAGCACCGGCGCGTTCCGCACCATCTCGAACAGCTCGTCGTAGCTGACCTCGCTCCCGGGCTGGTAGGCGGCCCGCAGGTGGTCGAGCAGGTCGGGCACGACCATGAAGAGCGCCGCCTGCCCGTTGGCGATGCAGGCACCGGCGATCGCCGCCGAGAGGTGCGTCTTGCCACAGCCGCTGGGCCCAGTGAGGACGAGCCAGCCGGACGGCGCCTCGACGAACGTGTGCGCCGCCGCAACCGCCTTGGCGAACGCTTCCTGGTGCGCCGGGCTGGGGCTGCGGCCGCGCGGGCTCAGCTCTTCGAACGTGAGCCGGGAGAGCGAGCCGAGACCGCTGTAGCGCAGCAGCCGCGCCGTCTTTTCGTCGGCCTGTTCGTCTTCGGTGCAGACGCAGGGTAGCGCCTTGCCAAAGTCCGGATGACCGAGGTGAACACGCAGGCGGACGTAGCCGGCGCCGCCGCAGTGCCCGCAGCCGCTTTCGTCTTCTGGCGCGTCAGGAACGGCTCCCGGAGGGGCGTCGCTTACCCTCTCTGAAACGCCGCTCAAGCCACTCGATTTGAGGATCTCGCTCAGGCTTTTCATAGGTCGGCCCTT
>Ga0255058_10001238_pt1 | contig 14478 bp, 11 predicted proteins | sample Cases_109_9_MG_FD_188637 | JGI IMG/M metagenome (GOLD analysis project Ga0255058, IMG submission 188637) | Seawater microbial communities from Amundsen Gulf, Northwest Territories, Canada - Cases_109_9 | ecosystem: Environmental > Aquatic > Marine > Gulf | place: Canada: Northwest Territories... | reverse complement strand
TAATTAGATATATAGTACAAATTTTTACCTCTGTACTTTTCGTGGCGCATATCAATTACTTCCACCCTGGGAAGCGGTTTATTTCCAACCCGATTTTTCAGGGTGACACATTCATACTTACCAATACTGGCATTATAAAAACTCTCAAGAGACGGTGTAGCGGAACCAAGTACAACCAGGGCATTTTCATACTCTGCCCTGATCATGCTCACATCACGGGCATTATAACGTGGGGTGGTATCCTGCTTGAATGTATTCTCATGTTCTTCGTCGATTACGATCAATCCCACATTTTCTAAAGGGGCAAATACTGCTGAACGTGCACCAATAACAACGTCTGCATTACCATTCTTGATATCCCACCATTGATCGCTTCTCTGCCTGTCAGTCAAACTGCTGTGCAGGACGGCGACTCTATCAAAACGAGATTTGAATCTTTCAATAGTTTGCGGTGTGAGAGATATTTCTGGAACCAGAACTATCGCCTTAAGGCCCATAGTAATTACTTCTGAGATTGCCTGCAGATAAACCTCTGTCTTGCCGCTTCCAGTAACCCCTTTCAACAAAATAGCACCAAACTGCCTTTCCCTTAATTTTCTCTTGATGAGGTTAATAGCTGTTTCCTGTTCTCCGGTTGACTGCAAATGGCATGTCTTCTTGAAGTGTTTTCCTGCAAAGAGGGAATCATTTACTTTTCTTTTATCAAGAGTAATCAGTCCTCTATCTCGAAGCCTGTTAATACTGTCCATTTTGCAATTGCTGATACTTGCTAATTCAGGAAATGTTATTTCTCCTACCTCAGAGAGAACCTCCAGTACTCTTGCCTGTTTTGGTGCTCTCTTTTTGATTGCAGAAATCATGTCTTTTACGGATGCTCCATCTTTACATAATCTGACTACACTTACTGTCCTTGAGTTAATGCCCTTTCTTACAACGGATGGAAGAAAAGTTTCCAGGGCTTCACCCCAGCCACAAAAATAAAAATTGGCCAGCCATTCCGCAATCCCCAGCATTTTGGAACTCAATATAGGCTTTGTATCAATTACGCGGATTATATCCTTAATTGTTTTAACATCCGATTTATCGGTTAGCCCAACGCAATACCCTACGGCTGTTCTCCCACCGAAAGGGACTTTAACCCTTTTACCAATTTCGATCTGGTTTATAAAAGATGGAGGAATCTTGTAGTGAAATTTCTTATTCAGAGGTATGTCCAGTACAACTTCAGCAAGCTTTTCATAAGCCATTGACGTGTAATCCTTTACATGCAATACAAATCCTGATATTATTGCTGAATCCTATCACAATAATAATAAAGTGTCAAGGTAAGCATTGATTTACAGGCATATTAATCTTGCTTTATATTCTAAAATTTCTATAAAATATTGTTTTAAAGGGCTTTTTAAGACACTAATATCTGAAAAGAAGTAATATTAAACCCGGTATCCCGGCCCACCAAATGACGTTATGAAGATAGTTGAACGACACGTTATAATATTTTCAATTGCTATGTATGTTACTGCAATAGGGCTTTTCATTTACCTGCAGTTTATTGGGAAAGAAAGGCAATTTACAGTAGCTATAGATATTGAAAAATTATGTGAGGTAGATGTAGACGAAAACGAATGGGAATATGTAGTATTACATCACAGCGCCACTGACGAGGGAAATGCAATACGCTTTGACAGATACCACCGAGAAAAGAGAAAATGGCCGGAAGGACTGGCCTATCATTTCGTTATTGGCAATGGTAACGGCTCAGGCAATGGTGAGATTGAAGTGGGTGATAGATGGACAAAACAGATTCATGGTGCACATACCGCCAATATGGACCTTAATCGAATCGCTATTGGCATCTGTCTTGTTGGAAATTTTGAAAGAGACAATAAACCCACAAACAACCAGTTGGAATCTCTGACAAGTCTGGTCAATTACGTTTCAAAAAGATATAAAATACCCGAATTAAACATCATCATGCATAATCAGGTTGTCCAGAAAGGCACGGTATGTCCCGGTAAAAACTTTCCCTACGAACAACTTATTGATAGAGTTACCAGGTTACAACCCGAAAGAACGTTATAATGTGATGAAATTTACCCCGGCAATGCCACAACATATAAAACTTCATTAACTATTGACCATTGTTAGAATAAAGACCATGTTTATATAACAACGCTTTCATGTATTCCGCATGTGACCACATCAACGGGGTAACAAACATGACATATCCACCTTCTTCCATAGAAATATCAGGTATCATGCATCTGTCTGCCACTTCGCTATAAGCTCTCTGCATATTGTTGGCTTCTTCCAGTATCTTATCAAAGTTCAGATTGTCCTGCAGGATATGCTTATCAAATTCCTTGGCGAAATCAAGACCCGTCTTCCATTCAGATTCTATAAATGTTTCAAACCTTTTACAGGTAGAAATATGTTCAGGGATCTCTCCTTTTTCGTTTTTATAGCCATCAATGAGGTTCATTAATTCATCCCCTCTTTCAGCGTTATTACACCAGTAGTGGTATTGGGCAAGTACTGCCGTGTACTGAAGCCAGGGGCCATTACCGGCGTGAGTGTGTATTTCAATGTCTCCACTGAACGGGAGGTACCTTTGAATCATACCTAACTCCGGATCCCAGAGTTGTCTTTCCAGAAAATCCACGCTATTATCAAGCAGGCTTTTATCCTCATTACCAAACCCAAAATAGAATGGACTTAAAAGTGTAAAATCAGGTTTAAAATCATAATTACCTTTCTCATCTATACGCCTTAGAAACCTTTTGTTTGCTACCATTATACTAAACAGATTGTGCTTAAAAGCTGACTTAAATGTGAGTATCTTATCCGGAATAATATCCGGGGTATCTAAATCATCGTTCACCCTGGAAACGAGAGTAAAGGCTTTTAGATATGCAAAATTAGTCCAGCAGCTGAATCCTTCTTCAAGAGCCGATTCGTGAATAGATGTAGTGGAATGAAAAAGATTAATCTCCGGACGATAATAATTCTTAATGGCATATTGTGAGGCGTTATTTATTGAAAGGAGAAATTCGTCTATGTCTTGAATGTTTTCTCCTCTCGCTTCCGCAGTAAGTAAATAATTAGAAAGGATGATCAAACCATGTGCATTATTATCTTCCTGCTTATAAATGCTTTTTTCCTCACCTGAGAGGGCATATCTTTGTCCAATATAACCATCGTCTCTCAAAATCTTTACCACAAAGCTTGCAATAGATTTGAGCAATTGATATGCATCATCAGCAATAGAAAGGCCGGAGGTAGAAAGATATGCTAAAAGCCCCGAGGCACATGCAGCATCACGCGGATAGAAATAAGGGTATCTTGATTCTGGTCTTGCAGCCAATAATATTCTTTCTCCGTCATCCGTCTTTACAGAACACGATTGTATAATCCTGAAATGTGCTTCAAGTTCATTTTCGATTTCTTTTTGGGATGATTGTTTGTCAGGTTTAGAATGAGTCATAATAGTAAATTCCTATGTTATATAAGTTTTGTTTTAACGGACACAAGGTATTCAGCTTATTTCCTCTTCCCCCTTTTCAGACCATCTTTGCAGCAAATAGTCCTTACTCTCTTCAAACACCTCTGCCTGTCTCTCAACAACTTTTTCAGCTTCACCGTTTGTCATATCTTTCGTCTCAGTGACAAACCCGGCTATCCTTGCAAAGTACAGGGGCGTCATCATATTAATCAATTTCACCCTGTTCCTCTTCCAGTTACGAAAAGTTACGGCTATATCATAAAGTATCCTGCACCATAAATCTGTTGGAAATCTGAAATTATCAGTATTTAAAGAACCTATTTTCTTTAACTCTTTAAAGTTGTCTTTTTCTATTATATTTTCCCACAGTGCACCGAAGTGATTGAGTCCTGTCTTGAAATACTCTACAAGATTGTCCAGGTTGATATCAAAGGCCTCCGGCTTTGTACCGGTTTCCTCTCCCAGGATTGGTACGGGAGAGCTTCCCTTTATGTCCTTCCAGTAATCATAATTTTGCTCCATGAGAACAAAGAGCGTGGTAACGACCTGCTGAAACATTGGCCCCAACGACTCACTTGGGTCTTTCACGTCATGAATCTTTGTTCCTAATCGCGTTTGACAAATTCTAAACCCCTGAATTATTGCAGTAGTAGTAAGCCAGATGTCTATCCCGAATTTGGCCACGTCGGTTTCCCAAACCTCCTGATCATTATAGAATTTTACAAGTTTCTTTGAAAAGGCAAAGTCACCACCTATTGGCTGCCTGACCCTTAGACCATAGAGTGTGCGTGTGAGGTTATACACTATATTATTGGTAATAGTACCGTCATATTTGTATCGTTCATAATACGGAACTACAAACTGATACTCCTCTTCGTAAACAGGCGTAATAAGGTTTTTAACCCACTCAGGCGTAATAGACCTTATATCAGAATCACAGACAACACATACCCTTGCTCCAAGGTATTCGGAGGCCTCAAATATTGCCCGCAATGCAGTACCTTTACCGGGGATTCCTCTGTAGATTGTGATTAGTTTTTCAATCCATGGTTCTACCTGTACAGCCAGGGTTTGTTCTCGTGAATCGTCTGTAGAGCCTCCATCTCCAACCATAATAAGGGCCTTTGAATCAGGAAAGTATGTCGACAGCCCTTTGCCGACAGTTTTAACCACATGTGAAACCGTGGAATCGTTGTTATAACATGGTATGCCTACGACAATGTCAGCATTCTTTATTTTCTCAATCCTTCTTCTTGAATATTGCCTTAATGCCGTACTAAATTTCATTTAGATATCCTTTCTACTTAAACCGAAAATAAACTCTGGACTCCCCTCGAAAGAGGGGGAGGCATCCACCTCCCTTTCGGAAGGAGTCCAGGTTGTTATGAAAAACGAATTTATATTATGTCTGCAAAGGATTTTTCTACCCTCTTGAAATAAAAGACTCCGCTTATCAACAGTGCCAGGGAAACCAGTGCAGAAACAAATATCATGGAGCCCGGGGCAGTGTCTGTCCCTAAAATAGCCCAACGGAAACCTTCTACCACACCTGCCATAGGGTTAATACCATAAATAGTCCTCCATGGCTCAGAAAGTAAACTACTGGGATAAGCTATTGGTGTTGCAAACAGCCAAAACTGAGTTAAAAACGGAATCACATATCTGACATCCCGAAATTTTACATTCAAGGCAGACAACCAGAGCCCGACACCTAGTGCAGTTGTAAACCCAAGCAGAAGAAGGAAAGGTAGCAAGATAATGGATATAGTGGGGCAGATACCGTAATAAAGAACCATAAGAATAAACACTGCAAAGGCTATTGCAAAATCTATAAATCCAGAAAGAATGCTGGAGACAGGAATGATTAAACGTGGAAAATATACTTTTGTAATCAGGTTGGCGCTACCCACCAGACTGTTAGAAGACTGACTCAATCCATTAGAAAAAAATGTCCAGGGTACAAGTGCCGCAAAAGCAAAAAGAGGGTAGGGAATACCATCAGAAGGAACCTTTGCAAGTCTGCCAAAAAACAGGCTGAATACTACCATAGTAAAAAAAGGTTGGATAATGGCCCATGTCGCTCCTAAAGCAGTCTGCTTATAGCGAACCTTAATATCTCGCCAGGTCAAAAAATAGAGCAGTTCACGATACTCCCAAAGATCTTTTAATCCAAGCGAAACCCAACCCTTAGATGGTTTAATAACAGTGACTGGTGGAGGTAAAGTTTGTTCCATTTTATTCTTTTAAATGTCTGAGCTTGAAGGAGAACTCCACTCTTTTATTTCCTTGCCTGCCCGCCTGGATGAATCCGTTCGCCAGCCCGACGTCATTCTGGCGGGGACGGGTTCAGAAGTAATTCAAGTGAGCGAAAGCAAGGACATGTTCCTCTCGAAAGAGAAAACTGTCGTCAGACCAGAAATTCAATAGTACGAATCTTTCATCCGCACGAGTAAACATTTTCCCCCATTGCTCGGCATAGCCCCGCTGACAGAGCTAAGCTCAGCTTTGGCGTGGCATAGCCCTATTTAGTCACACCAGCATACAGGCTGTGTCACAATTATATTTTCGATACAAGAAGTTGCACTGCTGATACAATATAGTTCATTTGAATAGGAATTGCGACATATATTAACAAAAACAAAGGCATATATAGTTCTCGCTTTTAAACTTAAAACTATCCCCTTAAATATGCCATGGATTGGAGTTTGGCGAGTAGTGGTTAAGGGCACACGAAAGGTTTGAAGATCTCTATGTGCTTATGTAAATCCTGAATTTGTATATTCGCTATCGGAGTGCTTTTGCACTTCCACTCTGGATGTACCGCTGCAATCCTTTGCTCTTTCCTCTTCTTTGCAATAGAAGCCTGATTCGTTAGCTCTGTATGTGAATAATTCTTTAGCTTTGTTTCTAATGAGTAGAGAAACGAGAAATGATATCCAATATTTTTTAGAATATCTGTCTGAACAGGTCGTTGAATTTCACCCTTAAACTGTAAAGCAAATTCATGGCCTGACTCATAGTCAAACAGATGTACTTCACTGTTTATTACGGGGTCACTCTTCATTAAGCATAAGATGCGTTTCCAACCCCTGGGATAAACGCATCGCCAGTTCAGGTAGTGATTGTAATACCAGAATTTAACTCCTCTTTTACCCTTAAAATTACCAGATATTAATGATCTGATTTCATCTATTTGCCCATCTGAGAATATCTCATCAACATCGTTGTAGATATAGAAATTTGCCTTATTGTTAATTATAGGAATTGAGCGACATCTTCCTACATTTTCTTCTCCCGCCAGATGTTTGTTCAAGTCTTTTACCTCTTTAAACTCTTTTTTGGGTATTATTAAGTATTCGTAAGGTATCCCTTTTATCATATCCCCGAATTTTTCTAAAAAACGTCCAAACTCAAGATTCTCTCTTGGTTCGCCTCTTGAATTGCATTCTGGTTCTACGATGATAATATGATCGCAAACCCTGCTCAGGGTTTTGAGCTGCAGAAGTAGCAACTCAAGTTCGTTAAAGAACAAGGTTATTCCGAGGCAATTATACATAAGTTTCTCTTTTCAAAAATAGAACAACATTAATAGTAAACAATTTTACACAGTCGCCTACCCGCTTAATATCCGCTTCCAGAAAGTATATACGTGCCGTGAGTCTCCATTCAAGCCATAGATACGTGGATTGCTACTTTCGGGAGCTTGTAAATCAGTGCGAAGTCTGTAATAATGTTTGGCTTGCTTAGCCCACCATTTTAAGGGTTTTAGTGTCATGTGATCAGGTTTTATGTCTGTGTGGTTGATAAGATGTGCCATCCACTTGCAATTCAAACGTTTCATTTCTCTAAACGCACGATTGATATCTTTTAGCTGTACATGTTCCAAAACGTCTGTAGTAACAAGGCAATCAAAGTTATCATTCGCATCAAATGGAATGTTTATCATCGATCCTCTCCGAACATATGCCTTGACTTCCGGGAGTACAATCCGATCCAGGTCCGGTGAAATTTCGAAACCCCAGGCTTGTACATCAAGCTGCCTGAACGCAAAAACTCCCATTCCTGACGAGCAGCCTCCAACTAGTACTTTTTTAATATGAGGTAAAATATGTTTGATTGCCTTTGCATGTTCCAGTTTGATTACGGCATCCGGTTCCCAGCCGCTGTCCTCCTCGTCTTCAAATTTGCCGTAGTGAGCTTTCTCATGGTATTGGGCGGCATAGATAGCCTCAATTTGTTCAGGAGTCAAGCGGTTTTGCCGTAGTGTATACAAATGAAGGTCAATCTTTTTCTGAAACTTTCGAACATAAGGCAACAGCATCAAACGTTCAAGAGTGATACGTGTGACAGCCTTCAATAAAATCATTACTGAATGATTCGTTTGCATCCGTACATTCCTGTTCACTTTTAACTGAGTGGATGTATTCGCTATCAAAGAGGAATATGTGACCACTTACCATCTACTAATATCTTGCTCTCATTTTCGTACACCTGATAACCCGAATTGTAAAAATCTCCATCAACTACATCTAAATAGGTTAATGGAATGATATAATCTGAAGGGTTCATTTCTGATTCAAGATATAGGCTGAGCTTATACTTACCGGGAACCAAAGGAAATCTCTTAATCGTACAAACAATATGCCCCTTATGTGGAAGGTGTTTAATCTGCTGTCCTGTAAATCGTGTACCCAATTGAAAAACTCTCTCTCCATTTCCTCTCTCAACAACAATATTCAAGTCAACTTTTTCTGCTCCCTGCTTTTTCTTTGTGCAATAACTGAAACAAAGTTTAACGGTATTACCATTATGAATTCTATCTATTTTCTCTCCATTTTCATTTTCTATATGAAAGTCTACCAACCTTACATCCCCGGTTCCTCTTCGATCTTTGCGGTCGACAATTGGCTTGCCGACATATTTTTTCTGGAAGATCTCTCCTTCATAAAATTGGATGGCTTCCTGTATCGGTCCCTGAAAAACGATGCGTCCCTCATCTAACACGAGGCCCCGCTGGCAAATACTGCTGACAGCGCCCATATTATGACTAACGAATAAAACCGTACGTCCTTGTTGGGTTACACTTGACATTTTAGCCAGGCATTTTGTTTGAAATATTGCGTCTCCAACTGCCAGAACCTCGTCTACCAAAAGTATTTCCGGGTCAAGATGAGCGGCTACTGAAAAAGCTAATCTCATATACATACCACTGGAATATCTCTTTACAGGGGTATTAAGAAATTTTTCTATTTCGGCAAATGCCACCATATCGTCAAATTTTTTGTCAATCTCAGCCTTCTTCATGCCCAAAATTGCCCCGCTTAAGTAAATATTCTCCCTTCCAGTAAGTTCTGAATGAAAACCGGCGCCTACTTCCAGCAAAGAACCTACCCTGCCTGTAATTCTAATCTCTCCCTCTGTCGGCTCAGTGATTCGTGATAGTATTTTTAAAAGTGTAGTTTTTCCTGCACCGTTTCTGCCTATGATTCCCAAAACCTCCCCTTTTTCAACCTGAATGAAAATGTTCTTCAGTGCCCAAATGAACCTGGCATCAGCATCCAAATCCTGGGTATCATGTACAAAAGTGTTCCTTAATCGCCTAATGGGTATCAGGGCTTTATCAATTAAAGCTTCCCTGAAAGTTCTGCCCCTATTCGTGCCGATGCTTATTTCATACTGCTTGCTTAGATTTTCTACATTGATAGCAATATCACTCATGTTAATTTAAGTTTTAACCTATAATCTTGTATTAAAAAACGACTATAATTGTGACACAGCCTGGTAGCTGTTTGGACAGGGAGGAGTTCAGGTTGTTATGAAAAACTAATTTATTAATGAGATCATTATATCCATCACATTAGTCAGAGTGGGACCTGTAATTATGTGTTCTCCGGTCTTGTTAAAAACATTGTAAGAATCGTTTCTGCTCAAATAGTCTTCTGGTTTCAGACAAAATCTTTCTCTAGCATCTTTACATGTATTAGAGTCAACTATTGCGCCTGTAGCGTCTGTCGGACCGTCAGTACCATCGGTACCTGCGCTTAAAATCACTATGCCGTCATATCCCTCTATCTCCATGGCTGCAGAAAGTGCAAACTCCTGGTTTCTTCCACCCTTTCCATTGCCCTTTATAGTAACAGTGGTTTCGCCTCCTGCAATTATACATGCGGGTTTAGAGACAGGCGTTCCTGTACGATGTACCTCTTTTGCAATGGAAGAGAAAAATATTGCAGCTTCTTTACTTTCCCCCTGTACCATAGATGAAAGGATTATAGTGTTATATCCTAAATCAGTAGCCTTTTCTTTAGCCGCTTCCAGCGCTATCTTGTTGGAACCGATGATTACATTTTGCGTGTTGGTGAATACTCTATCTCCCTTTTTAGGATTCTCTCTGGCCTCTCCACTTTGTCCCTTCTTTAAAAGTTTACAAACGCTGTCAGGTATCCTGTCTTCCAATGAGTACTTTCCTATAACTTTACAAGCATCGCCAAAAGTGCTCTCATCCGGTACGGTAGGACCGGATGCTATAATATCCAAAGGGTCGCCGATTACATCTGACAGTATCAGTGTAATCAATGTTGAGGGGTATGAAGCATGTGCAAGGTGTCCGCCCTTTATTATCGATAAATGTTTTCTTACGGCATTAATTTCATCAATTGTAGCGCCGCAGGCCAGTAGTTCATTTGAAGTTGTTTGTATATCCTGTAAAGATATTTCTTTTTGCGGTTGTACCAGTAAGGCGGAACCACCACCGGAAATAAGGCAAATAACCAGGTCTTTTTCGCCTATTCTGGATAAAAGTCTGAGGATCTCAGAAGCACCATCTAAGCCGTTTGCGTCTGGAATTGGATGTGATGCCTCAATTATCTTAATTTTCTTAAGTGGCAGACTGTGGCCGTACTTTACAACGACTATACCGTCTTCCAACCTGTCTCCCAGAATCTCCTCAATTGTTTTAGCCATCGGAGCACATGCCTTGCCGCCGCCGATCACATAGATATGCTCATAATCTTTGAGGTCATATTCCCTTTGATCCACTAAAAGTGTTGAATCATTAATACTGACTTTCTTCTTAACTAACGACTCCGAGTCTAACGTACTTAATACATGCTTAAAAATTTCATCTGCGTGCTTTCTGAGATTAGGCATTTTCACCTTATATTTTTTATAATATTATATTTATTTTTGTTCCAGAGCGATTGCAAACTTTTTCCCAAATTCCTGACATTCTTCTAAAACTTTATCGTCTGGAATCAATTTTATTTTTAAAGAAGGTTTATGAAGTTTTATATGCAGTCCACTTAATCTATCCTCAATCATTTCTACTGCTTCACCGCTCCAACCATAAGAACCAAAAGCAGACCCCAACTTAATCCTGGATTTAACTGTGGAAAGAAGGGAAAGAGCATCCCAGACAGGCTTGGGAGTATCACCGGCAATTGTTGGTGTACCAACAATTATGCCATCCGCTCTTTCAATGGCATCCCTGATAAATTGATGATCTGAATCATTTATATCGAATATCTTAGAATTTATACTCTCTCCTGACACTCCTTTGGCGATGGCCTCTGCCATCTTTTTTGTACTTCCATATATACTGACATACAGAATTAGAACATTCTTTTTTTTGTCTATTTGGGCCTGACTCCATCTACGATAGCTTTCAATATGTTTCCGGGGATCTTTACGTATAATCGGCCCATGTCCTGTTGCAATAATATCAATATCCAATTCCCCGATCTTTTCAATAGCTTTAAGGATATGCGGCTTAAACGGACGCATTATGCTGTCATAGTAATAGTGAAAATGATGATCAAAATCTCCGACTAAATCATCAAACATTCTTTCATCGCAAAAATGTGAACCAAATGCATCGCACGTAAAAAGAATCTTTTCCTTCCCTAAATAGGTCCAAATAGTATCGGGCCAATGTAAATATGGTGCAGATATAAACCTAAGTTCGCAGCCACCAAGATCAATCACGGTATTATCTTCAATGATTGTCAGGTCAACCGGCACATTGATTATGTTTTTCAGTAAATGTCCACCAGCTTTTGAAATCATAATCTTCGCATTGCTTGCATACTTTAACAACTCTGAAAGTGCTCCTGAATGGTCGGGCTCTGTATGATTAACAATAATATAGTCAATATCCTTGAGATCAATCTGTGTTTTAAGATTTGAAATGAATTCAGATGTAAAAGGTTTTTTAACCGTATCTATTAATGCAGTTTTCTTGTCCTTAATAAGATAAGAATTATAAGTAGTTCCATGATCAGTCCTGAAAACTATATCAAATATTCTCATCTCAGGGTCTAATACGCCAACCCAATATATGTTATCTTTTATTTTGATACAATCCATACTCTATTTTTTTAATGGAATTTTCTTAAATCTTAAGTATTTATTTATTGTCCTTCTCAACTGTATCAATAAGTTTTTCAAAAAAATCAGGTATTGCTGAAGTCACCCTGCTCCAATTCGGTATGAGTGGAGAATCGGTTGGATTTTCAAGAAATTTGTCTCCAGTCGTTCTGAGTCCATTAGCAAATGCCTCTACTGCCTTTGTCTCAAGGTGCCTGTCAAAATAAAGTCCGTTTATTGCTGAATCAGTCTCATATTTTTCAATAAAAGCCTGGGCTGTCCTTAGATATGTGGTTCTCAGTGTCCTGAAGAAACCGTCATTGAATATTATGCCCGTACTTGTCAGTGTTGTAAAAATAGACCTGGTAATGTCCATGCTCATCTTCATTAATCCTGTTGTAATATCTTCTTCAGAGAGTGGTTGGTGTTTATGTTCATATGTCTCACATATATCTACCTGACATATCCTTTTCTTGGAACAATTCCTGTATATTTCTGCCAGAACACCTACTTCCAGTCCCCAATCACCGGGAATCCTGTTTACCCTTGCCAGGTCAGCTAACATGGAAAATTCTCCCGCCAGAATATATCTAAAGCTATCCATGTATTTCAGGAAATCAAGGTCTCCTAATAGCCTGCGCAATGCCCTCAACAGAGGGGTTACAAAGAGTCTGGTTACCCTGCCATGCATACGGTCTGTAATGCGGCTATAATATCCTTTGCAAAACTCGAAATCCAGATCTTGATTTACAACCGGGTAACATAATCGCGCAAGGAATTCTCTGCTGTACGTCTGGACGTCACAGTCATGTAATACAATTACCTTTGATTTTTCACTTGCCAGGACATAACCGTAAGACATCCATGCAGATCTACCCTTACCATCAGCACCTGCTGAAACATTCTTTTCGTCAAGCAGCTTATAAAGTTTCTTCATCCCGGGGCCGTCATTCCATATCAACGTTACCTCCTGAGGCAGTACAGAAAAGAATTTCTTCGCATATTTAAATTGTTCTTTATTAAACCTGCCCAGAGTTACTATTATTTGTTTTAAGTACTTAACATCCTTTAATTCGTTTAGTATTTTTGGTAAAGCGGTGCCTTCCAATTCAGAAAAGATTGTCGGCAACACAAGAGCAATAGGTCTCAGGCGTGAGAGTTTCTTTATTTCTGATTCCAGTTTGGCAATATCCCTGCTGCCAAATCTGTGCAGTGTGGTAATTTCTCCTGACTGATAAAAGTCTCCCATGATACAAACCTCCTTCTATTTCTGAGTCATGACAGATAGATTGTAATCCCTGGATTCAACTAATAATTGAGTTAGTTATTATTAAACAAGCCCAAAACTGATTTGTTCCAGCCGACCGGCCCGATCCCATCGGCATAAGCAAGACCCTCAACCTTTATGCGTTCTTCATAGTTTCCCGCTTCTTTCTTCACGAGAAACGCTTTATCGACTACTTCCAACATCGGAAGATCATTTAAGCTATCGCCGAGACCAACAGTAGTTATCCTTGTCTCCGGAGAGTTCTTTTTGAAGATATCTGCCAGAATCTTAACAGCCTTACCCTTATCATTACCGCCCATAAGATGTACAAACCGTGCACCTTCAGTGTAAGTAAGGCCAGATGACAGTATCTCATCTTTAATATTCTTAACGTCCTCTTCTCTACCATCAATAATAAAAGGTAATATATACTCTCTTTTTTGAGCAAGAGAAGCTTCTTCTCTGCTCAAACCTGTTAACTCAACAATTTCGTCTATAGTAAATTCGGTAATGCTCTTAATATTTATACCTAGTTTTCTCTTTATCTTTTCAAAGGCATCTACAAGCGTTTGATATTCAGAACCAACTTCTATCACTAAATAACCATCATCAATTTTATCAAATTCGCATTTCAAACTATCATATCCTTCAGGAATAAATATAGCCCCTCCATTTTCTGATATAAATGGTTCATTATTTGACAGTTTCTTACGATAGACCTCTATCTCAGCCCTGGATTTACTGGAACATAAGATAAGTGGTACCTCCTTTTCTCTCAATAACCCTAAGGCATCTTCCGCTTCATAAAAAGAGTAAGTACTATGGTCTAATAACGTACCGTCCAAATCCGTAAATACAATTATTTTTCTATTATTCATGCTACAAGTGGGAATTCTAATTCTTTTAGATAAATGTTTCAATATTAAAAAGGGAATGGAACTTTGACGGAAGCGTATTATTATTGTACAATTCCTGACTCGTTTCACTAATTATTTGGATTAACTATCAGTTCGTAATAGATCATAGTGTCTATAAAACAGCCAATGAATTAAAATTATTGACTCTCTCATCTGTAAATGGTATATTTCAGTTTTGCTTTTCGAATTGGACTCTTTTTTTATAAATTAAGGAAACAGGGGATATTGTAATGCAAGGACCCGAGGAAGCCAAACCTGAAACAGCGGGAACAGACAAAGTCAACATAACAAAAGAAATGACAACAGGTGAGGTGACGGAAAAATATCCGGCAACGAGAGAGGTGTTCTCGAAACATTTTGGAAAGAGTTGTTTTGATTGTCCCGCATTTGGCACGGAAGATGTAAACCTGGCGTGCATGATGCACAAT
>Ga0255058_10001237_pt1 | contig 14484 bp, 11 predicted proteins | sample Cases_109_9_MG_FD_188637 | JGI IMG/M metagenome (GOLD analysis project Ga0255058, IMG submission 188637) | Seawater microbial communities from Amundsen Gulf, Northwest Territories, Canada - Cases_109_9 | ecosystem: Environmental > Aquatic > Marine > Gulf | place: Canada: Northwest Territories... | reverse complement strand
ATAAAGACAGGTCAGGTATTAACAAGATTGCTTTGGCGATTGACGAACCCGACGATATTGTTGATATCAAATTGAATAATGAAATTACCTTTTGGGGATATACCTTCAATAAGCATACAATAAGCCCAAAGATACCTTTTCGTATCGTGTATTACTGGAAAGCAATCAAAGAGTCTGACTCCAATTACTATGCATCTATTAAATTTGCAGATGAAAATGGACGAATTGTTTTCCAGCATGATCATGAACTTGTCTATGGCATTTATCCTACTTCCAACTGGAAGGAGAGGGAAAGAATTCATGAGATATATTGGGTAGAGTTACCAATAACGGTTCCTCCGGGTATTTATCTTATGTATGTGGGAGTAAGTGAAAAGACAAATAAAGATATTGGTAAGTTAGAAGATATAGCAAAAGTAGGGAATATTACTGTACAAAAACTTTAGTAATAATTCTTCTCATGTACATTAAAGATAAAATTTATTTGTCTGTTGTGATTCCTGCATACAATGAGGAAAAGAGAATCGGCAATACACTTGAAAAGATAATAAGTTATTTGAAGACAAAGGATTTTAAAAGCGAAACTATAGTTGTCATTGATGGTTGCACAGATTCAACAATTGAAGTTGTTAAAAGATATGAACAGATGGTGCATAAGTTAACGATTATAGAAAATGAAACCACCAGGGGGAAGGGATACTCTGTAAGAAGAGGTATGCTGGAATCAAAAGGGGATATTGTGTTGTTTACAGATGCAGATTTGTCAACGCCAATAATTGAAGCCGAAAAACTTTTCTTTTGGTTAGACAAAGGCTATGACGTGGCTATTGGTTCAAGGAGTATGAAGGAATCACAGGTAGAAATATACCAGTCTTTCATACGTAGAAGTATGGGAAAGATATTCAATAGAATTATGAAATTATTAGTTTTTAAGGGCTTTAAAGATACTCAATGTGGTTTCAAATGTTTCAAAAGGCATGTGGTAGACAATGTATTTAGAAAACAGATGATTAGCGGCTTTGCCTTTGACGTTGAAATCCTTTTAATTGCCAGGCGACAGGGGTTCAGGATAAAGGAAATACCCGTAAGATGGTTAAATTCACCATACTCTACGGTGCATATTATAAAAGATTCTTTTTTTATGCCTTATGATTTGTTTAGAGTGAAATTTTATGATCTCTCGAGAAGATATTGTTAGTGATTTGCCATGAACTGAGAAACATTCTTTCCGTTATGAGCAAGATTTTAGAACATGGCTTAGCAAGTTGATCAAAGCGTTCATGAAATGCCAGATGCCAGAGACTCTTCTTGCGACAAGTACCGGGTTTACCTTCAATATATTCAAAATAATTAATGATGTCTGAAGAAAGAAAAAAACTTCCTTTTGTATCCATTGTGATTCCAACGTTGAACATGAGAGAAGATATAATTAAGTGCCTTCGTTTCCTTAGAAGACTCAATTACTCAAAAAAATATTTGGAGCTTGTTGTATGGGACAATGGCTCGACGGATGGAACACAGGGTGAGATTAACAGAATCTTTGCAGATATGAAAAATGAAGGTTGGAATGACTTGAACATAATACAGAGTAAGGTTAACCTGGGAGGTTTTACATCCCGTGATGAGTTGTTCAAGCGCATTAATCCCAATACGGATTATGTATTGAATATAGATGACGATGTGTTCTTGCCAGGTGATTGTTTAACTGTCTTGATAAGAAGTCTCCAACAAAATCCTGAAGCAGGAATTGTAGGCCCGAGAACGGTATATGATTCAAGTCCGGAAGTGACTGCCCATGGGGCCGGTTTTGTAAATCTATGGATAGGACGGTATAGCGATATTGATGCTGATAGTCTGGTTGAGTGTGATTATGTTATTGGATGTTGCATGCTTATAAAAAAGAAGGTTATCTTAGATTTAAAGGGTTTTGACAGGGATTACTATACCTCTCACGGTGAAGTTGATTTCTGCCTGAGAGCGAGGAAGAAGGGGTATAAAATATTTTATGATCCCGGCATAATTGTTAGACATAATGTGACAATGGGAGGAACAAAAACTCTGGAACGGATTTATTACCTCTATCGAAACAAATTGCTGGTTATTCGCAAGAATGCTTCACTACTTCAAAAAATAACCAGTTTACCTTTGTACACAATCTTCTGGGTACCAAAGATGATAATGGATTCCATACTGTTCCACCGTGGCATTAAACTGGATGAGTGGTTGGTAATGCTCAAGGCCGTCAGTCACGCAATCATAAACCGCGTAGGTAAAGTAGATTTATAAAATCGAATAACATTAAGAAATATTACTATTAGAGTAAATAACGAAGCTTTGAGTATTATCTCTCATAATAAACTGTGAGACACAAACTCTATGAGATATAATCTTTTATATGTATTTGACAATCTGGAGTTTGGTGGTGGGGAGAGGGTTTTCGCACAGATAATCAACCGGTTATCAGGTAAAAGGTATAAAATCATGGTAGCCTGTTTGCCGACAGGGGCATTTATTGAAAAGATTAAGGGAAGTGAGGTGGAAGTTAAATCTGTAGATATGAGAAATAGATTTAACCCCGGAGTGGTTTTGCAGTTGGCAGATTTGATGAAAAGAGAAAATGTGGATATTGTCCACAGCCAGGGTGCCCGTGCAGATTTTTTTGCCAGGATGGCGGCAAGACTGGCAGGAGTACATATTATTATTTCTACAGTTCCTATGCCGGTAGAAGGTTTTGATGTAAATCCATTAAGAAAATTAATATATATGGTCTTTAACCGATTCTCAGAACGTTTTGTAGACAGGTTCATGGTTGTCTCTGATGCCCTAGAGAAAATAATGATAGAGAAACATGGGATTGCACCTCAAAGGGTGGTTAAGATTTATAATGGGATAGAGAAGGATGAATATTGTATAGAAAATGAAGAAACTGTATGCAGAAGGTCAAAATTCAGGAAGGAATCAAGTCTGGGAGAGGATATACCGGTTATTGGAGTTATAGGAAGATTAGTTTGGCAGAAGGGCTTTGAATATTTTATTGAGGCAATACCGAATGTATTAAAAAAATTTCCAAATGCAATGTTTTTAATTGTGGGAGAAGGAGAGCTAAAAGACGAGTTGAAGCTGAAAAGTAAAATATTGAAGCTTGAAGATAAGATAATTTTTACCGGCTTCATGAATGATATTAAGGATGTTTTATCATCCATTGATATTTTAGTAATTCCTTCCTTACGGGAAGGATTGCCTGTCGTTCTTTTAGAGGCAATGGCTATGATGAAACCAATTGTGGCGACTAAGATTGAAGGTATAATGGAGATACTGGAAAATGGTTTAATCGGAGTACTTGTTTCACCTAAAGATCCTCAGATTTTATCAGAAGCCATTGTCGATTTGCTTATTCACAAGGATAAGGCACGTCAAATGGGCTTCGCCGCTAGAAAGATCGTAGAAGAGAGATTTGGAGTTGATATTATGGTACAGAAGGTTGAAGGAGTTTACGAGGAGCTTTTACAACTCAATCAATAACACGAGGACTCAAATGAGGGAAAGGCTTTTAGAATGGTTAGTGTGTCCTTTTTGCAGTGAAAAGCTGAAATTAGAAATTACTCTGCAGGACAAAAAGGAGATTATTGAAGGGACACTGCGATGCTCCTGTGGTCAGATATTTCCAATTATCTGTGGGGTACCTAGAATGCTACAAGGTACGTTACGAAAAAATATTTTACGGTCATACCCGAATTTTCTTCATCGTTACCCGGAGCTGTTAGATGAAATCCACGTGTATGAAGGAAATGCCGTGATAGAGCAGAAACAGAATACTATAGATAGATTCGGTTACGAGTGGACGCATTTTAACGATTATGATTGCGATAACTTTAAAGCATTTATTAATCCCTTACCGGTAAATTTCTTCAAAGGAAAACTGGGGCTGGATGTCGGATGTGGGGCTGGCCGTCATGCCAGACAGGCTAGTGAACAAGGGGCTGAGGTAGTATGCATTGACCTTTCAGAAGCCGTTGATGTTGCCTATAAGAATAATGCCGGTAATGAATTTGTACATATTGTACAAAGTGACGTTTATAACCTGCCGTTCAATACTGGAAGCTTTCAGTTTATTTATAGTCTGGGGGTGTTACATCACCTGCCGCAGCCTGAGCGTGGATATCAGGCATTAATACCACTCCTGAGTGAGGGAGGGGGGTTATTTATATGGCTTTATGCTTATGCTCCACGCAAAGTTGCTTTGGAAATCCTACGGTCTGTTTCACAAAAACTCTCTAATAATAATATTCGGCGTATGGCTTACATATGTAATCTGATCGACTATGGCATTTTCGTGAATATGTATCACCTTATGTGTAACCTGCCCTATTTGGGAAAATTGCTAAATCATGACACTTTCATACGTTTTAAAGAATACAAAGAGTACGGATTTCGTGTTGGATATGTTGATTGGTTCGATCGTTTATCTGCACCCATTACTAATTTTTACAAAAAGAGTGAGGTTCGCAATTGGTTAACACGCAGTGGCCTATGTGATACAAAGCTGCTGCCAGTAGGGGATTCGTGGTGGTGGCTTTATGGCGAAAGGAAAGCATAACATGAACCTCTTGATAGTTGGAGCAGATTTCTCACCTTACAGCGGGGGAATCGGTACTTACACAAAGGAATTAGCTACTTTCCTTACCAGGGGAAATCAGGTAACCGTTTTGGCAAATGGTATTTCCAATACCAAAACCTTTGATCATGGCTGCCTTTATCAAATAATCCGAACCCCTTCATTCCCGATATTACGCCACCTGGCCTTTTTTATATATATTCCATGGATACTCAGGCGGAACCATATTGATGCTGTATTGCATGTTGTCTGGACTACTGCATTGATCAGTCATTTATGGTACTACTTAATCCCAGTTCCTTATTTTGTCAGTGTTCATGGTTCCGAGTTTCTCAATGATACAATGACCTGGAAGCGGCGTTTAAAGAGTTACCTGAGAAAATGTCGTTTGGCAGCTTTTCGCAAGACCAAAGGATTTTTTCCTGTCAGCAACTACAGTGCTCAATTTGTAATGTCGTTAGGTGTAACAAAGGAACGTATCGAAGTAATCTCAAACGGTGTGGATACACAGTGTTTCAGGCCCACTGTAAATCACAGAAGTGGAGGTGAACAGAAGAAGTTGCTTACGGTTGCACGGTTGGATTTGCACAAAGGGCATGATCGTGTCCTGGAAGCTCTGTCTATATTAAAGAAGCAAGGATTCACACCAGATTACACTATAGTAGGTCAAGGTTCTGAAGAAATGAGGTTGCGGAAGATGGTACAAGAACTTGGCTTAGAAAATCAGGTAGTTTTTACAGGTTTTATTCCAAATAATAAATTACCTTCCTTATATACCTCTTGCGATATCTATGTTATGGCCAGCAGGGAGATACCGGGACGTCTTGATCTTGTTGAAGGATTCGGTATTTCTTTTCTTGAGGCAGGTGCCAGTGGACTTCCTGTAGTGGCTGGCAATTCCGGTGGTGTTTCTGATGCTGTACAGCATGGGAAAACCGGCCTATTAGTGAACCCGGATAATCCAGAGGATATTGCATCCGCCATAAAGCTTTTACTAACTGATGATAGTCTTGCAAGAAGATATGGAAATGAAGGTAGACGGTGGACTGAAACACAAATGAGTTGGGAACAAGTAGCCGGGCGCCTGGTTAGTGCTATACAGAGAATGATGTAGGGGCATGATTAATCGTGCCCCTGCAGTTCAATTATATGCTTAAATTTTTTGAATTATTCTTAAGGATAGTAAACAATAATGTGCGGTATTTGTGGTAAGCTCAATTACGAAGGTAAAATAGTTGATGAAGCACTTTTGAAAAGGATGTGCAGATCTCTTGCCTATCGTGGGCCTAATGATGAAGGTGTTTTTGTCAGCTCAAACTCAAAATCTCAAGACTCAAAAATACAAGTAGGTTTAGGGCATACCCGTCTCAGCGTTATTGACCTGTCAGATGCCGGTCATCAACCTATGTGTAATGAAGAAGGAACTATCTGGTTAGTTTATAATGGAGAGATATATAATTTTAAGGAAATCAGGGCTGAATTAGAGGCGAAAGGACATAGATTCAGGAGCAATACAGACTCGGAGGTTATCATACACTTATATGAAGAGGAAGGGATTGATTGTCTGAAAAGACTTAATGGGATGTTTGCTTTTTGCATATGGGATGAACATTCGAAAAAACTATGGTTATGCCGGGACAGACTTGGAATCAAGCCCCTGGTCTATTTTTGGGCTGGGGAAACCTTAATCTTTTCCTCAGAGATTAAGGGTATACTATGTGATCATGATGTGGTTAAGGAGATTGACTGGACAGCCCTCGAATTGTATCTGACCTTCAATTACATCCCGGCGCCAAAAACTATTTTTAAGAACATAAAGAAGCTTGAAGCCGGACATTATCTCCTGGCAGAAGGAAAGACTGTGGTAACCAGGAAATATTGGAACATTAGTACAGATGCTATCCCTTTGCAAAATAAACCAAAGAAGAGTTGTGAACGAATAGGTTTTTATAAAGAGAAATTATATGAATTAATGGAGAATGCAGTACAGAAAAGGCTGATATCTGATGTTCAGTTAGGAGCCTTTCTGAGCGGTGGGATAGATTCCAGTATTATTGTAGGCCTTATGGCTAGAAATTCTGAAGGCCCCGTCAAGACCTTTTCTATCGGTTATAAGGATATGCCGCTTTTTGACGAAACCAGATATTCCAGGGAGGTAGCCAGGTTTAATAAAACCGAACATTACGAGTTTAAGTTGGATTATAAAGATATACTCGATTCATTACCTGCTGTTTTGGATACACTGGACGAACCATTTGCAGATTCTTCAGCCGTCCCTACATACGTAGTCTCTCAGAAGACTAAACGGCATGTTACCGTAGCACTGGCAGGGGATGGAGCTGATGAACTATTTGCAGGCTATCGGATGTACCAGGGGGAATATCTGGCGAAGTATTATTCAATAATACCTGATATATTAAAGAAAAATATAATAGAACCATTTATAAATTCTCTCCCTGACCTCAGAGATAAAAAGCATTCAGAATACATCAGAAGATTAAAGAAATTTACCAGGGGTATGAGCGGTTCTCTTGCAGAAAGATTTTACGCTTGGCAGGAAATTTCTCCACCTGATACAAGACAGAAGTTGATCAAGCGCCATCTCCGGGACAGGATATCTTTTCATACAGGCCAGGGAATTATTTCTCAAAAGTTAAATGAATTTGCAGGTGATAATATTAATAGGATGCTTTATGTAGAGGTTAAAAACTCTCTGCCGGGTGATATGCTGACAAAGATTGATTTGATGAGTATGAGGAATTCACTGGAAGTAAGAGTTCCTTTTTTAGACCATGAGGTAGTTGAATTTGCTTTTCAAATGGAAGGTTATGTAAAACTGAAAAGACTTAAGAGGAAATACATACTAATGGAGACTTTTAAAGATATACTACCACCTATGCTTCATAACAGGTCTAAATGGGGATTTGAAATGCCAATCGGAGCCTGGCTCAGAAAGGAATTGAAATTTCTAATAGATGATTTTCTGTCCAGGGATTTTATTAATAAACAGGGTATTTTTGAATTTGAGGTAATAGATCATATGATAAAAAAGCATCTGAGTAAAAAGAAGGATACCTCATGGCAACTATGGAACCTGATAGTCTTTCAATATTGGTTTAAGAAGTATTTTTTATAATTTATTTGGTTAAGAATATTTTGAAGAAGACAAGAGTCATACATATTATTACTCGCCTTGATAAAGGCGGATCTGCAGAAACTACTTTACTTATTGTTTCTTTAATGAACCATGAGAAGTATGATGTGTTTCTGGCACATGGTCTTTCGCTGGAATCTCGCATGAGTATTATGGAAAAGGAGGCAGTATCACTCGATATGTCTCTGGCAGAAGCCAAAGGTGTCAGCTTATTTGCTTTGCCTTCATTGGTACGACGGTTATCGTTTAAGAATGATCTTCTGGCATTTATCAGTATCTACCGATTGATAAAACGGATCAAACCTCACATTGTTCATACACATACCTCTAAAGCGGGGGTGTTAGGCCGGCTGGCTGCCTGTTTAGCCGGAGTGCCAATAATTATACATACCCCTCATGGGCACGTATTCCATAGTTATTATGGTCCTATTATGACAAAGATCTTTGTGTTTACGGAGAAGATATTATCATTCATAACTGATAAAATTACTGCTTTGACAAATAGGGAGAGGGAGGAACATCTGGAAGAAGGGATAGCTTCCATCGAGAAATATGTTATTATACACAGCGGAGTGATGTTAGACCGGCTAATGAATATGAGTGTTGACATCGAAGCCGGGAAGAAAGAATATGGGATTCCTCAAGATTGTAATGTGATTGGAGTGATTGGCAGGTTAGTTCCTATAAAAGGTCACAAGTATCTGGTTTCAGCAGCAAAAAAAATTGTCAAAGAATTCAGCAATACTGTTTTTGTGTTTGTAGGAGATGGTTATTTAAATGCAAGCCTGGAGAGACAAGCTGAGTCTATTGGAGTGAGAAAGAATATCATTTTTACGGGATGGAGGAAAGACGCTGCCGAGATACTTAATCTCTTTGATATACTTGTCTTTCCATCTTTAAATGAAGGTATGGGGAAGGTGCTGGTTGAGGGAATGGCCTTAGGCAAACCAATAGTCGCCAGCAGTGTTGGAGGAATAATTGATTTAGTAAGGAATGGAGAGAATGGTATACTTGTTCCTCCAGGTGATTCCGATGCATTGGGAAACGCCATATTACAACTTATTAAAAACAGAAATCTGGCTGAGGAATTGGGCAAGAACGGAAAGGCAAAAGTCTATCCTGAATTTGATGTATCAGTTATGGTAAAGGAGATAGATGATTTGTACGAGAGTTTATTGATCAGCAATTGTTCACGAGAGAATAAGAGTAAAAATAAAAATAAAAGGCTAAAACCTTAATCCACTCTTTGGAGTTGAGGCTTAAGCCTTTTGTTAAGGGTATCTACAACCGGCAGTCGGACACAAAAATAGTCATAATCTATTACTAAGATGATGATATTACAAAGAATAGCATATATTTTAGTTCTTGGATTAGTTTCTGTTAGCTTTTGTGTAAAGAGTAACTTTGGTGACGACAACCAGCAAGCTTCTCAATATCAAGTGGACAACAGTCTTTTGTCGTCCATTTTAGAAGAAAAAAATACCGAGGTAGAATCCAATAGGTTTCCACTTGAAACTGAACAAGGAGACTATCAACAGGTTGCCGGCCTCATTGACTTACGTACAACGTACAGTGATGGTGCTCATGATTTGAACTTCCTTATCAAGCTTGCAAAGGAAAGAGGATTTGACGTCCTTTTCATCAACGACCATGATCGAATGGCTATGGAATATGGTATCTTCCCTTTTAGAAATATTCTTCGAAGAAGAGAAGAGCTGCCGTCAGTTAATGGCAGAGGTGCGGGTAAATACCTTCAGGGTATTAAACTGGCAGCTCAACAACATCCGGAAGTAATCTTAATCCCCGGTTCTGAAACGGCACCTTTTTATTATTGGACCGGTAGCCCTTTTAAGGATAACCTCACCGCTCATAATTGGGAGAGGCACCTGCTTATCATGGGTTTGGAAAATCCACAAGATTACAAAAACCTTCCTATTCTTCACAACGGATTTTCAACGCTGTATTCCAGACAGTTATTACCAGTGAGTACCATCTTTATGGTTCTTATATGTTTAGGTCTATTTTTAGCATCGAAAAGGGGTTATTATAGAATCCTTGGCATCGTTATTCTGGTAAACTCTTCTTTGATGTTGATAGAATTCCATCCTTTCAAGAGTTCCCTTTTTGATCCATACAATGGAGACCAGGGATACCTGCCTTATCAGGAGCTGATTGACTATGTTAGAGCTAAAGGAGGGATGACATTCTGGACACACCCGGAAGCCGGGGCTGGTGCGAATATTCGAAAAGGACCCATTACGGTAAAGACACCCCATCATCCAGAGGCGCTGTTAATGACTAATGGATACACCGGATTTGGGTCTCTTTATGGAACCTGGATCAAGACAACAGAACCCGGCAGGGAATGGGATAAAGTCTTGCTTGAATACTGCCGAGGGAGAAGAGATGTCCCTGCCTGGGGAATATCAACTGCAGACTATCATAAAGAAGGAGAGAATGGCGGAAGATTAGGTGATTTTTCTACAGTCTTTCTGGTAAAGGAAAAGACTGAGGATGAGGTTCTTTCGTCTCTCAAACAAGGCCGGATGTATGCATGTCGGGCGGAAGGTGAAGGTTTCCGTATGTTCGTATTAGAAGATTTTTCTGTCTCAGACTCTTTGTCTACATTCAGAGCCATTATGGGGGAAACTATTAAATTAAAGGATTCACCTGAAATAAGTATTAAGATTTCATCATCAGATAAAGGGAATTATGCTATAAAGGTAAGGCTTATCCGTTCAGGTGAGCTAATAAACACCTTTTCAGGTATTACGCCATTTGTGGTTAACTTTGAGGATGATTATGTTGAACCTGGAAAACAGATTTACTACCGCATAGATATCTCAGGAGCGCTGGTCTCTAATCCTATCTTTGTAAAGTTCCACCGGAAGCAAGAATAAAAAGCGTAGAAGCCTGATCCCAGAATAATATTTCTATTATATTATAATTATCCAATATTAAAATTTGCTTTGTCTCATTTAAATGTTATCGCCATTCTCGTGCCTTGTTTTATTTTTCCTTAAGTTGAAATGATTGTTTTGCCTTTTCACTGCTTCGCCTCTCCTGCTCTTGTTTTTCTGCCGACAACCACCTTGTTCTGTCCCAAGCCTTCTCCCAATTAAAATTGGGATATGTCCTTCTAAGCGTTTCTACATCTCGATCTGTAATCCCACCCCAGTGCATCTTTCTCCTGCTCTTGTCCAATAATGCCTCCATACTCTTATCCCTCTCAAAATTGTAGACCTTAAAAGTAAAGACTAATGCCATAATTACACATATTATCGCTATTATGATAAAGAATACATAGTTATTCCTTATCTTCCATTTAAGTCTATTTCTATGGTGGTGCATATGTACATTTTTTCCTTTTGTTTCCATCCGATACTTCTCTTCTTACTTTTTCTGAAGTTCAATGATAGGATTCCAGTTTCTCTTTCTTTTCTTCAGCACTTTCATCATATTGCCATGCTCCTTTTGGTTGAAAAGGAATTGGCTTCTTAGCCTCTCTTAATTTTTCAGATCTCTCAAAATCTCTCGGAACATATCCATAACCTTTTCCATAATTTCTTTTAAAGTCTGTGAAGAATTTCATAATCATGGGAAATAAAAAAATTAAGGCTATAAGTGCCAGGAAATAAACAAGATAATACTTCTTTGACGTGTGGCGTATTCCTAACCAGGCAGATAATCTTCTTCCAAAGGATTTTTTGTGATGACGGATACGCTTAGGCATATAATCTTTCTTTTACTGATAAAAGTTATTGGATAGCAACGATATATAAACCTGATTATCTAAATCATTTCTTATTTTAATTTACGACTGAATACATACACTGCGCGTCGAAGTAAATATTGATACTATTTTAGATTCAAAAAACTAATTTGCTACATTCTCATGTATCTTTAATGCTTCGCTCTGTAACTTATTCTGTTTAACCGTTTCTATATTATATAATACAACAACCAGTCCCATTAAAAACCAGAAAGGCTCCATAATTCTAACGATTATAAAGGTATTTGAACCGATAGAATGAAGCAGGAGGGATATAAATCCTGCAAGTACACCCATGGTCAAACCTCTTACATAATTATCATCTGACATATGATATGTCTGTAATAAAAATCTAAAAATCTGGTACATAAGGTATAAGTATACACAAAGACCCAATATACCCAGTTCAATCAATGTCCTGAAGTATTGAGCATCTATAAACCAATATCCTGTTATTCCATATCCAAGTATAGGATGAAATTTAAGGTCCTTCAAGACTCCTTGCCAGCTTAACACTCTCAATGTTGCAGAAGAGTCTAATGCCAGATTCTTATTTCCAATCTTTGCCTGATAGCCCTTTTCTGTCTCAAATGTACCGCTAAATCTATCCGTCACATTCTTTGGAAGAATAAATGGGCTTGCAGCAAGTAAGACAACCATAGCACCTATTAACAGTAACTTTTTCTTATTCAAGACAATGAAAGTAAGGTACATAAATGGCAGCCCCATCCATGAAGCTCTTGATTCTGTAGCCATGATTACAATTATGTTTATTACTATTAAGACTGCCAGTATTATCTTTGGCCTTCTTGATTCACTTGTCAAAAAAAGACCTATACTTACAGACATCATCATTATTAGATATCCACCGAAAGTGCCTGGTTCGCCTGCTTCACCTTCAAATGGCGCTGTTACTCTTTCTCCTGCTGGTATTTGACAGATACCAATAAGGCTGGTTATTGCACATGTGATCAATAAAAGTACTACAAATGTCTTAACCTGCTCCTTTGTGTTGATAAAATTTACTACCATGAAAAAGACTATAAAGTATTCAAAATATTTTAAAACGAAGAATAGTCCAACTACATTTATCTTACCATAAATCCCACCCATAATAGTCGAGAAGAGACAGAGTAAGATGTATGCAGCAATTGCAGTGTTTAAAGGTGTCTTTGGAAAGATTCCAAATTCTTTTTTAATTGCGGATCTTGCAAGCCAGCTAAACGACAATATTACAAGGAGTAAATCATCTATTCTAATCGTAAATCCTGATCCCTGTGTTTCCCTTGCGCCAAATTCGGGTGAGAGTAGCATGGAAAATACCAATAAATATAAAGCAATTGGAGGCCACACAAAACTTACTATAAATATCAATAATCCAATTACTCCCGCAAGAACGAGTATGGGCATGGCCTTGGTAATAGCAAAGCCAACTACGCAACCAACAAGGAGAATGCCTATCAGCATTATGATCAGGGTTATGTCTATTTGTTTTGCGCCATTAGCCATTGTTAAAACTCCCAAGAATACATATACCAATTATGTAGTGTGTAAGATATCATCCTTGTCTGCTTGTGTCTATGGTCGATAGACTTGTTGAGGTGGGATTTGTGTAGTTATGCCTTAAATAGGCTACCAGAAAGAAACCTGACATGGCAGATTTACCTTTTAAAGCTGATGAAATTAGTTGTTTTATTTAGCAGTCCCACCTTGCCAGGGCTCGGATCCTCGCGGCAATTGAGGTGTTTGTATTATTTGTTCAACTGATGGGGCAGGTTCACGTTCGAATGGGAAGCTCTTTATCTTGGGTATAGATGTGGCATCATAAAAATTTGAAGGTAACGAAGCAATCTGGAGAAAAGGTCCAAATGCTCTTACAAGGTTTCGTATGTCTCCAAGGATATTTCTTGCCACATAAACGACATCGCCACTGTTTAATGGAATGTTCTTTCTGAAATCACCTCTCTGGACAACATCCATCAAATTAACTTTAATAACCTCAGGTTTTTCAGCTTCACCTCTTATTACGAGTACCTGCCTGGACTTGGCATACACGGTAGGTCCGCCAGCGCTTATGACTGCGTCAAGCAATGTAATCTCATTGTCAAAGGTAAACAAACCCGGCTTTGCAATCTCACCCATAACATAGACTCTATTTTTAATCTCCGTCTTGCTGGGAATAAAGAATACATCACCATCCTCAACTATTATGTCCTGACGATAATCAGATCTGAAAAGTGCGTCAAATACGTTTAAGAAATACTGCTTCCTTCCCCTTGTTAATTGTACGCGAGTTAAATCTGCAGTGGGTAAATGTCCTCCTGCTCTTGATAGAAATTCTGTAAATCTCTCTTTTCCGAACATTTTATACACCCCAGGTCCGGTCGGCTGTCGTGGAAGAGATCTTACTGCTCCAAATATTGATAAGCTATAAGCATGCTTGAATTCATCCGGTATTTCAACCTTAATAAATGGATCCCTGAATACTTCACTTAATTGTTTGGTGAATTCATTTTCTAATTCCGTCGGTGTAAGCCCGGTTACATTGAAATTCTTGATATAGGAAAATGACACGGTATTTTGAGGTGAGACTGTGACTTCATATTTTTTTTCATCTAAACCTATCCAGAATGTTATTAACAATTTATCTTTTGGGCCAATCCTATACTCCGGAACACCGCTTACCTCCCTCCAAACCTTATATTCCTTAACTGGAATCAAGTCACCTTTTTCTACAAATGGATAGGCATATATCCATTCCTTATCTGTTTCAGGAATGGTATCGATCTTTTTTCTGCCATCTTGTTTACTATCCAGTGATTTACCATAATTTACTGCCATGTCTATCCTTCTGCTTTCCTGCCATACCTTTCTTTCTCCACCCTCACTTGCAACCTTAGAACCTGCCATGGTATCAATCTCAACCCTTTCTTGAGATATACC
>Ga0255058_10001236_pt1 | contig 14488 bp, 12 predicted proteins | sample Cases_109_9_MG_FD_188637 | JGI IMG/M metagenome (GOLD analysis project Ga0255058, IMG submission 188637) | Seawater microbial communities from Amundsen Gulf, Northwest Territories, Canada - Cases_109_9 | ecosystem: Environmental > Aquatic > Marine > Gulf | place: Canada: Northwest Territories... | reverse complement strand
CTTGGAGCTGTCGAAGCCGAGTTTGTCGAGGTGCTTGCCGAAGAGCACCGTCGTCACGCCGAGGCCGTACGGCACCGACGCCAGCAGCACCCAGCCCGGCAGCGTCTCCGCCATCACGTAGTACGAGCCGCCGATCATCAGCGGCCCCCAGACGATGAAGACGGCGATCTCGCCCATCCCGAAGTACTTGAGCGGCAGCGGTCCCCCGGAGTAGAAGAGCAGCACGAACGCGCCCCCCAGCGCGAACGCCAGCACCCAGAGGCCGGCAGTGATCACCAGGAAGACGCCGATCGCCGTCGCCGCCGCGAGAACGATGCCTGTGACGAAAACGAACTCGCCCTTGTTCTTCTTCTCGCCCACGAACGGGTGCGGCCCGTACTGTGCGCGAGGCGAATCCGGTGTGTCGATGCCGTTGCGGTAGTCCCAGAAGTCGTTGATCAGGTTGCTGCCCGTATGGGCGAGCATCAGGCCAAGCGCGAGCAGCACCAGGAGCCCGATGCTGAACTCGTCATCGTATAGGGCGAGCAGGCCGCCGATGATCGCCGAGAGCAGGCTCATCACGGCGACGGATACGCGACCGAGGATCAGCCAGCGCGCGAGAGGGTCGACCTCAGCGGGGTCGACGCGCGGGATCGTGTACAGCGCCTGCAGCCAGAGTTTGGGGCCGCTCAGCGACTTGGTCGCGGTGGTCATTCGGGGCCTCCGTGGTAGGTGGGCTTGGCGGCGCTATTGTAGCAGGTTGTGAAATACTGCACAGAGAGGCGCTGAGACATCGCTCAACCACGTCCTATGAGGGCCGCTGCGATCGCAACCGCTCCACCCGCGAGTCCGAACACCAAGACTTGGATCAGTCGCCAGAACCGCTCACTAATCGCCTGTTCCTTGCGCCACGTCCGATCTGCGTCTTCGCGTGCAGCCTGCCATTCCAGGAGCTCCTTTCGGTCCACCAATTCGCGATGCTCCTTTGGCGTGAACCCCTGCTGCCATTCGCTAAATGAATCACACGGAAACTCTGCCGCGAGAACATTCCGAAGAATGGAGGCTCTCTGGTTGCTACCAAGGGCTGTCGCGACGCTCTCCAAGGAATCAGCGTTCTTTGCCTTTTCGTAGTCCTTTCCGATGTTGCGCTTTCGCATGAAGCAGAGCGGATATTCGCGCGCCGAGATCGCTGAGGGGAAATGAAAATCCTGGCGGAACTCGCCGTCAGCCTCAACGAGTTCACGAGTTTCCCTGTGTCTCCACGCTATGAAGCCGCACTCCGAGCACTTGACCATAGCGGCTGCCTAGGCGGCCGCGTCTGCCAGCTCAAACGCACGGTGGAGAGCCTTGACGGCGGCGGGCACGTCCTTCTCGTCGATCAGGCAGGTGATGCGGATCTCGCTCGTCGTGATCAGCTCGATGTTGATCTTCGCTTCGAACAGCGTGCGGAACATGCGACCGGCGTAGCCCGGCCCCGATGTCATACCGGCGCCGATGATGCTCACCTTCGCCAGGTGCGTGTCCGCCATCACCTCTCCCGCCTCGATCTCCTCGGCGATCGGCTTGATGATCGCCATCGCCTCGTCCAGCTGTGGGCGGGAGATGGTGAACGTGAGGTCCGTGAGCCGTTCGACGCTGGCGTTCTGGACGATCGTGTCGACGCTGATGCCGCCTTCGCCCAGCGGCTCGAAAACGTGCGCCGCGATGCCGGGCCGGTCAGGCACGCCACGCAATGTGATCCGCGCCACGTCCTCGTCGTGGGCGATGCCCATCACCTTGTTCGCCTTTTCCATCGCTAAGCCTCCGTGAATCAGTGTACCCGGCTCGTCGTTGAAGCTGGACGATACGTAGACCGGCACACCGTAAACCGCCGCCAGTTCGATCGCGCGGTTGTGCAGCACGCGCGCCCCCCACGTCGAAAGCTCCAGCATCTCCTCGTAGCCGACTTCGGAGAGCTTGCTCGCCTCCGGACAGATGCGCGGGTCGGCGGTGTAGACGCCATCGACGTCGGTGTAGATCTCGCAGCGCTCGGCCTTGAGCGCCGTCGCCAGCGCCACGGCAGTCGTGTCCGAGCCGCCGCGTCCCAGCGTCGCGATCTCCATCTCCTCCGTCAGTCCCTGGAACCCGGCCACGATCACGACTGCCCCCGCGTCCAGCTCGCGGACGACGCGCGCCGGGTCCAGTTTGAGGATGCGCGCGCGGCCGTACACCTGGTCCGTGCCGATGCCGGCCTGCGCCCCGGAGAGCGCCAGCGCTGGCTGGCCGGAGTGCTTGAGCGCCATCGCCAGCAACGTCGAGGTGACGATCTCGCCGGTCGAGAGCAGGAGGTCCATCTCCCGCGCCTCGGGCTCGTCGGTCATCTCCGCCGCCAGCGCGATCAGCTCGTCGGTCGTCTGGCCCATTGCCGAGACTACGACGACGAGGCGGTCGCCGTCCTTGACGCGCGCGATGATGCGGTCGGCGACGGCCTTGATCCGCTTGGCGCTGCCAACGGACGTGCCGCCGTACTTCTGGACGATCATCGCCATCAGCCGACCACCTCGGCGCCCTTCGCGGACGGCCGCGTGACGATCGTCTGGCCTGGTGCGTCGTTCGCTTCGCCGGCCGCGCTCATCGCTGCGGCGATGGCGTCTGCCTTCGCCGTGGCCAGCGCGCAGATCGTCGAGCCGCTGCCCGAGAGGTAGGCGCAATGGGCGCCGGCCTCGCGTGCGGCCTCGAAGATCGGGACCATCGCCGGCATCAGTTCGGCGCGCTGTTGCTGGTGCAGCCGGTCCTGCGTCGCGGCGTCGAGCAGGTCGAGCCTCCCGCTCGCCAGCGCCGCGACGAGCAGCGACGAACGGCCAATGTTGAACACGGCGTCCTCGCGTGAGAGCGAGTCCGGGACGACGCGGCGGGCGTCCTTCGTCGCGACGCGCATCTCGGGGACGAAGAGCACGGCCTGCAGCCCGTCCGGCAGCGGCGCTGACGTGTGGAAGACGCGCTCGCCTTCCACCGCCGAGACCTGGAAGCCGCCGAAGAGCGCGGGTGCCGCGTTGTCAGCGTGACCCTCCAGATCCGTCGCCAGCGACAGCAGCTCTTCGCTGTCCAGCTTGCCTCCGGACAGCTCGTTCGCGGCGACGATGCCGCCGACGCGGGCTACAGCACTGGCACCCAGGCCGCGCGCGATCGGCAGCGTTCCCTCGTACGAGGCTTGCCACTGGTAAGCGTCGACATGCGTGCGCTCGAAGACCCTGCGGGCGCCGATCAGCGCCATCGCTTCCATGGGCTTATCCTCGGTCGCCTCGCTGGAGCGGCGGATGGTGATCGTCCCCCACAGGTCGAGCGCCAGGCCGAGGCAATCGAAGCCGGGGCCCAGGTTGGCACTGGTAGCGGGAACTCGAACAGAAACGGCGTCAGACATGGCGCGGCCATCGTATCGCCGCGTCGCGCGCCGGTCTAGCGAGGCATCATGGCGACAGTGCCGGCCGGGATGTCTCGCCCCAGGCGTAGCGGTAAAGTGCGTAGTTCTCGAGCACCAGTTCGACGTAAGAGCGCGTCTCCGTGAACGTGATCGTCTCCACGAAGACATCGTTGTCTCCGCCGGCAGCCGCCAGCCACGTTTCGGCGTTGAACGGGCCGCCGTTGTAGGCGGCGACGGCCGCGCGCATGTTGTCGCCGAATACGTCGAGCTGCGTGCCGATGTAGTACGCGCCGAAGCGGATCGAGACGTTCGGCCGGAAGAGGTCGATGTACGTGAAGTCCTCCTCTTCGATCGCTGCGGCGATCCCGTCCGCGGTCGTCGGGATGACCTGCGTCAGCCCCAGTGCCTCGGCCGACGAGACGGCGCGCGGGAAGTAGAGGCTCTCCTGGCGCATCATCGAGAGCATCAGGTACAGGTCGAAGCCGTTAGCCTCCGCCTCCGCCTGCACCAGGTTCCAGTACTCGCGAGGGTAGACGAGCCTCAGGAGCGCCGGCGGCGGATCAGCGTAGCGTAGGGCGAGCCGTTGTGCCGCCAGCGTCGAGATCCACGGCAGGCCGAGCTTGCTGGTCTCTTCGGCGAAGCGGTAGAGGAGCCACGACTCGCTGGTGACTTCCTCCAGCATTTCTCGGAACTCGTCGTCCGCCCGGTCCGAGAGGCCGGCTTCGTGTAGTTCGACAGCGCGCTGCCATTGCCCGTCGGCGAAGAACTCGTCGCGAGTCGCAGCGCTTTCCAGTCCGACGTGGCTTCTCAGCCACGACTCGACGTCGGCCGCGTTACCCGGCGGATCGCCGTCCAGGCAACAGAACGCTGGATCAGCGCGGCCGGAAGCGACGAGCCCGTAGTAGCCGAGAGGATCGGCGACCGTGGCGGCGGCAAACTCATCCCGCGCCCGGGCGCTGTCGAAGCCCTGGTGCGCGAGGCCGAGCCAGTAGTGCGCTCGCGCTCGATCACCGGAGCTGGACGCGACCTGCGAGAAGCGCGTCCAGTGCGTGATCGCCTCGCTGACACGGCCGAGATTGTACGCGAGGAGGCCGGCCCGGAACGTGCCTTCGCCGGCGAGCTCAGCGCCCGGGACGTCGCCGACCCCAGCGAACGCAGCGATCGCGCCGTCGATGTCGCCCTGGAGTTCGAGCACGGTGGCGCGGTCCCACATCGCCTGGCCGCGCAGTCGGTTGTCGACGCCCGGCGGCACGAGTTCGATGGCGGCGTCGTAGTGCGTGAGAGCGTCGTCGTAGAGGGAGAATCGCTCGGAGAGGATCCCGAGGTAATAGTGCGGCCAGGCAGCCGAGACGGCGCCCGGCGCGGCGCTGTCGACGATGTCTTGGAACGCGTCGCGTGCCTCGCCGTTGATCCGCTGGACGAAGTAGACGAAGGCGCGGTCGAGCGTCGTGAGGAGCGGGTCGGCTGCGGACTGCGACGTGTTGAGCGCGTCGAGCGCCGGCGCGGAGCCGGGATACGTCTGGATCAGCGTCCGGTAGGCCCGCTGCGCCGCCGCATCATCGCCGCGTCCGGTCTCGAGGTTGCCGAGGCGCCAGAGCGCTTCTGAGGCGTTCGAGTCCGACGCCGAGGTCGTGATGCTCTGCAGCGCGTCAGCCGCCCTGTCGTAGTCATCCTCGGCCTCGTGGAGCGCCGCCATCGTGAAGTTTGCGTCGGCCTCAGCGCCGGTCGGCAGTCCACCGGCGAGCGCCGCAACTATGTGCTCCAGCGCTGAGTCAGCGTCGCCGTCCGCGGATTCGACGTCAGCCAGGCCGAGATAGGCGTACGATGAGGCCGGCCCCTTCGTGTCGAGATAGGCCTCGAACGCCTCGCGTGCTTCGTCGAGGTCCCCCTGGGCAAACTCAACGCTGCCGAGCAACAGCAACGCTCGCCGGTCGGTCTCGGCGTCCGGTGACATCTCGCGGAGGAGCTCCAGGTGGCGCTCGGCGTCGTCGCTGTCGCCGCGGCCGGCCTGGATGCGCGCGATCTCCCAGAGGCCCGCCCGCCGCTCCGCCTCGTTCCCGTTCTCGACGGCCGCCGAGTAGATGGCAAGCGCACCCTCGAAGTCGCCCTCGTAGTACAGACGCTCCGCCGCGGCGAAGTCGATCACTGTTCCGGACGCTACGGGAGAGATCGCCGGCCCGGAGTCTGTGGGGGTGGGCGTCGCGGTTGGCGTCGTGCCGTCGCCGCACGCCCAGACCGCGACGAGGGCGACGATCAGGACACCGCCACGGAGGAGGCGCGAGAAGGAGGCGTGCGGGAGGAAGGTCATCGGGCAGTAATACGGCTCGAAAGAGCGCTGTGGATGGCGCTCAGGCTGGCCTGGAAACGTGAGGGCGCGTTCGTTGACTCGCTTTTCAGCCCGATGCTACGCTAGCGAAAAGTTGCGGGTCAAATCGCTGCTGGCGCTCCGAGACGGGAACTTTTGACCGAATGAGCGCGTTGTTAAGCGTAGATGCACCGATGACCGTCCGCCGGTCGTCGCGTATGATCGTATGCTCTCGCGTGGGCGCCCACGCACGTCCGGAGGCCTGAGCCCCAGGAGAACTGCTTGACCAAGGAACCGTTCCCAGGAGACATTGACCACACCGAAGCTTACCGGCATCGAGGCCACTTCAACGTCCCGCTCATCGTCGGAATCTTCGCCTTCGCGCTGCTCTCCCTTTACGCCTTCGCGGCGATGGTGACGCAGATCGACGATGATCTCTTCCCTGGCAACGAGCTGCGTATTCCCATTGTCCGGGCCTTCCCCGGCGTCGACGGTGGCAGCGATAAGGACCGCGCGGAGACGATTGATGAGCGCATCAACATCCTGCTGCTGGGCCTCGACCAGCGCCTTGACGACGCTTCGGACGAGCCCTATCGCACAGACAGCGTCGTAATCTTCACCATCGACCCCTTCGCCAAGACAGCCGGCGCCTTCTCCATTCCACGCGATACGCTCGTCGAGATTCCCGACAGCAACGGCGGCGTCTTCACCCAGAACCGCATCAACGTGGCTTACGAGATGGGCGAATACACGTCGCTTCGTGGCTATCCCGGCGGCGGCGCGCAGCTAGTGATGGACACGATCGATCGCAACTTTGGCATTCCGATCGACCACTATGTCGTCATGAACTGGGCGAGTTTCATCGACATCATCGACGAGCTCGGTGGCATCGATGTGAACGTTGAGCGGTACGCCTACGATCCCGCCTACGCCGACTGCTCGTTCTGCAACAACATCTACCCGGTCGAGTTCGTGCCGGGGCCTGAGCACATGGACGGCCCCCGCGCGCTCGCCTACGCGCGGATCCGCAAGAGCGACGACGATTTCAAACGCATTGAGCGGCAGCAGGACGTGATGCAGGCGGTAGCGCTTAAGGCGTTGAGCCTCAACCTGTTCGACGTTGGCAAAGCCAAGAGCCTGTACGACCAGTACACGCGATCGGTCAGCACCAACATACCGGCGATCAAGGTGCCGGGCCTGGCGCTCCTCGCCACGCAGATCGGTCTCGACAACCTTCGGACCGTCTCGGCGGCCGGCGCCACCTTCCCTTGCACAACCTGCGGTCCGGCGGCCATCCTCTCCTGGGACCCGGTTAAGTTCGAAGAGCTGAAGGCTCAGGTGTTCAGCGACAGCATTCTGGCGCAGGAGTTCGCGCGCGTTGAGGTGCTCAACGGCACGGTCGTGCCGGAGCTGGCCGGCGACTTCGCGGGGATTCTGCGGGGCCAGGGCGTTAGCGCCGAGCAGATCCTCATCGACGAATACGCTGACGGCCAGCTCTACGACACGACGATCGTGATCGACGTCAACGACAACGCTGATCACACAGCCGGTAGGGTGGCGGAGTGGCTGGGGCTGCCGAACGGCAGTGTGATCAGCGGAGCAGACGCGCGAGCCGCGAACTTCCTGGACACCAGCGCGGAGGTCGTTGTCGTGCTGGGCGCGGACGTTCACCTGCCGCTGGGCAGCTTCGCTGGAACGCAAACCGGCGGCTGACTTTCGCCAGCCGCCGGCTCGAATTCGCGATTTAGCGGGGCTTAGCCCTGCGCGAACCAGGTCTGCATCTGCATGAGGACACCCATGTCACCGGTGAAGGTGAACTGGCCGCTCATGAATGCGGTTGCGCCGTCAAGCTCGCGGCGAGTGATCTTCAGCCACACGTCAGAGGGGGAGTTGATGGCGACGGTCGCGCTGTCGTCCGTGCCCTCTGAGACTTCGCACTTACCGTCGGCTACCTTGACGGTGTAGTTGCCCGGCTCGTCGCCGGTGAAGTTGAACTGGATCGTGGCGTCGACACCGGCGGCCTTGTCGGCCTGGAACGCACCGGGCATCCCGTCCATGATCTCCTTGATCGAAGTGGGGAGCTGTTCTTGGGTCATTGGGCCTCCTTCAGGGGCTAACTAAGCAACTGCTTATCCAGAGCGAATCCGCGCAATAGAATAGCACTGCTGTCAAGGCGCCGTCCATACAACCGCGAAACCGGCGCGACAGAAGCTACTTCTTGGACGTCCTCTTGCTGGCTGAGGCGCGCTTCTTCGGCGCCTTCTCCTCAGCCTCCGTGGCGTCGCCGGAGACCTGCCGGACGGCGACTGCGGCGTTGTACTTTATCTGGAGCCGCGACTTGTGGCGCGCGGAGTTGTTGTGATGGAGGATACCCTTCTGCGCTGCCTTGTCCAGCGCGACGAGGGCTTCTTGTACGGCGTCACGCGCAGCGTCCAGATCACCACTCAGGATGGCGTCGTTCGCCTTTTTGATGGCCGTCTTCGTGGCGCTCTTGACGGCGCGGTTGCGCAGACGGCGTTCCAGGGACTGACGATGGGCCTTTACCGCAGATCGAGTACCCAATTCTCCTCCTTCTTCCACCGCACGGCGCCAGCAGATCTGGCTGGATGGCGGTGCTTCCATCTTAGCGAGCGGGCGAGCGCTTTGTCCAGCTATTCTCGGCTCGCGAGCAGGCGCTCGATCGCGGCGGTCGCCGCTGCCTCGACGCTGTCCAGCGAGCCGGACGCATCGATGACCGTGACCCGCTCCGGGTGTGCATTGGCGATGGCCAGGAAACCCTTGCGGACGCGGTCGTGGAAGGCCAGCGACTCGGATCCGATTGAGTCCGGTTGCTTGGCCTCATCTGCTTCAAGCGCCCGGGCCCGGCGCAGGCCGTCTGTCACCGGCACGTCGAGAACCAGCGTCAGGTCGGGGACAAGGCCGTCGCGGGCGGCGAGGTTTGCGGCCTCGACCGTTGGCAGGTCGACGCCCCGGCCGTATCCCTGGTACGCAGTCGTGGAGTCGGCGAAACGGTCACAGAGGACGATCCGGCCAGACTCGAGGGCGGGCGCGAGGACAGTGCGCACGTGCTCCGCGCGCGCGGCTGCGAAGAGGAAAAGCTCTGCCTCGGCCGTCATCGTCCTGTCTGCGGCCGCCAGATCTCGGAAGAAGGCCCACATGTGGCGGCCGAGTTCGGTCCCCTCAGGCTCGCGGGTAAGCAGCACGTCGTGTCCCTGTTCACGCAGGCGGGCGGCGGCGCGGTCGGCAATGGTGGACTTGCCCGAGCCTTCGCCGCCCTCGAAAGTGATGAACGTTCCGCGTGGACCGTCGCCGGCCACGTTCTATCTGGCCCCGCTGGGGGTGATGCGGACGAAGCGGTTCGGGTCTTTGCCGACGCTGCGCGAGGTGAGGTTGTAGCGCTGGGCGGTCATGTGCTGCAGGCGGCGGATGTAGGCGTTTTGCGGGTTCAGGTCCACCGGGCTGTACTTGTTCAGCACGTGGCCGATCGCGTCCTCGGCCTCCTTCAGGGCAGTCGTCACCGGGTCGTTCGTCCGCTCGCTGCGCATCGTGAGGAGCACCTGCTCCAACTGGACGACCGTGTTGCTCTTGACGACGTAGATGGGGATGGAGCGCGCCTCGGCGTCATGCAGCGTCTGCGGCTTGCGGCGGTAGTACGGCCTGAGCGTGATCACTACGTCGGCGTCGTCAAGGTGATCGACGAGCACGCCGGGGAACTGCGTCTCGCGCATCGCCTGTTTCAGACGCTGACGGGAGACGCCGAACGGGTAGATGCGCCGCTCTGGCCCCGGTTCTGGCGGCTGGCGAGCGAGGGCCGGCGCCGCGAGGTCAGCACCTGTAGCGGCGGAAATGCCGGTTCTCTCCGCTCGGTGCCGTTCTTTGCCCGCCGGTCCCCTGGCGATCTTGAGTTCACCCTCCGGGGCAAGCTCTCTCATCTCAGGCGGCATCGGGTAGCCACGGAGGATCGAGTCGACGGTTTCGGAGACGCTCCTGTGGACGGCGACCTGGTTATATGACTGGATCTCGACCAGGATGTCGAAGGTGGGTGGTGCGCGACGTTCGAGGATCGACTTCTGTGTGCCACGGCGGCGCGCTTCCTCGTCACTCAGCGTGACGGACTCGATGCCGCCGACGAGGTCCGACAGTGTCGGGTTCATGACCAGGTTTTCGAGCGTATTGCCGTGCGCGGTGGCGATCAGCTGGACGCCGCGCTCGGCGATCGTCCGCGCAGCGGCGGCCTCGAGGTCTGTTCCGATCTCGTCGATGATGATCACTTCCGGCATATGGTTCTCCACGGCCTCGATCATCACGGCGTGTTGCAGCTCAGGCGAGGATACCTGCATGCGGCGGGCACTGCCGATGCCCGGATGCGGGATGTCGCCGTCGCCGGCGATCTCGTTAGACGTGTCGACCACGATCACGCGTTTGTTCTGATCGTCGGCGAGGAAGCGCGCAACCTCGCGCAGCATCGTCGTCTTGCCGACGCCCGGACGGCCCAGGAGCAGGACACTCTTCTCGTCGCGGACGAGGTCATCGATGATACGGATCGTTCCGAAGACAGCGCGGCCGACGCGCAGCGTGAGGCCGATAACGCGGCCCTGCCGGTTGCGCATGCAGGAGATGCGGTGAAGCGTGCGCTCGATGCCGGCGCGGTTGTCGCTGGTGAACATGCCGATGCGGGAGACGACGAAATCGATGTCCGCCTCCGTTACTTCGGTTTCGCTGAGAACCGCTTCTTCGTGCGGGTAGCGCGCCTCTGGCGGGCGCCCAAGGTCGAGCACGATCTCCAGCAGGGCGAAGTTGTTTGGACGCTCGCGCACGGTGTCCGCGACGTGCACCGGAAGCACTTCGAGGAGGGTGTCGAGGTCGTCGGTGATGTTCAGCATCTGTTTAGCTCACGGGGATCGCTTCTTTGGCCGGCTCAGGCGCCAGCTCACTGGCGGGCTTCGCCAGGCGCTTGGCCATGGCGCAGAACTCTCCGGCTGGCTCGAAGCCCAACCGGTCGAGCGCCGACACCAGGCCGGGCGCGTGTCTGGGCGCCAGACAGTGGGCCTCGCGCTCGCCGACCAGCTGAAGCGCCGCCGAGACGATGTCATCGTAGCCGCTCTCTGAAAGCGCCGCCAGGCGGTTGACGTGGCCCAGCACCACGCGGGCCCAGGCGCTGATGACGGCGTCCTCCTCAACGACCAGGTCGCTGAAGCGTCCTCCCCACTTCTCCTGGGCGGCCTGCCACTCGCGGAACGTCGCGCCCTCGATCGCGCGGACGTTTGCCGGCATCTCGCGACTGTAGAGCTGAAAGACGCCCAGCGCCTCCGACTTTGCCCTGCGGCGCACGGGCAGGTCGCTCTTCGGGGGTGGCGGCACAGCGGGACGCCGCCTCAGCGATTCCTCTGCGTAGGCGAAGAAGCCGGCAGCGCGCGCGGCCTCACGCACCGGGCTGTTCTGCTGGACGCGCAGGAAGACGCGTTCCGCGCCGTGCTTGCCGATGCCACTGAGCATCCGCGTGAAGAGTGACTGCCAGACGGAGTCGTCGTCGGTCGTGTTGATCAGCACCTCGATCTCCCAGGCTGTGCGCTTTGTGCGCGGACGGGCGGAGATCAGGCCGCGGATCGTCGCACCGTGGACGCTGACCCAGGTGTGCTTGCCGGTGGCGAAGGAGAACCACTGCTCCAGCGCCGTCTCCAGCGCGTGCGGCTTGTCGTTGCCCAGGCCGAGGCGGTCGAGCGGCTTCGCTTCGTTCGGATACACGCGTCCGTCGAAGGAGACGAGCGCAACGATGTCGGTGGGAAGTGGGTGTCGAGCGGAGGTCATTTGGCTGCGGACGTCCTCCCCTGCGACCGGACGATGTCCAGGAAGTATTCGTGGAAACGGGTGTCCGGCGTCAGCTCCGGGTGGAACGACGTCGCCAGCACCGCACCCTGCCGCACGGCGACTGGGGTGGGCGGATCCGCGTCGTTCTGGACGCTGGCCAGCACCTCGACGTTCTCGCCGGCGCTGGTCACTACCGGCGCCCGGATGAAGACGGCGTGGAACGGCTCGGCTCCCAGCGCGGGGACATCGAGGTCCGCCTCGAAGCTGTCGACCTGACGTCCGTAGGCGTTGCGGTCGACCTCGATGTCGATCGCTTCCAGCGTTGGGAACGGCAGGTCGGTGGCGTGGCGGGCGAGCGCGATCATGCCGGCGCAGGTGCCCCAAGTCGGGATCCCTGATTGGACGAAGACGTGCAGCGGCTCGTGGAGGTGGAAGTCCTCCATCAGGCGGCCGAGCGTCGTCGTCTCGCCGCCGGGGATGATCAGCCCGTCTAGCGCGCGCAAGTGCTCGGCCGAGCGCACTTCGCGGGTTTCCGCGCCGATCCGCTGCAGCATCGAGATGTGTTCGCTGAAGTCGCCCTGGAGGGCGAGGACGCCGATAGTGGTCACGACTCTATTTTACGGCAAGTGTGGCGCTTTTCCCCATCGTTCAACGGGCGGGGATGCGGCGACGGTGCGTGCGTAAGTGAATTCGCTGAGAAACTAGCGGACGCCGGTCGACGCCGCTTTGCGCGCTTTGGAGCGGCCGTCGCGGGAGAGAATCACCTTGCGCAGGCGCACGTGGTTCGGCGTCACCTCCAGGCACTCGTCCTCCCGCAGGAACTCCAGCGCCTGTTCGAGCGACAGCTTGGTCGCCGGCGTCAGGACTTCGGTCGCTTCGGCTGTGGACGAGCGGACGTTGCTCGCCTTCTTCTCCTTCGACGGGTTGACGTCCATGTCCTCCTGTCGCGGGTTTTCGCCGATGATCATGCCTTCGTAGACCTCGACGCCCGGGCCGATGAACAGCGTGCCGCGGTTCGACAGGCTGAGCAGGGCGTACGTCCTGGTCTGGCCGCGGCGGTCGGCGACGAGGCTGCTTGTCTGCCGCGTGCGCAGGTCTCCGTGCCAGGGCTCGTAGCCCTCGAAGACGTGGTGAAGGATGCCCGAGCCCCGAGTCTCGGTGAGGAACTCAGTGTGAAAGCCGATGAGGGCGCGCGCCGGCACGATGTAGTCCAGTCGCACCCAGCCGGTGCCGTGGTTCACCATGTGCACCATCCGACCCTTGCGCACCGCCATCATCTGCGAGGCGGCGCCCATGTACTCCTCTGTGATGTCGAGCGAGAGCCGCTCGACCGGCTCGTGTACCTTACCGTCGATCTCTTTCGTAACGACCTGCGGCTTGCCGACAGTCAGCTCGAAGCCTTCGCGGCGCATCGTCTCCACCAGCACCGCCAGCTGCAGCTCGCCTCGGCCCTGCACCTCCCAGACGTCCGGCCGGTCGAGCGATCGGACGCGGATCGCCACGTTGCCGATGATCTCCTGGTCGAGCCGGTTCTTGAGCAGGCGCGCTGTCATCTGCGAGCCGTCGAGGCCTGCCAGCGGAGAGGTGTTGATGCCAAGGGTCATCGAAAGACTGGGCTCGTCCACTTTGATCACTGGCAGGGGCCGTGGATCGATGGGGTTGGCCAGCGTCTCGCCGATCGTCACTTCCGGGATGCCGGCGACGGCGATGATCTCGCCGGCATGCGCCTCCTCTGTGCTGACTCGCTCCAGGGCTTGAGTGACGTAGAGCTCCGTGATCTTCGCCTGCTCGATGCTGCCGTCGGTGCGGCACCAGGCGACGGTCTGCCCGCGCTCTATCGAGCCGTTCCAGATGCGGCAGAGCGCGAGGCGCCCGACGTATGGCGAGGCGTCAAGGTTGGTGACGAGCGCCTGCAACGGGTGGCCTTCCTCGTACGAGGGCGCCGGGATGTGCGAGAGGATCAGCTCGAACAGCGGCTTCAGGTCGTCGGTCAGCGCCTCCGGATCGAGGCCGGCGCGGCCTTCGCGGGCGTTGGCGTAGACGATCGGGAAATCGATCTCGTCGTCACGGGCTTCGAGGTCGAGGAAGAGCTCGTAGACGTCGTCCAGCACCTGCTTGATGCGCGCGTCCGGGCGGTCGATCTTGTTGATTACGAGGATCACCGGCAAGTTGCGTTCGAGCGTCTTACGCAGGACGAAGCGCGTCTGCGGCAAAGGCCCCTCGCTGGCGTCGACGAGCAGCAGCACGCCGTCAACCATCGTCAGGCCGCGCTCCACCTCGCCACCGAAGTCGGCGTGGCCGGGCGTGTCCACGATGTTTATCTTGACGTCGCCGTACTGCACGGCTGTGTTCTTGGCGAGGATCGTGATCCCCTTCTCGCGCTCCAGCTCGCCGGAGTCGAGCACGCGCTCGGCCACGGCCTGGTTAGCGCGAAAGGCGCCGGTCTGCCAGAGCATGGCGTCGACCAGCGTCGTCTTGCCGTGGTCCACGTGCGCGACGATGGCCACGTTACGGATATCGCTACGGATAGGCATAGGGGGTACTTCCAGTGTAGCGGCGACCCCGCCTACGGGCGACGGCGCCGGAGAGATCGACCGGCGCTCGTAACACGCAGTGACGCTGCGCCGGACTTCCGTTGACAGCCTTCAGCGCCACTGTTACGCTGCGCTGGAATCTATGAAAGGAGCACTCGTCTAGATGCGCGTGAACACCGGCATCTTCAGCAGCCCGCACGGCGCGAGTATCGCGCCAAGCGGTGCCGTACGCGTACGTGGGACGAGTGCGTCCAGCCTTGGAGGCGTCCACCTGAGTTAGCCTGAGCGGATAACGATTCTCGACCCACTACCGCACCGGCGTAGTGGGTTTTTTCTTTGCCCGAAGCCGACCTGAGTCACACAGGGGGAGCACGACAGATATAGCGGAGGCAGGCCATGAGTCGACCTTTCGAACCAGCGAGCCCGGCAGCCAACAGGGAGACAGCGATGGAACAACAAGCA
>Ga0255058_10001234_pt1 | contig 14508 bp, 17 predicted proteins | sample Cases_109_9_MG_FD_188637 | JGI IMG/M metagenome (GOLD analysis project Ga0255058, IMG submission 188637) | Seawater microbial communities from Amundsen Gulf, Northwest Territories, Canada - Cases_109_9 | ecosystem: Environmental > Aquatic > Marine > Gulf | place: Canada: Northwest Territories... | reverse complement strand
AAACTTCGACGAGCACAAAGTCATGGTCGGTTACCCGTCGCTGCAGGCGGCTACCGATGCCTACAAGCTCGACTTCCAGCCAGCACGCGATTACCAGATCGATGCCGTTGCCATGCGGCCGGACCAGCTGAAGGCCTGGCTCGACAAACCGAAACACGACAAGCCGGTGGTGCTCGGGATAGCTCCTAAGGCGCTCGATGTGCGGCGTCCTGAGGAAGGGCGCGTCGAGATTCAGACGCCTGTACCAGAGGGCCGGCGCTCCGGTGCTCGCCTGGTACTGAATGAGCGCGAAGGCAATGTCTTGCAGATGGACGATATCTTTGTCGACGAGGCACAGCAGCGCCAGGGAAATGGCGCCCGGCTGGTAGCCAGGGCGATGGAGGTAGCGAAAGAAACAGGCCGAACGCTGCAGTCATCGAGCACCGTATTGAATGAAGGCCTGCAGCTGTTCGAAGGCCTTCGACGCCGTGGCTGGACTATCGAGTACACCGACCAGGCCGCTGTCGATCGAGCGCTCGAGACTGGCGAGGACGTGTACGCTGGGCCGACTATCCCGGTGGTCAAGCGTATTGAGGCGCCAACAGAAGAGGCCTACGACACGGCGCCGGTCTTCCACGTCGCGGCGGAGACTGAGGTAACGGAAGAGCGCTACCGGAAGTACCACGGCAAGATTGTCGGCATCAGTGGCTTGGTTAAGAACAAAAAATCACTCAAGACGATCGACAAACTGATCGAGAAAACGGTTGCGATCCTCGAGGACTCGTCATTGATTCCGCCGGAGGCCTGGATCTGGTACGAAAACTCTGGCGCCATGATTCGCAAGATCACCCGCGGCGAGCCGGAGATGATGCACGAGATGGTCAAGCTCATGGCTGCTTATTCTCAGGGCACAGGCGTTGCGCAAAACACCACCGCGATGATCAAGTCGGCGTACCAGATCATAAAGGGCGAGCCGGCGGTCGGTGCTGGGATGTATCCGAATGAGATGGCGAGAAAGGTAGCGCGCATGCGTGAACTGACTCGCGATGAAATCCACAACGAGACACCCGGAGTCGGGCTTAAGCTCATGAGCTTCTACCGGAATCTCTATGACGCCACCTTCAACACAAATCTCTGGCCGGAGGCTGTCACCATTGATCGATGGATGGCTCGAAATATGGGGTACCCGAGCGACAATCTCCAGGACTCTCAGTACATCCTGTCGCAGAAAGTACTGCAGGATGCGACTGCTCGCTACAACGCCAGGAACGGCACGCACTGGCTGCCGCGCCATGCCCAGGCAGCGCTCTGGGTACACGAGCGCTCGAAGGATTCGCTTGCCAGAAAGAAGGGGCCAAACTGGGGCAAGGTCACACCGGTCGATGCGTTTTCTGAACATCTCCTTAAGGCGACGGCCCAGGTCACGCACGAGGTAGTACCGTCGACAACGACCGAGGTCGGCATGGAGATCGATGCCTTGCCGCGGGAAGAGAAAGAAGAGCTTGGCCGCAGGCTGCGTGAAGACCTGGCCGACGATAATAAGCACCTTGTCCTGGAAGCTCTCGACATACCGCTCTACAACATCGAGACCGGCCTTGGTGGCTACGAGGGAATGATCAATCCGAACGAGATCTCGAATCTCGTTCTGCTCGGTGGCATCAAGCCTGACGTCGAGATGGCAAACATCTTCTCGACGATCATGATGTACATCCACACCCAGGATGCAATTCCCTGGTTCCGTGCAGATCCACGAGCCAAGACCAGCGAGAAGACCGGAAACTTTGGTAAGAAATTTACCCAAGGCGTGAAGTGGGAACTGAAAAGCGAGCCGAGCGAAGAGGCAGAGGCGCTGCTTTTTGATGCGCTCCGGAAGGAGTTCGGTCCTGATGCTGGGTTCAGCATGTCTGGGCCTGCCGGGATCGTCATAATCGACTACAAAAATGAGAAGGGCGTCCCACTTTCAGGACTCAAACCTACTGAATTCATTGAAAAACTTGATCAAATAGCCGATAATATCGGTGTCGAAATCGGGATTGTTAATACAGTCAATTTCGGCACTGAGGGTAACAACTTAACGCATGACTGGGAGGCTGACCCCGATGGCCAAACGCTGGAAACCAGGATCGAAGAGTACGGCCGCACAACCGGACGACCCGATCTTCTCGAACAAGTTCGTGGTTGGCGGAAGAGTGCGCAAGGCATCGCCCGCCGTTTCGCAGAAGCCGGCACAAAGCCGAGGGCGGGGGCAGCCGCACCAATACCCGTGGATCGACTCGGAGACCGGGCCGCAATTGAAACCGAAATCTTCTCAAGATTCGGAGCGGTAGATCGCACCAGGGACACCACCGAAGAACTCAAGTACTACGATCTCACCGAGGCGATAGAAAATCCTGAGGTCATAAACGACCTGGCCGAACGGTTCGGCTACACCGTCGAGGTTTTCTCATTCGAGGAAGAGAACTTCCGCATCCCGCGGCTCGGCAAACAAAACTACGAAACGGGCACTGTCTGGATCTACGATCCGGCAGCCGAGCACGGATCATTCAAAGACGAGACCTATACCAGAGCCTGGCGTGTCAGCCATGAGATGGCGCACGGCATAACTGAGCGCCTGATGCAGGAGCGCTACGGCGACTCCAAGCGTTACGGCCGGCTCGGTCGGCCGATGATGGGTGAACTCGGTGCGCCACCGAAACGTATCGAAGTCGAACTCGATCCGCTGACATTGATGCAAGCTCAGCGTGCAGTCGAGTGGGAAGACGTTACCTTCCGAGTGCAGCGTGCACTGCTCGATCACATGGGCATCTCGATTCCCGATTCTGTTTTCAACCAGGAAGCCAACGTCAACATGTCCGATGCGGTATTCCGTACCGTGACCGGTGATTTCGCCGATGCCGGCGAGTTCGGATTCAGGCCGTCAGTTATCAAAGCAGACATCAAAGCGGTCCTGACTGGACTCGAGCGTACCGAGCAGGCCTTGGCCGAAGCGCAGGGACGCGAGCCTACCGCTGGCATCGATCTCGAAACCTATGCGCCGTTCAGCAACGAGCAGCTGCAGGAAGCGGTCGAACTGCAGAGCACGACCGAAGAGCCGTTTACATTCGGGCCGTTGTTTCATGCCGCAGCTGAGCAAGCTGTCGCGGCCGGCAGGCCGAGAGGTGTGCAGGTTTCAGAACTGAAGGAGACCATCAAGCAAATACTCGACATCTATCCAGGCTCTCCGAACGTGAAGCTCGCAGCAACCGAAGCGCACCTGCCGCGAAAGAACCTGGTCGCTATCAAGCATGCCGGCATGGAGGGCAGAGTCGGTGGCATGTTCGATCCGGAGACCGGTGACGTCTACCTGATCGCAGCCAATCTCGACAGCATGAGCGAGGCAACCGAAGTCTATCTGCATGAGACGGTCGGTCATTACGGGGTCCGTTCGATACTCGGTGCAGAGTACGACGCGATCATGGATCGAATCTATCAAGCGTTCCCGGCAAAAGTTGCGGCAGCTGCCAAGCGAAATGGTTTGGATATGAAAAAGCTGGCGCAGCGTCGAGTCGCGGCTGAAGAGTTTATTGCGTACAGAGCGCAGCGTGTGCTCGCAGGTGAGAAGTTACCAGCACGTGAGGCATCCTTACTCCGGCAATTGGTAGAGGCGCTTAGAATCGCAATCGCTCGTCTGCGTGGCGCACAGTTCTCCGAAGCAGAGATCCAGAGATTGATTCGCAAAGCGCGGATGTTTGTCGGCACGCCGGCAAGTCGATCACCTGGGCTACTCCGAAATCGAAAAGCTCCGGTCATGTTTTCAGGACTGTGGAAGGCCATCAATCTCGATCGCGTTCCGAACTCGGCGCCGGCCGCAAGGTATCGCAAGGAATTGTTCGCGCAGATTCGCGCCGGCAATATCACCAAGGCTGATGCTGAGCCGTTGTTCTTCTACCTGTCAGACGCCAAGAACATCGACAAGGCCGGATTGCTGAATCAGATACGCCTGCTTGGCAATCGTCCCGTGTTCAGCGTATCGACAGATGAGGTTGCCTTCCAAGAAGGGCCATTCGTGATCGTCGATGCCCACACCGGGGAGCGAGTCGGTCAGCCGTACCAGGGCAAGCACGCACGGAAGCGGGCGCGCACCCGCATGGACAAGCTCGACAATGAGTACGGCGCCTATCGCTACCAGGTCAAGCGCTTCGATCCAGAGACTGGCGAGACTAGCCTGGCTTTCCATGTTGCTGAAGACACGGTTTTCGATCCGGAAGATCCCAGGTATCCGCTGGCGCCACGGGATGAATGGTATGGCGAGGCTGACTACCATCAGCGCGGTGGCCGGATTGTAGAGATGACGCCAGACGAGTTCCTCGCGGATGCGGCGCGGCTAACGATTGATGACGTCGCTCGTGAGAACATCGATGATCTTAAGCGCCACATTCTCGAAGGTCGCCAACTGGATCCGCTCAATCTATACGAGGGCGATACAGTTCGCGATTCTGATGGCCGTCATCGTGCGATAGCTGCCAGAGAGCTTGGTATCGAGAAGGTCCCGGTGGTTACCTTTAGGCCAGAGGCTGACGCACCTATCCTGCACGTTAACGAATACGAAGGCCGTGCCGATGCTATCGAGGGCGGGGATCTGTTCGAGGGTTTCACCATCGAGGAAGGCTCGAAGAGCAGTCGTGCCTGGAACTACCTGGTGTGGAAGGCGCAGGACAAGTTCATCGATCTGCTTAATGTGCAGAAGGCGATCGAATTACAGACCGGGCGGCCGATCGATGAGGAGCTTGATGCGTACCTGGCCGAGGAATTGTTCCATGGTCAAGTGAAGTCACGAGTCGATCGCTTCGAGAAGGAAAAGATCCGGCCGCTCATCGATGCGATCGACGAGAGCGAGTACACCTGGGACGAGGTCGAGTGGTTCCTGTATGCCAGGCATGCACCGGAGGCGAACGCGGCGCTCTACAAGATCAATAAAGCCACGCCGGCAATGGTCAAGGAGTACGAGCAGGATCTCGCGGATGCCTACGACGATGCGACACGCGGCGCGGCCCAGGACAAATACCGCAAAGCGGTAGCTGCGCGACTGAAAAAGAAGCCAGAGCTTAAGGCGCTCTCCGGCATGAGCAATGCGGATGCAGCGCTCGCCATGGAGACGCTGAAAGAAAAGGGCGACGTCAAGCGGCTGGAGGCGATCGCCAAGCAGGTCGATGCGATTACCGCGCTTAACCGGCAGATCATGCTCGATGAAGGCCTCGAGACCCAGGAAACGATCGATGCCTGGGAGGCCGCCTACGACTACTACGTGCCGCTGAAGGGCTGGAAAGATGGCCCGATGAACACGACGTTCTTCCCGAAGAAGGGCAAGGGCTATGACACGGGTGGCAAGCTCAACAAGCGCCGGCTCGGGCGTAAGTCACTGGCGGCTAACATCCTGGCCAACGTCGTGGCACAACACCAGTCGGCCGTGATCCTGGCGGAGAAAGCGAAGGTCGGGCGCACGCTGTTGAACCTGGTGCAGCAGCACCCGAACCCAGAACTGTGGAGCGCCAACGAAGTCGAGACCAAGAAGGCGATCGACAAGACCACCGGCCTGGTCGTCACGCGAGTGGATCCCACCTACAAGCTCAAGGACAACGTGCTGCGGGTGAAGGTCGACGGCAAGGATTTCCACATCACATTCAACGAGGAAAGTCCGATCGCCATGCAGATGGCGAAGTCGATTAAGAACCTCAGTTCGGAAGAGATGAACGTCGCGTTTCGCTCGTTGCTGCGATTGAATCGGATCCTGTCAGCTGTCAACACCAGCTACAACCCGGAGTTCATCGTGTCAAACCTGGCGCGTGACCTGCAGACGGCGATGATCAATTTGAATGCGACCGATGCCAACAACATGAAGATGACAATCCTGAAGGACGTCTTCAAAGCGCATCGCGGTATCCGCCGGTTCCTCGAGTTGCCGAGCCTCAAGGATCCAGAGTCAGCTGACTTCTGGAAAGAACAATTCGAAGAGTACCGAGATCTTGGCGGCCAGGTCGGATGGCTCGACAACTACAAGGACATCCAGGATCTCGAGGACTCGTTGTACCGTGAGATGCGGGACAAGAGTTCCGGAATGGTTTCGTGGTCGACACTCAGGAAGGCCGGCAAGTATATCGAGTCAGAGAACCAGGCGGTTGAAAACGCTGTGCGCCTGTCGGCGTTCATGCATGCGAAAGCCGCAGGCTTAAGTCCGCGCAGGGCTGCATCGCTGGCCAAGAATTTGACGGTGAACTTCAACCGTAAGGGTGACCTCGGCTCACAATTGAATGCGATGTACCTGTTCTACAACGCATCGATCCAGGGCATGGCGGTCATGTATAAGGCGGCCAAGCATCCGAAGGTTCGCAAGGTCATGTATGGGATCGTGGCGTTTGCCGCCAGCCTCGAGATCCTCAATCGCATGATGGCCGGCGAGGACGACGATGGCGAGAACCGTTACGACAAGATTCCGGCCTGGGTGAAAGAGCGGAACATGATCATCATGATGCCGGAGAGATTCCGCGCCGAAGGGCCGGAAGATTTCACCGAGCACTATCTCACGATCCCGCTGCCGTACGGATACAACATGCTGCACGTGATGGGCCAGAAGCTTGGCGGCATCATCGATTACACCGGCATCGGCAACAAGAAGGAATGGTCTCCGCTTGAGGATTCGGCTGAAATACTCATGGCGGCGCTTGGCAGTTTCAATCCTATAGGCACCGGGCCTACTCTGCTGCAGACGTTCTTGCCCACTTTCCTGACGCCATTCGCCCAGGTTTCTGAGAATGTGAATTGGCATGGTGGACCGGTCATGCCGACGCCCAGCAAGTACGATCCAGCACCAGAGCCTGAATCACAGCAGTACTACCGCAGCGTACCCAAGCATGCTATCGCCCTGTCTGAGTTCCTGAATAAACTGGGCGGTGGCACGAAAGCTCGGCCGGCACCGATCGCACCCTTGGACATTTCTCCCGAGACAATCCAGCTGGTAGAGGATTTCTTTACTGGCGGTGCTGGTCGCTTCGTTACTAATTCGATTGAGCTTGGCGTCATGGTCCAGGAGGGCGAGGTCGATTTCCGTAAGGTGCCGTTTGCCAGGCGATTCGTTGGCGTGACCGATGAACGGGCTGTCAGCAACAGGTACTACGAGATTCGCACGTCGATCGAGTACGCGGTCCAGGAGATCAAGGTTGCAAGCGAGTCATTCAAGCTTGCGCGTACGCCTGAAGAGCGGATCGATGCAAGCAACAACCGCGCACGCATCATCCAGCAGTACAGGCACGAAGCCCGACTCGATGACAGCCTGCGGGATATGGAAAGTAAGCTGAGGAAGCTCAACGCCAGGCGCAAAGCAGTCCAGAACTCCAAGCGCGATGACGAGTGGAAAGAAGAGCAGGTCGAAAAGATCGAGGACAGGAAAACGAAGCTCCAGAATCGTTTCAATAAGCGCTACAACGCGATCATGGAATTGCGGCGGGACGCGGAGGAGCAGGCGGCTATTCGACCTACGCTGGACGGCAAAGAACGGGTTGCTGCAGTCCAACAATTCAATAGCGCCGGCTACCCGGCGACAGCCAAACTGATCGGATCACTGCCAGCTGAACCAGGTCGTGATTTCATGGAGCGATTGAATGCTTAAGCTACTGAACAGACGCATCTCATCCGGCGAGGAGGCCACACTCGGCACGATGTTCGATGTGACCGGGGAGCCTGAGTTCCTGTGCTACGTCCTCGAGGACCAGTTCAACGAGCCGAAGATCAAAGGCGAGACCCGGATCCCACCGGGTAGGTACCAGATAAAATTCCGCGATGAAGGCGGCATGATTGTTCGCTACAAGAAGCGTTTCCCCTGGCACCGCGGGATGCTGTGGCTGCAGGATGTGCCGGACTTCCAGTTCATCTACATCCATGTGGGCAACAAGGATGACGATACCGACGGCTGCCTCCTGGTCGGCGACGGCCAGGTGTCGAACGTAATCGACCGCGGCATGGTCACGACTTCGGTCGGTGCTTATCAGAGGCTGTACGAAAGAATTGCAGCCCAGCTTGAACAGGGCGGCGAGGCCTGGATCACGGTGGAGGACTACGCATGAGCGGAAATTATCGCGGCAAAAGATTCTTAAGCTTTTTGGTTGCTACTGGAGCGCTGCTCGCCGGGTTCTTCGCTGGGGATCCGGAAAGTTTCGGCTCGTTTTCGACAGCGCTCGGAGTATTATACGGCGCCTATCTGACCGGACAGTCGGCGACCGACTGGCAGAAGGCGAAGAACGGAGGGTAAGCTAATGGCTTTTGATGTTTCAAAACTGGGCGAGACCAAGGTCACGGTGCCGCTGATACTGATCCTTGCGGTGGCGGTCGGCGCTTACAAAGCGCAGAGCTTTACGATCGACATTCTTGACGAGTTCTTCTTCACCGATGCGGCAGCCTCAGAGCTTGCCGATGCGGTGCAGGCGAACACCGAGGTCCTGTATTCGTACATCCAGCTGCAGGAAATCCGCGATGTCAACGAGCAGATCGTGCTTGTTGCCAACCAGATTCAGGAGACCCAGTTGTGGATTGCAGCGAACGGGGAGAACCCGATCGCTACTGCGAGACTGGGTGACCTCGTCACCAGGGCGAGGCAGCTTGAAGACAAAAAGGATTGCCTGCTGAACGAGAACATCAGCGACAAGGGCGTGTGCGAAGATGCTTAGCCAAGGCTTGGGGATCGGCCTGGGCATCTCCATCATCATCACCGCGTTTCTATTCAACCAGAATGGAAACCTGAAAGAAGACCTCGGTGCCAGTCAGCAGGCCATCGATCAATTCGTGCTGACCAACAAGACCAACGTCGATAACTTCGACCGGGTGAACACCGAGCTTGCCGCCTGTGTCGATGAGTTCGCTGTCGACCAGGCCGCAAATGAAGTGACCATAGCCAACCTGGAGGCTCGCTATGTACGACTTGAAATACGATCGCGTGAAGTCGAGATCAGGCGCGAAGAGATTTTCCGTGACCCGGACTGTGCGGAACTTCGCGATCTTGATATGGATGCCATTTGCCCTGACTGGGCTAACGAGTTGCGCCTCCGCTCCGCCACCATTGGTGGAGACGGAGATCAGGGAAGTGAAGGTACCGGTGCGGGTGCCGCTGCCGGAGAAGTGCTTTAAGGATCACCAGCCCCCACAGCCTTTCTCGTCAGAGGGCAGGTTACCCGTGGGGCAACTTGACGATTGGGCCGAAGGGCTGGCGATCACACTGGAGAAAGAGTGGGCTACAAATGCCGAGTGTCGTGATCTGAACGACCAGCGGGGACCAGTCGAAGCGCTTCCTTGAGATTGGTCAGCGCTTGCTTTACCTCCGCCTGGCGTTCTTTCGCTTCCACCCGGTTCCGTTTGAACGGCATCGTGTAGTCCTCTTCCTGTAAACCATCGAGGAAGTCCCGAATGTCCTGGGCCTCCTCCTCGTCGAACGTGACGAGATACTGCCGGCGAATTACCTGCTTAATCTCCATCGACGTCGACGTCTATATCCTCGTCGGATCCCTCGAAGAGATCCCTATTCTCTGATTCGATTTCCATCTCCGCGGTCTCGTCCATTAGCCGGCGCAGCCGGTTCATGGTGTCATCGGTTGGCTCGGCGATCTGGATCTTGGCGGTCATAGTTACCTGGGACGGCGTGCCGAGCACGATCTCTGGCGGTGTCAGCCGGCATCCTTTTAGTTCGATAGGCGAATCCGGCTCATCAAAGATTCGCACCGTCAGGCCTTCAGGCTTTCGACCTGAGACCAGCTTCAATGTGGGGATGGTGACGTGACCCTGGTCGCTGAATACTGTCTTCGACAGGGCGCCTTCGTCGATTTCGTGCGGGAACAGCATGTCCAGGATCTCGATGCCTCCGATGATTTTGAATGGCACGTCTTCGGCCTCGACTGTCTCGTCTTTGCCTCGACGCTCTTTTCGTACGTTGATGATTCCAAACTCGGCGCTGGTGCGCGCTAGATCAAATTGCATATCGCTCTCCGTTGTTGTTGGTCTTCAATAAACCCTGGCCACTTCTTCGACTTTCCACATGTCTTTATTGCGATCAGGAAACGAGCCTGACTTAAGCTTGCGGAAAGCCGCATCGACAGCGGCGTCTTCATTCTCCGCGGTTACCTCGACGATCCCGGAATACTGCTCATAGAATCCAGGCCGGCTCGCAATCGAAACCTTGTACTTATTCATTCCACTCGCCACACGCGGACGCGATCGCGGCCTCGCTCTTTAACCTTCGCGTACCGGAAGCGCCAGGCCTTGTCTCGATTGAGATTGCCGACCGTGTTCCGGATCGGCTGGTACTCGTCAATAGGAAAGGCCTCGGTGTCGCCAACGTCCCAGCTTCTAAACGGGTACGGGGAGTAGTTGCCACGTGTATCCGGCGGTGGAGGTGCTCCCTTCCAATCGATCTTTTCTTTATCGCTCATGTTATTCCTCGTGGATGTAGGTGACCTCGTGCATGCTCTGATCCAGGTTCAGCACGTGCGTGATCGCGCTATCCGGTGCATCGATGGTGGCGACGACGATGCCGTCTTCCTTGATCTCGATGTTTGATGTGACCTGGTAGACCTGGTTGAGATGGTTGCTGACTTTGGCGAAGTCTCTCTCGGTGGCTGACTTCAGAATGAAGGATCCGCCGACCAGCGTATTGCTGGAGAAGATGTAGCCAAGCTCGCAGTCGATTCCCACAAAGGTACTGCTGTACCAGAGCGCTGAGTCGGTGCGATCGATGAGCGTGTAGCCTTCGGACTTCATGTCGTTGGCTATGCCAGTGATGCCGGATCCGTATTCGTAGCCGGCGAAGCCCATGATCGGGGCGACTGGGGGACGGCCCTGGTCAGCGGCTACTGCTGCGTAACCGAGAGCCAGGGCGATCAGTAATGTCGTGAGTTGGCGTGTCATTTTGTTACCCTCAAAAATCTCGCGTTGGTTTAGGCGGCGTAGTCATGCCACCAGTGTGGCCCAAGGTGTTGCGAACGAATGGGCTGTTGTAGAACCGAGCTTGATCAGCGGGCGATGCGCGACCACCGCGACACGGAGGCCCAGCGGTCCACCATGCCGGCAAGCTCCAGCTGCCAGGGGTGTACCAGGAGGTGCTCCAGTCTTGGTTCATCGGTTACCCTCAAATCAATGATTTACAGCCCCTTTTTACCACATCAACACTACAGCTACAAGGGTATACTTAACTTAATTCTCTGCCCAGTTCTCGGATCCAGGATGCCGCCGGTCTCGACGATCAGATCGATGCACTTCTTGGTCAGCCAGGTGTCGGTCAGGGCATAGTCGATGACCTGGCCCATCTTGCCCTGCTGCCACTGGATCGGGGCGAAGGCGCCGCTCTGCTTTTTGCTGATCTTGAAGTTCACGAACACAAAGTCATCGAGCTTGTAGCCCTTGGCATACTTGTCGGCGCCGGCAGCTGTCTTCGCCTCGACGTACAGGTCCCAGTTCTTGCGCGGGTCAAAGTCGATACCGTGGGCACCGATCAGTTTGTTGTCGAAGTGGATCTGATTAAAGCCGATGACGTGGTCCGAGTCGTCGATCAATGCGGCGAAGTCGGACAGGTTGTCTTCGCAGAATATCCGGTACTGGCCGACGTGATAATCGTAGACGCTGATGACCGCGATGCCCATGCCGAGGAAATCTGTCCAGCCTTTGCAGTAGTTTATGTTCGGCCGGAGTGGTTCGTTCTTGTCGGGAATCGCGTTCTTGATTTCGCAGTCGTAGATGATTGCTTTCATTTTTTATTCCTCAGTGCTGCGTTGCCATGATGTCGGCCAGCTGGTCGACGATCTCGTCTTTGATGCCGGCGTTGTAGACGCTGGCCTCGCCGTCAACGAACACGAACACCAGCAGGCCATCGATCTCGTCGTCCCGGTGGTCCATGATCACCTGCTTCAGGATTCCCTCGAGTTCGACCTCATCATCGTCAGCCATCGTTGCAGGCCTCCAGTAATCGTCTCAATGTTTCCGGGTGGGCAGCGATGTACTGCCCATCACGGTCGTCTTCGAATCGGTAGATATGTGGGTCCGGCAACCGTGTCTGATACATCCAGGTTTTAACCCATGGTCGCCATGGCCAGGTGAACCAGCGGTCATGAAATGTCCTCCCCACTTCCGTTACCTCCCCGGCCACCCACAGGTTTTTGTTCGCCACCACCCTCATCCCGTTGATCATCGTCGGCAGGTTCGGGTTGTTCCACAAATTGCGCGAGATATTCATCGCTCACATCTCCGATCAGCTTGAAGTGCTTCAGCTTGTATTCGTGTCCAGTCTGCTGGCGGATTGCCTCGGCGAACGGCACCATCTCCTGGATTCGCATCAGGTCGGCCGCAACCAGTGGCAGCACCGTGTCGCTGCCGACCAGTTCCACGGCGATCACGCCCTCGTCACCAGTGTCACCCGTGGTGATAAAGGCGAATAGCTCGTCGACTATATCTCCCATGCCGTCCTCAATTCCTTGATCAATCGTTCGGCCTCTTCTCGCGTGATGCGCAATTCGTAAGCGCGCCACTGGTTCGCGATCGCGATGACCAGGTGATGGCTTGTGAAGTGCCAACGCAGATCGTCCTCGGCTTCTGTTACCCAGGCAGCCGGTGGATGGTAGCGCTCGGCTCTTTGGCTGCTGCTTGCTATAGGTCGGATGAGTAGTTCCATCAGCGTTCCCGGTTCAGGACCTGCTGGCCCTCGTATGTGAGTGTGTATTGGATCCAGTTCATGCACGCGACCTGGTTGCCTTGGCCGACTGGCTGATCGATGAGCGCTCGTCGAACCAGCTGCTTCATCCATGGCGCCGGGATTTTCTGGCAGTAGCAGTTCTTGGTGATGAGTGCACCAGGTCCACCTGGTTTGACGGTGAATAGCATGGTCCCTGGTTTCGACAGCGTAGCGAGCACTGACAGCAGCAGCGGGTCCAGTGGTTTCTCCGGATCGATATCGATGGGGCCGTGAGTCGGGTCAGTCATCGAACAGATCGATTGGTTGCTCGGCGCACACGCGATTGCCTGCCGCTGGTACCCTTGCGCGTTTCTCCGGTGTACTCCATCAAGCCCTTTTCTTCGAGCGCCTTGAACCGGGCTGTCACCGTCGAATAGTCAACGTCGTTGCCATAGAGTTCACGGGTCCGCGCCAGCACCTCGCTCTGGATGCAGCCCCGTGAACCGTATTCCTTGATGATGTTCAGAACGCGGCGCTCCCAGCGCCCGGTGTTAGTCGCATGTGCCGCAGCCTTTGAAGTATGCGGGTCATGCCGGCGAGCCAGCTTTTTCGGATGCGTCCCGAATGTCGGCATATCAAACAGATCGTTTTGCTCATTCATGGCGCACTTCAGAACGGAATATCATCATCGAAGTCTTCTTCTGACGTGCCAGGATCGTCGCGATCCTTCGGCGGCGGCTCGCTGTCATCCGCGTCCTGGCGTGACTGTGATGGCATGCCGTCCTGGTCTCGATCAGCGGCGTGCGGCGATCGGTCTCCGCCTTCTTTCTTCTCTACGAATTCGAAGCGGTCGACCACGATGTCGGTGGTGTACCTGGTGACGCTATCCTTTTCGTACGAGCCGTATTTCAGCCGGCCCTCGAGCAAGATCTTGTTGCCTTTCTTGAAGTGCGTCGAGATGGTTTCGCCCTGCTTGCCGTAGGCTACGCAGCGATGCCACGAGGTCTCGTCTTTCTGCTGACCGCTCTCTTTGTCTTTCCAGCTGCGGTTGGTCGCCACGCTTAGCTGCACGACGGCCGTGCCTGATGGCATGTACCTGACGTCAGGATCCTGGCCCAGGTTGCCCATGATGATTACTTTGTTCATGGCTGCACGGTCTCCTCCTCCGGAAACGGAATATCTATTTTCGCCATCTTTTCGTTGATGCCGGCATGGAACAGGTGCAGTTCGTGGTCACCGGCTGGCGTCGGTACCCTGGCGCTCGAGATGTACTTGATGTCGGCATCCATCATCGGAAAGTCTTCGCCTGTGTTGACCATGACAAATTCATGGGTCTCTTCCTTCTCGGTCTCGATGATCAGGCACCATACGAAAACGGCGATCTTCGTTTGCGGTTTGCCTTGCGACACGACGATTGCGGAGTCTTTGAATATCTGGGCATCGAACTCCAGACAATCGACCAGGTGACCCTTCACCCGGATGGCGAAGTGCTTCGAGTTTGGTACCGGCACCTTCAGCACCCGGAGCGCGCCCTCGGTCATCTGACTGACAGCCTGGTCTCGCCGCTGACGTTAATGCCGTACTGTCCGATCTCTTCAGCATCCGGGTTTGCGGCATGCCATTCTCGAGCCAGCGCATTCAATTTGGACTTCGGGAACTCGATCAGATCTACCGGTAGCTGGCCGTCAGCGATCGCCTGGCAGGCGTGTTTGACGTTCGTGACTTCTGCAGTCCAGACCTTGGTGGCTACGCTTGCAGCGCCTGTCAGTTCACCTCGGCCGATCGTCGGCTTGGCCTCAGGCTCTGGAATCTCTGACGCCATATTGAGAATTGCTTCGGAGGTTGCGGCA
>Ga0255058_10001233_pt1 | contig 14526 bp, 11 predicted proteins | sample Cases_109_9_MG_FD_188637 | JGI IMG/M metagenome (GOLD analysis project Ga0255058, IMG submission 188637) | Seawater microbial communities from Amundsen Gulf, Northwest Territories, Canada - Cases_109_9 | ecosystem: Environmental > Aquatic > Marine > Gulf | place: Canada: Northwest Territories... | reverse complement strand
TGACCGACCATGGGGGCCATCTCCTCCAACCGCATCGGCGGCCAGGTGTTTCAAGCTGCGGGCCAGATTTGCAGTCCGATAACGGGCATTATGCCAGGTCGCCCGGCGTGAGAGGAAGAGCCTTTGAGAATCGCCGAATCCTCGAGCCGCGGCAGTGGGTAATCCGGATAAGCGGCCTCTCCTACGAACGTCCGAGTACCGGCCTCATCCAGGCCCCACTACGAATGGCGCGCGCTGGTGGACGGTCGCCAGCCAGGAAAGCTACTCCGTTACGTTCCGGTCCGATCTGGGCAGCCCCGAACACAATGATCATGCTCCAGAGAATCGTGCGGGTGGTAGACTCGCGTGTACTATCCAAACACTCGCTCTGGAGTATGCGATGAAGACGCGGGCGGAGTCCACGTGGCTGATTCTCTTTCTGTTGTGCGTGATCGGAGTGGCTTCGTCCGTGCGTGCCGATACGGAAAACGCCGAGGAGAGCGAAGATCCATGGGCTTCGCCGGTCTTCTCGCCGGTCAAGGCCAACTCCGGGTTCGCGTTTCACAAGGAGACGTTCATCGCACCGGCGAGCTGGAGCGACGACTACAATGGCGATGAAACCGAGATCCTGGCCCAGCTCAGCGTGAAGGTGCGTTTGTTCAAGACTCGGCTGTTCGCCGCCTACACGCAGAAATCTTTCTGGCAGGCCTACAACACGGCCGACTCCCGTCCCTTTCGCGATACGAATCATGCACCGGAGCTCTTCTATCGCATGACGCCGGACAACAGCCGACTCGTGAACTGGGGCTTTGACGTCGGGGCCGAGCACGAGTCCAACGGGCAGCGGATCCCCGAGTCGCGAAGCTGGAATCGGATCTTCTTTGCGCCGCACTACCGGTGGAAGCGCATGGTCCTCTACGGTCAGGTCTGGTATCGGATCTCGGAAGACGAGTGCGCGAAACGGGCGCCGGGTTGCGACGACAACCCGGACATCACGGATTTCCTGGGGTACGGCAAGGTGGATTTCTACTTACAGCTGAGCGAGGCTTCCAAGCCGCAGCTCATGCACGTCATGGTCGGCGGCAATGCGGCCACCGGGAAAGGTCGTGCCTCAGTGAGCTACAGCTTTCCCGGCAAGTCGAAGGATCTGTTCTGGTACGTCCGAGCCTACCACGGCTACGGCGAGAGCCTCCTCGACTACAACCGATCCATAACGCGGGTGGGGCTGGGGTTCTCGTTCACGCGCTAGTATCCGGTCTCAAGCACCTCGATACGGCCTTCATCCTCGGAAAATCCATACGGCCAACGTGCCGACGCACGCAACGTTGACGAGCCAGGACACAACCATGGATTTCCAGCGCTCATCTTCGCTTTCGGAGGTGACGTTCAAAAGCCAGGGCATCGATACGAACGTCTCTCCGCCCCACCCTTGTCTTTCGAACAGGAAGACAAAGTTGATGATGAAGAAATGCGAGGCCGTCAAAATGCGTGCGTGAAAGAATTCGCCCGAATTGAATGCGACGGCTACTGACGCAAGGTGGGTGAGAACGATCGTCGCTTTGGGAAGGAGCGAAGTGTACTCGACCAGTAACACTCCCAAGACCCAAAAGACGTACATCCACCGGAGATAGATCGGCGCGTCACCTCCCCAAAACTGGAGTGCGCCATCGGATGTCAAGTGCACTCCCGCACCCGACAGAAACCACATCGTCAATCCACAGGCCATCGCAGCGGTGGCAGGCATGATGCTGAACTTGCGCTTGCGGATCTGCGAGGCCACGAAGCCGAGTACTTGGAGAATGAAGAACCCCGCAAAGAGATTGTCCAAGAGCGGCGAATTGGTCGCGATTCCCAACAGCAAGAAGACCTTCGCCAGTAGAGCGATCGCGTTGAAGAGCGACTCGACCACCATCAATCGCACGCGGCTGATCCATTCGCCTTCCAGGCGAAACCAACGTGCCGCAAGGGCGACGAACGCCACCGAAATGAGAGCTTCGGTCGCCACATGAATGCGCGCGAAGTGGACGATGCCGTAGCAGTAAACGTAAGCGCCGATGAAAAAGAGAAGCGAAGACATCCACCCGAACGCAGGTTCGCGTGCCGGGGACCCGCGGGCATCGACCGTCAGATTCCTATCCGTGAGGGTAGGCAATTCTATCCACGTTTTTGAAGATCCAGCGTCCGCCCGTGGGTGCTATGTCAACCCTTACCACCCCGCCCAGACGACCAAGCCGTCCAACTCTAACCCAAGAGCGCTCTAGCGCAGCATCGCCTTGAATCGCGGATGGTCGCGGACCGGATCGAACTCGGGATCCAGTTTCATCAGAGGCACCGACACGACCAGCTTGTTCGGCCCTCGGAGGATTTTCTCCAGGAGATCGAGGCCGCGATCCAGTTCGCCTGCACGCAGGTAGATCTTTACCAGGCCTATTTCGCTGTACGGCCCGTGGAACGCGTCAAGGGACGTCGGGTACAATTCGACCGCCCTTCGGCCCGCGGCGATCGCGTCCTGGGGTCGTCCCAGGCGGGCCAGGATCAGCCCGCGAGCGATGTGACGGCGAGAGTCGTCGGGGCGGCTCCTCAGCTCGACTTCGACCTGGGACAACGCCTGCCGGTAGGCCTGCTCGGCCTTCGCCGTCCGGCCCTGCAACCTGTAAAGGTCACCGAGCAGCCCCATCCGGGGAATGTGATCCGTCGTTTGCTCGATCGCCGTCCACGTTGCACCTTCGAAACGTTCCACCGCGGCGGCGTAGTCCCGTTCGAAGCTCAACTGACCAAGCCACACCATTTCCTTGAATGGGGAGGTCGTCGGGGGCGTCCTTTCGAGCCATTCGCGGGAGCGTTTCAGATCGCCGTCGCGCATGTAGAGAAGGGCGTTGATCACGTACGCCGTCGTGTCCCCGGGGTCGATCTCGATCGCCAGCTTGACACGCTCGTGGGCGGCGTCCAGGTCGCCGAGGAGGGCGTACGTGATCCCTACGTCCCAGGCCCGGAGGGAAACACGCGGGTTCAACTGCAGTGCGCGATCGGCGTCCTTGGCCGCGAGCTCGAACTCGCCGAGCCGGCGGCGAACCGCCCCGACGTCGGCCACCAGTTCGGGATCGTTGGGCAGGCCCCGTGCAGCCACGGCGAACTCGGCCAGGGCGCGCCCGTAGTCGCGGTGGCAACGATAGTGGTAGAGCCCCAGCGCGCGGTGCGCTTCGGAAAGATCGGGGTTGACCTGCAGTGCGCGATCCACCGCGTGTTTGGCCGCGTCAATGCGTTCCTGGGTCGTGTCGTAGCGCAGGTGGTAGTCGTACGACTGTTCATCCGACAGAAGTGCCCAGGCAAGTGCGAATCCCGGATCGAGCTCGACCGCAGTTTCGAGCAGAGAGATCGTCCGGCAGCAGCTTGAGCGCGACCTCGCGGTCGAGCTTCGTGTCGCGCGCGGAGAACACCTGGCCCATCCCGCCCTGCCCCAGCGGGGCCAGGACTTCGTAGTGCGCCAGCTTGGTTCCCGGGGCCAGGTCCATGCGGGCGATTCTACAGGCCTTTCCTCCGAACGTCCGAGTACCGGCCTCATCCAATGTCAACCCCAGATAGAAATGTCGGATCCGTTCGACCGACGGGCACAACTTCCCGAGCGCGTTCCCGGAAATGCCTCAGAACGCCTTTTCGAAATGGTCGGTTGGGTCGAGTTTGGCCGGCGAGACCGGCGGCGCCCTTGACGGTAGGCCAAGGCAGTCGAGGATGGCGCGGCTCGCCTCGTGGACCGCCTGGCAGACCGATCCCGGGTGGACGGCATCGCCGACCACGCGCAGCACGTCGACCCGGTATTCGAGGTCCTGGATGAGTTCCTGGCGGCTGCACCGCGTCTCTCCCAGCCTGCATGAAACGGCTCCACATTTTCCCCACCCTCCAGTGTTTTTTTCCTGTGAAAGTCTTCCGGCCCCGTGACTACATTGGGTGAGATGAACGATCCAGCCAGTCAACCAAACCGAAGGAGGGTAGGACAATGACGAAGCTGAGCGAACAGGATCTGCAGCATGTGAGTGGCGGAGTCACTGGAATGGCCCAGAACGATCGCCCCGATTCCGGAAGCTCCGACGCGTCGAAGCCGGCAGAGGAGCAGGCCGATTCGGAAGCCAAGTAGGCATTCTTCACATGAGAAACCGCAACTGAGCGGGTGGGTCGATCGACTCACCCGCTCTTCGTTTATGCGGTCGTTTGCCCCCGCGTGCCTCTTCGGCGGCGCTCCATCTCTGGCTCCGGCTCCCGGTTGTCTCTCATCGGTCCGCCGCACGGTCGTAGACGACGCGGCCTCCGACGATCGTATAGTCGACCTTCGTGTCCAGCCAGCGGGCCGGCGAGATCTCGAACAGGTCAGCCGACAGCACGGCAAGATCGGCCAGCTTGCCGGGTTCCAGGGTACCCTTCGTGGACTCCTCGAACGTGGCGAACGCCCCGGCGCCGGTGTATGCGCGCAGCGCCTGCTCCAGCGTGATTCGCTCCTCGGGGAACCAACCTTCGGTCGGGGTTTGCTCGACGGTCTGTCTCGTCACCGCCGCGTACAGTCCATAGAGTGGATTGACGGGATAGTACGAGGCATTCGTCCCGGGCCAGTCCGAGCCGAACGCCAGTACGGCACCGGCGTCGAGTAGAGTGCGAAAGGCGTACGCTCCTCGGCTTCGCTCGGGGCCGATGCGCTCCTCCATCCAGCGCATATCATCCGAGCAGTGGTAGGGCTGCACCTCGGCAATGATCGCGTGCTGCCCGACCCGTGCGAAATCCTCAGGGTGGATCACCTGAGCGTGGACCATACGCAGGCGACGATCGCGCTTGCCGTTGGTCGCCTCGATCCGCTCCAGAATATCGAGCAGGATCGAGTTGGCCTCATCCCCGATCGCGTGGATCCTCAGCTGGATGTGTGCTTCGTCGGCCTCGATCAACATGCGCCGGAACTCGTCGAGGTCCTCGGAGAACTCACGCCAACCGCCGCGCCAGTCCTTGCGATCGGGTTCGTTGTCGTCGTAGGGCTCGAAGAAACGAGCGCTGCGCGCACCCATGATTCCGTCGATGTGGGTCTTCAGCGTTCCGAAGCGTATCCATTCGTCGCCGGCCTGGCCGACCCACCCCCGCTCGATCATCATCCCGTACTCGTTCAGGCGCGACGGGCTGAAGTGGATGCGACAGGTCAGCTCGCCACGTTCACGGAGGTGCTCGTAGATGTCCACCTGATCCAGGGGAGACATGTCCTGCACGGTCGTCACGCCCCAGCGCCGGCACTCCTCGAGGGCGCGGCGAGACTCGGCCAGTCGCCGCTCGAAGGGCTTCTCGGGAACGGCATCGAGCGCCGACTGCAGTTGCAACCCTTCGAGGATTCCGCTTTCCGATTCGATACCGAGTTCCCGGAGCGCCGAAGCGTTGGCCAGACCCTGCCGTCGATCGAATCGCGTGACGACGACCGGATGGTCGGGAGTCAGATCGTCGATGAGCTTTCGGGACGGGAGAAGACCGGTCTCGTTACGGCGCTGCCCGTCTGAACCTCGCTCCCACGCCTCGTACGCGCCCCAATCGCCTCCCGTGATCCAGGATCCCGCCGGCAGTCGTCGTGCGGCCTCCTCGATGCGTCGTCGAAACAGTGACGGCTGGCTTACATCGAGCAGGTTGACGCCGAGCAGTAGCGTGCCGGCCTGGGCGAAGTGCACGTGGGTGTCGTTGAACCCGGGCACGACCAGACGGCCGTCGAGGTCGAGTACACGGACCGCGTCCGGATACGAATCTCCTCGACCGATGCTGGTGATTCGCGAGCCGCGAACGGCGATCCAATCGGCCCACGGTTCGTGCGGATTGGCGGTCCAGATCTTCGCGTCGATCAGAACCAGGTCGGCCTGGACCGGCCCCGTGGGCGGTGAACCGCATCCGGCCAGGAGCAGCAGGGATGCGAACAGGCTCAGCCGGGCTCTCACCAGCTACGTAGAATCAATCCCGCTTTTTGGAAAACCAGCGTCCGAGTATCGGCGATATGTCAACACGGGTCACCCCAACCAGACGACCAAGTCGTTCAATGCTAACCCGAGAGGTCGCCAGGCCACAGCATGCGGACCGGGAGTTCAAGGATGTTGCGTATTACCGGGAAGATGTCGAGGCGAGGGCCAGGCGCACATACCACCCCGGCGGTCCCGGATTGACAGATTCGTGAAACTGCGGTTTCTTCTTTCCGGAGGGATGCTCATGCGCGACCCGCTGATCTCGACCCTGCTGGCACTGTCCCTCATTGCCACAGCAACCCCGCACGCCTCAGGCCAAGACCGCGAGCTCGACTGCGGCCACGAGGCCACCATCGGCTGGCTCGACCAGCTGCGCGAGGCCATCGCGAAAGGCGAGCTGGCCGACCCTTCCCGGCGCCCGACACCGCCGATCGAGCCGCGCCGCGAGATCCAGCGCGGCGCCACGCCGACCTGCCTGACCGACTCGCACATCTTGTTCTTCGAGGACACCAACGGGACCCTGCTCGCCGACTTTTCCGTCCCGCGTCTCAAGATCTTCCTCTCCAATGTGGCCAATGCCGTGATGGCGCAGCACGGCGACAACTTCGACTTTATCGGCGTCTGGCTCAACTTCGAGCCGCACCACACCATCGGCCGCGCGCTCTACTTCGCCATCGAGAATGACGTCACCGGCATCGGCGTCAACCCCACGACCGGTACCGAGACGTTCAACGCGCGACGCGAGCTGGGCATCGGCGGGGACAACGTCGAGGGCATGGTCATCATGTGGAACGTGCACCAGCCGGACTGGGCCGTGGGCACCGGCCCCGACGCGGAGTTCACACGCATCGCCATGGCCCACGAGTACGAGCACCGCTTCGGAATCGATATGCCGCCGCTCCTCGACGGCACCCCGCTCCAGGGCGGTGGTGGTTGCTACGTCTCCGGCCACTGGAACCGCAGCATCGACAGCCAGGGCTCGTGCATGGGACTCGGCGAGTGGGTCGGATCGAACCCGGCCCAGCTCGTGACGAACGACCTGAGCTTCAACACCGACACCGGCGGCACCTACGCCTACACCGACTTGTACCTGATGGGTTACGTCTCGCCGGCCGAGATGGACGCCGGCAACAGCGAGCTACGCTCGATGACCGGCTCCAGCTGTGACGCACCGCACTTCGGCCCGATCCTCGAGTTCGACTCCGGCGACATCATCGCCGCCGCCGGACCACGTGTGCCCGATTCGACCGCCGAGGACAAGCACTACCGCACCGGTTGGGCCATGGTGCATCTGCCCGGTGATCCCCCGGACCAGGTCGAGCTGGACCGTGCCATCGGGATGATGCAGCAGCACTCCGTGGACTTCCAGATCAGCACACTGGGTCACGGCTCGATGAACCATACCCTGTTCGACGACTGCAACTGCAACGGCGTGCCGGATCAGGAAGAGATCGCGATGGGGAGCACCGACGATCTCGATGGCAACGGCATCCCGGACGAGTGCGAGGCTCCCTGCGTGGATCCCCTGGATGTCGACCTCGACGGTGTCGGGGATGGTTGCGACAACTGCCCGCTCGAGGCGAACGCCGGCCAGCTTGATGCCGACACGGACGGTGTCGGGGATGTCTGCGACAACTGCCCCGCAGCGTTCAACTCCGACCAGGCCGACGGTGACGGTGACGGCGTGGGAGATCTCTGCGACAACTGCGCGGCGCATGCGAACCCGGCTCAGGGCGTAGCCCCGTTCGGACACACGATCGTGTTCACGGAGAAGGACGTCTTCGGCTGGGGCGAGTTCGCCGCGGTGGGCATCGTGCTCGGCGACCTGACCGCTCTACCAACCTACGGCACGAACACCTTCGTCGAGTTCGGTTCGGCGCAGGCGATCTTGACGACCGGCGTTCCGCTCTCGGGCGAGGGCTGGTACTACCTGGTTCGCCCGGGGTTTTCCTGCGCGCAGCCGAGCTGGCAGACGGTGGTCGGTGCGGAACCGATGCGCGACGTCCTGTTGCCCTAGACTCATCCGGCCCTGTGATCGGGCCTCGGACTAGACGCGCAACGTGGGACGAACCGTATCAGTGACATCCCATGTATCGTACTCGGTCCATAGAACTCGTCGGGTGTCGGATAGGAGGTAAAGGCAACTGAGGAAGCGAAGGTGGGATGGACCGTGAGCCGTTATGTCCATGGTTTCTGCGTACTCGGCAAGTGACTGTCGAGTTGCTGACCGTTCCCAATCTCCACAAAACAAGTGCGCGGTTCTTGGCTGGTTCGCAGGCTGCTGACAGGCAACCGTTTCTGATTTCCCCCACTTCGGCTAGACTTCCCTCCAGCACAAGGTACGGAGAGCGCGTGAACGAGGACACCCTCGACCGACGATCTAGGATCGGCTGAAATGGTTGATCGATGACCATGGACGCGAAAAAGTGGCAACAGGTCAAGGCCCTGCTCCAATCCGCTCTGGAGCTTGCGCCCGAGCAGTGGACCGGCTTTCTCGAAGAAAACTGCCCAGCAGACGCTGCGATGCGCGATGCGGTGACGTCGTTGTTGGAGGCCCACGCCGACGCGAAGAGCTTCTTGGAGACCCGGCCACAACCGAACGAATCGGTCGCGTCCACCGTTACCGATCCGACGCCCGCTGGGGCTTCCACTCCTTCTACGCAGATCGGCCCCTACCGCATCCTGGAACAACTTGGCGAGGGCGGAATGGGCGCGGTGTACCTGGCCGAGCAGACCGAGCCGGTACGGCGCCGGGTTGCGCTGAAGATCATCAAGCACGGAATGGACACGAAGCAGGTAATCGCCCGCTTCGAGGCCGAACGGCAGGCGCTGGCGATGATGGACCATCCGTGCGTGGCCAAGGTGTTCGACGCGGGATCGACCGAGGGCGGCAGACCTTACTTCGCGATGGAGTACGTGCAGGGCGTGCCGATCACTGCACACTGCGATCGCCAGCGCCTGACCACCCGCGAGCGGCTGGAGCTGTTCCAGCAGGTTTGCGACGGGGTCCAGCACGCCCACCAAAAGGCGATCATCCACCGCGACCTGAAGCCTTCCAACGTGCTGGTGTCGTACCGGGACGGAAAAGCCACACCCAAGATCATCGACTTCGGCGTAGCCAAGGCCATCGAGCACAGGCTGACCGAGAAGACGCTGTACACGGAGATGGGCGTGCTGATCGGTACGCCCGAGTACATGAGCCCTGAGCAGGCGGAGATGACCGGGCAGAACGTGGACACGCGGACCGATGTGTACTCGCTGGGCGTGATGCTTTACGAGCTGTTGGTGGGTGCGCTGCCGTTCGACTCGCGGGAGTTGCGCGAGGCGGGGTTCGACGAGATCCGCAGAAGAATCCGGGAGGACGAGCCGTCGAAGCCGAGTACCCGGCTGAGCACGCTAGACGGAGAGCGTTCCACGGAATCGGCGAAGCGGCGGAAGACGGACCCTTCGACCCTGCGGCGTCTGCTGTCGGGTGATCTGGATTGGATCACGATGAGGGCGCTGGAGAAGGACCGAGCACGGCGGTACGGATCTCCGAACGAGTTAGCGGCCGACATCGGCAGGCATCTGAAGCACGAGCCGGTTCTGGCCAGCCCCCCGAGTACGATCTACCGTGCGACGAGATTCGTGCGCCGCCACCGGATCGGGGTGGCCGTCGCCGTTGCGGCTTTCCTGTTGTTGGTAGCCTTTGCGGTTCGGGAGAGGATCCAGGCCAACCGCATCGCACGCGAAGCAGCGACCGCCGAGCAGGTTTCGGAGTTCCTGGTCGGGCTGTTCGAGGTGTCGGACCCCAGCGAGGCGCGGGGCAAGAGCATCACCGCCAGGGAGATCCTGGACAAGGGTGCGAAGGAGATCGACGGGACCCTGGCGGACCAGCCGGAACTCCAGGCGCGATTGATGACCACGATGGGCGATGTCTACCGGAAGTTGGGCCTCTACTCCCAAGGCGAAACATTGCTCGAGCAGGCGCTGGAGACGCGCCGCGGCCTTTACGGCGACGACCACCCGGACACGCTACGCTCCATGAATAGCCTGGCCGACCTGTACTTGGAGCAGGGCCGCTACGACGAGGCCGAGCCGCTCTACCTTGTTACCATCGAAACAAGAAAACGCGTGCTCGGAGACGACCACCCGGGTACGCTTAGCTCCATGGGCAACCTGGCCCTCCTATTGTTCCGTCAGGGCCGCTACGACGAGGCCGAGCCGCTCTATCTCGATACCATCGAAATTCAAAAACGCGTGCTCGGAGACGACCACGCCAGCACGCTCGGCTCCATGGGCAACATGGCCAGCCTGTACTTGGATCAGGGCCGCTACGACGAGGCCGAGCCGCTCTACCTCGAAACCCTCGAGACCCAAAAACGCGTGCTCGGAGACGACCACCCGGATACGCTCATCTCCATGGGCAACCTGGCCAACCTGTACGTCGACCAGGGCCGCTACGACGAGGCTGAGCCGCTCTACCTCGAAACCCTCGAAATCCAAAAACGCGTGCTCGGAGACGACCACCCGGATACGCTCATCTCCATGGGCAACCTGGCCAACCTGTACAACGACCAGGGCCGCTACGACGAGGCTGAGCCGCTCTACCTCGAAACCCTCGAAACCCAAAAAAGCGTGCTCGGAGACGACCACCCCTACAGGCTCACTTCCACGAACAACCTGGCCAACCTGTACAGGGAGCAGGGCCGTTACGACGAGGCTGAGCCGTTCTACCTCGAAACCCTCGAAACCCAAGAACGCGTGCTGGGAGACGAGCACCTCAATACTTTGATCACGGTCCATAACCTTGCCTGCCTGTACCGCGACACGGACAGGCTCGATGAAGCGGGTCGTGGATTCGAGCGCGTGCAGCGATTCTGCGACGCCAAGCTTCGTCCCGAGCATGGTTTCTCGCTGGCCAACTTGGATGAGCACGCGAAGCTGTTGCGTAGGACCGGCGACGACGACGGAGCGGATCGGATGGAAGCCCGCGCCAAGGCGATCCGGGAGAAACAGTAGCCACCGGATAAGGCTATCGTCGCGCACGTCAAGATCGACTGGCCGTAATCTCGTCGTCCAAGTGTTCGGCCGAACCTGGATCCGGGCGTAGTGGTCCAACGACTCTAAACGGTTCATCGCCCTCACGCCCCTCGGCACTTGATCACCGACCAGGGCGGCCAATTCACCGACGAAGGGTTCGGTCGCTGGTGCCGTCGCCGTGGAATCCGTGAGCGATTCGGTGCGGTCGGGAGGTACGGCAGCATCGCGGTCATCGAGCGGCTGATGCGGACGATAAAAAACGAGTGCACCCGACGGCTGCTGATTCCCTACCGGCGCGAGTCGTTCCGGCGAGAGTTGATACTGTATGCGACCTGGTACAACGCACATCGTCCCAGCGAAGCGCTTCAAGGAAAGACCCCGGACGAGGTCTATCACGATCTCGCACCGGCATGCCTTGCGCCGCGATTAGAGTCTCGCCGGAAGTGGCCTCGGGGTTCGCTGTGCGCTGCGCCGCGAACGCGCGTTCGCGGCCGACGTGGGGTTCGCCTTGAACTCAACGTGCGCCACCTAGCCAGTCGCAAGCATCTTCCGATCGTTGAACTGAGCCCGCGGCGTAGCTGTCGGCGTTTGAGTCGGAAGCAATACGTCCACGGGATTCGTGTGTCTGCGGGGCTGTGGAGCTGTGTTCTACGGGACGATTGATCCGTTCGCGACCGTAGTCGCGACTACTTCGACCGTGTTCACCCGTCCGACTCACGCCGTTGCGATCGAAATCATCCGGCCGGCAACCGTTTAGTCTCGCTGGACCCCTTCACCTCCACTGCGGCTACGACCGCGTGAAATAGTTGTGAGGGCCGATTCTGCCCCAACGTGGGCGGGGCCAGCCGCTTCATCCCATCTACCCACAGGGGACAAGACCGCAATCGAAGTAACCAAGTCGTCAACATCCGGGTGGGTGTCACGCTTCAATCTCTGCTCTCCCGGAACCATCTTTAGTCTGTCCGGGGGATGGGATCCGCGCCGACGTCCCCGAGCGGAACGCTTCTTGCTCGAATCCCCAGGATTGGTTAGTCCGGGCGCCCTATCTCGGCGCCCCCGGAGGTCAGAATGCCGATCGCAGTCGAGAGCCGGCTGGACATTCTGGAGATCCTGCTCACGCCGGTGGCGTGGATCCCCGGGATGCAGCAGTGGCTGATCGAGTTCATGAGCTACTCCTCATCGGGATGGGTGGCCGCGGGGAAGTTCTTCTTGCTCCTGTTCCCGCTGGCGCTGTTTGTCAGCGCCATGTGGTGCACGATGTTGTCGCTCTACACCATCCCCTTCCGGTCACACCGGATCAGCTTCGCGGCGACCATGCTGGTCGCCTGGTGGGACGCCGCCCGCTCGGTGTGGCTGTTCTGGGTCGGTCTCTTCCGTTTCGGGCTCGTGGCGTTGGGCTGGCTCTTCAACCTCGGCCGCCTCGGGATCAAGCTGGTGGTAGAGGTCATCTCGCAGCTTGTGGTCGCCCCCTTCGCCATGACCGGGAGGCTCTCCCGGAACTATTTCCAGCCCGGCGTGCCGTGGATCGCCTTTCTGCTGCTGCTGGGATGGGGCCTGCTGGAGGCGACGATCTTCACCTACGTGATGTACCCCACGGTGGCGGAGGTGCTGACGGATCTGGTCGGTGTGCAGGCTCCCGCCTTGACCGGGCCGGTCCTCTACATGTTCCTGCTGCTGCTGATCCTGGGCAGCTTCGCCGTCCTGCAGGCGTTGCTGGACAGCATCAAGCAGCGACAGTTCAAGTTCATCGTCCAGATGCTGGCGGTCGAGCTGTTCGTGATGAGCTTCGAGGTCATGTTCCTGTACCGGGAGCTGGTCGACGCCATCACGCCCTGGATCGCGCAGCAGACCGGTCAGCGGCTGGGTATCGTCCCGGTGCTCGCCATCGCGACGTTCGGCTGGATCGGGATCCGGGGCATGACCTGGTTCCTGTTCGCCCAGTTCGGCACGCCCCCGCTGCTCGCCTTCATCTCGCGACAGCCCTTGCAGCAGCACGCGAGCACCGAGCACGCGCAGATGCCGCAAGAGATGCGAAACTGGTGGGCGGCTCCCCTGCATGACTTCAAGCTCGAGCTGGACTGGCTGCACCACAAGAGCAATGAGCTGATCGAGTACCTCACGCTCCCGGTGCTGCAGGTGCTGGCGGCGATCCTCAACTTCGCGATGATCGTGCTGATGGCGAAGCCGCTGTTCAGCCTGCCGCTGAAGAGCCTGGGCGAGGTCATGGAGACACGGGAGATCCTCTCCCACCTGCGTATGCAGCCGAGGAAGATGGAGTCCTGATGCGAGCGCGCACCGCGATCCCGGCCCTGTCCGCCGCCATCGCCCTGACCATCTGTCTGACCGGCTGCAATCCCCAGTCCGGAGAGAGCCAGCCGCGGATGACGCTGTTCGTCGGGGTGGACACCAGCGGCTCCTTCCGCAACTCCGGCTCCTACGAGGATGCCCTGAGCTTCGTGTCCTACTACATCTACGGGCATCTCAACGAGGTCGGCGGGCTGGCGCCGCCCCGGGAGCTGTTCGTGGCCGCGATCGGAGGAAACGCCCTGGACGAGCCGATGGCGTTCCACCCGATACACGATTTCGCGGGCAAGAGCGTCCCGGAGATCAGTGAGGTCCTGGAGAAGTGGTTCCGGCGCGACGACGCGCTGACCGACTTCAACGCCTTCTTCCGGCAGGTCGAGCGCATCGTCAAGGAGCGGAACCTGATCCTGGCCCCGATCAACGTGCTGGTGGTGACGGACGGGATCCCCGACGTGTCGGCGCCGGGTGCGCGGGCAGGCTCCGACCAGTCGTACCAGGAGATCGATCTGAGCGGCCTGGAGTATCTGTCGCGCCGGCTCACGCTCCGCCTGGCGTTCACCAGCCCGATGGCCGGCGACCGCTGGCGCGAACACGTACCGCGTCAGCGTGTCCGGCTGTGGGCCGTGGATGCCGAGGTCATGAAGGGGTGGAAGGAGCAGATCGAACCGAGCCTCGACCCCGTGGCCCAGGCCGACCTCTGGAAGTGGATCGGCGACAACGTGGACTACCGGGTGCGTTGACGCGTCAAGGAGAGCAGCCGGACCGAGCCGCAGATGCGTTATGATCGCGTGCTGGCGGCAGGGCTGACCCCTACGGCGATCAAGCTGATCGGAACCGAGCCGATCGATACCGACCGCCATCTCTTTCCCTCCGACCACTTCGGATTGTTGGCCGAATTCACGTTGGGGTAGCTACCTCGAGCGCGGCTTCGGCCCTTCTCTGAGCGGGATGCTTCAGGAGTAATACCGCTCGAGGAACACTGCTAGCTGCTTCCTCCACCAGAACTCGTTGTGGTCCGCCGGGGCGGGCCAGATCTCGGTCTCGTGGGGTAGCTGCTTCTCACGCAGCACGTGCGCCAGTTGGAGGGTCGTGGGCAACCAGCGGTCGGCCTCCGCCCCGAACAGTACCATCCCCTTGGTCGCACGAATCGCCTCGAGAATCGCCGAATCTTCGAGCCGCGGCAGGTACTCCAGCGGAGTGTGGTAGTAGACGTCGTCGTCGTGGTAGCCGTCGAGGCGGTGCCCCATCTGGT
>Ga0255058_10001232_pt1 | contig 14533 bp, 15 predicted proteins | sample Cases_109_9_MG_FD_188637 | JGI IMG/M metagenome (GOLD analysis project Ga0255058, IMG submission 188637) | Seawater microbial communities from Amundsen Gulf, Northwest Territories, Canada - Cases_109_9 | ecosystem: Environmental > Aquatic > Marine > Gulf | place: Canada: Northwest Territories... | reverse complement strand
AGAAAAATACCCGGTCCGCAAAACTGTGTTCAACCAGCCAAGATGCAAGATTTGCCTGGGGAAGCGTATAGTAAAGATTTGAAACATGCAAAAGTCGATCTGCCTGTTTGGAAATGGCCTTGGAAACCTTTGGGTGGGCATGGCCAAGATTACATACCGCAATTCCGGAAACAAAGTCCGTATAACATCGCCCCTCTGAATCCCAGAGTTTGCATCCCTTTCCCTTTATAATGGCAATGGGAAATCGTTTATACGTCCCGAAAATAAACTGATCTGATTGCTCAATTATATCATTGCCCATGATCGGATTTGTTAACCCTTTTTTTTACAGGATATATCGACTTAAATCCTCATCGTCCTTGATATCTTTTAGCTTTTTTTCCACAAACTCCCTGCCGATAACAATCCGTTTCTCCTCTATGTCAGGTGCGTTGAAAAGAATATCCTCAAGGAGGCACTCCATTAAGGTATGGAGCCTCCTTGCACCAATATTTTCAGTCAGGTTGTTGACTTCTTCCGCAATCCTTGCAATCTCCTCAATGGCGTCATCTTGAAACTCCACTTCAACCCCTTCTGTCTTTAACATCGCTATGTATTGGAGAATCAAGGCGTTTTTGGGTTCGGTCAGAATTCTTACGAATTCTTTGCGATACAAGGAGTCGAGTTCCACCCGAATCGGGAACCTTCCCTGGAGTTCGGGTATCAGATCCGAGGGCTTGACGGTATGAAAAGCACCGGAAGCGATGAAAAGGATGTGATAGGTCATAACCGCCCCGTATTTGGTCATCACGGTTGACCCTTCGACAATGGGGAGAAGATCCCTCTGGACACCTTCCCTCGACACGTCGGGACCGTGTCCGCTTTCCTTTCCGACAATCTTATCAATCTCATCGAGAAAAATAATTCCGGACTGTTCCACTTTTTCAATGGCCTGTTTTACTATTTTATCTACATCGACCAGATTCTGTGCCTCCTCTTGTGCCAGGGTTTCCATCGCCTCAGGGACTTTGATCTTCCTCCGTTTTGTTCCCTTGGGGAGAAGACCCCCCAACATATCTTTAAAGTTGATCCCCATCTCCTCCATACCGACGTTTGAAAAAATTTCCACAACCGGCATCGCCCGTTCTGAGACATCGAGGTCGACATATCTATTATCCAGCTTCCCGTCACGGAGCATGGTACGAAGTTTTTCCCTTGTGGAATACAATTCGCCACCGGCTTTTGGAACTACCTCGAAAGCGGTCTCTTTTGAATCATCGGTTTTGTGTTCCGGAGTTTCACCGGACTTTGGGAGGAGAAGGTCCAACATCTTTTCCTCGGCATTCTGGTGGGCCTTCTCTTTGACTGCCTCCTGCTCCTTTGATTTGAGCATGTTTACCGTTAGTTCCAGAAGATCCCTCACCATCGATTCGACGTCTCTTCCCACATAACCAACTTCGGTGAACTTAGATGCTTCAACTTTGATAAAAGGAGAATCCGCCAGTTTTGACAACCGTCTTGCAATCTCAGTCTTTCCCACGCCGGTGGGGCCGATCAATATAATATTTTTTGGTGCAATTTCATCCTGTAATTCTTCAGGGACCTGCTGCCTGCGCCATCTGTTTCTCAATGCGATCGCAACGGATCGCTTGGCCTTTTCCTGTCCAATGATATATATATCCAGTGCTTTAACGATTTCAGATGGTTTCAATCGACTCATGCCACCGACCTATACTTCTTTTTCATTTTATATTCTCCCTTTATGCTCCCCTAAGATAAAACGAATAAAGCCGTCATACCCAACCGCTTTTTGAACCTGTTAAAGCGATTCAATGGTTACGGCATCGTTTGTGAAAACACATGTAGAAGCCGCGATTTCCATCGCTGCTTCTACAATCTCTTTTGCATCCATGTCAGTATATTTGAGAAGCGCCGTTGCCGCTCCCTGGGCACCCACCCCCCCGGCTCCTATTCCCAAAACGCCTTCATCCGGTTCCATCACATCGCCGCTTCCGGAGATAAGAAACATTCTCGACTCATCCACCGCAATCATTATCGCCTCGAGCCGCCTCAAATATTTATCGGTTCGCCAATCCCGGGCTAACTCGACAGCACTCCGAACCAAGTTCCCATTGTAACGCTCCAGCTTAGCCTCCAAACGTTCGGAAAGATTTAGAGCATCTGCCGTGGCACCGGCAAACCCCACAATGATTTTATCATTATATATCCTTCTGACCTTTTTAGCATGGTGCTTTATGATGGTATCGTTCAAAGTAACCTGTCCATCTCCTGCGACGACCACTTTGCCCTTGTGCCTCACTGCCAGAATGGTGGTGCCGTGGAGGTTGGAACGGGAAGCGTCGGTTTCATACCGCAAGTCGCTGTTTCCATTTGTTTTTTCCATTTTATTCCTTTTGGCTGAAACAAACCGTCTTTGTCCGAGCGCCTTTGTTTTAAAAAATTTAAAGGGCACAAACCCCATGGCAGCCTAACGCCTGGGATGAGCCTTATCATAGGTCTCCATCAATTTATCAATACTCACATGGGTATACTTTTGAGTGGTGGAAAGGCTTTCATGCCCCAAAAGTTCCTGTACAACTCTTAAATTCGCTCCTGCATCAAGCAAATGAGTCGCAAATGAATGACGAAACGCGTGGGGAGAGACAGGAATCAAAAATCCGCAATCCCGGATGACTTTTTCAAGAATACGGGCGATTGACCGTGTCGTCAGCCGCCGGTTATTTTTGTTTAAAAAAAGGGGTTCTTTTCTATCTGTCTGCATCCCGTCTTTTCGGAAATGTGACGACTCCAGCAGCTCCTTTCTATATTTATTTATCGCCGCCGCCGCTTTCTGACCGATCGGTACTATCCGCTCTTTTTTTCCCTTTCCGGTGACGCGGATCAAACCTGTTGGAAAATCGACATCTGAAACATCCATCCCCGCCAGCTCGGAAACCCGTAATCCGCTGGAATAAAGCGTTTCAAAAATGGCCCGATTTCTTAATCCAAACAGGGTATCTGTTTTAATTGAATCGAGCAATCTAAACATGTCATCCACCGGAAGATAGGCGGGAATCGATTTCTCCTGTTTAGGGGTTAGAATCGAATCTGCCGGACTATCTAAAATGACACCGTATTTTGTCAAGTGTCTTAAAAAAGAGCGAACAGCAGAAAGCTTTCGCGCCATGGTGATCTTTTTGTTCTTTTTGTATAAAAAAGCGAGATAACGCCTGATGTGAAGGCCGTTCACCTCATCGGCCCGGACGGCGTTCTCGCGAAGATTCACTTGATTTCCATCTTGTTGATCTTCTGCAATAAAAGATACAAATTCGTTGAGATCATGCAAATATGCACGGCAGGTGTTCGCCGAATATCCTTTTTCAGAAGAGAGCGATTCGATAAATTCCTTGATCATTCCCTTTAGGGAGGATGAAATCATAAAAGTAAGTCTTTTTAAATTTGGATCAGTGACGCCAGTTCCATCCAGGTACCCACTTCAATAAACGGATGTTTCTGCCGGTTCCACGGCTGCTTGAAAAGAACAGGTGTAATTCCCGCTGCCTCCAGAATAAAACAGGTCTCAAGTCGATCTTCCACAAAACAGGAGATATTTCTTTCTGTCAGAATATCGGCTTTTCCTTCAAATGACCCGGTCGTAATGATTTCAATTGCGCTTGGCTCAAGAGGCAGTACATCAAGCATCCATTCATAGATAGGGCCCAAATAGGGTCGAGCCGTTACAAAAAGAATCGGGCCGTGCTTCATACCCATTCTGGACAATACCTGGGCTGCGTTCTTAAACGGCCTCAAGGTGGGTTGGTAGTTCCCATCCACAATTTTAGTCACGATGGTCTCTACGAGCTTTGATTCCATGTTGAGGCATTCTTTTAAAGAATAGCTCGTGATGTCTTCATACTTTATTCCGTTGATGTTAAATTCTTCACGAGCGATATCTATAAAAAGCGCCATGGTATCTGCAAATACGCCATCGATGTCAAATGCCATTGTTGCCGGATCGATCTTCGGTTTTTTCATGATCATTTATGATGCAAAACTTAACCCGGCTATGCAGCCTTTCTTGTTCTTTTTTTTAATCTCGCGATTCTGCGCCGATAAATTGATGCCATTTTTTTGTCGTGTGATTCAATCGCTGCCATGCGCTTGGTTTTTATTTCCCGAATCCTTTGTTTGATTTCCCGGACAGTGGAATCCTTTTTTTTGGGCAATTTATCTGTAATCCCCCTTACTTCACTTATGGTGTTTAACAGCTCCGCTTTGTTCTGTCCGTGAACTCCGGTAATTTCCGGCATTTCCTTGGCGATTTCCCTCAGCTCTTTGACGGTCATCTTTTCAAGCGGTTTTTCCTTTGGTTCCTTTTTCTTTTCATTCATGTCAGATCAATTTCCTCCTTTCTTTTCATGCTTAAAAAAAGCAGAAGCGGAGGCTGCCTACCCCCGCTGTTTATTCGTTAACAACGATGTTTGTCTTTGATGTAATTCGTACTGATTTTATTTATTCGCTGTTTTTCTCCTTATGACTTTTGGTTGCTACATCCAGAAACTTTGTTAGCGGGCTTACAATATCCATTGGAAACGGAAAGATCGTTGTAGTGTTATTCTCCGCCGACATCTCGCGCATGGTCTGAAGATATCTCAGCTGCAAAGCCATCGGGTACTTTTGAATAATTTCCGCCGCTTTAGCCAGTTTCGTAGCTGCCTGAAATTCACCTTCCGCATTTATAACTTTGGCCCGACGCTCTCTCTCCGCTTCAGCCTGTTTGGCCATTGCCCGCTGCATCTCCTGTGGCAAATCAATATGCTTAAGTTCAACGGTCGCGACTTTTATTCCCCACGGATCTGTATGGGTATCGAGTATTTCCTGAAGTTCAGCGTTGATTTTTTCTCTGGCTGATAAAAGTTCATCCAAATCTGCCTGTCCGCAGACACTCCTCAACGTCGTTTGAGCAAGCTGTGACATGGCATAGCTGTAGTTTTCCACCTCGATGATCGCTTTGACCGGATCGATCACCCGGAAGTAGATAACCGCATTTACCTTCACAGAAACGTTGTCCTTTGTAATAACATCCTGGGGGTCTACATCCATGGCAACGAGACGCAGGCTGACCTTTACAATCCTATCCACAAGCGGGATGAGAATGATAAGCCCCGGCCCTTTTGCCTTTATCACCCGTCCCAACCGGAATATCACTCCACGCTCATACTCGTTTAAGATGCGTATGGCCGCGGAAAGGAAAAAGACGGCGAGAATAATGATTGTAATTGCGGTATACATGAGATTCTCCTTTATTCTTGTTGGAGGTTCGGTTTGATAGCTAACCGATAAATTTTAATTAATCAACCTTTTCAACCTCAAGAACAAGGTTGTTAATCTCTATCACCTGGACCCGAGTCCCTTCCGGCAAGGCTGTTTTTGACACGGCGCGCCACAGCTCACCATGTACAAAGACTTTCCCCTCGGGTGCCAGCGCCTTTTTCACCACACCGATTTCCCCAATAAGCCCTTTTGTTCCGGTTTTTGGTTTTGAAACCTGAGATTTAAAAACCATACCGGCGACAACAACAAAAAAGGTTGAAACAATGATCACCGTTGTTATCAGCACCTGCAACGACACCTGCAGTTCAGGACTGTTACCTTCGAAGAGCATCAAAGAACCCAAAATGAGCGAGACCGTCCCTGCGATACTCAGCATCCCATAGCTCGCAATTTTCATCTCCATAATAAAAAAAATAACACCAAGAATAATAAGGAGTATTCCCGCATAATTTATAGGGAGGGTTTGAAAGGAAAAAAATGCCAGAATGATCGAAATTGCCCCAATGACACCCGGAAAAATGGCGCCGGGATTGGACAATTCAAAATAAATCCCTGCCATACCGATCATCATAAGAATGTATGCGATATTGGGATTGCTGATGGTTTTTAGGACCTTGGTTCTGAAGGTTTCTTTTAGTATCCTCTTAGTAGCATTATTGAGATTGAGCTCTCCTTTACCCGCTATCAAACGACCGTTTATTTTCTTTATCAAATCATCGGTATCGCTCGCGATGATATCGATAATTTTTTCATTCAATGCTTCTGTTTCTGTCGCGGAGACACTATCACGAACCGCCTTTTCAGCCCAGATCTCATTTCTTCCCCGCTTTTTCGCAATACTCTTTACATAGGCCACCATGTCGTTGGTTATCTTTTCGGACATGGTCTTGCCGATCTCTTTTCCGCCCGCGCCTACCGGATGGGCAGCACCGATATTCGTTCCCGGCGCCATGGCGGCGATATCTGCAGCCATTGTAATCATCACACCCGCCGATGCTGCTCGAGCGCCACTGGGTGATACATAAACAACCACCGGGACTTTGCTGCCATAAATCTCCATGACAATCTTTCGCATGGATTCGACTAGGCCACCGGGGGTGTCTAATTCGATGATGATACAGGCAGCATTTTCTTCCGAAGCTTTTTCAATTCCCTGCTTTAAAAAGTCAGCCACACCCGGACCGATCGCATCTGATACTCTGATGATAAAAATTTCATTTTTATCGGCAATGGCTGGCGCAGCACAGAAAAAAACGAACAAAGACAGGACAAGAAATATGCGAATTATTTTTATTGATAGCATCTCACCCTCATTGAAGCTCCATCAATTTCTTCATATCCTCCCAAACATCGCGCTTCTTTTCAGGATTCCGAAGAAGGTATGCGGGATGAAAGGTAGGTATAACCGTTATGTCGTGATAGTGATATAGGTTTCCCCTCAGTTTTGATATGGGTTCCCTGATATTCAACAGGCTCTGAACCGCAACAGATCCAAGGGTACATATGAATTCCGGCTGGATGGCCGCAATCTGTCGTTTCAAAAAAGGGATACATGTTTTGATTTCATCGGGAAGTGGATTTCGATTGCCCGGTGGACGGCATTTGACAATATTGCATATATATACATCTTCCCTCCTCAAATCTATAGCCTGAATGATTTTGTTCAGCAGACGCCCGGCCGCACCGACAAACGGCTCTCCCTTTTGGTCCTCGTCATAACCGGGTCCTTCGCCGATAAAGACAAGCCTTGCCTTCGGATCCCCCACCCCGAAGACAATATGGTTCCGATTCTCGGAAAGCTTGCACCGCCGGCAATTGTCAATATCAGTATAGATCTCCTCCAGGGTTTCATCGAAAGAGATTACACTGCTGCCCCAAGCGTTAATCTTTTCGAGATTTTCTGCAGAGCAATCAAACCCTTCACATCCCATGGAAGTCAAAGACCGTAGATGCCGGGTAACCCCATCCAAAGCGGCGATAAAAGTTTCCCTATAGATGCCCGATGGATCAGGCGGCTGAGAATCTCCCCCTTTATGAAATACTGCCATTTTTTAATCAGCCCATTAACCTAACACTTTTTTGCTATTTTAACAGGCCCGATTCACTCTCCTCAATCGTTGGTGAAACCCATATATCAACACGAACTTTGGGTTCGTCATCAATAATGTTGATGACACAAAACCGATTTTCTTTCTGAAACAACATGATGGTTCGGGGAGATTTAAATGAACTGATTTCTCTCCAGTTATCCTTGACCATGTTGTTTTCAAAAAATAAGATCAGCGAATTAATTTCCACACGACCGGTCAGCGTGAGTACGCCAGTCGTAAATCCAGTCGTCCGGTAGACAAACGATAGTTTCTTTTTTATTTTCAATTCTTTTGGAATAAGGACATCACCAAAATCATAATATGAGGGAATCGGTCCCTTCTTTGTTTTTGTTGCACTCTTATTTAATGATGTTACGCTTGCACATCCTGAAATGGTTAGAAAAATAGCAACTCCAATTCCGATGCATCTAAAAATTGTTTTTCTCCGCAAAGCTTTTTTCATCATTTTGCCTCCTTTTTCGATCCACAAAAAAATTGATTTTTAAAATACCGTTCACCATCAGCAAATTCCCAAGGATTTAGATCCTTAAACCTCTTTGAAGTTTTTTCAACTGTTGTAATTGCTTATATTGATGCACCAGGTCAATCCATTGGCTGAACAGATTTACCAGTCTTGAAGTGTTATTCTGTCGGTTTTTTGTTATCTGTTCCTCAAGGTCAGAAAGTGCACGAACCAAGTCCGGTTTGTCCGGCGTAATCTTTAGAAGATATTGATAGATTTCGGCTGCTTTTTTAAGGTGACCTTGATCAATGTAAACCTTGGCCATTGTTTTGGTATAAAAATCGGTATCCTCACTCATTTTTCGGCCTTTTGATCTTTGTTCGATTTAAATTGAGTATGACCTCGTCTTTGCCGATCATACCCAGTTTCTGCCGCGCCACATTTTCGATAAACCCCGGGTCGTTTTTGAGGCGGTCGATTTCATAATGCAATGCGAAATTTTTCTGAACAAGGGCTGTGTTTTGTTCTATCAAACTTTTTTTATCATTTTTCAACTGGATGAGCTCGACAAATCCCTTATCACTAAAAATAGTAACCAGAAGCAGATTGAAAAGTAACAGACTGACAAACAGAAGAAAAATTTTTTGCACTGTACTCACGATTTTCTTACGCCTTTTGTGACGACAACCCAGACCTTCTTAAGTTCCGGGCTCTTAATTAAAAATGAAAAAGCCCCGTAAAACAGAAAACCGATGATAATACTCCCCATAAGCCCAAAAAAGAGGTTTGATAAGGTTCCATCTCCTGACCGGATCATATAAACGGAAACCGCCCAAACCACCGCGCCCATCATGACAGAAGAGACTATGGTTTTGCAAATAGATTCTTTTATGCTTTTTAATTCCAGCGATCCAAGGGTTACCCTTAAAGCCCTTATCAAAAGGACCAGGTTCAGCATTGAAGCCAGTGAAGTTGAAAGTGCAAGCCCCCCATGGCCCAAAGGCCCCATCAGCAAAACCCCGAGGATGATATTGGCAATAACCGAAACGACAGCCATCCTTACGGGTGTTTTTGTATCCTGCAGGGCATAAAAGGTGGAAACAACAATTCTCACCGCTGAAAAAGCCCAAAGACCCATACCATAATATAAAAGGGCCACCGCAGTCAATCGTGTGGTTTCAGCGTCAAAAGCTCCCCGTTTGAACAAAAGCGAGATAATCGGCTCCCGTAAAATAATCAACCCGACCATGGAGGGTATGGTGATAAAAAAGACCAGGTTCATCGCATGAGCAAAGGTCTCCCTCACCCCCGCAAAATCCTCGGCAGCCGCCTGTCTCGATAGGCTCGGCAACACGGCAGTTGCCGTAGCAATAGCAAAAATGCCCAAGGGAAACTGGACAAGCCGGTCTGCATAATAAAGATATGACACGCTCCCCTCCGGCAACAGTGACGCCAAAAGGGTTCCCACCAGGATATTGATCTGATAGACCGCGGCACCGAAAACGGTCGGGAGCATCAACAAGCCGACTTTTTTAAGCCCGGCATGGTATATTCTGGTTTTTCTCCAAAAATAGATACCTTTTCTGATAATAAACGGTATCTGAAGCAAAAGCTGTAAAACACCACCGATTATTACCCCGATAGCGAGGCCGGCAATCGGTTCCGACAGGTGTGGGGAAATAAAAAACACCCCACCGATCATTGCAAGATTCAACAAAACAGGTGCGAGGGCCGGAGCGGCAAAATGACCGAGTACATTCAAAATCCCCATGCAAAGAGCCACCATTCCGATAAAAAAAATATAGGGGAACATGATACGCGTTAGGGTGATGGTGAGTGAAAGTTTTTCAGGTGACCCGGCGAATCCAGGGGCTATAATACGGACGATCAGTGGTGACAACAAAATGCCGAATAGGGCGAGCATCGTCAGTATAATTGAAAGCAGCAAAATGGCGGATCCTGCCAGTTTAAAGGCTTCACCCTTTCCTTTGTTTGTAAGGTATTCTGTAAAGACAGGGATGAATGCAATGCTTAACGACCCTTCGGCAAAAAGGCGCCTCAATAAATTGGGGATTCTAAATGCCACAAAAAAAGCATCTGAGCCAAGGCCTGCTCCAAAGTATCCGGCGATAACAACATCCCTTAGGAATCCAAAAATGCGACTTAATAAAGTGGCACTTCCTACGATTCCGGCAGCATTGGTTACACGGGTATTTTCGTTCATGGGGATATGGGGATTGTTTTTCTCAATTTATTCAAACATTCTCAATTGAGGTTAAAATATCTTGACATTGGATAACGAATTTAATACTCTACGCTCAAGTTTCGCACCTGATATTTTAAGGAAAGTCGCATCAGGCATAGGGTAAAAAGAAATTTTTCTGGAAAAAATTGATGATGAGCGCCTTGACAACGGCACAAAACCTTTTAAGAGTTATCATTTTAGAAGCAATTGATATTGCAAAAGAAACCAGACCATCGCGTGCCTGTGCCCGGTGATTACTTTATGGATACCGGTTCAAACTGATTGCCTCATTGTTTTTCCAAAAAAATTTTATTTACCCCACACCAGATGCGGAACCGTTCCCCATTGGGGGTGCGAAACTTGAGGAATATAGTTTAGTGAACGGGATTAAAACAAATAACCATTAACATTTAACTAATAACCCCCCGGTTGAGTCTTTTTTCGCTCAATTGGGGTCTAAGAAAAGGAGTTATCACACTTGGCAAACCATAAATCTGCGATAAAACGCGCGCGTCAGAATGAACTAAAGCGTCTACAAAACAAGAGGCTCAAAACCAGGATAAAAAAGATCACCAAAGAGGTTCGTCTGGCCGGAGATGAATCACAAAAAAGCACTGCTTTGAACCGGTTGAATATTGCAAAATCCGTCATTGACAAGGCTGCAAAAAAGGGGGCCATCCATCGAAATACCGCCTCAAGAAAAATATCACGCCTCTCAAAGGTGGTTGACGCCATCAGCACTTAAGTTGTCTCGTGGTCATTTAAAAATCGCTTGTCAGCCGATTGAAAGCTTTTTCGGCAAGTCTTTCTGATAACACGATAATGGCATCCCGGAGATTCTGTTCGGTTTCCAGTTTGGTTAAACCCACTGGATAGGTTTGACTTTCTAATACAACATTGGCCCACAGAATCTTTTTTTGCTGATTCCTTAGCTTGATAGAAACCCCGATGGTCACCTCCCGTTCATCTGAAGTATCGGTGCCGGTATGAAAGACGGTTCTGATGCCTATTCCACTGATGACTCCGGATAAAATCGCTTCTGCGTTTTCTCTGCGCCCTGCCAGAATATCTTCACTCTTTCTGATAAACTCATCGATAAGATCGTCGGTAAATATTTTTTCAATACCGGTCTCCCTCGTACGATTCTCGAAAATAGTGATATAAATGGACTGAACCCCACCAGGGAATGTTCCGCTGCCTGCAAATTTATAACCACAGGCGATAAAAACAAATCCGAACAAACAGAAAAGAATCCGGATAAGTGTGATGTGTTTTGTCCTTAAAAACAATTTTTCTCCACTTCTGACGACCCAAAAACAAAATACGCGACTATTCGACAAATCGAATTTTGGTTTAAACCACGATATTCACCAGCTTTTTTTTGACCACGATCACCCGTTTTATCGGTTTGCCATTGATGAATTTCGAAACCCGTTCGTCGGAAAGGGCCCTGTCCTTGATGACACTTTCATCTTCATCCGACGGGACATTGAACCGGCTTCTCAGTTTCCCATTGACCTGTACCACGATAAGAAGATCGTCCCTGTCAAGCGCATCTTTCCTGAAGGATGGCCATGGAGTCAGAAAAATACTCGACTCATGCCCAAGGGCCTTCCAGAGTTCTTCGCTAAAATGGGGTACCATCGGCGATAAAAGTTGAACCACCGATTCAAGGGAAAATTTTATTACCCCGGGTTTTTCCGGATTGTGGACATTTGGGTCCAGTCCCGACATCGTATTGACCAGGGCCATAACCGCACTGATGACGGTGTTAAAATGAAACCTCTCTTCAATATCCTTGGTAACTTTTTTAATGGTCTGATGGGTCTGTTTATATACATCCCGAACCTGACTTTTGAGCAGGTCCGGATCGCCACAAAAAGAAACAGCATCTTTGATGCCATCCATGTGGTTAAACACCAGGCGCCACACCCGGTTCAAAAAGCGATGCCCCCCTTCAACCCCCTGCTCGCTCCATTCCAGGTCCCTTTCGGGTGGTGCGGCAAAAAGACAAAAAAGCCGTGTGGTATCGGCCCCGTATTTCTCCAGCATTGTTTTCGGATCGATGATGTTTTTTTTGGATTTTGACATTTTTTCAACACGACCTTCAACTGCCTCTTTTCCGCATTTATTACAAAATTGTTTGGTACCCCTGGTTTCCACTTCATCGGGGAGAAGGAAACCATGCTGATCACAGGATATCGTCTCTTTACAGACCATTCCTTGTGTCAGTAAACGGGTAAACGGCTCTTTGTATTCGACCAGTCCATGTTCCTTAAGAACTCTCGTATAATACCTAGAATAGAGCAGATGTAAAATTGCATGTTCAACCCCCCCGATATATTGATCCACCGGCATCCAATAATCCACATCCCTTTTGTCAAACATGCCGACGTCACAGTCGGGACTGCAGTAGCGCTCAAAATACCATGAAGATTCCACAAATGTGTCCATGGTATCGGTTTCTCTCCTGGCCTCGGGATTGCCGCACCGGGGGCATGCAATCTTTACAAAACTATCCAGCATGGGAAGGGGTGATCGTCCCCCATCCAGAATATCTTCTTCCTCCGGGAGTATAATGGGTAGATCATCATCCTTGACAGGCACAATACCGCAATCTTTACAGTGGATCATCGGAATCGGTGCTCCCCAATACCGCTGCCTTGAAATGCCCCAGTCCCTTAATCTGAAACTCACCATCCTTTTCCCGAAACCTTTTTCCTCAAGATAGTCCGAAATCTCCTCAATCGCTATTCTGCTCTCCATGCCGTTAAAGTGTCCGGAGTTGAGCATGGTCCCGCTCTCAACACAGGCCTCTGTCATGGTATCGGCATCGAGGTCTCTATCAAAAGGCTTTACAACCACCACCACATCCAGACCGTATTTCCTCGCAAAATCGAGATCCCGCTGGTCATGGGCGGGAACAGACATTACTGCACCGGTCCCATATTCCATGAGGGCAAAGTTGGCGGTATAAACAGGCATCCGTCTTCCACTCAAAGGATTGATGCAATAGGCGCCAATAAAAATACCTTCCTTTTCGTAACTTTCCACCGCCCGGATCGACCGGTCCTGTTTTGACATGCGTTCAACAAATTCACTGACCGACCCTTCCTGCCCGGTCCCTTTCGAGAGTTTGGGTACCAACGGATGCTCCGGGGCAAGGCACATGAACGTTGCACCGAAAACCGTATCCTGCCGAGTAGTAAATACCGATATCTCCTCATCTTTACCTTCAACCGGAAACCGGATCTCAGCCCCGACGCTCTTACCGATCCAGTTTTTCTGCATGGTAATCACCTTGTCGGGCCACCCCGGGAGTTTGTCACTATAAGTCAACAAATCTTCCGCATAGTCGGTAATACGGAAAAACCACTGCCAGAGTTTCTTTTGGCGTACCGGTTTACCGCATCGCCAGCACATACCGGCCTCCACCTGCTCATTGGCTAGGACAGTCTGACAAGGGTCACACCAATTCACAAAAGATTTCTTTCGATAAGCCATCCCCTTTTCATACATTCTCAAAAATAGCCACTGTTCCCAACGGTAGTATTCAGGCTTGCAGGTAGTGATTTCACGGTTCCAGTCGTAGGAAAATCCCATTCGTTTTAACTGGGCTCGCATGGCTTCAATGTTTTCATAGGTCCATTTGGCTGGGTGGGTATTGTTTTCAATCGCGGCATTTTCCGCCGGCATCCCGAACGCATCCCAACCCATGGGGTGGAGCACGTTGAACCCCCTCATTTTTTTGTACCTTGCAACCACATCCCCGATGGTATAATTTCTCACATGCCCCATGTGTATCTTGCCGGATGGGTAAGGAAACATCTCCAAGAGATAATATTTTTCCTTGTCTCTATCTGTTTTCACTTCAAACAGCTTTGAGTCTTCCCAAAATGTTTGCCACTTGGTTTCAATCTTTTCGTGATCGTATTTCTCTTCCATTATTAACGCTATGCCTCAAAATGAATTTATGGATATGAAAAATTCTATGATATCTCATGGCACATTAAGTCCTAGATTTCAAGACTCTCTATCCATTTATTTATCTTAAACATCAAATAACAGGCTTTAGATCATCTCCCGATTAGTTGTAGTTAATTAAGGCAAAATAAATGGATTATCTCAAATTGAGCAGGCGTTATTCCAGAGGGTACGAGGGGTCAAGGGTTCGAGTGACACGAAGTGACACGCAGTGAAGCTTAGCGCTTACCATCAGCGCTCAATGCTAAAGAATTACAAAAAATTGAAAGTCCGGCAAAAATCTTGTAAATCCTGTCTAATGTTGTTTCTGTTCCTTGACCCCTTGAATCCCTGAATCCTTGTCTGCCTTCGGCAGGCGGGGTTAGCTAACAATGCCTTGACAAATCGCATCTCAAATTATAGAGACGGGCCATGAATTTTCAAAGAAGATCGATTATT
>Ga0255058_10001231_pt1 | contig 14534 bp, 11 predicted proteins | sample Cases_109_9_MG_FD_188637 | JGI IMG/M metagenome (GOLD analysis project Ga0255058, IMG submission 188637) | Seawater microbial communities from Amundsen Gulf, Northwest Territories, Canada - Cases_109_9 | ecosystem: Environmental > Aquatic > Marine > Gulf | place: Canada: Northwest Territories... | reverse complement strand
CTCGACTATTGTGTCGTCCACTGCAACGAACGCAGGCGCGGCACCTCAGCTCGGGGACTGTCTCAGTGCGCGCAAGTTGCAGCGTCGGCTGCGATGGCCTGACGGCTTCGGTTCTACCTGACGGCGCTGCAGGCGGACGCGACCGTGATAGTGGCGTACAATCGCTCTCGGAAGCAAATGGCCAGGACGGGTTGAGATCGCGGGATCCGTAGCCCTCCTGGATCACGCCGATGTCGTCGGGTCGAATCGACGGCGCGAGCCCAGAGGAGGACCACCATGGCGGAGAGCGTCTACAAGGTTATCGAGCTGGTGGGTACCAGCAGCGAATCGTGGGAAAAGGCGGCCTCGGCGGCCGTGCAGAAGGCGTCAGCCTCTCTGCGGGACCTTCGTATCGCCGAGATCGTCGAGCTGGATATGCAACTCGATGACGGGAAGATACTCGCCTACCGCGCCAGGGTGAAGATCTCGTTCAAGTACGGAGGCGGCGACTAGCCCCGACTGCATTCGGACGCGCCTGGTTCCGCATCATGGCTCGGTGGGAATCCGCACACTTCGACGAAGTCAGTTACGGATCAGGCCTCAATGACATCGTTTCACCGGGAGTAATATTCCCCCGCCATGGAACCGCGCATCCAGGACGCCCAGGCTGAGGACCGTGCGACACTGCCCTCGCCGAATCCCATTCGGACACGTAGATCGTTGACTAATTCAGATGGAGTCGTAGGAACGCAGTGAATTTGATTACTGATCCAGAGCCCACCCGGGCGAGCATGAAGTTCATCGTCGCCTTCATTTCGTTGAGCCTGATTCTCCTATTCGCAGGCGCATGCGGCGGCGGCGGCGGCGATGGAGCTGAGACAACCTCTCCATCGCCAACAGGTGGTGGAGGCAACGGCGACGGCACTGAGACGACCTCTCCGCCGCCAACGGGCGGTGGCGGCAACGGCGACGGCTCTGAGACGACGGCTCCTCCGTCAACTGACGGGAAGATCGTTTTCGCCAGTGATCGTGACGGCGGCAAGAGTGAGATATACATCATGGAGGCGGACGGCAGTCAGCAGACGCGCCTGACAAACAACACGTTCACCGATTCCAACGCAGTTCTGTCTCCTGACGGCTCCAGGATCGCGTTCGATCGAGTCGTCAGTTTTGGCAATGCGGACGTCTATGTGATGGACGTGGATGGCAGTAACGAGGCTGCGATCGCCGACTCCCCCGTCGCAGATCAGTCGCCGACCTGGTCCCCCGACGGCAATCAGATTGCTTTCCAGAGTGAAAGGGACGGCGCCTTCGAAATCTTCGTGATGGAAAGTGACGGGAGCAACCCGACGCGACTCACAACCAATACTTCTAACGACTACTGGCCGGACTGGTCTCCCGACGGCAGCAAGATCGCCTTCCACAGCTTTCGCGACGACAATGGCGAGATATACGTGATGGGCGCCGATGGGAGCAACCAGACGAGGCTAACGAACAATACGGCACTGGACTACCAGGTTAGCTGGTCGCTCGACGGCTCAAGGCTTCTCTACGCTTCCAATCGCGACGGCAACAACGAGATATACGTGATGGACGCCGTGGGAGGCGATCAGATCAACCTAACAAACAACGACGCCTTCGATGGCGAGCCAGCCTGGTCTCCCGACGACAGCAAGATCGCGTTCAGTAGAGTTGCAGACGGAAGTCGCGAAATCTACGTGATGGGCTCAGACGGGAGCAACGTGGTGCGCCTAACGTTCAGCTCGGGCCACGACGCCTACGCGCACTGGGGGAGATCACAATGACCGGTACTTCCCACGCCAGCGACAGGTGCGAACTCGAAATCTAGCCCCGACCGCCCGTTGCGCGGTCGCGCCTGGCAGCACATCCTGTCGCCGTGCCAGCGCGGCGCTGTTACCGCAAGCGGCTACAGGGCGGGCGCCTACGGCTTCTTCTGGTCGACGCGCTCCAGGAGCCAGTCTTTGATCTGATCGCCGGTCTCGGCGAGTTGCTCGTGGGCGTCGGCGGTGGCGGCTTCGATGAGGTGGGTGTCCACTTCGGCGGCGCGCGCCTCCCAGGCCCCAGCCGGGCCGGGCCCTGACGATGTCGTCAGGTCTTTCACGGTCAGGCCGATGACGAGGGCGGCGACGGCGGCGATTATCAGCTTGAGCATAGCGCTCCTCCTTCGACACTGATTGTCTTCGAGGCGCCTCGCCGGGTTCTCGCCGCGCGCGGGTGAAGGACGAGTGCGTTAAGGATGCGTTTTGCGTCACCCGTACGGGCGGGCTACGATGCCAGTGATGGACGACAGCGAACGCGAACCGGAGGAGGCCGGCGCTTACGACGACGACCTGGAAGAAGAGGGCGCGCTGATACTGGTGCGTCAGGTGCCGCTGGGCGTCGTATTTGCTCGCATACTGGTCGTCTCCGGGATGGGGATCACGGGGGCGCTGGCGATCTTCTTTTTGATCGGGGCGATCTGGCTGCCGGCGGCGATCTCGCTGGGGCTGACGATCGTCTTCCTGTTTCTGATGTTCTTCATCGAGCGCGGCGCCGACGCGTCGTCCCGGTCGAAATGAAAACGCCGGCGGGATCCGCCGGCGTCCGTGTCCTGGGGGGCCCGGTCTTAGTGGGATTGTGACGTGGGCTTGGTGTCCTCGCCGGGGCCCTCCCCGGGAGCAGAGGTGGAGGCAGCGACCGCCTCGCCTTCGGGCTTCTTGTCTTGCCCGTCTTCGCCCTCGTCGATGTCTTTGATCTCGCGGCGGAAGTCGCGGATGCCGCGACCGATCCCCTTGCCGATGTCACCGATGCGCGTCGCGCCGAAGAGAACAACGACGATCGCGAGGATGATCAGCAGTTCAGGTGCGCCTAGACTTCCAAACATGAGTCACTCCTCAGTTACAGGATAGCACCACCCGCGGAGCGCCACAAACGGGGCGTTGCGAAACGATCAGTCTCGTGGCGAAGCGTCTTAGCTCTCGGCCAGCACCGCGGCACGATCAGGCTCGACGGTAACATCGTCGATAATCAGCGCGCTCGAGAGGTCTTCCTGGCAATCGTCGGCGGTGCTCACGGAGCAAACGCTGAAGTTGAGGAGGCTCGCCAGGATGTCCCGGCTTTGGCCTTCGCGCACGATGCCAAAGACCGTCTCTTTGCCGTCGAGGCGCTCGTCGCCGGTGTAGAGGATGCGGAACTGGCTGCCATGTACCTCGAAGCCGCCATCGCTGTTTGCGGCGAGGACGACGGAAAACGGCTCGTGTCCGACGCCGGAGTCCTCGATGGAGAGTGTATAGCCGGGGCCGCCGAGGCCAGAGCAGGTGCGCTCGCCATCGCCGGTACAGGTGGGATCGCCGGTCTGCGCGAAGTAGGCCTGGTCGACGTAGAAGAAGGCGACGCCGTCGTAGAAGTTCTTGGCGGCGAGGAAGGCGAAGCTGTTGACGGCGAGCGGAGCCTCTGTGGAGAGGTCGATGATGATGTCGCCCTCGCTCGTCTTGAGGGTCGCGATGTGAGCTGTGGTGGCATCGATGACAGGCGGCGGGCCGGCGGGCCACTGTAGAGCGTCCGACGTAGGAGCGGGCGTTGTGTCCAGGTTGATGATGGGCGCGGTGGTGCGGCGGCTGTTCGAGCCACCGAAGTTGCCGAAGCCGATCGCCCCAAGGGAGGCGATCATGACGACGATGAAGAAGAGGTAGAAAGCCTTAACGTTGAAGATGCTGGAGAGTAGGCTTAGGGGAAACGGGGGTTTGGAACGACGCTTGCCGGGTAGTTCTACCGGGCCGCGTCGCCTTCGTCTGCGCTGTTTTGCCACTTAGTCAGTTACCTCTCATAGATCAGGTGTACGCCAAGTATAACAAAGCGTCCGTTCGTTCCATCACAACAAAGATTACGTGCCGCACTATGTAACGGTTCCCTTGCTACAGGCATCCTCTCTATTGACAAATCTAAGGGAAAGCCGGGGCTAGCGATATGGCGATGACACAGCAGATCGAAACGACGGACACGAGCAGCTGGGCCGACCTGAGCGGCCGCTGGTTTTTCGCCTGGCGCATGGCCGCCGCTTGCGAAGGCGCTCTGCGCGAGGTGGCCGAGGCGCGCGCCGGGCAAGAGGACCCCGACCGCCAGATGGCACTCGACAAGGTGAGTTCCCTGCTGCACGACGAGATGACCCGCTGGGTCCGCCGCGGCGAGGCGCTGGACATGATCGTCGAGCGGATGCCGCGCGCCGAGTAGGGCGCCGCTATTCTGTCGCGCTGGCCGAGCCGACGACGAACTTCGTCGCGTCGGACTTCTCGCACCAAACACGCAGGCTTCGCCGCTTTCGCGGCCCCTCCGGCGCCTCTTCGGTAACGTTACCGCGCGCCGTCACGCGCTCGCCCTGCCAGAGAACGTTGACCAGCGCGACGTTCATCTTGCCGCCGCTGAACCAGCCCTCGCCGAAGCGTCCCGTCATCATCTCCGAGATGAAGCAGAGCGACATCATGCCCTGGACGACGATGTCCGGGAAGCCGAGCTTACGCGCGTGTTCGCGGTCGTTGTGATAGTTCTTGTGTGGACCGGAGAACTTCTGGCACATGTCCAGGGTGATCTCTTTCTCGGTGATCGACAGCTCTTCAAGCACGCTCTCGTCTTCAGCTTCAAACTTGCGGTCTGAGCGCTTCTCGCGGTCCTTGTCGACGACAACTCCCGCGGTGTCCGAACGCACGAGGAAGCTCTGGTGGGTGCGGCCGCGGTTGAGGATGCGTCCGTCAGCACTATAGATGGCGGTCTCGTTGACGACATACTCACGGTCGCGCTTGGTGTAGCGATTGATGATCTGGCGGCGAGCGACGACGGTATCGCCGACCATGATCGGGGCGAACAGCTCCCACTCCTGGCGCGCGTGCAAATTGCCGAAGATGCTGAGGTACCAGTCGATCGTGTGATAGACCTCGGAGTGCAGGATCAGGGCAGGCGCGACGGGGCCACCGAAGGGGGAGTCGCCGAAGTACCAGGGGTTGAAGTCCTGGACGGAGTCCGCGTAGTGCTGCACGAGCTCCGGGGTGATCGCGATCTCGCGCTCACCGTAGTAGCGCCCAACATGGATGTCGTCCGTGCGTACCGTCGTCATCGCTTGCGAGTTTATCTTATCGCGGAGACGTCGACACGCTCACTCGTGTCGTTCGTGAGACGGACTAGATCGCTGCCGTCGGCGTCGATTACGTAGACATCACGACGACCCTGGCGATGAGAAGAGAAGGCGATCTGCATGCCGTCCGGCGACCAGGCCGGGAAAGAATCCCAGCCGACGTCGTTAGTGAGACGGGTCTGGGCGCCTCCATCAACGTTCGCGATGTAGAGCACGCGGTTGAAGTCACGGGTCGAGATGAAGGCAATCTGGGTGCCGCCGGGCGACCAGGCGACCTGTAGGTCCGGCCGCGCCGCGGCAGTGACCCGCGTGAGGTAGGAGAGCACGGTGTCCATGATGTAGATTTCGGGGTCCCCGTCGCGCTCGGAGACGAAGGCGAGACGACGGCTGTCGGCGGCCCAGACGGGCATCGTGTCGTCGAGGGGTGAGAGCGTGATGTTGACCTTGTCGTCACCGTTCGACTTCATGATGAAGAGGTCCATGTTTCCCGCTTCGCCCGACTGGTAGGCGATGCGCGAGCCGTCTGGCGAGCGGGTGGCGGCGAAGTCGTCCTCGTTGCCCCCGGTGAGGCGGTCTTGATTCCGCCCGTCAGCATCCATCTCGTAGACATCGAATTTGCCGTTTCTGTTTGTGCCGAATAGGAGACGCAAGCCGTCTGACGACCACTCGTATGGGATATCGAGGCCGCTGGTGGTGGTCAGGCGGCGGCGGTTCGAGCCGTCGGCGTCCATGACGTAGACCTCGCCATCGCGCTCGTCGTTGGCCTCGGAGTAAAAGGCGATGCGCGAACTGTCCGGCGACCAGACGGGGAAGGCGTCGGGCGCGGGATCCTTCGTCAGGCGCCGCAGGCTTGAGCCGTCGGCGTCCAGGGCGTAGATATCCACGTTGTCGTCGCGGTTGGGCAGGTTGAAGACGCGATCGGCGTAGAAGGCGAAGCGTGTGCCGTCAGGGGACCAGACCGGCGCGGCGTCCCAGGGCAGGACAGCGGTCAGCGTCTGCGCCGACTGGAGACCCGGCCCGGGAGCGCGGATGTCGTAGCCACCGGAGGAGCGAGAGATGAAGACGAGGCGCCCGCGGGCCGGGTCGCCTCCAGACGAACAGCCGACCGCGAAGAGAGCCAGACCGCCAAGGACGGCGAGGCCGGTGAGCAGAGCGATGGCTAGCGGACGAAGGGGCATCTCGAATGTAAGTGACTGGTTGGTCGCTTTCTTGCAGGCTACATGTTCTCACGATTAAACTACAACTCGCCCTGCCACCCGGCGGCGCGCCATTGAAAGACCCCTGATGCTACTGGTCGCCCGAAAGAACCTGTTCTCTGAGAAGACGCGCCTCGCGATCTCGATCGGTGGCATCGCGCTGTCGGTGTTCCTGATCGGGATCCTCCTTTCACTCTTCCGGGGCTGGAGCGAGCGAGTGGGGAGCTTTGTGGAGGAGGTGCCGGCGGATCTCTGGGTGGCCAGCGAAGGCACGACTGACTTCACCGCTGCGGCGTCGATCCTGCCGGGAGCGCTGGGGCTCCGACTTGAGCTGATACCGGACACCGATGTCGTCGCGCCTCTGATCGTGCGACCGATGGAGATGTCGCACGCCGGAGACGACCCGGACAACACGTTCGACGTGCACTTCGTGGGCTACGACCCGGAGATCGGTCTGGGGGGGCCACTGGAGGTTACGGAGGGCAAGAGCCCACCGGGCCCGGGCGAGATCATCGTCGACGAGCAGATGCACCGACGCTTTGACGTTGACATCGGCGACCGGCTCGTGCGAGGAACGAAGGCGCTGACGGTTGTGGGCTACTCCAGGGGCGGCGACTTCGTCTATACGCAGGTCGCCCACGTCACCATAGAGACGGCGGTCGACTTCCTGGAGCTAGATCCGCCGTCCCAGCGTACGTTCTTCGTGATGACGCTGGAGGAGCCGGACCAGCGGGAGGTGCTCGCGCGACGGCTGGAGGTGGCGATTCCCGGCGTTGAGATCATCACCGGCGAAGACTTCGCGGCGGAGACGCGAGACCGCATCCTTGGCCAGATTCTGCCGATCCTGATCGTCGTGCTTATCGTCGCCTTCATCGTCGGACTGGCGGTGGCCGGCCTGACGATCTACACCGCTACCATCGAAAAGTCGCGCGAATACGGGATCCTGAAGGCCGAAGGCTTCACGAACCCGTATCTTTACCGGGTCGTGTTTGAGCAGAGCATGGTCACGGGCATCCTGGGGTTCCTCATCGGAGCCGGCTTTACAATCTTCGTGGGGCCGGCGGCCCAATCTCAGGTGCCGCAGTTCGTCGTATTCGTACGCTGGCAAGACATCCTCGGCATCGCCGGCGCCACCCTGCTCATGGCGTTGATCGCTGCCTACATCCCCGTTAGAAGGCTGACAAACATTGACCCAGTCTCTGTCTTCAAAGGCTGACACGCCCGAACCCGCGCAGGGCCGCCGGACGATCCTGCGGCTGGACGCCGTCAGCAAGATCTACCGCTCCGGCGAGTTCGAGGTGAGGGCGCTGGACGACGCTTCGTTCCACGTGCGCGGCGGCGAGATCGTCGCCGTCATGGGCCCGTCCGGTTCCGGCAAGACGACGCTGCTGACGATCGCCGGTGCCCTGCTGCGGCCGTCGGCCGGGCGGGTGCACGTCTGCGGCACCGAAGTCAGCGACATGTCGGAGCGGGAGCTGGCGAGCATACGGCGAACCAAGGTCGGGTTCATCTACCAGAGCTTCAACCTGCTGGAGGCGCTATCGGCGCTGGAGAACGTGATGATCGTCTCACAGAACCACGGCCACAACGAGCAGACCGCGGGTGTGCGTGCGAAGGATCTGCTCGAGATGTTCGGCCTGGGTCACCGAATGCACGCGCTGCCGAAGAAGCTGAGCGACGGCGAGAAGCAGCGCGTCGCGATCGCGCGAGCGCTGGCCAAGGATCCGGAGCTTCTGCTGGCGGACGAGCCGACGGCGAACCTGGACTCTAAACGCGGACACGAAGTGATGGAGCTGCTGCGACAGAAGGCGATGGAGCTGCACAAGGCGGTGGTCGTCGTCTCGCACGACAACCGGATCCGCCAGTTCGCGGACCGCGTCGTATGGCTGGAGGACGGCCGCCTGCGCGACGACGAGACACACGCCGTCTAAGGCGCCGGCGAGCCTCCGCGAACCCGCCGCGAAGAGCCAGTAGGCGCTGCCTCCGGCGGTAGGGGACAGCCTCGAATTCTCCGGGTGGGGCAACGTGTATTCTTTTGGCTTTCGCCAGATAGCGGCGCCAGTACTGCAATTATTAGGGAGTGGTTAATCTGTAACCAGTGCGCCCTATAGCCGGTTCACTACTTGACAGCTTCTGGCCTCAAACCAATAATGAGGTCAAATTAACTGGGGGTGCGGTGTTGTTCCGCGAACATACTTGCTTATTTAACGGGCCGGATAACTTACCCGGGCAGTTCTTGGCGGTGAAACCGCCAATTTGCCCCTGTTCTCGGCACCCCTTGCGAGGGGCGGGCACAGTGTGAGCTCGATTCCTGCCCTTTTGCCGGGCAGTAGAGACCTGACGAGAGCGGCACAGGTTCAGGCTGCCCAATTCCAGCGTCCTGAGATCGGGGGTCTGCGCGCATGCGCGGCGGTCTGATCCCCGGCACGATGACTCGCACCATAGCGGTGCTCGCTGCCCTGCTGGCGCTTACGCTTGCCCTTCTCGTGGTCTCCCGCAGCACTGCCGCGCCTGTCCTCTCGACGGACAAAGAAGACTACTATGCCAACGAGATCGTTCCGGTCTCGGGCAACGGATTTGCCGCCAACACGCTGTATGACATCCCAGTCATTCGGCCTGACGGCAGCATCGTCCTTGGCGACGGCTCTTTCCTGCCGGGTTGGGATTCGGTCACCAGCGATGGGCTTGGAGACTTCACCTATCTCTACCAGCTCAACGGGATCTTCGGAACGTACGAGGTGCGGGCCTACAATTCACCTTGGAGCGGTGACCTGGCAGAAGCGCCAGTCGCTGTGCATACGTTCACCGACGCCAACATTGATTTCAACCAATGCAAGAATGACAGCAACAATGACGACATCATCGATCCCGCCGGCTGTACATGGATCAACGGCGGCCTGAACCAGAACAACTCCCTCTACACCGAGGGCAGCAACGTGCCTCAGCGCCTGTTCCATCAACTCCCGGAAGCCGGCACCCACATACTCGGCTTTAATTATGAATTTTCCAATGCGGACACCTATGCCTACGACTTCCTGACCAGCCCCGACGAAACACAGAGCGGTGCGCTGCTGAACGAATGCGGCAATCTTCCGGGTTTCGTCTCCGCGGCCCAGTGCACGGCTGTGTTCAGCACCAACGTGCAGTTTGGCGACATCCCTTCGGATCCCTTTGATACTGTCGCTGCGCGTGAGAACCCCGCTGGCGCGGGGGCGCGCAAGATCCGGCTCGGCTGCACGCCAGCATGTTCAGCGGGAGTGACGGTCGAGTTCCCCGATCCGCCGACGGGCCCGACGGACGCTGAAGACAATCCAGGTGGCGACGCTCACGACCCGGACTCAGACCCTGACTGCTTCAAGAATTGCGGAAAGAGCGATGCCGTCGTCACCGTAACTGTGACCACAACCTCTGCCGACACCCTGGTTGGACTCTGGTTCGCGGGCCACCTGGCCGAGTCCGCAGATCCGCTCGGCTCGGCTGTCGGGTGGGGAACCGGATGCAATGGCGGCGGCTCCTGCGGCTCCAGCGCCATCTCGGGTGCGCCGTTCCACGTGAGGTATATCTGCCTTCAGGAGCCGAGCGACACTTCCTGTGGAAACGTGGGCAACCGCGACAACCAGATTCAGTCCGGAGGAGTCGCCGCGCCGGGCTCGGTGACCATAGTCAAGGACACGATCCCTGACGACCCGCAGGACTTCTCCTTCGCCGGTGACCTGGGCAGCTTCTCCCTGGAGGACGACGGTGACGAGGGAGACGAGCTGGCGAGCAGCATGAGCTTCACCGGTCTCGTCGCTGGGAGCTACGCGGTCACGGAGACCGTCGCCGCTGGATGGACCCTTACCGGCCTCGCCTGCGCTGGTGACACGGACAGCGGCAGCATAATCGCGTCACCCACCGTGACTATCGACGTGGACTCCGGCGAAGACATCACCTGCACCTTCACCAATACGCTCAACTCCGCCACCTTCACCGTCAAGAAGGACTTCTCCGACAAGCCGGCGACCGACACGACTCCCGTCACCGTCACCCTCACCTGCGTCAGCGGCGTCGTTACGCCCGCCAGTGCTTCGGCCAGCGAGCTTACGCCCGCTGTCTTCACCGTCACCGGCTTCACGCCCGACCCTAACTGCACCGCCACTGAAGCGCCGATACCGGCCGGATACACGTCGAGCGGCACCTGCGTCGCCGCACTCGTGGCCGTCAGTCAGTGCACGATTACTAACACGCTGCGCACCGCAACGATCACTGTCCAGAAGGACTTCTCCGACAAGCCCAGCACCGACACCACTACTGTCAGTGTCACCCTCGTCTGCACCAGCGGCTCAATCGCTGGTCCAAACCCGAAGAACGCCAGCGAGCTTACGCCGGCTGTCTTCACCGTCACAGGCTTCAACGCCGGCGCGACCTGCACAGCGACCGAGAGCGTGCCGGTCGGATACACGGCCAGTCAGCTGAACTGCAGCAGCGTTTCCCTCGTAAATAACGGCAACGTCAACTGCACGATCACGAACAACCTGAACACCACCAACTTCACCGTGCTCAAGGACTTCGACGACAAGCCGGCTACCGACACCACGACTGTCACCGTCACCCTCACCTGTGACACCGGAGTCGTTACGCCCACCAGCGCTTCGGCCAGTGAGCTTACTCCGGCTGTCTTCACGGTCACCGGCTTCACACCTGACCCCAACTGCACTGCCACCGAGTCACCGGTCCCGGCCGGATACAACTCGACCGGCACCTGCGTCGCCGCCTTGCAGGCCGTCGGCCAGTGCACGATCACCAATACGCTCAACACCGCCACCTTCACAGTCCTCAAGGACTTCGACGACAAGCCAAGCACTGACACGACGACTGTCACCGTCACCCTCACCTGTGACACCGGAGTCGTTACGCCCGCCAGCGCTTCGGCCAGTGAGCTTACTCCGGCTGTCTTCACGGTCACCGGCTTCACACCTGACCCCAACTGCACTGCCACCGAGTCACCGGTCCCGGCCGGATACAACTCGACCGGCACCTGCGTCGCCGCCCTGGTAGCGGTCGGCCAGTGCACGATTACCAATACGCTCAACACTGCCACCTTCACCGTGCTGAAGGACTTCTCTGACAAGCCCAGCACTGACACGACTCCCGTCACGGTCACCCTCACCTGTGACACCGGAGTCGTTACGCCTGCCAGCGCTTCGGCCAGCGAGCTTAACCCCGCGGTCTTCACGGTCACCGGCTTCACGCCCGACCCCAACTGCACCGCCACTGAGTCACCGGTCCCGGCCGGCTACTTCTCCACGGCCACCTGCAGCGCGGCCTTGGTGGCGGTCGGCCAGTGCACGATCACCAACAACCTCACTGGCGCCATCTTCACCGTCAACAAGGACTTCGACGACAAGCCCGGCACCGACACCACCACTGTCACCGTCACCCTCACCTGCGCCAGCGGCACAATCGACGCCCCCAACCCAACGACCGCCAGCGAAGCGGTGCCTGCGGTGTTCAATGTCACCGGATTCACAGGCGACCCCAACTGCACCGCTACTGAGTCGCCGGTTCCGGCCGGCTACACGTCAAGCGGCACCTGCGTCGCCGCCCTCGTGGCGGTCGGCCAGTGCACGATCACCAACGCGCTGCGCACCGCCACCATCACTGTTCAGAAGGACTTCCTGCCGGACAGTCTGGCCAGCGTGACGGTGACTCTGGTCTGCACCAGTGGCACGATCGGCGCGCCCAACCCCACCAGCGCCACCGAGGCCCTGCCCGCCGTCTTCACCGTCACCGGTTTCAACGCCGGCGCCACCTGCACGGCGACCGAGAGCGTGCCGGTCGGCTACACAGCCACTCAGCTGAACTGCAGCAGCGTTTCCCTCGTCAATAACGGCAACGTGAACTGCACGATCACGAACGACCTCAACGTCGACACCTTCACCGTGCTCAAGGACTTCGACGACAAGCCGAGTACCGACACCACGACCGTCACCGTCACCCTCACCTGTGACACCGGAGTCGTTACGCCCGCCAGCGCTCTGGCCAGCGAGCTTACTCCCGCTGTCTTCACAGTCACCGGCTTCACGCCCGATCCCAACTGCACCGCCAGCGAGTCACCGGTCCCTGCCGGCTACAACTCGACCGGCACCTGCAGCGCCGCCCTGGTAGCCGTCGGCCAGTGCACGATCACGAACACCCTCAATAGCGCGACCTTCACCGTCAACAAGGACTTCATACCCGACAACGCCGCCAGCGTTAGCGTAACGCTCGTCTGTGACGACGGCACGATCACGCCTCCTACCACCAAGAGCGCCACTGAGGCTGTGCCCGCGGTCTGGACCGTCACCGGCATCACCGGCTCCGCCAACTGCACCGCCTCCGAGAGCCCCGTGCCGGCCGGCCACACCGCCTCCGGCTGCACCGCGTCCGTCATCCTCCTTGCCAACGGCACCGCCAACTGCACAATCACGAACTCCGGAACGAGCGCCACATTTACCGTTAACAAGGACTTCATTCCCGACAACGCCGCCAGCGTCAGCGTCACCCTCGTCTGTGACGACGGCACGATCGCCGCACCCAACCCCACGAGCGCCACTGAGGCTGCGCCTGCGGTCTTCATCGTCAACGGCATCACCGGCTCCGCCAACTGCACCGCCTCCGAGAGCCCCGTGCCCGCCGGCCACACCGCCTCCGGCTGCACCACGTCCGTCATCCTGACGGAAAACGGCGCCAACTCCTGCACGATCACCAACACGCAACGAACCGGCACCGTGACCGTCAACAAGGACTTCCTGCCGGACAGCGGCGCCAGCGTCAGCGTCACCCTGGTCTGCTCCAGCGGCAGCATCGTCGTCCCCAACCCGAAGAGCGCCACCGAGGCCCTGCCCGCCGTCTTCACCGTCAAGGGATTCAACGCCGGCGCCACCTGCACGGCCACCGAGGGTGTGCCGGCCGGCTACACCGCCAACCAGTTGGACTGCGCGAGCAAGCTGCTCGTCGACGGCGGCGACGTTAGCTGCACGATCACGAACACCGAACGTAACGGAACTGTGACCGTCAACAAGGACTTCGTGCCAGACGACGCCGCCAGCGTCAGCGTCACCCTCGTCTGCACCAGCGGCAGCATCGTCGTCCCCAACCCGAAGAGCGCTACCGAGGCCCTGCCCGCGGTCTTCACGGTCAAGGGCTTCGACGCCGGCGCCACCTGCACGGCAACCGAGGCCACGCCCGCAGGGTATGTCGCCGACGACTCAGACTGCGTGAGCAAGCTGCTCGTCGACGCCGGCAACGTTAGCTGCACGATCGTCAACACGGAGAGTCCTGTCATCTTCACCGTCAACAAAGACTTCCTACCAGACAGCGCTGCCAGCGTCAGCGTCACCCTCTCCTGCACCAGCGGCACCATCATTGCCCCGAACCCGAAGAACGCTACTGAGGCTGCGCCCGCCGTCTTCACCGTTACCGGCTTTGCCGCCGGTGCGACCTGCACGGCCACCGAGGCCGTGCCGTCGGGCTACGTCGCCAATCAGCTGGACTGCGTCAGCAAGTTGCTACCCACCGCCGGCGGCAACGTTAGCTGCACGATCACGAACACGCAACGAACCGGCACCGTGACCGTCAACAAGGACTTCGTGCCGGATAACGCCGCCAGCGTCAGCGTCACCCTGGTCTGCTCCAGCGGCAGCATCGTCGTCCCCAACCCGAAGAGCGCTACCGAGGCCCTGCCCGCCGTCTTCACCGTCAAGGGCTTCGACGCCGGCGCCACCTGCACAGCCACCGAGGGTGTACCGGCTGGTTACACCGCCAACCAGTTGGACTGCGTCAGCAAGTTGCTCGTCGACGGCGGCAACGTCAGCTGCACGATCACCAACACGCTCAATCCTGCCACCTTCAAGGTGACGAAGACCTTCGCTGATGGCAACTCCGCTGAGGTCAACGTCACGCTCACCTGCACTTCCGGCACTATCGCTGGGCCCAACCCGGCAACCACTGTGAGCCAGATGGTCACCTTCACCATCACCGGCTTCACCGACCCTGGCACCACGTGCTCCGCGACCGAGTCCGGCGTTCCTCCCAACTATGTCGCGGATAACTCCGCCTGCCAGAACCTTGCAATCAGCCCGGGCGTCCAAACTTCCTGTACTATCGTCAACGACCCTGCCAGCTTCAAGGTGACGAAGACCTTCAGCGACGGCAACCTCTCTGAGGTCAGCATCACATTGACCTGCACCTCGGGCACGATCAGCCCGACGAGC
>Ga0255058_10001230_pt1 | contig 14535 bp, 14 predicted proteins | sample Cases_109_9_MG_FD_188637 | JGI IMG/M metagenome (GOLD analysis project Ga0255058, IMG submission 188637) | Seawater microbial communities from Amundsen Gulf, Northwest Territories, Canada - Cases_109_9 | ecosystem: Environmental > Aquatic > Marine > Gulf | place: Canada: Northwest Territories... | reverse complement strand
GAGGTCCGCATACTCGGCATCGATTTTCTTCAGCTCCGCGATCGCCGCTTTCGGATCGCCTTCGTAGACGTGGACAAAGGCGCTGAAGTTGGCGTTGGTGATCTTGTTGGGGCCTTTGTCGACATCAGCCGCCAACTGGTAGTCGGCCCGCGCTTCATCGTAGTTGCCGAGGAACGTGTTGACGATCCCACGCTTGAGCGCGGCCAGGCCGAGCGTCGGGTCCTTGTCGAGCGCGGTCGTGTAGAGCTCGCGTGCGCCTTCGTAGTCGACGAGAGCGCGCCGGACGTCGCCACGGAATGAGTACCCCATCGGGTTATCAGGGTCCAGCTCGACGACCTTCAGCGCGTGCTTCTCGGCAGCGTCGAAGTCGTATGGCTCCTGGAACATGGTCGAGAAAAAGAGCCCGGCGTGTGCGCCGACCATCTGCGGGTCGAGCTCGACCGCCCGAGCCATTGATGCACGCGCTTGATCGACTTCCAGCCGCGCTCCCTGGACGCCGGCCAGAACGACGGACGCCCGCGGGCTGTTCGGGTATTCGTGGACGAGATGCGCGGCGAGCTCGAGCTGGCGGTCGGTGTTGTTGTCCTGACCTGCCTGGACGATCTCGACGAGAATCCGCTCGCCGTCGCTGGCGCCTTCTAGGTTTGCGGCCGCCAGATCGATGGCTGCTCGCGCTTCTTCAGGCGAGAAGACCGAGTTCGCGATGCCGATGTAGCCCCGCACGAACGTGGGGTCCTGCTCGATGGCGAGCCGGAAGTGGTCAAGCGCCGGGATGGCACGGCCCAAGTCAAAGAGTGCTTGGCCCTGCTCGAAGTGGGCGAGCGCGGCTTCCGATGTCGTCGTGGTCGGAATCTCCTCGACGACGACCTCCTCGATGTACTCGCCGGCTTCTTGTTGCTGGCCACATCCCGCGAACAGGACCGCGACTCCAAACGCGACACACAATCGTTCGAGAGTGTTCAAGATCTCCCTCCGTCATTGAATAGCTACAGTTGGCTGGATTCAAGGATACAGACGCCATCCCACGTTGTTTTTGCTCAATCCTTTTTGCTGGGGACGACCATGCAGAAGCTACCCCCCCTGCGCAGGCCTCGCCCGGGTCCGGCGCCCAGGCCTATGTTCGCCGGGGTGACGCATACACTCGAACAACGCGATCGGTGGCGCCGCGCGGCACCGCGGTGGCGGGTCCACCAGGGGTTCGTGCGGGCGCTCACCGCGCCGGTGTCGGAGGCGCTGCTGGCCGCCGCCAAGCCAGCACCGGGGGAGACGTGGCTCGATGTCGCTGCCGGCGTCGGTGATCCGGCGGTGTCGCTGGTCGATCGAGTCGCGCCGGGTGGCCGGGTCGTGATGAGCGACCTCGTTCCCGACATGCTGCGTGCAGCCCGCGACAACATCCGCGCCGAAGTCGGCGACCGATCGGGTGGCCTTCTACCGGTCGCCGCTGCGGCCGAGGCATTACCGGTGAAAAGCGTGTTTGACGGCGTCACGTGTCGCTTCGGGGCGATGTTTTTCGGTGACCCACCCGTTGCTCTGAGCGAGATCCGTCGGTCGCTTGCGCCAGGCGGGCGGACAGGATTCGCGGTTTGGGGCGATCGCGAGCAAAACCCGTACTTCACCGAGATCGATGGCGCTCTCCGCGATGTCATCCCCGACTTGCCAGTTCACGAACCCGACGAACCACACGTCTTTCGCTACTCGCCAAGCGGGAAACTCGCCGCGCTCATGGAAACCACCGGCTGGGTGAACGTAGAGGAGCTGGAAACACCCTTTACGATGAGTGTGGCGATCTCCGCGAGCGAGTTGTGGGATCACACGGTGGGGCTGAGCGTCGAGGTCGCCGGCTTGGTCGAAGAGCTCGGCGCCGACCGTGCTGCCCAGCTCAAGTCAATCTTCGAGCGACGAGTGGCGCGCTACTTTCCGGACGGGACGATGTGCATGCCGGCGATCGCCCGTCTGGTGCTAGCGCGTACGCCTGACTGAGGTCTACTCCTACTTTGCTCTGCTCAATCCCGGCCCAGCCGTGCGCCATACGACCCACAATAGCGATCCGATCCACAGGCCATAGATGACGAGTCGGACCGGGTGGTAGGCGATCGAGGTCACGACATCGCCCGACACGTCGAGTCCGTGCTGGAGGATTGCGCGCGAGACCTGTTCCGCGGTGAACCAACCCCACAAGACGATCGCCCAGTACATACCGATCAGCTTCCAGCGCCCCATGCGCGCGGCGGACGGCAAATAGCACGTGTTCAGCACCGTAACGACGAGCGCGAAGCAGTACATCGAGGCGATCGTGAACGGTCCGGCGATCAAGACCAGGAAATTCGGTTGTAGCGCCTCGAAGCTCTCACCGCCCAGCCACGAAGCGGTGATGACGATCATGCTGGCGCCGACGAAAACCGTCAGCAAAATCAGAAACGTTCGGCTCAACGTGAGGCGGCGCGTGTGGCGGCCGACCCGATGGTAGAAGATGTCGCCGGTGATACGGGTCACTGTGTCGACGATGCCGAGTTGGGTGGAGAAAAGGACCAAAGCACCGCCCAGCAGGAACACGATCTCCAGCCACGCTCCGCTGCGCTCGCGAAGGACCGCGGCCTGCGCCATCACCATCCCTGTTTGGTCGCCGGCCATTTCGGGGTTTCCGGTGCCGATGGTGGCGCTCACCAGCAGCGTTGTTATGACTACGCTCAACAGGATGAGGACGACGAACGTGGCCAGCAGCTCGCGCTGGGCCAGCCTCACCCAGCCGCGGAACCTTGCCAGCGCTGTCTCGCTCTGAACCGAGAACGCGAATCCGCGGTCGGTGACCCGCTCGTTCTCGCCCCGGATGCCGCAGATTCGGCCCTGGTAGACACCCATCCCGAACCCCTTGTCACGGATCCACAACGATTGGGCGAGCAACAGCGTCCCACCGCTGCCAGCGTACGCGACTGCGATCAGGAGCGTTGGAAACTGCTCGCCGGAGAGCAACGATCGCGGAACGCTGCCGATCGAAACCGCACCTTTGGCCAATGCGGTGACGTCGCCGTACGTGACCCCGACCGCCAACAATGCCAGAAAGAGAAGCGGGAAGAAGAGCAGTATCAGCCCGATCTCGAACCTTTCGAGCGCGTTGTACACGACCCTCGAAAACGCCAGCGCGAACCAAATAAAGGCTAGCATGAATAGGGCGATCGGGTGCCAAGTCGAGATGATCTCAGTGCCTGCGATGGTGTTGATCGTCGTCCGTGAAAACTCGGCCGAAACCGCGGCCCAACCTGGCCAAAAGAACGAGACCAGCGTGGCGGCCAGAAAGAACCACGGCCAAAACGCACGGCGGTCGAGGCGCGCCATGGCGGTGAACACCGATTCGCCGGTGGCCAAGCTCCATCGCTCGATCTCGCTTATGACGACGAACTGGGTGAGCACGCCGACCCAGAACAGCCACCAGATCGCGAATCCGTTGGCGGCGATCAGATTCGGCCACAGGAGAAACTCGCCTGCCCCCAAGCCCATCCCGAGCGCGATCATCGACGGGCCGATGACATTCTTGAGCCGCGGTACGCGGGGAACGTCGTTTAGCTCATAGAGTGGCGGACCGGCACCGCGGCGTGGATAGTCGGCCGACGGTGGCGCATCGGGCAGGCGAGACTCGTCGATAGGGCGGAAGACCCCATCGCGATAATCGACACCCTCGCCCGGAGGGCACAGGATCTCTTCATCGATCATGCCGGCGCGCAACCCTAACTCTGGAGCCGTCTCGATCGCAACCCGGCGTTGGTGTGCGAGGCGGCCACCGACGGCTAGTATGCCGCGACGTGTCCGCGGGCTCTCCAATCGATCAGCACATCGTGTACTCGACCGCTTATGAGGCCGACATCGGACCGCATGTGTTCCCGACCGAGAAGTTCCGCGGCGTGTTCGAGCGCTTGGTCCCTGAAGATGGGCTCGAGCGCCCGCTCGAGCCGGAGCGACCCGATCAGGAAGCGTTGCTTCGGGTTCATACGGCGGAATACATCCGTGACCTCGAGCGTGGACGCCACACCGAGCGCACGCTCGCCAGCGAGCTGCCTATCTCGGGTGAGATCGTCGAGTGGTTCATGCTGTCCTGTGGCGGCACGATGCTGGCTTGCCGGCAGGCGCTCGCGCTGGGGTGGGCGGCCCACCTCGGGGGCGGCTTCCACCACGCCTTCCCGGGTCACGCCGAGGGGTTCTGTTACCTCAACGACTTGGCGGTGGCCGCCCGCGCGGTACAGGCCGAGGGGGGCGTGGAGCGGGTGGCGATCATCGACGTCGATGTACACCAGGGCAACGGCACCGCCGCGATCTTCGGCGATGATCCTACGGTGTTTACCTTCTCGATCCACCAGGAAGACAACTACCCGATCAAGGCGCGGAGCGATCGTGACATCGGGCTCGTATCGTTTGATCGCCGTCGGGAAGGCAGTCCGTTGGTGACCGACTCCCTGTACCTGGCCGAGCTCGAGCCTGCGGTGATCGACCTGCTCGACGACTTTCGACCGGAATTTGTGCTGTATCAGTGCGGGGCCGACCCGTATGAGCACGATCAGCTGGGTGGGTTCCGGCTCACCCGGCAAGGACTGGCCCGCAGAGACGCCACCGTGCTCGGCGCGTGTCATGAGAGGCGGATCCCCGTGGCGATCACATTGGGTGGTGGATACGCCATCGATGTCTCGGACACGATCGCAATCCACCTGGAGACGGTCCGGACCGCCCGGCGGGTCTGGGCCGGTGAGCGGGAGATCGAGCAATGAGCGACCCGGTTATCCCCCCCGGCGCGTCGGTACCGATCGAAACCGATCGTGGCAATATGCTGGCAGCATTTAGCGAGCCCGGTTTTCGACTTTTTTGGGGAGGCGCGCTGATCTCGAACATCGGGTCGTGGATGCAGAACGTGGCCCAGGGATGGCTCGTGCTCGAGCTCACCGATTCGGCGTTTATGCTGGGGCTGGTCGGGTTCGTGTCGACGATCCCGATGCTGATTCTGCTGCTTTTGGGCGGAGTCATTGCCGATCGCGTCGATCGCCGTCGGTTGTTGTTGGTGACGATGACCGGCATGATGGTCTTCGCTGGCGCGCTCGCGGTACTGACGTGGCAGGGCGTTGTCACGATCTGGCACATCGTGATGCTGTCGTTCTTGTCGGGTTGCGGGATCGCGCTTGCAGCGCCCGCGTATCAGGCGTTCGTCCACGATTTGGTTGGCAAGCGTCACCTGCAGAACGCCATTGCGCTCAACTCCGCGCAGTTCAACCTCTCACGCGTGGTGGGTCCGAGCTTGGCCGGAATCGTTGTGGTGCCAATCGGCTTGGCGGGTTGTTTCGGTTTGAACGCGGTGTCGTTCCTCGCGGCGATCGCGACGTTGTTCCTGATCCGCGTTGGGGCCCGGCCGGTGTTCGCGACCGCGCCGGTCTGGCAAAGCTTGCTCGAGGGTGTGACGTACGTTCGGCAGCATCGCAGGGTGCGTGTTTTGTTGTTGCTGACTTCGTTGGTCAGCATTCTGGCGATGCCGTACTCAACATTGCTCCCGATCATCGCCCGTGACGTTCTGGGTCTGGACGCGTCCGGGCTCGGCTACTTGTACGCGATCGGTGGACTGGGTGCCGTGGCCGGTGCGCTGTCGCTGACCGTTCGCAGACTGTTTCGTCGGCGGGGAGTGTTCTTGTTAGCGATGGTCACCACGACCGGGCTGGCGACGGCCACGCTCGGCCTCGCCAACACGCTCGTCGTTGCGGTCATCGCGTTGGTCGTGATCTCGTTCGCTGCCACCAGCTCGATCGCGCTCATGAACACGCTGCTTCAAGAGTTGGTCGATGATGAGAAGCGCGGGCGGGTGCTCAGCATGTATGGGTTGGCCTTTATGGGGACGTTCCCGATCGGGAACTTGTTGGCCGGCACGATCGCGCGCTATTCGTCGGCATCGACGACGCTGGCGGTGACGGGGGCGGTTCTGGCGGCCAGCGGAGTGTACATCGCCGCCACCCGGCCTCGGGTGAGAGCTATCGCGTGAAAATCGCGATGATCGCCCTGCTCGTGTTTATCTGGGGCTCGACCTGGCTCGTGATCAAGATCGGGCTCGCCGATCTGCCACCATTTCTATTGGCTGGAGTACGCTTTGCGCTCGGGGCGGCGATCCTCTTCGTGGTGGCGAAGGTGCAGGGCATCGTATCGATCCCCCGTTCGGCTCGACTGCACGCCGCACTTTTCGCGCTCGGGGCCGGCTCGTTTTCGGTGAACTACGGGGTCGTGTATTGGTCGGAGCAGTACTTGCCATCGGGTCTCACGGCGGTGTTGTTCGCCACGTATCCGTTCTTCACGCTTCTCGTTGCTCATCTCATCATTCCGGGGGAACGAATCACGGCTCGAAAGATGATTGGGGTGGCGTTGGGGTTCCTGGGTGTTGCGTTGATCTTCCGAACGGATCTGACCGTCGCTCACCCACTAGGGCTGACCGCCGCGATGGTGCTGCTTGTGTCGCCGGTGGTGGCCGCGTTCTTTACCGTAGCGGTCAAGCGGTGGGGCAGTCAGATCCACCCGTACACGCTGACAACGCTGCCGATGACGTACGGTGCGCTCACGCTGCTCACGGTCTCATTGATGACAGAGGACATCCAGTCGGCGCGCTGGTCCGCGACGGCGGTCGGTTCGGTCGTTTACCTGGCGATCTTCGGGTCGGTCATCGGGTTCGTCGTCTACTACACGCTGCTGAGGAAGGTCGCGGTAACCAGCCTGAACCTGATCGCCTACTTGTTTCCGGTGGTCGCGGTGGTACTGGGGTACTTGGTCCTGGACGAGGTCCTCGAGCCGCTGACGTTCGTGGGTGCGGGTGCGATCGTGATTGGGATCGTGATCGCGACCTACCGCCGCCGCGTACCTGGCGGAGGCGGGTCGTTGAGCCAACCGGCGGGATCGGACTCCGCCTCCCACTTGACCGCTTCGAACACGGTGCGGCAGCCACGGCAGTAGTACTGCCGCGTCATGAGGCTCGAGCCAAACGACGCCTCCATGACGACGTCGTGCGACCCGCAGTGCGGGCATTCATGGGTGTGGGTCGGATCGGTGTCAGGCGGTCTTGAAGGCGACATTCTTGGTGCCCCTGAGCTCGTCGAGGATCGCCGCGTCCGGACCGCCACGATCGAGTCGACGCCGAGCCGGGTCCCAATCGTCCCAGCCGAGCGGCTCGGCAAGCGTCCACCCCCGGCTGCCGCTCGTCAGCCCGACGGCTTCGGGCTCTGCCAGGAGGCTGGCCAGCCGATCGAGCAGCCGCTGACGCAGCGCATCGTCATCGATGTGTTTGAGCTCGGCCGTCACGAGCGCCGCGTCGTGAGCGGGGGGTCCGAAAAACGCGCTCGTGTCGCGGATCGCTCGAGAAAGGCTGTCGTGCAGCGCCTCGCGTGGCGCGCCGCCCTTTTCTTCCATGAGCCGCACCCACCCCTCAGCGTGGGCATAATGAAACCGCTCCTCTAGCAACATCTTGTCGGCGACTCTGGCGATGGAGTCGAAACCCCCGCCGGAGAACGCGCTGACTAGCAGCGAGAGCGCTTGATCGACGACGACGTTGGCGGCCACCAAATCCGCCCAGCTCCCGAACGCTTTATCGAGAAACGCGATCGACGCGAACGCTTGAGGCGCTCGGGTGTCGTTTAGCGGGTCGATCTCGACCTCGAACTCTCGCTTGAGAATGCGGTTGAACAACCGCGTGTGGCCGAACTCCTCTTGCGCCATCGAACAGGCTGCGATCCCGGCCTCGATCGCCGGTGGGCCAAATGTCCACTCACCGTAATGGTAGCCGAGCAACAGCTTGGTATCGCTGAGCGCGACAACCGTGGTCTGGAGTCGCATTCGAGTGGCGTCGTTCAGATCGGGTTTGGCGGTTGCTTCGCTCATGCGCCCTCAACCCCGGCGCCGTCGTCGTTCGCCGGGTGCGCGCTGACGATCGATGCGCGCGGGATGACCCACATGTCGCTCCAGTCCTCTTCATCGTAAATCTTCCAGGCGTAAACCTGCGCGAGATCGATGTGGGGCGCATTGAGCGTGCCAATGTGGGACATCGGATCGCCCGGCGCGATGCGGCAGAAGACTTCGAAAACTTGATCTGTCATACGCTGAGCCCGACGGCTTTTAGAAGCATCCGGCCACGGTCGGTCAGCTTCTCCTTGGTCCAGGGCGGTGACCAGACGACCTCAAGCGCGACATCGGTGACACCTGGAATGGCTCCGACCGCTTCGCGGATGTCCTCGAAGATCATCTCCATACCCGGGCATCCGATCGAGGTAAACGTGAGTTTCATATCGACTACGCCCGAGCGATCGACCGAGACGTCGTAGATCAACCCCATGTCGACCAGCGACACGGGTAGCTCGGGGTCGTTGATCCCCTCAAGAGCTTGCCAGACCGCGGTTTCCGAGACTTGTGTCACGCCGCGAATCTACGCCTGACCACTGACGGTCACCAACCGCCAGGCGACAAAAGTGCTTTCTGTACGGTCCTCACGCAGAGCGAGCACTTTTACGACACTTCAAGGGGGGCGCGATGAGTGTGGCACGAACGGTGATCTCGGTCTCACTCCTGGTGGTGGTGGGCCTGGCGGTGACGAGTCGACGATGTCTTTTTAAGGCCCGTTCAGCTTTCCAGCGGTCGAGCAGCTTCGTCTCAGGGTCCAAGCCGTCGTTTCGCGCGATCGGCCGCTGCCAGATCAGATCAGGACGACGTGCGATAGCTCGAACTCGGATGCGATCGTCAGGCTCGTCGAGGTGCTCGACGGTTCGGGCGATTTTATGGAGTTCTTTTTCTCCGCTCGGGCGAGCGGAAGCTCGGTGCTAACGTGTCAGAACAGTTTGGCCGCTACCAGTCGGATCGTCCTGGCCCGGGTCGAGGATCCCTAGCTCAGCCTTCCGTTTCCTTTGCCGCCACCGAATAGGTCAGTCCCGCGGCCCTGGATCATCTCGGTGTATCGCTCGTTCATCGGACCCCGTGCACGCCACCGTTCCCAGACCTGCTCCCAAGTGATCGAATCCTCGAACAACCATCTCTTCTCGGAGGGATCGAACTCGCACGGCAGCTCGTACTCGAGGTCGAACTCGCTAGTGTCCGGGTTGTAGTGGGCGGGGATTTCCACGCCGACCTCGGCACACAGCGGGACCACCGACGCCATCCAGGTCTGTCTTAGCTCGTCGTTGGTTTTCCCCTTGAGGCGGTACTCGAGCTGTCCCGAGTGTCGCTTTAGCTCGTCGGGCAGGCCAAACCACTCGATACCGGTTGGGAACATCCAGTCGACGGCACGCTGCAGCATCTCCTTGACTTCGCCACCCGCCTTTGATAGCCGGCGCATCCACGACTCCCCATGGCGTAGGTGGAAGTACTCCTCCTTGTCGACCTTGACCAGCGCTCGCTTGAGCGGACCATACGACGTGTTTTGGTGGACGTCTGAGAGCAGTACGATGCCGGCCCGATCGAACAGCCCGTTGGCAACCACCATCTCGGCCCAGTTCTCGAGTGGCTGATCGAACCCGTAGGGGTTCTTGAACTCGTTGGGCTGCCGTCCGAATACCAGTTGCTCCTTGTCTTCACCCAGATCCTCGAGCAATCGGTATGCGATGTTCGCGTGACCGAGCTCGTCCTGGATGACGGCGCTGACCGCGATCCGGCTGGAGATCGTCGGCGCATCCTTGGCGGCCAAGTAGTAGGCCGGTGCGCTCATCAGCTCGGTGTCGCCCTGGACGAGCATCTGGGTCACGATCGCCTTGAGGTACCCCGGCGTCATGTCAGCCTTCGACTCCAGGATAAAACCGTTGGCGACGCGCTCCTTGAGCGCGTCTTCGCGGCTCGTATCGGCGGAGGTGTTCGGATCAGCTATGCCGAAACCTCAGCGCTCGATCTGCCAGATCGTTGTTCGAACGCGGACCCACTTCGAGTCGGCTGCGTCGGGGTGTGGCTCGACCGACAGCTCGAGCGACGACTCGCCCTGTGCCGCACGCAGCGTTCGGACCGCGCCGGTCGAATCCTCGCCCGCGATCTCCCAACCGCTCTCAGGCAGCGACATCCGATACCATTGCAGCACGACGTTCAGCCGGCGAGGTACGACGAGCGTAGCCTCGCTGAGCGTTCCTCCGGTCCCCGGCGTCGCGCTCGCCGCAACGATCGTACTTTCGGGGATGACCGGGAAATCGGCCGAGAACTCTGCCGGCAGGTCGACCGGTGTGGGCGCCAGGGTCTCAACGGCGGCATCGGCGAGCTGGCCTGATCCGATATCCGCGATCTCCTGGGGTGTCGGGTTGTCGGGCGCCTTGCCGCACGCGACCGACGGAGTCAACATCAGTAGCACCATCATGATCGTCCGAGTGGGATGCAAGATCGTGTCTCCGAGGAGTGCGAAAAGTGGTTGAGAAATCGAAGGCAGAGCGTACGGGCGTAGAGGGCGTGAGTCAAGTCTCTGCAAAGTGCTGGACGATCGGGCATTCGACTCTGCCACCAGAGCGGTTTCTGGCGCGGATCGAGGCTCACTCAATCCAGCAGGTCGCCGACGTCAGGCGCTACCCCGCATCGCGACGTCACCCGCAGTTCAACCGCGAGACACTGGCCACGTTCCTCGATGCGCGCGGGAAAGAGTACCGTTGGTTCGAGGACCTGGGTGGCCGACGAGGTGGCGTTCCGGTCGCAGAGTCGCTGAATCGAGGCATTGCGAACGATGGTTTTCGCCACTACGCCGATTACATGGTGAGCAATGAGTTCGACCACGCGTTTGGTGCACTCGTGGCCTGGTTGGCAGAGGGCCGAACGGCGCTGATGTGCGCCGAGGTGCTGTGGTGGCGGTGCCATCGGAGGTTGCTGAGCGATCGGTTGGTCGCTGCCGGCGCGCAGGTCGAGCACATCCTGGACGACAAGAAGGTGCAATCGCACCCGCTTTGGGATCTCGCCACTCCTGCCGGGTCAGGGCTCGTCTATCCGCCCGATCAAGGCGAGCTCGGCCTCTGACCCAGCGGTCGCGGGCAAAAAGGGTTGCCTCGGTTACTCGCCGAACAGGATCGAGAATCCGGCCGAGACCTCCCAGTTGTTGTCCGGATCGGTGTCGCCGTTAGCTCTCTCGAACCAGATGATGTTGTCGCGGACGTCGACGCGGATCGCCCACGACGGGTTGTCCATCCGGTTGAACCACTTGAGGCCGATCGCCAGCGGTAGCAGGAAATCGGTCTGCAAATCATCGATCTCATCCGGTGCATCGCTGATGCGCGTCGAGGCGGCTCCCAGGCCGGCGCCCGTAAAGAATCGCAATGGGTTGTCCGACTGGAAAGTGTAGTCGACCTCGAAGCTGTAAAGGTATCTGTTCACGTCGACGGCTTCGTCGAAGCCAGTATCGTCGTCGCCGATCGGCACCCAGTCGAAGTTGCCGCCAAAGCCCCAGCCGCTCGCCTTGTGGAGCATGAAGCGAGTCCCGAGCAGGCCGTTAGAGTCACCCTCGTCCGGGAAGAGCCCGCCGGCGTGGATGTTTAGCTCGTACGGTGGAAACGGGTTGTAAGCCCGCTGCTGCGCTAGGGCTGGCCCGACCAGGAAAAGAGTCAAACCGAAGACCACCAACATCGATCGCATCTTCATGCTCACCTCGTATTTCGTCGGTTGTGGGTTGTCATGATGGCGCATACCCGCGCGGGAGATTCGGGGTTCCGAGTTAGGTGGCGTGGTTGGGAGCGGCCGGGCAACTTGTTTCCAGGAGGCCTGCTATGCGAACGATGAGAACAGTATGCACGGTGGGATTCGGGGTTGCGCTGACGGTCCTGGCCGCGCCCGGAATCGCGCCCGCCCAGGATGTGATCGAGCCGGCCCCGGGGGTACGGGTGATCGAGGCGCGTAGCCGCGTCAGCGGACAGCTTGTGCGCCAGGTCGTCGAGGATCTGGAACCAGCCGAGGTCCTACGCGTTCAGATCGAGCTGGGTCGCGCCGGTTTTGATCCCAAGTCTCGAAACGGCGTCGTCAACACGTCGACCCGGCGTGCTTTGCGCCGCTTTCAAATCGCGCGTGGTCTTCGTATCTGTAGTTGCGTTAGCTACGAAACGGTGATCGCGCTGGGCATCCGACCTGAATTGCTCATCGGCGAGGAGTCGACGATCGCGTACGGTGATGACCGCGATCACGGCGTCATCGTGGTCGTACCAGGTTTCGCTTCGCGCCATCAACATCGCGCCAAGCACGGCCACCTTTCCGGCGTCGTAGTGGGTCACGAACCCGCTCTTGGTGCTGGGCAAGTCAAAGAGATCTTCCCGCGCTCGTCGGTGGCTATTCGGGAGCAGCGACCGGCCCCGACCCGGAGTCGAACGCCGTCGAGGATCCGTCCCGCGCGGGGTCGCTGATCGCGTCCGGACGTCGTGGTCGACAAAAAGGGCCCCCGTTGATTTCAACGGGGGCCCTTCGTGTAATACGGTCGAGTTGGTCCTCACCCAGTCGTGCCGCGAACTCCCTGGTCGACTTGATACGGCTGGAACGCATCCTTAGGTGCGCACAGCGGTACGTAGGACTTGGTGTAGGGAGCACGTGCGTCGGCTGGCACGTAAACCGGCACGCCATCGTACTCACCGATCTGCATCAAGTCTTCGGCCGGCAGAGTAGTCGCTGAACCGAACTGGATCCAATTTCGACCGTCGACCGAGATGTTGTCGTTGTACCGGTACCAGTCGCGGCCATCGGCACACGCGATGACGGGCTCAGGTTCTGGTTCCGGTTCGGGCTCCACAACGACCGGACACCCCTCGGCGTCTACCAACGCACCGACCGGTGACGCGGGGCACTGGTCGCGATCGTCAGACACGCCGTCGCCATCGGAATCGATTGGGACTGGACAGCCAAACGAATCAACGCGAACCGCGATCGCCGTATTTGGGCATTGGTCGCGGTTGTCGTAAACGCTGTCGCCGTCTGAATCGGCCGGGGGCGGGGGTTCCGGCGGACCGCCGCCAAAGAAGAACGAGAGCCCAGCGGTGACCTCCCAGTTGTTGTCTACTTCGGTGTCGCTGCTCTCGACCGCGGCGAAGCTGAATTCGTCGCGCCAGATCAAGTTGTCGCGGACGTCCACGCGAAACCCCCACGTCGGACTGATTACGCGGTTGTGGACCTTGAATCCACCAAACACCGGCACGAGGAGATTGGTGTTGGACTCGTCCCCACCGCTTGGGGGAATGTCGGTCACGCGCTCGGTTGCACCTCCGACGCCAGCACCGACGAAGAAGTTCGTTCGGCTGGCCGAGGGAAACGTGTAGTCGACGTCGACGCTGTACATCATGACGTTGTAGTCGATGTTGCCGCCGCCGGACTCCAGAGGGAGGTCGACGCGGTCGGCGAAGACCCAGTCGAAGTTTCCGCCGATGCCCCAACCGCTTTCACCGTGGCGTGCTAGTCGCAGCCCCGCCAAGACGTCGGTGTCGTTGCCCGTGTCGAACAAGCTGCCGCCGCGATCGAACGTCAGCGAGCCACCGTGCAGGTTGAGTTCGGTGTACGAATGCTGGCCCCGAGCGATCGACGGCGAAACCGCGACGAACAGGGCAGCGAGCACAATCGCCCAAGAGTGTCGCATCATGACACCATCCTTTTTTTTGTCTGTGACGGGGCAGAAACAATCTAATGAATCGTCGTCGTCGTTCGAAACCCCCGCTCCGCTAGGGGGAATCGAAGGGTGTCGGGTACTCGCTTTGGGGTAACGGGCGCTCCAGCCTGAGCCAAACGACAGCTGCCAAGATGAGTGCGCCGCCGAAGTACTGAAACGTTCCGATACGCTCGCCGAGGATTGTGCTCGCCGCGATGACGGTGATGATCGGTTCGACCGTGCTGTAGATCGATGCCCGACCGGCGTCGACGTACCGCAGTCCGATCGCCAGCAACGTGATCGGCAGGGCGGTTGAGAACACGGCCAAGAGCAGCATGAACACAATGGCGCGTGATCCGCCGCCGAGCTGCCATTGGCCAGCACCGGTCGTGGCCGCTGTCGAGACGATTGCGGTTGCGGTGATGATGACCGCCGCGCTTCCGACCGCCGGCAGCGAAGGGAGCACCTTGCGACCGCTTACCAGGTACAACGACAACGCTGCAACAGCTAAGAGAACAAGCGCGACGCCTATTGGATTGACGCCCTGCGCGCTGACCCCGACCAACGATCCACATCCGATGATCGCCAACACCACCGCCACCAGCCGTCGAGAGGTCAGGTGCTCGCCGAGCAGCATCGCTGCGAGCACGATGACGACCACCGGGTAGGTGTAGAAGATCAGTGTCGCGGTGCTGGCTGGGAGCCAAAGCAGCGCGAAGGTGAAAGCCAGCGCATCCACCGCGTAGATGGCACCCAGCGAGACCAACGCGATGATCGCTCGTCCCGATGGCCGCTGTCGGCGACTGATGCCGACTACCAGCCAGACGAGCGCGGCTGCGATCGTAAACCGCCACGCGGTCAGCGGCAGCGGTCTGGCTCCGGCCTCGAGCGCCAGCTTGGTTAGGACTGATAAGAAGCCGAACGCGATGGCGGATGCGAAGACAGCTAGCGTAGCAACTCGTTCCCGC
>Ga0255058_10001228_pt1 | contig 14540 bp, 10 predicted proteins | sample Cases_109_9_MG_FD_188637 | JGI IMG/M metagenome (GOLD analysis project Ga0255058, IMG submission 188637) | Seawater microbial communities from Amundsen Gulf, Northwest Territories, Canada - Cases_109_9 | ecosystem: Environmental > Aquatic > Marine > Gulf | place: Canada: Northwest Territories... | reverse complement strand
AATGGCTCCCTCCATTACCCCGAAGGCGGAAGAAGTCGCGAGGTATACGCTTCTATTTGTGAAGAGCAATTTCTGAAGTTTTTCTTTTACTTTTTTGTGCAATTCAGCATATTCCGGCATTCTATGCCCGATCATGGGTGTGGCCATGGCCTGTAAAATTTCTTCCCGAACATGAACGGGACCAGGTATGAAAAGTTTTTTACTCAAATTCCCCTCCTTTACATAATATATAGTTGAAAAGTGAATGATCCATTTATCTTTAGGGCGCCTCTAAAAACTGCTTCCCATTTTCGCATCTTATATTCAGGCAATCTTTCGTAGAGTTTTTTGAGCAAAAACCTTGAAATATTTCAATATTCCTGCGTCTTTTGCTCAAAAAACTCTACAAAACCTGACCAAAATCTGAGCGCGAGAAATGCAAACCAGTTTTTAGAGTTGCCTTTAAATATTTTTGATTTTAAAAGACTTTGAGGTAAAAAAGACGCGGATAAGCATAAAAAGAATAGGGCAGGGACCCTTAATATTTTGAAATTATTTTTTCATTTTTGTTAGCATTATTTGTTTTTTTGAAAAAATAACGCCCAAATCATCGCGCAGCCCTAACCTAAAAATTTTACAAAGGACTTTTTGCGTAAAGACTTCAATAGGTGGGTGTTACTCTACTATGGGAAAATTTTCATGGTCTTTTAGGGTCAACTTGCCTTTACCGATTTTTGAGGATCCACAAAGCTGTTGCAGTTATCCGCCAACCTTAGAAAGGCCTTAGCGGCCTCTGATTTAGGCCTGGAAGCCACCACAGGCTCGCCTTTGTCAGATTGAATAACAATTTCCGGGTCGAGAGGCACCTTCCCCAGGTAAGGGACCCCCAATTCCTGAGCTAATTTTTCTCCCCCGCCTTTTTTAAACACATCAATTTCTTTCTGGCAATGGGGGCAATTCAGGGAACTCATATTTTCAATGATGCCCACCACCGGAACTTTGCTGTCTCTGGCAAAGGAAATCATTTTTCGGGCGTCAAGGAGGGCTAAATCCTGAGGGGTGGTTACCACGATAGCGCCATCCACATTTTCAATAAAATCAATGATGGTAATCTGTTCGTTTCCGGTGCCGGGAGGAAGATCGACCAGCAAATAATCTAATTCTCCCCAGTAGATATTTCCCAGCAGCTCAATGATAAAATCATATTTTACCGCATCGCGCCAGGCTATATGCATGCCAGGATCCTCAATTAAGAAGCCGAGAGAGGCCACCTTCATGCCGTTTGGGGTCACAAAGGGCTCCACGCCATTTTTTACTGTTTTTAGTCGAACTTTTTCCGCTTTAAGCAGCTTGGGAATGTTTGGTCCATGCAAGTCGGCATCCGCAAGACCAACTTTGAAGCCTTTTTCAGCCAGAGCCATTGCCAAATTGGTGGTTACTGTGCTTTTGCCAACTCCGCCTTTATTGCTGCCCACGATGATTTTGTGTTTAATATCACCCATTCTTTTCTTTACCAACCACCGTTTATGTTGCATCTGGTCTGCTTTACAATCAGTCTCATTATTTGAGTCACACATCTCACATGTGTGAAGAAGTTTGCACTCTCCTGTTACAACCATGGTAATCTCCTAAAATAAGTATAATTTTGAATTAAATGTATAAAACTAAGCATTTAATTAAGCGCTTAGTAAGGTTTTGGAACCTCAAAAACTTCAATTTGTTGATTCAATTGTGGTAGTATAACCTTTTTTGGCGCTCCTTGGAAGCAATTTTACTCTAATTTCTAAGAATTAAAGACCTTTGCGACTTTGTAATTACTTCTTAGCGGTAAATAGAAATTGAGCTAATCAAATGATTAAAAATAACAAAAAACACATTCTATTTAAAATATGGATTTTTTCACTAAAATTATAATTTTTATTGGGATTATAAATACTATCCTTATTGTTTTAGTTCTAATAAGACATGCCAGTAAATCTGCAGGAGGTCTAAAAAACGAATTCGAAAATATCAATAAAAATTTTTTACAAGTAGACCGTTCTGTTAGGGACGAATTTTCACGTAATAGAGAAGAAACAAATAAATCTACTAAGGATAATCGGGAAGAACTGACAAAGTCTCTGAACACTTTTGGTGACCAATTTTCTAAAAACACCAAGGAACTTAATGAACTATTAAGACAAAAATTTAAAGACTTCTCAAAGCAACAATCGGATATTAATAAACAAACAACTGACAATGTAAAAGAGGTGAAAGATTCTGTTGAGAAACAACTAAAAGCGATACGCGAAGACAATGCAAAGCAACTTGACGAAATGCGAAAAACAGTTGATGAAAAATTGCATAAAACACTCGAAGAGCGATTAGGTCAGTCTTTTAAAATTGTTGGTGAAAGGTTAGAGCAGGTACATAAAGGGCTAGGCGAAATGAAAAATCTTGCTTCGGGTGTTGGTGATCTTAAAAAGGTTCTATCAAACGTAAAAACAAGAGGGACGATGGGAGAAATTCAACTAGGCGCAATAATTGAACAGCTACTATCACCAGAACAATATGCAACTAATGTTTCAACTAAAAAGGGAAGTCGGGAGAATGTTGAATTCGCTATTAAATTGCCCGGAAAAGATGAGAGTGGTGAGATTGTGTGGCTTCCGATAGACTCGAAATTTCCTCTAGAGGTTTATCATGCATTAATTGATGCATATGAAGCAGGAGATGTTGAAATTATAGAGAAGGCAGGTAAAGCCCTTGAGGGTACAATAAAGAAATGCGCTAAAGACATCCATAATAAGTATGTAGATCCACCCAATACTACTGATTTTGCAATTATGTTTCTGCCATTCGAAGGATTATATGCTGAAGTTATGCGTCGACCTGTTTTGTTTCAGTCCTTACAGAGAGAGTTTAAAATGACTATTACCGGTCCTTCAACGTTAGGAGCATTTTTAAACAGCCTTCAGATGGGATTCAGGACACTTGCTATAGACAAACGTTCAAGTGAAGTATGGAAAGTGCTTGGAGCTATTAAAACTGAATTTGGTAAATTTGGAACAGTTCTGGAAAAAGCCCAGCAACGTATAAGGCAAGCGGATACAGAATTAGATAATTTGTTGAAAACCAGAACCAATCAGATTAACCGCAAGCTTAAATCTATTGAAAAATTGCCTACTGATGAATCTGCTCGTTTGCTTGGAGATAATAACTCGGTGGATAGCACAGAAAACTTGATTGATGAGTGAAAAATTGAACAGTTAAAAAATATTTCCACTATTAGGCCCCATGCTGTCAAGGGGAAATCCCCCAATAATCCTGAGCAAGATACCATTTGGATCTTTCATAATGCGGCAAGGGGATCGCTACCAAATAGGGCTGCCGCCCTGGAGAAACAAAGAAAAAACTTTGTCAAAAAAGAAGTTTTTACAGGGGGTTGGTATATAACGCTTCTTTCGGCTTTATTGCAATTTAAAATCTTAATCTTGCACGCAAAAGTTTGCCGGAGCTGCAAGGCATCAAGCGCTTGAAGTAAAGTACTACGTCGGCGCGCTTGATGCCTTGCAGCAGATTTGGTGAGATTTTGCGCCTTCGGGTGATGAATTTTTAATAATTAAAATAAAAATTTTGTTAACCAATCGGGTTAAGGTCAACTTTAGGCTTTCTTTTTTGCAACCTCTTATTATTACAGTATGATCAGAACAAATTCCCTTTTTTAAAAATTCGTCATGCAAGATTCAGACAATAAAAGGAATTAAAGTTAGGTCTGTTACAGATTGCAACCCTGCTTAAAGCAAAGTATAATTTTTTTTATTACCAACCATATATAAAGGTATAAATTGCAAGTTAAATTGGGCAAAACATCAGGATTTTGTTGGGGTGATAAAAGGGCCATGGATATTGTCATGGATATTTCAAAAAAAACAAAAGGTCCCCTCTATACTTATGGCCCTTTAATACATAACCCTCAAGTTATTGAAATGCTGGAATCCAAAAATATAAAAGTATTAAAGGATTTAAAAGAAATGAATTCCGATAATCTTGTCATTAGAACCCATGGGATAACGCCCGGTAAAAGACGAGAGATTAAAGAAAAAGGATACCATATTAATGATGCCACCTGTCCTCTAGTAATGAAGGTTCAGTCTATAATTAAACGTCATGCCCGAAAGGGATATTCCACTATTATTGTGGGGGATAAAAAACATGCCGAGGTAGAGGGCTTATTTGGGTTTACGGAAGGAAAAGGAATCGTTATTGAAAAAGATGAAGAAGTTAATGCTCTGCCGCATTTGAATATGGTCTGCCTAGTGGCCCAAACAACTTTTGACAAAAGCCTGTACAAGAAGATTACAAAATCTATTTTAAATAGATTTCCGAAGGCAAAGACCTTTGACACCACATGTGATGCGACAGATAAAAGACAAACAGAAGTGTTAAGTTTAGCAAAACAAGTTGATGCCATGATTATTGTTGGCGGGAAAAACAGCGCCAATACAACGCGTCTGGCGCAAATCTCCAGGGCTACGGGCATTCCTACCTTTCTTGTGGAAACGGAAGATGATCTCCAGGAAAATCAATTTAATGGGTTTCAATCGATAGGCGTTATGGCAGGAGCTTCTACTCCAAACTGGATGACAAATCGCGTGGTGGAAAAAGTTGAAGGCATTAAAATTCAAAATTTAAGCCGATTGTCTCGATTTTCATTATTGCTTGGAAGGTTTTTTGTTTTCAGCAATCTTTATGTGGCTCTGGGTGGGGGTATCCTCACTTACGCCATTTGCTATTTGCAACGGCTGACTCCAAAATTGAGCTACTCTTTCACTGCATTCTTTTACTTTCTATCCATGTACATAATGAATAATATTGCTGACAGCCAGGCTATGGGATATAACAATCCGATTAAAAATTATTTTTATGAAAAATTTAGATATTCTTTTTTAGTCGCTGGACTTTTATCCTCTTTAGCAGCCCTGGTTATTTCTTTTCAATTGGGAGCTTTGCCATTTGCGGCGGTATTTGCTTCTATTTTATTGGGGATGTTCTATAGTCTAAAAATTATTCCTCAAAGTAAGAATTTTAAACTATTTTGGAGATTAAAAGATATTCCCGCCTCCAAAGATTTGTATATTGCCCTTGCATGGGTAACGATAACAGCATTTGTGCCATTCTTAAGCCAAAGAGAAAGTGGATCATTTCTGTCTTCCTTGGTTTCATTCTTTTTTGTTTTCTCCATAGTCTATATTAAGTCGATTCTTTTTGATATTAGGGATATTCAGGGAGACCGTATCGTTGGTCGTGAAACTATCCCTATGATAATGGGTATAGATAAAACCAAATTATATCTCGGGGTCTTGCTGATTTTAACGTCTGCTGGATTATTTGTTTCAGGGTGGTTTTACTGGGTATCTTCCCTTTCTTTCTTTTTGTTGGCCTCCCTTGGCTACTGCTTCTTCTATTTATACCTCTATCATAAAAGGATTATTTTTCAGGGATCCTCCTGCGATGTTGTATTGGACGGACAGTGTTATGTGATTGGCCTGCTTACCTTCCTTTGGGCATATTCATTGGCGATTTGATGACCTTAGGATTGCCAACATCCCACCCTTTTTTATATGAAAGACTGACTAAGCCTTTCCTGTCATAGAATAAAATCTCCCGGGCGCGTAACTTGACCTTAATGGCGCAAAAAAAAACCGGCTAAAACCGCTGATACTGGCATTATTTCAGGCCATAACCGTCTTTGAATCTCTTTTTTAGACCTCACCATAGGTTCGACTATGCCATCACCCTAAAATAGAAACTCAAATTCGCTTCTAACCTAAACTAAAAGTCTTTTAAATCGATTTTTTTCAACATTAAGGTTGACTATCTTTTGAAAATTTTTATTTTCCAGCTTAATCTTTATTTTTTTGTTTTTCATCGCGTTCAAACAGCTTATTTTCCGGAAAAATCTCCAGCGTTTATTTGTTTCAAACAACTTTGCGTTTCTCTAAATCAATAACGGGATTATAGAACCCAAAAAGGATTGCTAAATCATTTAAAATGTATAGAATGATAGAATTTTGTGGTTTTTCCTTCCTCTGTTTTCGTCTTATCTATAGCATGGGAAAGAAACAAAAATCTCTGGCCTTTCTGATTAAATTTTAAATTTCTGGAATAAAAAATTACGAGCTTTAAATGAATTTTTTTCGAGCCATTTTACTTGCTGTTGTTCAAGGATTGACAGAATTTTTGCCTGTAAGCAGTTCCGGACATTTGGTTCTTTTCCAGCGTCTTTTTGGATTAGAAAAGCCTGAAGTGCTTTTTGACATTTGCCTTCATGTGGGAACTTTAATTGCCATAATTATAGTGTTTTCTCAAAATATTCGCTCCATTATTTTGGCCATTTTTCGACTTCCTTCGTTGGTAACATCAAATGGTGGACTGAAAAATACATTTTTAGAGAATGCTGAAATAAGAATGTTTGGTCTGATTATAGCTGGATCAATTCCTACAGTTCTTTTAGGGTTATTTTTTCATAGGATGAAAGAAACCATCTTTTCTTCCGTTCCCCTTGTGGGAATAATGTTGTTGGTTACGGGGATAATTCTATGGTCGTCGCGTTGGGCTAACCAAAATGGACGTGATATTAAACGGGCCACATTAGGAGATGCGTTTATTATTGGTTTTGCGCAAGGTATCGCCGTGTTGCCCGGAATATCGCGATCAGGGTTTACTATAGTTGCCGGGCTTTTTTCAGGGATTGAACGGCAAACAGCCGCGCGTTATTCCTTTTTATTGTCCATTCCCGCAATTATGGGAGCCTTATTGCTAGAATTAATCGGAACCGATGTGCCCTCTAACATTTCTATTTGGAATATTATGATCGGAATAGTGACTTCTGCAATTGTGGGTTTTGTTACATTAAAAATACTACTTAATATGGTAAATAATGGGAAACTATATCTTTTTGCGCCCTATTGTTGGGCGATGGGTGTAGCTTTGTTGGTTTCTCAATTTTGGATCCCCTACTAGCTTGTCTAATTAGAAAAGAAAATAAATTATGTTAGGGAGTTATCCAACAGTAATCTTGATTGTAAAACTACCCGAATGAACTATGAGGAAAATTAGAGCATGATATGCATTCCAATTATTTCCAATACTGTTGAAGAAGCAATTACCGATATTAAACTGGCTGAAAAAGATGCGGACGTTATTGAGTTGCGTGCGGACTACCTTAAAAACCCTGATGTGAAATTTCTTATAAAATCTTCTCAAAAACCGGTTATTGTCACTAATCGTAAAAAATCTGAAGGGGGAGTCTATGAGGGAGAAGAAAGGGAAAGAATTAAAGTCCTGCTGGAAGCAATGGCGTCAGGGGCCGATTACATTGATATAGAATTTAGCGTCGAAGATAGTATTCTGGAGGAGATAAAAAATAAAAAAGAAAAAACTCGTTTAATTCTTTCCTACCACAATTTCCATGAGGTTCCGGAAAACCTTGAAGAAATATTTGTCGGTATGGTTCAAAAAGGATTTGATATAATCAAAATAGCCGTCAAAGCCCAATCTATTGAAGATAATCTAATGGTCTTTGACATAATTAAAAAAGCCAAAAGAAAAAATTTAAAAATTATCGCGTTTTGTATGGGAGAATATGGAGAAATTAGCAGAATATTATCTCCTATATTTGGCGGTTATTTAACCTTTGGGTCGCTCAGAAAAGGAAAAGAATCCGCGCCAGGTCAAATCTCAGCAGATATTTTAAAAAATGTCTATAGAGTTAACGATTTAAACTGCAATGCAAATATATATGGCCTTATAGGGAATCCGGTAAAAGAGAGCATGGGGTACCTTATTCATAATAATTCTTTTAAAATTAGCAAGCTAGATAATATTTATCTTCCTTTTTTGGTTAATGATCTTCCTTCTTTTATTCGTAGTTACAGGGAATATTTCAAAGGAATGAGTGTGACCATGCCCTTTAAAGAAGAGATAATTCCTCTATTGGATGAAATCGATATCACAGCAGAGAAAATAGGGGCCGTTAATACGCTTTTAATAAAAAATGGGAAACTTTTTGGTTGCAATACCGATTGCTCAGGAGCAGTAAAGGCTCTGGAGGAAAGAACTGAATTAAAAGGCAAAAGAATACTTATAATAGGCGCGGGTGGTGTGGCACGGGCTATAGGTTTTGGCGTTAAAGAAAAAGGCGCTGTGGTTTCAGTCTATGATCTGGACCATCCAAAAGCCCAGAGCCTTGCTTCAGATATAGGATGCCAGGCCATCAATAGTTTCGATAGGAACTTCCAATATGATATTTTGATTAATTGCTCCCCCGTGGGTATGCACCCTCATATAGATAAAACTCCGGTTCCAAAGGAATTTTTAAAAAAAGATATGATTGTTTTTGATGCGATCTATAATCCGTTTAAAACCCGCTTGTTGCAGGATGCGGAAGAAGCAGGATGTATCGCCATCCAGGGAGTCGAACTATTTATAAACCAGGCGGTGGATCAGTTCGAGCTATGGACAGGCTTGCCGGCCCCCAAAAATGTTATGAAGGAAATAGTGTTAGAACGTCTTCAACAATAGGATGAGCCTAAATGTCGCACGAGCAAAAGGCAAATCAAAGAGGATCCAACCCAGACGCGGAATTCGCTATAAAAATAATACTTTAATTGAATTTATTTGCATCCATGCGGTTAAATGATCGGTATTAATTTCAATAAGTGAGGCATATCATACTTTAACAAGAACACATTTTTTAAGTTTGCTTTTAACGTTAGCAATCGGAGATAACAAAATAAGCGTCTATGCTGGAAATAAAGCCAATTTCACAAGTTAATGCGGTTGTAACTGTTCCATCTTCAAAGAGTTATTCTAATCGCGTTTTGCTAATCGCCGCGCTTGCGGATGGTCAAAGTCAAATTGATAATTGTCTGAGCTGCGATGATACCCGCTACATGATTGACGCATTAAAAAGTTTTGGGATAAAAATAATTGAAGGGAAAACGCAAATAACCATCCATGGATGTTCCGGACAACCCCAAACGCCCAAAAACAATATTTTCGTTGGAAATGCGGGAACTTCCATGAGATTTTTATGTTCTTTTGCTGCCTTAAGCCCCGGTGAAATTTATATAGATGGAAACTGGAGAATGCAAAAGAGACCTTTAAAATATCTAATTCATGGGCTATCCGAATTAGGGGTTGAAATAAAATCTGTTAACAACGATGGATGTCCCCCTGTAAAGATCAAAGGGGGGAATTTTCAGGGAGGAGAAACAGTTATAGGGGGAGAAAAAAGCAGCCAGTATTTTACCTCAATATTGTTATCAGCCCCTTACGCTAAAAAGGACGTTACTATTAAAGTAAAAGGAGAACTGACTTCCAAACCTTATATAGATTTGACCCTTGATTTGATGAAAACTTTTGGGGCACAGGTGGAAAATAGGTCCTATTCGTCCTTTTTTGTTAAGGCAGGACAGGGTTATAAGGCAAAACATTATGAAGTTGAAGGGGATGCAAGCAGCGCTTCTTATTTCTTTGCCGCGGCAGCCATTACAAAAGGATGCGTTAAAATTGCAAATTTAAAACCTGCAACGCTTCAAGGAGATATTAAATTTATTAATGTTTTAAAAAGAATGGGTTGTATGATCAAGAAAGAAGAAAATCATATAGAAGTTCATGGCGGGAGTTTAATTGGGATTGATATTAATATGAATGAAATGCCGGACCTGGTTCCAACGCTTTCGGTTATAGCTCTCTTTGCAAGAGGTGAAACAAAAATTACAGGAGTTTCAAACCTCAGAATCAAAGAAACTGATCGAATAAAAGCGCTTGCCACTGAATTGGCTCAACTTGGAGGAAGCGTCGAGGAACTTGATGATGGCCTGGTGATTGTCCCCGGAAAATTACACCCGGCAGAAATTGAAACTTACGAAGACCACCGAATGGCTATGAGCTTTGCCATTGCCGGATTAAAAATACCAGGAATAAAAATTAAAAATCCTGAATGTGTCAGTAAATCTTTTCCTGGTTTTTTTGATGAACTTCAAACCCTATACAATAAATGAATATTATACTCATTGGATATCGGGGAACAGGAAAATCCTCCATTGGTAAAACCCTGGCTGAAAAATTAAACCGGCATTTGATTTCCATGGACGAGGTGATAGTGAAAAAGGGCAAACAAAGTATTCCTGATATGGTGGCAGAGCATGGTTGGGGCTATTTTAGAAACTTAGAATCAGAAGTGGCTGCTGAGGTTGCCAAAAAGGACAATTGCATAATCGATTGCGGGGGAGGGGTAATCCTAAGAGATGAAAACGTAAAAAATTTAAAAACAAAGGGAAAGTTTTTTTTGTTAAAAGCTGATATCGATACGATTATTTTCAGAATTCAAGGTGATGCAAACCGGCCGTCTTTGAAGAAGGGGGCGACATTCAGAGAGGAGCAGGAAAAAGTATTAGAAGAGCGAGCGCCAAAATACCTGGCCGCGGCAGACGTAGAAGTAGATACTTCAATTTTATCTATAAATCAGGCTGTTGAAAAAATATTAAAAAATATTTAGCCATTCCCAGGTCCTTTGTTCGAAGCAAATAACCATATTTTAGGCGTTTCCACCTTCAAATTTTATGGTGGATTTAATCCGACCCATCCTGAGAATGGAAACATACTTGATTTGTTGATTTTAGGTATAAGTTTTTTCCAAAACGGAGTTTTGCTATGTTGTTAATCGGCCTGACAGGGGGAATTGCATCGGGAAAGACCGTTGTTTCAAAAATGTTTGTGAAGCTGGGAGCGCATTTAATTGACGCGGATGTTATAGCGCGGAATATTGTTAAACCCTTCACTCCCGCGTGGAAGGAAATTGTCTCTGCCTTTGGCAGGTCTATTCTATATGAAAAAAAAGAAATTAACCGCGAGGTTTTAGGGGGCATTATCTTTAATAACCTGGAGAAACGCAGACAATTGGAAGCTATTACCCATCCCAGGATTATTGATGAAGAGAACCAACAGGTAATAGCTTTGCGGGAAAAGTATAATTCGGGGATTATTATTATAGATGCGGCGCTGCTCATTGAGGCAGGGCGTTATGATCGAATGGACAAGCTTGTTGTGGTCTATACAGACCGTAAAACTCAGCTCAAAAGGCTGATGGCCAGGGATAATTTAAATAAAGCTGAGGCCCAAAAACGTTTGGACTCCCAAATGTCCTTGGATGAAAAAGTTAAGTTGGCGGATTTTGTTATAGATAACAGCAAATCCCTGGGTGAAGTGGAGAACCAAGTGGCTGATATTTATTCTTCTCTCATGAAAACCGCCTAGTTTCATTTCAGATTAGAAAATTCCACTAATTCTTTACCGAGAATTATCGCGATTATTTATAATAGAATGAAATATTTTTAATCCATCCTGATTTCCCAATATACTTTCAGAACACCTTTCTGGATGGGGCATCATCCCCAGAACATTTCCTTCTACATTGCAAATCCCAGCTATATTTAGGCAAGAACCATTTGGATTTTGCTCCTCATTTACCTCTCCATCAGAAGAAGCATACTTAAAAACAATCTGGTTATTTTTTTCCAATTGCCTTAGGGTAGGTACATCAGCATAATAATTGCCATCGGCATGGGCAATAGGAATGGTCAACAATTCCCCCTGGTTTAATTTTCTGGTAAAGGGAATATTTTTGTTCTCCACCTTAATTGTCACGGTTTTACAAATAAATTTTAACGACCGGTTTCTCATCATTGCTCCAGGCAAAAGGCCTGCTTCCAGCAAAATCTGAAATCCATTACAAATCCCAATAACTAATCCGCCTTTTTCGGCAAACTTAGTCACACTCTCCATTGTAAGAGAAAAACTAGATATGGCCCCAGGTCTTAGATAATCTCCGTATGAGAACCCCCCGGGTAAAATTATACAATCATAGGTATTTTTAATTTCATCTTTATGCCACAAAAAATCGACTTCTTGATTTAATACATGTTTGATAACGTGATAACAATCATGATCGCAATTAGAGCCAGGAAAAACTAATATTCCAAAATTCATTTTTGATAGGTTGATTTTAACTAAGGAAAGAAATTATAAAAATTTAAACTTATCATATATCATATTACTTTAAAATATTGGGAAATTTTTAGGGCCATGGAATATTTTAAAAATTATTTTTATTGGGAAACCATTGAAAATATGAAAAATATCTTGACTAACCTTGCTGTAGGAAGTTTAATTAGAATCAAAATATCCTACTATGAAGGTGATTTTGTTGAGACTTTTTAAAAATGAGTAATGGTATTACATTAAAAATACTTGGTGATTTTGGCCCCTTTTCAAGGGTTGGAAAAAGTGTTGGGTATCAGGTAAATATAGGGGAAACCAAGTTTTTGATTGATTGCGGAGCCCCTTTGTTTAAGGAAATTGGCGGACACGGACTCAAAGAGATAAATGGTATTATTGTTACTCATTGCCATGGCGACCACCAAAGATGGTTTACCGACCTTGCTCTTTTCCACATGTATGCCCCTGATTTTCCCACAAAAGTTTCTCTTTTTACATCAGAAATAATAAATGATGAACTTAGTTTGGGGTCTATCCCTGCCCTGGGTACCAGCCTTTCAAAAAACATGAAAGATATAATAGACGTTCCCTATGAAGATTATATTGATTTTAATATTTTAGGGCCGCGTTCCCAATACAGAATCGTCGCTAAAGATGGAGATAAAGGAAAATCAGGCCTTTATATAATGGATAGAAATGAAAATGTTATTGGATCTGACAGGGCAAAAATCGTAATAAATAAAAAAACAAATAAACCAAGAATGCTTTTTAAAGATCCTGATTATGGTGAATGGATTGAGCCGGAAAGTTTTTATCCTTTTAATTCAAATAATTTCTATGAGGAAAATAAAAATATTCATTATTCTAAAGATGGTTTTACCATTGAGGCTATCAATGCTCCCGTGTGGCATGGAATCCCTAACATTGGAGTAAAAATTAGTACTCGCAATGAAACCTTAATATTTAGTTCTGATACGGTCAGCGATATAGTTTTATGGAAGCAGCTTTATTCAGAAAAAAGAAACCAGCGTTTTACAAATATTTCGAAAAAGGAATTTGATAACTCTTCAGTTATTTATGGAGATATTAACGATTTTATTGAGCGAAAGTGGAGCGAGGAGCGTTTCAAAGAGGCCATTACCACTTTTGATGACGCAATTGTTGTGCATGATATTTCTACAGACAAAAGCGTGGTCCATACCAATTATAATAAATTGAGCAATAGCAGCCTTATAAAAGATAATACCATATTAACGCACTGCCCCGACAGAATGACTTCTGAGTGGGTTTTGTCCAAATCTGGAAAGACTTTCCAAATTCAAGGAAATAAATATTATGATAAAGTTGGTGATAAACTGTATCCAATGAATGCGGATGTGTATCATAAAGAGTTTGGAAAGTCTTGGGTTGGTTACAAAAATGAGAATGGGAAATACCTGGTGTATGACAGAGATGGGACTCTGGGCCTTGCCGCCAGGGAGGACAAATTAGTAAATGGCGCCCCCCTCTATAACGTAGATTTGTATCAGGATATATCAGGTAAATATTACGAGAAGCTATATGAAAAGAATTCGATTTATTTCGAGAGAAAAGATGGAAAGGTGGAGCTCATCCAGTTTACAGAGAATGGAAGCCATGGGAAAATAATAGATGATAGAAGGGAAATGAAGCTGGCCGCCTGTAAAAAAAATCCTGCTCAAAAATAAAAATCTCTCCATATTAACTTTGATCATTGCATTCTGAAAACATGAAATACCGTATCTATATCCTTTTGATTATTAGCAACCACAGCAACTTTTACAACAATGTCCCTTAAAATCAAATCAACAAAAAATATCAGCTAGCATTCTTAAGCTGTAAAAAAAATCTGAAATATCACAAAGAAACCTAAAAAAATAAGAAAACTACTACTCGGCGCTAATAGTAATAATAATGATCGAACATTGCGCAAGACCTAAGGCTATCAATTTCATTTAAAAGGAATGGCCATAATTTTCGCGATCACATTCTCAAACAAATTTACCACAGATTTCGCTTAAGACAGCAGTGATTAAATTCACATACGCCTATAAAAAACGAATTTTTGGAGAGGAAGATATTGTAGAACATTCATTCTCCTTGGGAGTCAACTTTTATTGTATTATGTCTGACTAATTGAGAAGGAAAAATATATGTAAAAAGGGAAATTATTAACCCTTAATAATGCAAAAAGGACTAGCCGCCATGAGCTAATCCTTTTGCTAATAATTAAATAATGATGTTTGTAAAATTAATTATTTGACTTAATAAACCCATGGTTCTCTAATATCCTGGATATCTGGCATAGAAAATAGAAGTGGGATAGTACCCATTGTTCCCTATTTTTCCTTTCCGAAATCCCTTAGCCGTAAGCCATCCATTTTTTCTTTCAATTATCATTTCTTCCGGGCGGAATGAGCCAATTCTCACGGGGGTAAGTGAATGGAAGTCTTCCACTTTCGGGTCCGAATATGATCGAACCTTTTTCTGATCTTTTT
>Ga0255058_10001226_pt1 | contig 14562 bp, 10 predicted proteins | sample Cases_109_9_MG_FD_188637 | JGI IMG/M metagenome (GOLD analysis project Ga0255058, IMG submission 188637) | Seawater microbial communities from Amundsen Gulf, Northwest Territories, Canada - Cases_109_9 | ecosystem: Environmental > Aquatic > Marine > Gulf | place: Canada: Northwest Territories... | reverse complement strand
AGGAAGGCTTTTGATCGAAAACGGAAAGATTCCTAAAAAGGCAATGTCAATGCAGTCCATTCGTAAATATTTGGAGTCTCATCCTGAAGAAATGGATAAAATTCTATTTTACAATGAGAGCTATGTATTTTTTAATATCGTGGAACAGGGCCCTATTGGGAGCATTGGTGTGCAATTGACTTCCGGAAGATCGATTGCATCAGACTCGAAAATATTTCCAAAAGGCGGTTTGGCTTTTATTGAAACGGAGTTTCCCGTTACAGATGAAGAAGGAAGGGTCAAAGGATGGGAAAAAATCTCACGGTTTGTTGTGGATCAGGATACCGGTGGAGCGATAAAAGGACCCGGTCGCATAGATATTTTTTTTGGCACCGGGGACAAAGCGGGTGAACTGGCTGGTCCAATGAATCGCGAAGGAGAGCTTTACTACCTTTTTAAGAAAAAATGAAAAGAAATTTTAGTTGGATAAATCAAAATAAACTAAGGCGATCATTTACTTTTTGAGAAGCGGTTATTTGGAGAAAATCAGCTATTATTAGTTTAGTGTGATAGGTTTATACAAAGAATTTTTATGCAGGCTTGTTTGGATTTTATAGAAATTTCAAAAAATTTAATGAAAATTGTTACCCATGTGCCAAGAATAAAAGGTAACCTATCTACCCGTTCGCTCAAAGGAAAATTATTTTTAAAATATGGGTTTTCAGCAGAATTAGTGGGTAATATTTTAAGAATAAAAAGGCTCACCAAAGGGAATAATTAATATTCTGATAGCTTGGTGTCCTAAATTTAATTTGGTATCAAGAAAAAATCACCTACTAATAGGCATAAATATCTATAAAATCAAAAGTTGTTCAATTAGCATGATAAATTAGCCAACAGATTCTTTTGACGAGGCAAAAATATAAGAATTCAACATATCCTGGTTTGAGCGAGAAAGAAGCTTAGGACACTTCTGTTCCAAAATCTCTTTCTTCTCATGTTTTTGAAATAATTAAACCACAGGGCTATTCCCCCATACAAAGAAAGAGCTCCAGTGACTTTAATCTTGTCTTAAGATGGCGCAGGAGCGTGGTTAATATCTCTTATGCATAGATGCAATTAGCGCCTAATTTACTCAAAATTGTCGCGGACATTTTTTATCTTAAGTTTAACTGTATTTTCGCTATTATTATTGATATTTTAAGGCCCAATTGATATAGTGGATTTCAAATTTTTTGATAAAAGGGAGGTTTAAATCAATTGGTTTTTGGTTTTATAGGAGGCTTATTTTCCAATGACTTGGCAATGGACCTTGGAACTGCGAACACCTTGGTTTACGCAAAAGGCAAAGGCATAGTCTTGAGAGAGCCATCTGTGGTTGCGGTTCATGCCTCAAGCGGCCAGGTTCTTGCTGTTGGAATGGAAGCCAAAAAGATGTTAGGTAGAACGCCTGGAAACATTGAAGCAATTAGACCAATGAGGGATGGTGTTATTGCAAATTTTGAAATTACCGAGGCTATGATCAGGAGTTTTATCCAAAAAGTGCATAACCGTAAAGCCCTGGTGAGGCCTAGAATTATCATTGCAGTGCCTTCAGGAATTACTCAGGTAGAAAAAAGAGCTGTGCGAGATTCAGCGGAATCAGCTGGAGCCCGGGAGGTCTATTTGATAGAAGAGCCCATGGCCGCAGCCATTGGAGTTGGTCTTCCTGTTCAGGAGCCTTTGGGAAACATGATTGTAGATATTGGGGGCGGAACAACTGAGGTTGCTGTTATTTCCATGTCGGGCGTTGTCTACAGCAAATCCATTAGAGTTGCGGGTGATGAAATGGATGAAGCAATTATTAATTATGTTAAAAAGAAATACAATCTTCTAATTGGAGAAAGAACCGCGGAGGAGATAAAAATTAAAATTGGAGCAGTGCATCCGACTGGGAATAATGAGACCCTTGAGGGGAAAGGAAGGGATTTGGTGAATGGTATTCCCAAAACTTTATTGATTTTAGAAGATGAGGTGCGTGAGGCTTTATCAGAAACCATCAATATGATTATTGATGTTGTTAAATTAGCTTTGGAAAGAACTCCGCCAGAATTAGCTGCCGATATTGTTGATAAAGGAATTGTTCTTGCGGGTGGGGGATCAATGATTAAAGGGCTGGATGACCTTCTTCGGGAGGAAACGGGTTTGCCAATTACTGTGGCCGAAGATCCCCTCTCTGCTGTGGTATTAGGCTCAGGAAAGGTTCTTGATGAAATAGAGTTTTTAAAGAAGGTCTCTATTTAAGTAAAAGGAACCAAAGGTATAGGGTTTAAAACTTTTGGTTGCCGCCTATTGTGATAAACTTATTAACAAAAAACTGAAATTATGATTAATAAGACGAATAAAAAAAAAAACAACTCTTTGTTTTGGTTTTTATATGTCTTATTTTCTTCCTGATTATTCCCTTTAGCGCAAAAAGATCCAATCCTACTTTTATTGAGACAACAGTTGTTTCTGTGGTTTCTTCATTTCAAGCCCTTCTTGCTCATTCGGTTAAAAATATAGAAAATTCGTTGAATCATTATATTTTCTTAACCCAGGTTCAGGAAAACAATAGGAGATTGAAAGAAGAAATAAAAATATTGAAAAATAAGCTCCAGGGATTTAAAGAACAGAAAAAAGCATTTGAGCGTCTCAGTCGAATATTAGACTACAAATTTGGTTCAAAGAGAGAAATGCTTTTGGCGTCTGTCATAGGGGCGGATATTATGAGCTGGTCCCAGATGATTACAATTGATAAAGGGTCTAAGGATGGAGTGAAAAAAAACGGGACAGTGGTTACCTATGAAGGACTGGTAGGGCATATTGCGCAAACAACTCCCAATTATTCAAAAGTGCTCTTGATTTCAGATGTGAGAAGCGCAGTAGACGCCATTGACCAAAATACCCGAACGAGAGGAGTAGTTGTTGGAAAAGGAAGGGATATTTTTGAAATGAAATATATCCCCGTAGATGATGATATCCAGGTAGGAGACCAAATAATTTCTTCTGGTTTTGGCGGGATATTTCCAAAAGGCTTTATTATAGGAAAAGTAAGCAAAGCAGAGGAGATTGAAAGGGGTTTATTTAAGAATGTAATTGTAATTCCCGCTGTAAAAGTATCATTACTAGAGGAAGTGTTTGTGCTGAATTGAATGCTGTATCTTTCCCTAAATTTTTTTTTAATAATTTTATTGTTCGTATTTCAAACTACCCTGCTGCATTGTTGCACAATTCTTGGAGTCAGACCTGATGTAATTTTAATTCTTGCAACTTTTATTGGAGTTAGATTGGGAAAGGCGAAAGGAGCCACTGCTGGATTTTTTCTGGGTTTAATACAGGATTGCCTATCCGGAGTCTTTTTAGGTCCTAATGCATTTTCGAAAGGAGTTGTTGGTTTTATTTTTGGAAATTTAAGAGCCAAAATATTATTCGAAAATTTTTTTTCACAGATATTTTGTAACATGGCAGCCGCGCTTATTGATGGAGCTATTATTTTGATAATATTCTCGTTAACAATATTAAACAAAGCATTGGTGGATATAATTTTAAATAATTTATTTTTAACCGCTATTTATACAGCGTTGGCAAGTCCTTTATTTTCCAAAATTTTTGGTTTTATTAGTAAAAAGACCTCTCTATTATTGCCCAATAAAAAATTTTAGAATTCCTATAATACACTTAATTATTGGGAATTTACCTAAGAAATAATTATGGTCATTGAGCTTTACAACAGGCGGCTTATTGAGAATATCAAGAAAAAAATTTCCCTAATGATTTATGTGATTTTGTTGTTATTTGGGATTCTTGTTTTGAGGATGTGGTATTTGCAAGTTCTTCAAAAAGACGCTTTTAAAATGTTGTCTGAAAATAATCGGATAAGAAAGGTATTGTTGTCTGATTATCGCGGCAAAATACTCGATTCTAATAATAATGTAATTGTAGACATAAGGCCGTCATTTAACCTCTATGTTACTCCGGAAGACACAAAGGATATTGAAGATATTTACAAGGTTCTGAGCGAGCGCTTGAATATAGAAAAAAAAGAATTTATGCAAACTATTAAGAGTTCGCCTTCTTTCAAAAATATATTAATTGAAAGAGATTTAAGCCGAGATGATGTGGCATTTATAGAAGAGCATAAAATAAATTTACCAGGTGTTTTTTTTAAAGTTGAGCCTTTGCGAAATTATAGAGAAGGCAATTTAGCCGCCCATACCTTGGGCTATATTGGGGAAATCAGCCAATCCCAACTTTCATCCTATAGAGACCTAAATTATCGAGCGGGGGATTACCTCGGAAAATATGGATTAGAACAAAAGTATGAAAGTTATTTAAGGGGAAAAAAAGGGAGCAAAGAAATAGAAGTCGATGCATCTGGAAGGGAACTTAAGGTCTTAAGACAAGTTTTTCCAAAGCAGGGCCAGAATCTTATCTTATCAATTGATTTAGAAATTCAAAAAACAGCGGAAAAATTGCTTAAAGGGAAAGAGGGGGCGATTATTGTTATAGACCCAAATTCAGGGGCCATTATCGCTATGGCCAATAATCCTTCTTTTAATCCAAATTTATTTGCGGGAAAGTTCTCCAAAAAAAATTGGCAAATGTTAATCAATGACAAATCACATCCTTTGCAGAATAGGTCTATTCAGGGACAATATGCCCCAGGGTCAATCTATAAAATAGTAACTGCTTCCGCTGGTTTGGGGGAGGGAATAATTGATGAAGGTTTTACCCCTCTATGCGCAGGAGCTTTTAAATTTGGGAAAAGATATTACCGGTGTTGGAAAAAGGCTGGGCATGGGAAAGTAAATTTGCATCAAGCTTTGGTTCGCTCCTGTGATGTGTTTTTTTACAAACTGGGGTATCGTATCGGCATTGATACCCTCGCGAGGTACGCCTTTGGATTTGGGCTTGGACAAAAGGCCGGGTTTGATTTGGTAAATGAAAAGGAGGGATTGATTCCAACCAAAACATGGAAAGCTGAGAAAAAAAATGAGGTGTGGTTTCCTGGAGAAACAATATCAGCTTCAATTGGTCAAGGTTATAACCTTGTCACCCCTATTCAAATTGCGAATCTTATTGCGGCTATTGCAAACGGGGGGACACTTTGGAAACCTTTTATACTTAAAAAAATTGTGGCATTTGATGGAACCCTAATAAAAAGGACTCAACCACAAATGCTTAAAAAGCTCCCTGTTTCAAAGAAGAATTTGGATATTATCAGAAGGGCTTTGTTAGGAGTTGTTTCAGAAAAGGGTGGCACAGGGCACCAAGCAAATATTTCTGGGATTAAAGTTTCAGGGAAGACAGGAACTGCTCAGGTGGTCCGGATGAAAAGCAATGATGAATTGGAGAAAGAGAAGGAAATCCCTTATAAATTCAGGGACCATGCATGGTTTGTGTCATTTGCTCCTTTTGAAAACTCTTCAATTGCTATTGCTGTGATCATTGAACATGGAGGGCATGGCGGAGCCGTGGCTGCCCCCATCGCTAGAGAAATTATAAAAAAATATTTTCAGTTATATCCTTCCAAAAATGTTTGATCGCCGTGTAGCCGCAAATTTTGATTGGACCATTCTAATACTTACAATGATTATTTCGTTACTGGGGGTTGTATTTATCTATAGCGCAACGCATAGTATATCGAATGAAGGGATCAGAACATTTTATGTTTCTCAAATGATCTGGATTGGCATTGGGTTGGCCTGTTTATTTGTTACCTTGCTATTTGATTACAGGCATATTAATAGATTTGCCTATATTCTTTACTTTTTCTCTTTGGTGTCTTTGGTTTTAGTTTTGCTGGTTGGGAAAAAAGCCTCAGGAGCCCAAAGATGGCTGACTTTAGGGAGTATGACTTTTCAGGTATCCGAAATTGCTAAATTAATTTTTATAATTGTTCTGGCAAAATATTTTGAAGTAGGGAGACTTAGTGGCAAATTCAAACTAATTGATCTAATCATCCCGGGAGTTTTAACAACCATTCCCTTTCTTTTGATTGCTAAGCAGCCTGATCTTGGAACTTCAATGGTTTTGGTTTTTGTTCTTTTTGTTATGATTTTGCTCGTGGAAACTCATCCAAAAACGTTGTTTGGTTTAATAGGGACGGTCATTTTATTTTTGCCCCTGTCCTGGTTTTTTTTAAAAGATTACCAAAAAAACAGGTTGTTTACTCTCATTGATCCTGGCGTTGATCCGCTTGGTTCTGGCTATCATATTTTGCAGTCCAGAATAGCTATTGGCTCTGGGGGGTTTTGGGGAAAAGGGTTAATGTCTGGAACTCAAAGCAGATTGCATTTTTTACCAGAACATCATACGGACTTTATTTTTTCTGTCTTAGCGGAAGAGTGGGGTTTTGTGGGAAGTTGTATGTTGCTAATTTTATATTTAATGTTGATCATGAAGGCCTTAAACGTTATGTCTGGAGTAAGAGAAAGGTTTGGAATGCTTCTGGGGTTAGGGATTATCAGCACATTGGTTTTTTATGTCGTGTTTAATGTTGGAATGACTATTGGGCTATTCCCTGTAGTGGGAATACCATTGCCTTTGATGAGTTATGGAGGATCATCTATTGTTTCGACTTATATTGCTATCGGTATTATTTTAAATATTGGGATGAGGAGAACTATTCATTGAATGATCAATGTCTTTTAAGATATGAGAATTTACTTCCTCTTGTTAGAAAACCATCTCAATATATGGGCGGAGAAATTAATGCCATTAAAAAGGATTTGGGTAAGGTAAAAACTGTAATGGCTTTGGTTTTTCCAGATATGTATGAGATTGGAATGTCTCATCTGGGGCTGAAGATTCTTTATCATATCGTCAATAAAAATAATGAATATGCCGCGGAACGGGTATTTGCTCCTGATCTCGATTATGAAGAGTTATTGAGGGAAAAAGGTATGCCCCTTGGGAGCCTGGAAAATAAAATCCCTTTAAACAAATTCGATATTGTTGGTTTTACTTTTCCCTACGAAATGAGCTATAGCAATATTCTTAATATTTTGGATTTAGGACACATTCCTCTTTTAAAAGAAGATAGGACAAAGGAAAAGCCTCTGATTATAGGTGGCGGGCCATGCGCATTCAATCCGGAACCACTTGCCGATTTTTTTGATTGTTTTATTGTTGGTGACGGAGAAGAGGTTGTTCTTGAAATTCTTAGCCTGTATTCCGATTCAAAAATGAACAATGAAAGCAAAAATGACCTCCTCCAACGAATGGCGGAAATTAAAGGAGTTTATGTTCCTTCCATGTTTAAAATCGAATATTTAAAGGAAGGACAGGTGAAAAATATACATCCGGAAAATAATAAATACAGAAAAATCAACAAACGAATTTTGTTGGATCTCAACAAGGTGGACTACCCTATAGCTCCTGTCATTCCATTTACTAAACTAATTCATGACAGAGTTTCTATAGAAATTGATAGAGGTTGCACCGAGGCGTGCAGATTTTGCCAGGCTGGATTTACATATCGTCCTATTAGGGAAAGAAGCGTTGAGAAAATTTTAGAAATCTCAAAATGCTCGATTGATCTAACAGGTTATGATGAAATCTCCCTTCTATCTTTAAGCGCCGGAGATTATTCGGAGATAAATACCCTTGTTCCTGAATTAATGGGAGATTTCTTGTCATCCCGCATCTCTCTTTCTTTGCCATCTTTACAGCCAAGAACCATTAAAAAGGGATTAATAGATTGTTTAGGATCAGCAGGCAAGACAGGATACACTCTCGCGGTTGAAGCGGGGAGTCAGCGTTTAAGGAATATTTTGAACAAAAAAATCACTGAAGAAGATATTTTTATGGCGGTGGAAAACATATCTTTATCAGGATCGGAAACGATCAAACTTTATTTTATGATTGGACTACCCACAGAAACATACGAAGATCTGGAAGAAATTTATTTAATTTGCAAGAAAATTTTTTCCAAAGCAAAAAAAATGAATCCAAGATTCAAAAAATTAAATATAAGTTTTTCTTTTTTTGTCCCAAAACCGCATACGCCTTTTCAGTGGATTCCTCAGGATAATCTCGTTGAGATGCAGAAAAAACTATATTTTTTGAAAAGGAAATTTTCATCGAGAGCCAAATATAAAATTAAGTGGCAAAACCCAAAACTTAGTTTTTTAGAAGCTGTGTTTGCGCGTGGAGATCGTCGGCTTGGAAAAGTTTTATTGAATGCTTTTAAACTTGGATGCAAATTTGATGGTTGGTCAGAGCAATTTGACTATGATCGCTGGATGAAAGCTTTTAAAGAATCTCAAGTAGATCCTGCTTTTTATGCGCAAAGAAATATTTCCAAATACGAGCTTTTCCCATGGGATTTAATTGATATTGGTGTAAAAAAAGAATATTTGCTCAAGGAATATTTGAGATCAAATCAGGAATTTTTAGAAGATGATTGCCGTAAGGGAAAATGCTTAATTTGTGGTTTAGAAAATGTGTGTTTGAATATTAAGAAAATTGAGAAAAGAGGTGTAAAAGATTACACTAAAGCTCTTGACGTGATGAAAACGAAAAAGCAGACGGAAAAGGGCACAACTATTTTTAAGTATAGAATACAATTTACCAAGATTGGTATAACCAGGTTTTTGTCCCATGCTGAGATTAGTGTTTTACTAATTAGGATTCTTCGAAGGGCTAAATTACCAGTTGATTATTCAAAAGGCTTTCATCCGCGTCCGAAAATTTCTTTTGATTTTGCCTTGCCGGTGGGAATGGAAAGCAAATCGGAATTTTTTGATGTTCTTTTAAAAGCGGAAATGAGCCCGGATTTTATATGGGAAAGGCTAAATAATCAGACGCCTAATGGAATGGATATTTGTTTGGTTACAAAAATTCCTTTAAACTCTAAACCCTTGCCTCTCAGCGCTAACAAAATTTTCTTTACGATTTTAATTGAGAGGCCAAAAACCATTCCAGCAATGGATTTATTTTTTCATGAACAACGGCTTGCGAATTTTTTGTCTCAAGACAAAATTAATCTTGAGGATGCGAGAGAAAACTCTTTCAAAGAAGCTTCATTCAGGAGATGGTTTGATAAAATTATGATTCAATCCCTGACCCCCAATAGCCTGATCCTGGAACTGGTTGCCAAGGTTCATCAGGGAAAACTAATATCGCCTCACAAAGTATTAGAAACCCTTTACCCAGAGTTAAAATATAGTAGGGGAAATTACCGGATGGTTAAGGAGGCAACATCTTATGTCTAATGAAATAATCATTAATGCCAACTCAAGAGAAATTCGTGTTGGTGTTTTGGAAAATCATGTGGCTGTAGAATTTTATATCGACCATAAAAGTGATGAGGATATTGTAGGAAATATTTATAAAGGGCGCGTTACTCGTGTTCTGCCAGGCATGCAAGTGGCCTTTGTCGATATTGGTTTGTCAAAAGCTGGTTTCCTTTATGTTTCTGATGTGGATATGCTCGAAATGATGGAAGAGCACGAAATATTTTTAAATAAAAAAAAGGAATTAGAAAAAGACACGGAAGAAATTGATTTTCGGGATAGCAAGAAATATTTTGATCGGACATTTTTGATAGAAGAAATTCTTCAAGAGGGGCAAGAGATTTTAATTCAGGTGGCCAAGAACCCCATGGGCACAAAGGGCGCTAGAATAACTACATTTATAACTCTTCCAGGAAGATTTTTGGTTTATATGCCTACCATAGACCATATAGGCGTCTCTCGAAGAATAGAGAATGAGGAAGAGCGTAAAAGATTGAAAAAACTAATTCAAGAAATAAGGGAGCCTAATGAAGGCTATATAGTTAGAACAATTGGAGAGGGAAAAGATAAAAAAGAATTTGAATCGGATATTCATTTTCTTGGCACATTGTGGAAAGATATTAAAGGAAAAGCAGAAAATAGCAAAGTCCCATCATTAATTTATAAAGATTTAGATTTGATATATCGCACTTTGAGGGACCTCTTTACTCAAAATGTTGATCAGCTAATAGTGGACTCCCCCGAGGTTTATCAGCGATGCCTGAACTTTACCAATTCTTATATGCCAAATTCTAAATCCCGTGTGAAGCTTTATGAGGGAAAAGAATTGATTTTCGACGCATACGGCCTGGAAATGGAAATTGAAAAAACCCTTGGGAGGAAAGTCTGGCTAAAGTCTGGCGGCAACATAACAATTGATCAGACTGAAGCTCTGGTAGCTATTGACGTCAATACCGGGAAATATATTGGAAAACAGGATCCAGAGGAGACAATTCTCAAGACAAATTTAGAGGCTGTAAAGGAAATTGTTTGTCAATTGCGTTTGAGAAATATTGGCGGCCTTATTGTCATTGATTTTATAGATATGGAAAGAGAAAACAGTAAAGAAAAAGTCTTTCAAGCATTGGAACAAGCTCTTAAAACTGACAGGTCCAGAACAAATATTTCAAAAATTTCCGAGTTGGGTTTGGTAGAAATGTCTCGGCAGAGAGTGCGTGAAAGTATTAGCCATATTTTATGCGATCCATGCCCTTATTGTGACGGCAAGGGAAGCATTAAATCTTCTAAAACGATTTGCTACGAAGTATTAAACGGGATTATAAGAGCTGTAAAAACCGGAGATTCTAATAAGAAGAAAATAATTGTCAACGTGCATCCTCAAGTAGCCGATTTGTTGCTTGGAGAAGAAAGCCTGCATTTGGATCAAATGGAAAAAATTTTAGGTAAAAAAATAATTGTGAAAGCGGATTATGATATGCATCAGGAACAATATGAAATTACTGAAATATAAATTATAATAGTTTTTTTATTTTCTGGAAAAGAAGATTTGTTTTAGTATTTAAGAGAAAGCAGATTTTATGGATTTAAGCATTTTTTTTCAAACATTATTTAGATTAACTTTAAAATCTTTTCGATATCGCCAGTCCATCCTGGGGATTTCCAAATACTGTTAAAAAAATAGCCTTAATTATTTATGCTTTTTTAGGAGCTGCTAATATGACAAATAAATGCAAAAAACTGTTGTTTTTAGTTCTTTTAATAATTGGCGTCATTCTTCCATTTAATTATTTAAACGCTGAGGAGAGAGATCAAGACGTTCAGGAAATATATATTATAAAAAAAGGCGATACCCTGTGGGATATTTCTGAAAAATTTCTTAAGGACCCATTTAGATGGCCTGATATCTGGCAAAAAAATGATTATATTAGCAATCCTGATCTTATTTACCCTGGCAACAAAGTATTGTTATGGAAAGCTCCGCCTCCTGTTTTGCCTGAACGAGTGGAAAAAGAGGTTGTCAAAGCAAAAATAAAAAAACTTGCGAGACCCAGAAAAAAAGTAATCGCCAAACCTTCATTGCCGCAAAAAGTTCCTGTGACGGAATTTTATATATTGCAATCCGCAGGTTTTATTGTTAATGAAGATTTCCATGTAGGTAGCATAGTTGGTTCGGCAAAGGGGTACAAAATTATAAGCGAAGGAAATATTGTTTATGCGGATGTGGGCCCGGAAGAAAATGCGTTGATTGGCAAAAGATATTCAATTTATCGGTTGATTAAAGGAGTCAAGCATCCAATAAATAAAAAAGATATGGGTTACTTAGTCAAAATCCTTGGAGAGCTTGAGATTAAGGATTTTCAAGAGAATGTGTCGTCCGCTTTAATAACTAAGTCCTATGAAGAAATTTCCGAAAACGATCTAATTACAGATTATCTAAAATTTGAAGTTCCTTTGATTGATCCTTCAATGGAGCCGCCTGAGAAAGATATTCAAGGATATATAATTTTAACAAAAGATGAGAAAAGGAATGTGGGAATTGGAGATGTTGTTTATCTTGACGTAGGGAGCAATCAAGGAGTTGAGCCTGGGGATAGATTCATCGCCTATCAAAATACCAAGAAAGATAGTTCGAATTATCGGTCAAAAAAAACCACTTTTCGACGTCCCAAAATAACAATAGGAGAACTAAAAATTATTTCCATTAGGGATGAAACTTCTACAGCTTTAGTGACTAAAAGTGTAGAAGAATTGGATGTTGGCAATGAAGTAAAATATAATCTGCGGAAGGAATAAAGTCATGGGAAAGCCAAAATTGACATCTTCGCTGACTTCTAAAGAAAAGACATCAAAGCACTTTAAGAATGTTTTTATTTCGGCGGCCAGTTCCATTGCCAAAAAAATTGACGCAAGCTCTATTCTTCTTCATTCGGATGTTTTTGATAATCTTGATCAGTTAAAAGAGTTAAATCGCAATATTAAAGTAATTTTAGCAACGGCCAATGAAGAAACATACGCAAAAGCCAAAACGGTATTTAAAAATGTTCTACAAGTCCCCGATGTAAATCTAACTAGGATTGGTAAGATTAAGATATCTGTAATGAAGGCAATATCTTCCGGCCAGGCTTTAGCGGGAGATAAAATTGTTTGTTTATCAGGGGTGAAACAGTTTGGGTATTTTGACAATATTATCTTGTTAGATATTGGGAAGGAATTTGAGGTTTTTACCTCTATGGTAATTCCTAGCAAAAATGATAAGCTCAAGCCGGAAATTTTCCAAACGGTTTTAACTCTCGCAATCGAGTTGGCCAACCAGGGACGCGAAGGAAAGCCTATAGGAACTATTTTTGTTTTGGGAAACCATGAAAAAGTTTTACAGCTTTCCCGTCAGTTAATTATAAATCCTTTTCGGGGATATAAAGAAAAAGAACGGAATATTATCGATACTCAATTGAGAGAAACAATTAAAGAATTTTCTGCCTTGGATGGAGCGTTTGTCATTCAAGATGATGGAGTTGTGATTGCGGCGGGAAGGTACCTTAGCGCGGCCCTTAATAAAGAAGAGTTTCCACAAGGATTAGGAAGTCGGCATATAGCTGCGGCAGGTATTACATCTGTTACCAATTCAATAGCGATTGTTATTTCCGAATCAACTGGAACGGTACGAATTTTTAAAAAAGGCGCAATGCTTATGGAAATTGAAAAACCAAGCATAAAAATATCATAATTATTTTTCCCAATTTTCTCCTTATTTCATATGGAATTACAAAAGAGTTTCCAACGCGAGTCGAATTATCAATCTTAAAGACTTGATTGCCAAAAAGCTTTTCCAATAAAAAAAGGTCCCATATTTTGGATATATGTTGAAGTCTGTTTTGTTTTGCGCATGGACTCAACTAAAATAGAAAGTGGAAATAGCTCTTTCCCAATTAGTCCGATTACAAAGTCATTGTCCTTTTTATTTAATCCATAACAGGCCAAACGAATGTCTTTGGCAAAACCAGCCTCGCCAAATGAATGGCCGATGGCTCCATGCTCTTTTAAAATTTGCGTTTGTTCACCACGAGAGAGCGCAGAAAATTCTCCCGAACGACGTAAAGGATACCAAACTGCCCAGCTATGATCATGGTTTAGAACTATACGTCTAGGCCTTTTAATGAGCCAATCCTCTATGTTCTGCTCGTGCCCGAGAGAATAAGTTCGCCCTAACATGGTATATTCCTGCTTGATAGATAAAGAAGAAAAGGTCTTTTTATTAAGAGTTTTTCGAAGTTTTGTTACAAAAAAATCAGGATCTTCCGAAAAGGTCAGAAGCCCAATTCCTTGAGGATCATTAATGTCTTCATAAATAACACCTTCAATATTTTCCTGCTCAAGCTCATCAACGATAGCTGAATTATCCCTGCACTTCCCGAAGGCAAAAAATTGCATAAAGAGCCGTTTATCAAAAGACATTGGTTTTCCATCTTGAGAACGCCCTTTTTCACGCAAATCTGTAATTATTTTTGTATTAGGTTTCATGGTTATACATGCTCCTATAAGTTAATTCCTAATAAATATTTTTACAGCTTTTTCGGGCAATACTGGATTAACTGGAATCTTCGTTCCGATTTCAAACCCGCCATAACTTTTAGTCCTTGGAACAATTTGAATATACAAATGATAATAGGGGACACCGGCAAGGGGGAAAGGAGAGCTGTGAACAAAGTAATTAAAATCAGGATTGTTTAACTTAAGAAGATAAGCATTAAGAACAATCTTTAGGGTAGAAGAAATATCTCTCAATTCAGAATCTTTCATGTCAATAGAACAGGCAAAATGTCTTTTCGGAATGACCCACATTTCATAAGGGCTGCCCGCTGCGTAGGGGGATAAAACAATGACATTATCTGTTTCAGTCACAACCCTTTTTGAAAACCCCCTTTCGTAATCAATCAGAGAGCACATGGGACAGCCTCCATGATCATCAAAGTACTTTTCCTGAATATGCAAGGCGTTTCTTATCCACGCAGGAACAATCCGACTGCCGACAATTTGCGAATGCGCATGAGGTTGAGATCCTCCAGCCTTTGCCCCTTGATTTTTAAAAATTATGGCAATAAGGTTATTGGGATTTTTTTTAAGGTCCGTTGCTATTTTTTTATAGCTCGAAAAGACATTATATATCTCCTTGTTTTCCATATTTCCCATAACCAGGTTGTGGATCTTGTGCTCAATCACAAGGAAGTGATTTCCGCATCCCTGATAATAAGAATAAATTCCATGTTTGGAGAAGGACTCAGGAACCACCGGGCAGGAGGAAAAGTTATCGAATATTTTATACTTA
>Ga0255058_10001223_pt1 | contig 14582 bp, 12 predicted proteins | sample Cases_109_9_MG_FD_188637 | JGI IMG/M metagenome (GOLD analysis project Ga0255058, IMG submission 188637) | Seawater microbial communities from Amundsen Gulf, Northwest Territories, Canada - Cases_109_9 | ecosystem: Environmental > Aquatic > Marine > Gulf | place: Canada: Northwest Territories... | reverse complement strand
TTCCCGCCATCGCATGACTGTCTTACGCATTGGCAACTGTAGCGGCTACTTCGGCGACCGCAGAACCGCGGCCCGCGAGCTGATCGAAGGCGGGGAGCTCGACGTTCTCACGGGGGACTACCTAGCCGAAACGACGATGTTGATCCTTGCACGTCAGCGCATGCGTGACGCGTCGCGCGGCTACGCGTCCACCTTCATCGATCACATGGGCGACGTGCTTGGAACCTGCCTCGACCGCGGTATTAAAGTCGTGGTGAATGCAGGCGGCCTCAACCCAGGGGGCTGTGCCGACGCGCTCGGCGACGTGGCTTCCGCAGCAGGACTGAACCCCAGCGTGGCCGTGGTCGAGGGCGACAACCTGTTGCCGGAGCTAGACCGAATTCGCGAGGCGGGTTGGACCTTTCCTAGGGCCGAGACCGGTGCTCCGATCTCAGAGCTTGCCGCGCCGATCGTCGCTGCAAACGCGTATCTAGGCGCTTGGGGCGTGGTGGAGGCCCTTCAGAGCGATGCCGACGTCGTCGTCACCGGGCGCGTCACCGACTCCGCCTTGGTGCTGGGCCCGGCGGCCTGGAAGTTCGGCTGGGCTCTGGACGATTGGGACAGGCTGAGCGCCGGCATCGTTGCGGGGCATCTCATCGAGTGCAGCACCCAGGTGTCCGGGGGCAACTTCGCGTTCTTCGATGAGATCGGTTCGCTGCGCCACATGGGCATGCCGATCGTAGAAATCGACGCCTCGGGTGATTTCGTCGTGACCAAGCATCCCGGAACCGGAGGCGCCGTCACTCGCGAAACCGTCCTCGCTCAACTCCTCTACGAGATCGGATCGCCCGCCTACCTGACCCCCGACGTGACGGCACACTTCGATGCCGTATGTCTACAGGACGCGGGCACCGATAGGGTCCGGGTGACCGGGGCACGAGGCTCGCCCCCACCCGATACGCTGAAAGCAATCGTTCACTACCCCGCAGGCTTTCGCAACTCTGTCGAAGCGATCATCGGCGGCGGGGATATCGATCGCAAAGTCGACGCCTTTGAAGAGCTCTTCTGGGAAACGGCGGGCGGCAAAGACGCCTTCGCCGACACGCGGACCGATCGCTTCGTCGACGACAAGAAACGATGTTGGGTTCGGCTAGCTGCCCGCAGCCTCGACCGTGACCACGTCGGCCGCGCGTTCAGCAATTCCGCGGTCGAGCTGGTGCTCGCTAGCGTGCCGGGCATCTCCCTTGCCGCGCCCCCACGAGGCGCGAGCGGCTGCGGAGGCGTGTGGTCGACAACCGTTCCGCGCAACCTCGTCGCGACCACCGTAGAAGTGGCCGGAAAGAAAATCGCACATCCATGCCCGCCAACCCTTGGCAAACCGGCGCCCTTGCCGGCGCCCGACCGCGAGACGACGACGGCAGCGCACGGCGTGCCCGATCGATTGGGCGAGCTCTGTGGTGCGCGCTCTGGGGACAAGGGCGGCGACGCGAACGTGGGTTTCTGGGTTCGCGACCCGGCGCACTATGAATGGATGCTAAGCGTTCTCACGAAAGAATGGCTCCGGGAGAACCTGCCCGAACCCTTCGACGGAGCGATCGAACGGTACGCGCTGCCCAATGTGCATTCGGTCAACTTCCTATTGCGCGGCTATCTCGGCGAAGGCGCCGCATCGTCCATCCTCATCGATCCGCAAGCGAAGTTCCTCGGCGAACAACTGCGAGATGCCGTCGTGCCCGGGCCGGTCTAGCGTCACAGCGGCCGAGACACCCAGCCGTGCTTCCACATCCACAGCACGAGTCGCTCGCGGACGACCGACAAGCTCGGACGGACCTTCTTTTCGCCGTAATGGGGCATCTTTGGTCCACACAATAAGCAAGAGTCGTACCACGCTGTTGTCCTGTGGTTCGGCCCCAGACTCGGAGGTTCGTGCCAAAAGTTCACACCCACTGTGGCGCTACGGGCACAGTCCAACTCGACTAGACCGGACGACGGGACCAAAACGCCGAGTGCGCGAGCCCCAGGATGATCACTACCAGAGTATAGGCGAGCACCGCAACGAGGGTGGGGCTATCCGCGAAGCTGCCGGTGGCGATGAGGATCGCTATCCCCATGTTCCGCATTGCGGTGCCAAGCCCGATCGAGCGCCGAGTGGGTACGCCGGGGCCGCCCAGGACGAAGCCGATCACGAGCGCGACCTCCGTGCTCAAGATCATCGCCGCGAATACCCTCCACCCAAGCCCCGACAACACTCCGAGCTGATCGACCACGATCAGGACGACCGCCACCAGGAGAATCCCTAGCGCGCCAAGGCTCACCGGGCGCTGAAGTCGCGCTGCGAGCGCTGGGGAAAGGGAACGAATGCTGAGTCCGATCACCAAAGGAAGAAATACGGTGACCAACAGGGACAGGATCAAGGCGACGATATTGAATTCGACCGCCCCAGCATCCGGTAAAGCGATGAACAGCACACGGCACAACACCGGGGTAACGACCACCGCCAGAATGCTGTAGATGACGGTGTGCCCTGCAGCGACGTGGAGGTCGCCCTTGGCGATGCCCACAAAGGCGGGAGCCATCGGTGCGAACGGAGCCGCCGCCATGAGCATCATCCCGATCGCGATCGGCGTGGACAGACCGAAGAGCAACGTGAGACCGAGGATCGCCAGCGGCGAAAGGACGAGGTTCGCGAGCATCGAGCGCCCGAGGAGAGGGAGGTTGCGCGTCGCCTCCACGATCTCGCTGACGCTGGTTCTCAATCCCACCGACATCAGCAGGCCGAACACGGTGAGGATCGTCAGCGGACGGATGAGCGATTCGATCGTCATCAGGGCCCTCGGAAGTGGCTCCCCGCTAGGGCAAGTCGTCCGGCGGGACTTCGCTTAGGGCGCCCTTGGGGACGGGTGGCGGGGGCGTGTTCACTTCGGTGGAGAATGGACCGGACAGGCGCTCGGCGCGGATGATCATCTTTGGGGAGTCGACGCCGAAGAACACGCCATGGGTGGCCTCTCGGCCGCTGACCTCGTCGACGCGAAAACCATTTCGCTCGAACATCGCGCGGATCTCGTGGAGGGCGTAAAGGCGGATCGAGTAGAGTCGGTCGCGCTCTTGTCCGTCGTGGCTGGCGACGCGACGTTTTACCCGCAGACGCGAGGTCACATAGTCGAAATCGGTTTCTTCCATGCATACGGCGCCGTCGACCTCGAACCACACTTGGTTCGGTTGTGAGCCTATCATGAAGTCGCGGTTGACGACTTCGAGGAGGAGCTTGCCTTCCGGCTTGAGCATCTGGTGGAACTGGCGAAGCGCGAGCTCGTTTTCCTCGTCGGTGAAGTAACCAAAAGTGGTGCCCCAGCAAAGAAGCGCGTCGAAAGGTTCTTCGAAGGTAATGTCGCGCATGTCACCACGAACGAAGTCGATTTGCAATCCCCGGTCTTCGGCTTCGTCGTAGGCGCGCGAGATCATGGTCGGCGAGATGTCGAGGCCTACCAAGTGATACCCACGAGACGCCAGCTCGACGGTCTGCACGCCAAGGCCGCATCCGACGTCGAGCACGCGGGAGCCAGCGGAAACGCGCAGGGCTTGCTCGATGAAGTCGCATTCGAGAGCCACTTCCTTGGGCGTCGGCGTCCGCACCGTCCGGAGATAGTGCTGGCCGAAGAAGCGCTCGTACCAAGGTCCATGTTCGTCGCACTCCACCTCGAGCGGCCCGGCCTCGGTGGATTCGACCGGAGGCGGGGGCGGCTTCGGGATCGGGATCAAGATATCCCCTGCGGCCACGAGCGGCGGTGCGAGGTCGCTTCGCGAAAGCACGTCGGCATCGTCGAGAAAGAGCTCCTCGGGCGGCTCGCTGTACCGCCCTTCAGCCGGCGGGTTGCTCTCTAGCGCCGGCGCAGGCGCTGACGTCACATCGGTCGACGCGTCGCTGACCCTCAGCTGCGGTGGGTCGCTGAAGCTCACATCGATCGAGGGATCCGACATGTCAGCGGCATCGTCGGGGGGCTCGGAGCCGAGCGGGTCGGGTTCGGTTCGAAGGCAAGGCTCGGTCGGGTCGCGATCGGGCTCGACGGCGGCGGTCACCCCGGAAGGTTGATTCCAATCGTCGTCTTCGTCCGGACCGCTCACACGATTGCCATTGTCGTGACCAGGAATCGCAACCGAGTCGTCCAGCAACTTTGCGCGCGGGATGTCGGTGATCGGCACACGAAGCGCCCGCCTGCTGCGCGAGGCAAACGAGTGCGGAGGCGTCGCCGACTCTTCGGGCTTGTCGGCCGGGTCACCGCTCATCGACACCCCCGACGGCCATGGCCGCGCCCATCCGAATCGACGCACCGGCCTCTGCTGCCACCTCGAGCACACATGCCGGCGGCGTCATCACGACTGCAGTCGAGCCCATGTGGAAGACGCCGAGCTCTGCGCCTCGTTCTCGCGAAATAGGCGAATCGGCATAACTGCGCACACCCGGAGCGTCCCCGCGGTTCGTCTGCAAATCGTCAAAGCTCAACCCGATGCGTCCCACACCGATCGCCCCCACCATGATCGTGGTCACAACACCGTGAACCACGCTTTCCTGCACAATAGCAAGCCGTTCGTTCCTTGCGAAAAGCCCAGGGATATGATCGGTCCCGATCCGGTTCACGGGGAACAAAGTCCCCGGCACGTACCGGACGTACTGGACGTCTCCACATGTCGGCGCGTGTACGCGGTGGTAATCGCGGGGCGAGAGGTAGACGATGAAGTAGCGCCCCCCTTCATAGAGGGCAGCCGCCGAGGGATCATCGAGCAGATCAGCGGCCGAATAGGTTTGGCCTTTCACGAGCAACTCGCCCCCGGTGGTGATCTGGCCGAGATCCTCGATCCGCCCATCCGCCGGGGAAACTAAGGCCCTCGGGTTGGGGTCGATCACCCGGGCGCCGTTCAGGAGCTTGCGCGTAAAGAAGTCATCGAAGGTCCGAAACCCCTCGGATGGCACGTCGACCTCGCGCAGATCGACGTCGTAAGCCTTCACGAACGCGGAAATGGCCGCCCGGACCAACGATTGAGGCGCCCTCGAGGCCGCAAGCCTGCCGAGCGCCCTGCTCAAACGCTTGCGCGGCAGAGCACGGACCGTCTGCGCGGCCAATCGTGAAGCACTCATCCCCATGAACCGGTGCTGTCGGGAAAGGGTATCCGACCCGGCCGCGCCCCGTCAAACGTATGGGGTTCAGGCCTAAACCGCAGCTTCGCCGCGCTCGCCCGTTCGAATTCGGACGGATTCCTCGATGGGGGTCACGAAGATCTTGCCGTCGCCGATCCGGCCGGTCTTGGCCGCACTCTCGACTGCTTCGATCACCGAGACCACCAAGGAGTCAGGAACCACGATCTCCACTTTCACTTTGGGAACGAAGTCGACCACGTATGCGGACCCCCGATAAACCTCTCGCTTGCCGCCCGTACGGCCAAACCCTTTGACCTCCGTCACGGTCATGCCCTTGATGCCTACCTCGTTGAGGGCATCCTTCACCTCATCGAGCTTGAAAGGCTTGATAATGGCTTCGACCTTCTTCATGGGACCTCCGAACTTCGAGCAGCCCAACCAGAACCGCCTGCTGCAGAACGGTGTACGCCTCAATTGTTTCCGAATTGTTTCGCGGTCGTAAATACGACACTGGAATCCTTGGTGCCATGGGTCAGCCAGGCTGGACGGGCCATCGCCGCTCGAGCGGGGGCTGCACCAAGATCGGCACATAGCGCCAGGCAAAGCATGCAAAGCCAAGCCACCAACTGGCGGCGGATAGCAAGAGTATCGTGCGCGCATCGGGGACCGCAACGACCATCACCCGCAGCACCGCAGCCAAGGTGATCATCGCGTAGCCCAGGTTGAGCACCGGATTGCTCTGAAGGGGCCTCCCGGTATGGCCCAACGCCGCACGGCTCGCGATGGCGACAATCATGGTGGCGATCGCGCCGGTGGTGAGCGCATGAACGCCCGCGCTTCCTGGCCACCAACCGAGCGCAGCGCCGGACAACAGGAGGACGCCGATCGGTATCCAAAGGAATGCGACGTGGAGGATCCACACCATTGGATCTCCCTTGGCTCGGAAGCCCTGCCATCGGGCGACGCGCGCCAACAACAGCAGCCCCGAGAGCAGGCCCGTCAATGCGGTGACCGTCGGGGGTATAGGGAGCAGGGTGAAAGAGGCGAAGAGGACGAGCAGAACGGTTGCAGCGAGATCGACGCGATCGAACGAAGGCGGTGCCCCGGGCTTGAGGTCCGGTCGTTGCCGGCCATGAAGACGAAGCCAATTTCGTGTGAATGCGGGGACCACACGCCCCCCAATGACCGAAATGAGCAGGACGAAGACCCAGAGTGCGGAGAGCAGCGCAGGATCGACCCAACGCGCCCTCCCCGCGATGCCGACGTAGAACGCGGCGTTCGCAGCCGTCAGCAATACCAACAGGAAGAGCACTTTGTAGTTCCTATGGTTGCGCACCGAGATTACCTCACGGCTCATCAAGGCGAGGAGCAACAAGTCGTAGCCGAGGTCAGCCGTGGCTGCGGCGGGCACCACCCACCCTACTGCTGCCCCCGGCATGAAGAGGAGCAGCCGTGCGTTGAGCCACAGGAGCGCCAGCCCCACGAGCGGACCGCCTGCAACCGGTGGCCGCCCGGTCCATGTCGCAACGGCAGTCAGCAGGAACCCACCGACCGCAGCGCCCGCAAACCCGAAGAGCATCTCATGTGCGTGCCACCAGATCGGATTGCCGCCAGCGATGGTGGGCAATGGCAGCCAGCCAATCCACGCAAACACCCACACAGGAACCGCGATCAGCGCGTAGAGCGTCGCCAGCAGAAAGAGGGGACGAAACGCATAGCTGAAGAATACCCTCGAACGACTCACGGCCATCGGCGGCTGCTATACACCTGAAACGCCACGTCCGCTTCCTGGGGGAGGCCGTTTTCAAGATCCTTGGTTTGAGGCTAGAAGAGCCGAAAGGTGAACCGATGACACTGACGCTACCCGACTTGGCATCCCGTAACCGAATCACTGGCATCGAACAATACAAGAGCATCTATGAAGAGAGCATCAACCACCCCGAAGCGTTTTGGCGCCGACAAAGCGAAACGCTCCACTGGTTCTACGAGCCACACGGCGTGTTCGAGGAATACGGTCCGGGAGAGTTCGTGTGGTTTTCCGGCGGACGGCTCAACGCAGCGGTCAACTGCGTAGACCGACACGCCGCGAAGGATCCCTCCAAGACGGCGATCGTGTTCGTCAAAGACGAGCCCGGGGAATACGAACACATCTCATTTGGTGAGCTGAAGGGCCACGTCGGCCGCGTGGCGAATCTCTTGAAGTCTCTCGGAGTCAAGAAGGGAGACCGGATCTGCATCTACCTCCCGATGGTTCCCGAGCTCGCGTACACGATGCTCGCCTGTGCTCGAATCGGCGCGGTGCACTCGATCGTGTTCGGTGGTTTCAGTGCGGAGGCCCTCCGCGACCGGATCATCGACGCGGAAGCCAAGGTGTTGGTCACAGCCAACGAGGGGGTGCGCGGAGGGAAACCGATCCCGCTCAAGGCGATCGCCGACGATGCAGTCGAGGGCCTTCGCGTGGTCGAAAAGGTGCTCGTCGTGCGCCGCACCGACGCGGAGGTCCCGATGCACTCGGGGCGCGACATTTGGTTGCACGAGGCGATGGCCGAACAGCGTGTTACGTGTGCGGCCGAATGGATGGCCTCCGAAGATCCGTTGTTCATCCTGTACACGTCGGGATCGACCGGCAAACCCAAGGGGTTGGTTCACACGACCGCAGGGTACCTCACGTACGTATCGTCCTCATTCCGATACGTCTTCGACATCGGCCCGGACGACATTCATTTCTGCGCAGCCGACATCGGGTGGATCACAGGCCACAGCTACATCATCTACGGGCCACTCGCGAACGGGGTGACGACCGTGATGTTCGAATCGGTGCCGACGTACCCCGACGCAAGTCGGTATTGGAATGTCATCGACGACATTGGGGCGACGACACTCTACACGTCCCCAACGGCTCTACGCGCCCTCATGCGCGAGGGTGACGATCCGGTGCGGGGTTCGAGCCGCGCATCGTTGCGGGTTCTCGGGACGGTCGGCGAGCCGATCAATCCCGAAGTCTGGCGGTGGTACAGCGACGTAGTCGGAAACGGGAAGCTGCCGATCGTCGACACCTGGTGGCAAACCGAAACCGGCGGCGTGCTGATCAGCCCCCTTCCTGGGGCAACGCCGACGAAACCGGGCTCGGCGACCCTTCCGTTGTTCGGCATCGAGCCGGTACTGGTCAATCAGAAAGGCCAAGTCCTCGAAGGCAACGACGTCAGCGGGCTTCTCTGCATCGCCCGACCGTGGCCGGGGCAGGCGCGCACGATCCACGGCAATCACAAGCGCTTTGTGGAGACGTACTTCTCCCAGTATCCCGGCTACTACTTCACCGGCGACGGCTGCCGCCGGGACGAAGACGGCTACTATTGGATCACGGGTCGCGTCGACGATGTGATCAACGTTTCGGGCCACCGCCTCGGCACGGCCGAAATCGAGAGCGCACTCGTGGCGCACCAAGCCGTGGCCGAAGCCGCCGTCGTGCCCTGCCCACACGAGATCAAAGGCCAGGGCATCTTCGCGTTCGTGGTGCCGATTGCCAGTGCCGACTGGGACGCGCAGGAGCTTCAAGGCGCCCTCAAAGAACAAGTACGCAAAGTGATTGGACCCATCGCGACGCCCGACGAGATCCGTGTGGTGAACGGCCTTCCGAAAACCCGATCCGGAAAGATCATGCGCAGGATTCTCCGAAAGATCGCGGCCGGCGAAGGAGATCAGCTCGGGGACATCTCTACCCTCGCGGACTCTAGCGTGGTCGAGGCACTTCTGAAGCGGGGATGAGGATGCCCAGGCCTTCGATCTTCAACACGGTACGCGACCTCGACCGGCTTCGACAGATCGCCACGGTTCTGGCGCTGCACGGCTTTGGTGAGGTCGTCACCCGAACGGGGCTCGCGAGCTTGATTCCTGGCCGGAAAACCGAGGACACCGGACGCATGCCGACCGCGATTCGGCTCCGGAAGGTGCTCGAAGACCTGGGACCGTCATTTGTGAAGCTCGGTCAAATCATGTCCACACGCCCGGACTTGATCCCCGAAGACATCATCACCGAGCTCAAGAAACTCCAAGACAGCGTTGCGCCGGTGCCCTTCCCTAAGATTCGCGACCAAGTAGAGGCCGAGCTCGGTTGCCCGCTACAAGACGTGTTCGAAGCTTTCGACGACGCACCGTTGGCCTCGGCTTCGATCGCGCAAGTGCACCGTGCTCGCCTGCGAAACGGTGAGGACATCTCTGACGTGGTCGTCAAGGTGCAGCGCCCGGAAGTCCGGGCCGTGATGGCCCGCGATGTGGACCTTCTCTATTGGCTCGCCAAGGCGCTCGAGCGCTCGATGCCCGAAGTCCAACTCTATCGACCGATGAGCCTCGCCGAGGAATTCGACCGTTCGGTGTCGGCCGAGCTCGACTTCACTCTCGAAGCTGACAATCACGAACGCTTCTCGGCGAACTTCCGAGGGAACCTGCATGCGAAGTTTCCGACGGTTTACCGACACGCGAGCGCGAAACGGGTACTGACGCTCGAGTACTTGGAGGGTCACAAGGTGTACGCGGCGATCCGCGCTGGGGTGAGTGGCGAGATGATCGCCAAGCGCTCGGTCGAGATCATCATCCAGCAGATCTTCGAGGATGGCTTCTTTCACGCGGACCCCCACCCGGGCAACATCATCATCATGGGGACCGCCGAAGATCCGGTGATCGGCATGATCGACGTCGGGATGGTCGGTAGGCTCACCCCGAAGATGCGGGACCGCACGGTGGATCTGATGTTGGCGGCGGTCCGGGAAGACTACGGCGGGATCGCGGACGGGCTCTACGCCATCGGTCGATCGACGCACAAGATCGACCGGAACGCGTTCGATGCCGAGGTGACGATGCTGGCGCAGCGGTACCTCGGCAAGCGGCTACAAGACATCGAGTTTGGCGGGTTGATTCGGGACCTGGTGATGAGCGCCCGCAAATACGGTCTCGAAATCCCCTCCGAGTTCCTGATGCTCGGCAAGAGCTTGATGACGGTCGAAGGCGTGGGCAAAGAGATCTACCCGGAGCTGAACCTCCTCGAGGAAGTGCGGCCGTATTTCACAGACCTCTTTACGCAGCGCTACTCGCCGGAGCGGATGACCCAAGACGCGCTTCGCGGTCTTCGCCGTTTGGGCGGCGCGGCGTCTGAAATGCCGATCCAGATCGAGGAAATCCTCGAGGACCTTCGCAGCGGCGCCTTCAGCGTCAAGACGCAACAAACCCAGCTCGAGTCCGCGGCCGACCGCTTGGGCAGGCGGGCGTTCAGCGGAATCGTAGTGGGGTCACTGCTGATCTCGGGTGCGATCCTTCTATCGGAGGAAAGCTATTGGCTGGGTGGACTGGCAGTGGCTGCCGGGGCGTTCTACGGGGCCGCACACACGGCCCGCCTCTGGCTCCTCGGTAGTAAACCGCGCTAGGAGCCCCGGATGGCGCGCCCGAGGATGACGCCAAGCGCACCAGCGGCGAGACACAGCACCACCGTCCCGCCCATGTAGAGCGCTGCCCGGCCCCACGCACCGTTTTGCATGAGCCCGATGCTCTCGAGATTGAACGTCGAGTACGTCGTGAACCCGCCCAGGACCCCGGTCCCGAGCAAGAGCCGCAGGTCGGTGCCAAACCAGGTTCGATCCTCGGCCAACACGAACACGAGCCCGAGCCCCAGCGACCCGAGGACATTCGCCGCGAAGGTTGCTGTGGGGAAGCCCGTCGCCACGGAGAACGCGCCCAAGACGAGCGAGAGCGCATACCGAAGGCACGAGCCTGCTGCACCCCCGATCGCGACCCACACGAAGCCCACGAACAGTCTTGTAAACGATCTTCGACACCGAACGCAAAAGGCGGAGGGTGATTTCGCGTGCTAGGTTCGGCGCGTGATCAGCGACGAGTTTGCGTTCTTCGGGTTTGACGACGTTTCTTGGGATAGGCTCGTATCGTTGCTTCTCGGTGAGAAGGACGCCGCGCCGACAAAGCCCCGAGGGGTCCTGGTCGTCGTGGTCGACGCGGGGGGCGCGCCCGTGGGTTCCTTTCACACCGCCGACGGGAGCATTGATCCAGCCTCGCTGCCGCCACTCGACGACCTAGCTGCGTTTTGTGACGCCACCGCCGCGGGCGCCTGCATCGTCATGCGAGAGCCGGCCATGCCGGAGCTGGCGGAGTACTTGGCCGAGCCTCTCGACACGGAACAGGACTTCGTGGCCCGCGTGATGCGCTTCGCGCGCGTTCTACGCGAGCTCGGCAACGGAAACCTGCTTCGGGTTTGGCCGAACCCGCTCCCCGACCTCTTTTTTCCGCCCGCATCGGCGGCCAAACCAGCGGGAGACGTGCTGCTTCCCGACGATCGCTCTGTCATCCTCGGGGTGTTCGACGGCGCTGAGCTTTGGACGGCTGCAGTGCTCCGACGGCGCGGCGGCCGCTTCGACGTGCTGGCTGGGCCCGAAGCGATCTCGGAGTGGACTGGGCCCCTAGGAGGTGCTTGGCGTCGCGATCACCGAGTGCTGGTCCAGGCCGTCGAGCGTGAGCTTGGCCCGGTGCACGTCGGTCTCTTCATGGAGCTCCCAACGGCACGAGCGATTTTTTCCGACCGGCAACCGGGTGCATGGGCCCTGTCGTACGCGAGCCGCAATCTCCTCATCTACCCCCTTCCCGGTTTCGCGACGGCAGCCCTTGGCGTCGACGGGCTCGTCGGCGTGGCCCAGTATGCCTTCCAAGCGATCGAAGAGATGGACCCCGACGAAGTGGCGCGCATCGCGGAGGGGTTTTGGCGGGGCCTCACGGACGGACAGGGGCTCGCGGGTTTGCTCGGATTCTCCCCAACGGAGGTCATCTCAGAGGTATGGCAGGAGAAAATCGCGGCCCTCGATGAGGACCCTCCAGAAGACGACGGCGGCTCCACCGATTGAGCCACTCCCCGTAAAGCCCAAAGATCGCCTGTTCTTTGACAAACTTGGCGACCATCTGTACCTTTATCCCACCTGACCAATCTTACAGGGGACATCTGTCCAGGATGAAGGGCACAACTAGTCACGCACCAGTGACAATCACTAATGAGAATTCGCGGGGGAAGGCATGCAGAAGCTGACGCAACGTCAAAAGGCAGTTCTTGAGTACATTTCGGACTCGATTCACTCCCATGGGTACCCACCCACCCTTCGTGAAATCGGCAATCATCTGGGTATTCGGAGCACGAACGGGGTCAACGACCACCTCCGCGCCCTCGAGCGCAAGGGATACCTGACTCGGGAGGACATGAAGTCCCGGACCCTCCGCCTCATGCGGACTCCTGACGGGAAGCCGAGCAGCCGCCCGCCATCGGCGAACGACAACCTCGTCGAAATCCCTATCGTGGGTCGCGTTGCCGCGGGCGCCCTCACCGAGGCCATCGAACAGCCAGATGACACCGTGCAGATCGACCGCATGCTCATCGGCGGCCAGCGAGATGTCTTCGGCCTCCGAGTCAGCGGAGACTCGATGATCGAAGCGGGGATCTTCGACGGCGATTTCGTATTCGTGCGCAAGCAACTCACGGCAAACCGCGGGGAAATCATCATCGCCCTCGTCGGCGATGAAGCCACCTGCAAGTACTACTACCCCGAGCGTGAGCACGTCCGATTGCAACCGGCCAACAAAGAGATGGCGCCAATCCTGATCCCAAAGAACGACTGGCGCAGCACTCAAGTCCTCGGAGTAGTGGTCGGCGTCTACCGCAGGTTGCATTAAGTCCGCCCCAACCTCCTCCCCCACCCACCCGCCCCTTCGCCCTAGAAGCCTCCGGCTTCTGGGCCTTGGTGGTGGGCAGTGACGCTTCGGAGAGCTGGCCTTTCCTCTACAAAGTGCTCAAGACCGAGCCGCGTCAGCCTCGGATCGCGGACCAAAGCAGGCTTGGCATCCGTGTGATCGAAGGATCGGCGTAAAAATATGTGAGCTTGCGAGCCAACTTGGCAGCCGTGCGATGGTCGTGGAACCACGCGGGTCGCGGTCGCACGCGGAAGGGACCGCGCACCACCGATTTCTGCGGGCGATCGAAGAGATACGTGTTGTGCACGACACCCCGCCCGGAACGAATATCGTCATTCGGATGCCCCGGGTATGCGCCCCAAGTCGGGCTCACCATCCCGTAAGACAATGCCGGCCAATGGTTCACCCCGATCGAGCCATGCTTCAGGTTCGCGACCGCGCGTTCCATGGCGGCGGCGACTTCTGGATCCTTCAGTGACTTTGGATGCACGATGATCGCGCTGTTGAGCGTGCCCCAAACCGACTCGTTGCAGAACTGGGGGTTCACCAGCAGGGTGCTCGGAGCCAAACGTGAGGCACCTCACAAAACCGTTACGCCGGGCGCACGTTTGCAACCGGAAGAACCGGTGACCCGACGAACAATTACGTATGGACGCCTCCGTACAAGGGTGAGTAGACTCGGCCTTCCCGAAGCGCGATTGATTGGTGCACATCGTTCGCAAAGCTCTCTGACAGACAAAGCACGATCGGAGCCCCGCAATGGTTCGAGCGGGGCGGCAAGGATGTCGCCTCGCTCCATTCGGAAAAAGAAGGAAACCCATCATGAAAATCGGAATTTTTGTAACAGTCGCCGCGCTGGGCTTGGCCCTCTTCGCGGTTCCGGACGCACACGGCAACGAAGGATCGGACCTCCATATGCAGATCTTCGGAGGCAACGTGGTTTCCAGCGATACGGACGGAATCCCCACGCCGATCGACGGCGGGGCAATAACCGCCATACAGAGTGGACAGACGAAAGGGAGCGGGAGCCCTTCCTTGTTTTCGTCAGCAGCGCTCGAAGCGGTCGACTTCAGCAATCTCCCCACGCCTGGCTGCCCCGCCGCGATGCCACTTGGAAGCGGCATCAGCGCAACCATCGTGTTCATCTACGATGACGGCTCGCTTCTTTCCCTAACGACTGGACCAGGCAGTTCCTACTGCTCCGATGGCGTCAACTTCACTGTCAATTTCGTGGGCACTGTCGTAGGGGGCAACGGACGATTCGAGGGCGCGACCGGCACCTGGGAGGGCACGACGCAAACATTCCCCGGCGGCCGCTTCACGGGAGAGATTAGCGTAGACCTCAACTGAAACGCGTCGTTCAAACGAACGGAGCTCAAGGCGCCCAACAAGCAAACCCCCCGGCGACAACGACCGGGGGTTTTGCTTGTGGCGAGCGCTGCCCTTCGTGAGACGCGCGGAATAGGAACCGGGCGGTGCGCCGAGCGGGCGCGGGACGACAACGGCTTCTGGTGCTTCACGAGAGGCAAGGACACCAAATAGACGACGACTGTGCGACCTCTCGTGCTCGTGCCGGTTATCCCCTGGCCAGCATCCGATCCGATAGATAACTCGCCATCGCGTACACCGTTTCCTGGGGGTTCACCAGCAGGGTGGTCGGGAACAAGCTGGCGTCGACGACATACACGTTGTCGAGATCGTGCATGCGGCCGTCTGGGCCGACGACGCTCGTCTT
>Ga0255058_10001222_pt1 | contig 14590 bp, 14 predicted proteins | sample Cases_109_9_MG_FD_188637 | JGI IMG/M metagenome (GOLD analysis project Ga0255058, IMG submission 188637) | Seawater microbial communities from Amundsen Gulf, Northwest Territories, Canada - Cases_109_9 | ecosystem: Environmental > Aquatic > Marine > Gulf | place: Canada: Northwest Territories... | reverse complement strand
TGCCCCCTGAGGGGGCTTCAATAGTCTTTCCCCTCTTGCGGCAGTCTGCTGGAGGGACTAAAAATTCCAAATCACAAATATCAAATATCAAACAAATAACAATGACCAAAATTCGAAATTCCAAACTTGTTTTGTGTTTTGGTCATTGAATATTGGAATTTGAGATTTGTTTGTAATTTGGTGCTTGGAGTTTGGGATTTCATAGACTCCAGTACTCCAAAACAGCTCTCAATCTTTACCGGCAGAGCCTTATGTGAAGCTATCATCGTCAGGGCTCGTAGGATTGGTTATGAGAGCATGCGTTTGGACACGCTATCGTCTATGGAAACGGCCAGGGGACTGTATGCTTCTCTTGGATTCACGGAGATAGAGCCGCATAGATACAACCCCATTGAAGACGCACGTTTCATGGAGTTGGAGTTGTAACTGTTAGCACCCGTAGGTCGGATGGTTCCCGCCTCGGCGGGGTTCATCCGACAATAATTTGTGAGCACCCAGTCTTTTGTCTGATGAACCCGCTCTGCGGAACCATCCGACCTACGAATTTGGCATGGGAGGAGAGAAAGCGTCATGTCAAATTTTGATTCTTCACAATTTTCGGTGGTAAAAGGTGAGATTGGCTGAGAACATCCCACTGGATACGCAGGTAATCGCCAGCCTTATAAGCGATCGTGAAGACCTGCATCTGGTGTGGCCGAAAGCTAAATGGCCCTTTGACCATGACCAGTGGCGAGAGGTGCTTGATCCGGATGCAGGCAATAAGCCTTTCTTGGTTTTTGAAGGCGAGCAGCTCATAGGTCACGCCGCCCTTCGCAAGACTGAGGAATCGGACGTCTACGCTGTAAGCTTCCTGTACCTTTTACCCCTGCTGCGTTCTCAAGGATTAGGGGAAAACATCATTGGCCTTCTGGAGCAGTACGCCACAGAGAAATTGTCTGCAAAGAAATTAATATTAGTCGCCAGGACATACAACCCCATGGCCCTTAGATGCTACACCAAGTGCGGCTTTGAAGAATACAGTCGGGAGGAATCACTGATCAGAATGTCCAAAGTGTTGCGGCCTGAATGAAAATTCAAGGACAGAGGAACAATTACTACGGAGAGCACTAAATAGTTTGAAAAAAACAACCGTAGTCATGTCGATGGAGGGTCATGATGTCTTTTCTAAGGTGACTGGCGGGAGGCCTGTGTTCACTTCCGAAGCTGTGGGCGGGGGAGCCCCTGGCCCGCAGAAGCGCAGCGGAGGCGGGAACAGGGAGGGGGTGCCTTCCCCCGCAACGCAGCTGCGCTAGAAGTGACCAGGCCGGAGCCTCGGAACCAAAGAAAAGATTTCATGACCCGTACATAATTAGAATGCAAACCACTTAATGTCTTCGTAGTAACTCTTAACCAACTAGGCTAGTGACCATCTTTAACTACAAAATGGAGCAAGGATGTTTGCCCGAGTCAAAGCTGCGAGAGAACGATTGCGAGGCCATGCCAATGTCACCCCCGTTATGACTTCCCGAATCCTCAACGCCTCGGTGGCAGCGGATGTTTTTCTGAAGTGCGAAAATTTTCAGAGGGCCGGCGCTTTCAAGTTTCGTGGCGCCTTCAACACAATATCTCAACTTACCGACCAACAAAGAGAGCGCGGCATAATCACTTACTCCTCGGGAAACCATGCACAGGCAGTAGCCCTGGTGGGTCAGTTACTGGGAGTCCGAACCACGGTGGTTATGCCGAACAATGCGCCCAGAGTTAAGCGCGCCGCCACCGAGGCCTATGGTGCTTCCGTTATTGAATATGATCCTGAGGAAGCGACTCGTGAAGAGATGGCAGATCTTCTCAGAGCTGAGCATGGCTATACAATAATTCCTCCATTCGATCATCTTGACATCATTGCCGGGCAGGGAACGGCAGCATTGGAGTTGTTCGAGGAACTGAAAACCCTGGATGTGCTGCTTGTACCTTGTGGGGGAGGAGGCTTGTTGAGTGGCTCAGCTATCGCCACCAAAGGCATAGAACCGGCTTGTCGGGTAATTGGCATTGAACCAGAACTAGCTGACGATGCTACCAGATCATTTCACACAAAATCACTGCACACAGTCAAGAATCCTCCTACCATCGCTGACGGAACCCGTACTCCGTCTTTGGGTAAGCTTACTTTTCCCTTAGTGTTGGAATACGTTGATGATATGAGAACCGTGACGGAAACCGCCATCGTCGAAGCTGTCCAATTTTTGTTCTACCGGATGAAAATTGTGGTGGAGCCCTCGGGCGCACTGGGATTGGCAGCATTACTCAGTGGTGCAGTCTCTGAGTCAGGCAGAGTGGGTGTTATTATCAGTGGCGGTAATATTGATGGCGATATGATGTCTAAAATATTGCTGACTGAGTAAAGAATCCGGCCAAAGGACTCGGCTTTGGGCTGCCCCCTGAGGGGGTTTGAATGGTCTTTCCCCTCTTGCGGCAGTCTGCTAGAGTGACTAAAAATTCCAAATCACAAATCACAAATATCAAACAAATAACAATGACCAAAATTCAAAATTCGAAACCTGTTTTGGTCATTTGATATTGGAATTTGAGATTTGCTTGTAATTTGGTGCTTGGAGTTTAGGATTTCATAGACTCTAGCACTCCAGTACTCCAAAACAGCTCGCAATCTTTACCGGCAAAGCCATGCAACTCCGACCTGGCCCTGAGGACCAGGTTTTCTAGGACTAAATAACCTTCAATTGAGCTTTAAAGGAGGCTATCTTGAGCTTCATGCATGTCTCAAAAGATGGCGAGATCGCGACTGTTACTTTAAGCAGGGGAAAAGTAAACGCGCTAAACGAGCCCATGGTAGAAGAAATCACCAAGTCTTTTGAAGATCTAGCAATAGATAATGAGGTGAGATCGATTATCTTCACTGGTTCTGGCAAATTCTTTTCTTTTGGCTTCGACGTCCCTGAATTTCTAAACTACTCCAAAAGTGACTTCATCAGATATTTAGAGAAATTTACTAACTTCTACACCTATTTGTTCCTGTTTCCAAAACCGATTGTTGCTGCACTGAACGGTCACACCATAGCCGGAGGTTGTATGTTGGCCACAGCATGTGACTTCCGCTTGATGGTCACAGGAAAAGCGAAAATCTCGTTGAACGAGATAACCTTTGGTTCAGCGGTTCTTGCCGGAAGTGTAGAAATGCTAAGGTATTGTGCGGGGTCTAGGAATGCTCAGTCAATACTATATAGTGGAGCCATGTATTCTGCTGAAGAAGCTTTCCAACTGGGATTAGTTGATCGGGTCTCCTCTGAGGATGCTTTGACAGAAGACGCCAGAAAAAGCGCCCAAGAATTTGCTCAGAAAGATAGTTCGGCTTTCAGGTGCACAAAACATCTTTTGCGCAAACCTGCTGCTGAGGAGATGATCAAGCGCGAAAAGGACGCCATCTTTGAATTCGTCGACATCTGGTACTCGGAACAGACGTGGGAAAATTTAAAAGCAATAAAGATCTATTAGTGGAAGGGAAGAGATGCGATTATGCTGAAAAGATGGTTTTTGCTGATGTCGATGCTCATGCTGACCAGCCTGATGATGACTCCCCTGGTTGTTGCGGCGGAGTCCTCCCAAACTTTCAGGGAAAAGAACGGCCTGCTGGCCTATGCTCCTCCCGTCTGGTTTTTGGAGGGGTACTTCATTGCCCGCGAAAAGAATCCAGGTTACATTTTCGGAACAGTGCAGGATTTCGTCAGGACTCTGGGCGGCACAACCACATGGTTGATCGAGGATCTGGAACTAAAACGGGTTGAGCTGGCCTCCGTGGAAGGAAAGAACCCGGAATATTCGGTGTTTCTGGAGACTGTTTCACCTCAAGGTACTGAATATTGGGTCTTTGTGGTGTTGCCTTATGAAAGCGCCCAGGCGTGGTTCGACGCCAGGCGGGCATATCATGGGAGAAAGGCTGAGGGTTATTATGGAAAAACCCGAAGTGAGCTTGAGCGCGCCCTCAGCCAAGGCCTTAAAATCAAAGCTGAGCTTCGTTTCTTGATAGAGAGAGGAGATATCAGCCTGCAGGCCCCCGAGGACGCGATCCTTAACAGATACAAATTCCAGCCGGTTTTCGACCTCAGCGCGGGTCGCTGGCTGGACCCAACCGCTAAGACCAAGTAGTCAATATCTAAGGAGATCTGAATTATGTCATCCCATGAGGATAGGAGTGGAAAACCTAATCGCCGCCAATTCTTTAAAAAAGCTACAGCCATCGGCTTAGGGGCCACGCTGGGCGGCTCCTCTCTCTGGCGGCCCCACCAGGCCTCGGCCCAGATCACCATTCCCAAGGAGCCCATGCCCCGCAGACCCTTTGGCCGCTCGGGCATAATGGTCTCCACCCTTTCACTGGGAGGTATGTTCGACATTCTGAACAATCGGTTGATGATCGCAAAGGCTCTTGATTGGGGGATCAACTACTGGGACACAGCGGAGGGCTACGGCAGGGGCCGCAGCGAAGAGGGCATCGGTCGCTGGTTCGCCCGCAATCCCCATACCCGCAAACAAGTTTTCTTGGTAACCAAGCTTTCCACCAGAAGAGGTGGCGATTTTACCGGCCGGCTGGAGAAGAGTCTCAAAAGGCTGCACACCGATTACGTGGACCTATTCTTTGTCCACGGAATACGTGGCATAAGTGAGATGGAATCCAGCCTGAAATCGTGGGCCCAAACCATGAAAAAGGCCGGCAAGATAAGGTTATTCGGCTTCAGCACCCATTCCAACATGGAAGAGTGTCTCGCGGGAGCAGCCAAGCTACCATGGATAGACGGCATCATGTTTACCTATAACTACCGCCTAATGCACGAGCCCCGCATGAAAGAGGCTGTCGAGGCCTGTTACCGAGCCGGTATCGGTCTGACCGCTATGAAGACCCAGGGCGGCGGCCCGGTGAAAAGCGACAGTGAGTCTGAGATTGAAATGGCGGGCCGCTTTATGCAGAAGGGATTTACAGACAGTCAGGCAAGGCTCATGGCTGTTTGGCAAGATAAGCGTATCGCCAGCATCTGCTCTCAAATGCCAAACCTCACTATCATGGCCGCCAATGGGGTGGCAGCGTTGGACCAAACCCACCTTTCACAGTCAGATCGTGCCTTGTTGGCCCAATACTCGAAGGAAACCTGCGGCGACTATTGCGCCGGATGCGAACGTCTCTGTTCAGAAGTGCTTGCTAAAAGGGTGCCAATCAACGACGTCATGCGCTGCCTCATGTATTTCCATTCCTACCAGGATTTCGGCTTGGCACGTTCCACCTTTGAGACTTTGCCGACTCAGACAAAAGAGCTTTTGACTCAATTGGACTTCAGCGAGGCAGAAAGTTCGTGTCCCCGCAACTTGCCCATCGGAAAATTGATGCGAGAGGCTGCCACCCTGTTTGTTTGATAAAGCCCACCATAATTCCAGGATAATTATGAGTAACCCAGCTCGTTTCTGATCTCTTGGGTTATTTTATTAATATTATTTCTCTCATCATGAGTTAATTTCGCTGGCTGAGGTCTTCCTTTGTAACTCGGTTTTGTTATCTCAATTATATCCCTTTGCCTATCTGACAAAGAAAAGCCCAACCAGTCAAAGAGTTGGCTTAACTGTTTACTATTATTACTAATTATCTCCTCATAGCAGACAATTCTGCTTCTCTCTGAATTTTCCCTGAAAAAATCCAAGAAATAGGTATTCTGTGCTACCCAGGTGTGGGCGTCAGCCTCTATGCCGTCACTCGCCCGGGCCGATATCTTGCTTGCAACAACGTCAACGGGATGACGAACAAGAAAAACAAATCTTCCATCCGGATAAAGATCAGCTAGCATTTCTGGCACGCGATCATTTAGTCCATACCTTATCTCCTTAAATCCCCAATGCACCTTTTGCTCCAGAGAAATAGGATTGAAAAAAGACTCGATGAAATCCCGAAAATTGTTTTTTACTGTTTCTTGATCGTACCAATTCGTCCACGCACTCCACAGTTGTGGATTCTTTAAGGTCTCAAAAACAGAGATTGGCTCTTTTCCAGCAACATTCTGACTCATTATGTATTTTTCGATCATTTTGTCTTCAAGATTGAGAAAATAAGCTGCCGCTATCTGTATTAAAAAACCGCCATGCTCCCCATAAATCATGGCATTGTCAACACTATTGAGGATTTTTTGCAGGAGAGTGCTCCCGCATCTACCGGTACCCAACAGAAATATCGGAAACTCTGCCTCAGGCTTTGGATAGTAGTCTTCCAGTGATTCGTTCTTTGGCTGCTGCTTAACGCGGGTCATTTCTCCGTCGTTCCTTTCACCTGCTCGAACAAATCGACCATGTCACAGAAGCTGGCATCTTCAGGTATACCGGTTTTCAAAAGACATGTTTTCACCGACCTTGAAAATACGGGCTTTTATGACTCAATTCCTTCCTGGGATATTTCTCTTTCGTCTGAGAGAATGACATTCGCATAGGGGGGGCACATTTTGCAGGTCCACTCTGGCTGCGGTTGCATTTTAATAAAATCTACTAGTTCATCATCCGAGCAATCTGGTGTAAGCGGTTCATAGTTCAGGTAAGGCTTCCAATCCGGATCATTTTCCCTTCCGTATTTTCCCAGTACATCGCCAATGTAGGCTATGGGGGCGCATTTATATAAGTTTGATTTGTAGAGCTGCAGTGTTTTGCAGGCACAGTGTTTCTTGCTCTCGGTAATATCATCATGTTGAAAGGGTTTTATATTAGTTCCTGCCCCCTGATAGAAAACTTGGAAATTTAACTTTTGTTTCGCCTCAACATAGGGGCCCCAGCTGGATTCAGCCGGCCGGACCGTATCACCAGCCCACTTTTCCAGAAGAGCCATTCCTTCCTTTACTTGATTGATTAATTTTTCGTTCTTTGTCTTTCCCGTGAACACATGCAAAGATACTTGAGTATGAACATGGTATTCTTGAATCAGTTCCTTTAACCAGGGACATTTTGTTATCAATATTCCGTTCGTGATGATGCGGAGTTTTGTTTCCTTCTGAGAAAAAAGCCTCCTGTAGGCAATACAGATATCTTTCAAGTATGGATTCAGTAGAGGCTCTCCGCCCAATAGAGAGATTCTTTTAAAATAGAGCCTATCCTTCCATGGTTTGATCCAATCGACGAGTTCTTTTACCTTAAATGGTCCGCCATAGCCATAATTCGCTAAATGATTACAGCCGTGACAGTGAAGGTTACAAGAATTGATAACATGGACGTCAAGATTGTTTACTAGCATGGGGCTCACATCATCCATATCTATTCGTACCTCGGCAAAACAAGGTAACTCCCGATTTGCACCGCATTTGTCCCGGTAGTCTAATGTAAAGCTTTTGCCATTTCAATGCATGTTTTTGCAGAAGTTTCCTCAAGAATTGATAGTTGATCTTTGTCAACTGAGGTCACGAGGTACTTTGCCCTGATTTTAAAATGAAAATGCTTTTCTGGTGTCTCTTCTGTCGTTCCAAAGCTCACGGTCTGGTCACTTCAATCCCGGCTGTGACCGGGGGAAGGCACCCCCTCCCTGTTCCCCGTTCCTACGTAACGGGGCCAGGGGCTCCCCCAGCCACAGCCGAGGAAGTGGCACAGACCTTCCGCAGTCACTCAGATGAGACACCAGAAAAGGCATAGGGATAGGCTGCGAAACAACGAGCATCTGAGCAACCTGTATTTCGGTATCTCAGCCCCGCTAGTCCATGCATGAAGATGTGGCGCTTTGCTAAAGGGAGATTTCCATAAAATGGCGCGAATTGCTCGTTGTGGAGTAGCCTTCCCCTATGCCCGGATCGCAAATGGCATTTTTGGGGAAAGTCTTGATGTTTTCGACGTAAGGAAATAGTAGCATAACCCCTTGCACCCTTTCCGGTCTTGGCAAAAAGAGGTAGAGTTGATAAAAAGAGCTGGAAGCCGCTGGGAGTTGCAAGGAAGGACATAGGGTTTTTATGGAATCTCGGTATTACTCCAAGAAACTGAATCGACATTTTTCAAAACGATTAGATTTTTTGATCTACGCCCACGATGGCCGGGGACTTGGGCATGCGAGCCGAAGCATCGCCATTGGCTTGGCCCTGCGCCGACTTTACCCACAATGCAAGACGTTATTCGTTTCAGGATGTAAGCAGGCAGCTGCCTTGATAGGCAATGGGACTCTGGACTGGATAAAGGTCCCATCCTATGCAACCACCATTGTCAAGGGCCGAGCCGAAGGCGGCTATGGGGATTCGAATTTTTATAAGTCAGCTCTGGGGCAGTTGCGCACCGAGATGTTGGCCTCAATTGTGAAAATTTTTCAGCCTCGAATCGTGCTTGTAGATCATGCCCCCACGGGTAAAAGGAATGAATTATTCCGTGCCCTGGAGGTTAGCAGAGATGTAGATACCCGTTGGGTCTTGGGCCTCCGAGGGATCATTGGGGATGACAAGGATGTTTGGTCAGACGCAGCGATTCAATGTTTCAAGAATTATTACGATTTAATTTTGTGGTATGGGGATACGCAGGCTATGGGTAGTGAGTATCCCAATATCATCGCAAAACGTTTCGGTGTCAAACCAGTGGAAACAGGTTATGTTTCGAGATTAATGGAAAGCAAACATCTGATTGCATCTGCAAAGGATACCCTGGCTGGAACCATATCCATCCCTTGGGGAACTGAGGCAACATGGAAATTCGTAAAAAAAATCTATGACGCAATAAAGGGGATCGGTGAAAGCCACGGCCCCTGGCGACTGTTCGTGGACCAAGAGAAGAAAGAGATGATCCAGGATCTCTTCCGAAATCTACCCTTTTGTACTGTCGATGAGGTCAGTGAAAGATATATCCCTTCTCTGGTAAAATCGAGGGTGGCCATAGTGTATGCAGGATACAACAGCATTAGCGATATCCTGGCCTCACGAATCCCAGCCGTTGTTCTTCTGCGTGATCTTAATGACAGGGAGCAACAGACTCACGTTGACAGTCTTCTTCCATTCATCAAAGAATACGTTACTGTCTTGACGGAATCGAACACAGACACCCAATCGCTCCAGCAGGCCTTGGAAAGAAAGCTGCACGCACCACCTTGGCAAGATGAAACCCTTAACATGAATGGTGCTGAACTCTCTGCTTTGACCTTGGCGGAAGGAATTGCCTGTGAGGAATAGAGTGGAGTCAGGCTATTCGGCGAAGGGGTGGACTAAGCTAGACTACGGTCCAGGCTACGGTATTGGATGGCCTCGGCTATGTGCGCTGAACTGATCTGCTCCAGTCCCTCAATATCTGCTATGGTGCGGGCTATTTTGAGAATGCGGTTGTGAGCCCTGGCGCTCAACCCCAGCCGATCGATAGCGGTCTCCAATAGACCGTGGGAATCCTCCTCCAACTTAGAGAACCGCTTGAGCAGTCGTGGCGGCATCTGGGCATTGCAATAGATCTTGTGGTGCGTGAACCGCTCCAGCTGTACCATTCTGGCTGCATTTATCCTCTGCCTTATGGTTCGGGAGGATTCCCCGCTGCTTTCCTGAGCCAGATCCTGGTACTGCACGGCCGGCACTTCCACATGAATGTCCAACCGATCCAGCAGCGGTCCTGAAATCTTGGTCCGATACCGCTGGATCTGCAAGTGAGTGCACTGGCACTGCCGCTTGTAATCGCCGTAGAAGCCGCACGGACAAGGATTCATGGCAGCAACGGCCATGAAAGATGCTGGATAGGTAATGGATGTGGCGGCTCGGGCAATGGTCACCTTGCCGTCTTCCATGGGTTGCCTCAAGACCTCCAGAACATTCTTGCGAAACTCCGGCATTTCATCCAGGAACAATACGCCATTGTGGGCTAGGCTCACTTCACCGGGCTTAGGAATCTGGCCGCCACCGATTAAGCCGGCATCGGAGATAGTGTGGTGGGGTGATCGGAAAGGCCGAGTTGAAATGACGGCACGCTCACCCATTAATCCCATGATACTGTAAACCTTCGTTGTTTCCAGAGCTTCCTCAAAGGTCAGGTCAGGCAGAATGGTCGCCAGTCTTTGGGCCAACATTGTCTTCCCGGAGCCTGGCGGCCCCACCATCAACACATTGTGCCCCCCGGCAGCCGCGATTTCCAAAGCTCGCTTTACGTGTTCTTGCCCCTTCACCTCGTTAAAATCCACATCATAGAGTGCATCTTGGGAAAATAGCTCCTGGACATCAACGGTTGTAGGGGGCAGTTCCTCGACGCCGTTTAAAAACTCTACTACCTGATAAAGGTGACTCGCCGCAAAAACATTCACTCCCTGCACAACAGCAGATTCTTTGCTGTTACCTTTGGGTACGATAATTCCGGCAAAATCATTATCCCTTGCTGCGAGGGCCATGGGCAACGCACCCTTGGTCTTCTTGACTTTCCCATCAAGGGAGAGTTCGCCAATTATCAGATACTGCTCCAGCTTGTCCCGATTTACCAAACCTGTGGCAGATAGGATACCCACGGCCATTGGGAGGTCAAATCCCGCCCCCTCCTTTTTTCTGTCTGCCGGAGCCAAGTTTACGGTAATGCGATGAGGCGGAAAACGGTATCCTGAGTTTTTGATTGCAGATTTAACTCGATCCTTGCTTTCACGCACTGCACCGTCAGGGAGACCCACAGTGGCAAAGGCGGGTAGACCCATGGTGATATCTACCTCCACCTCTACCACATAGGCATCAATACCCAACACTGAACTGGAAAGGACTTTTGCAAGCATCTATCTGTCCGTTGTCTGTGGTCCGTGGTCCGTTGTGTAAAAGGCATAGAGCATAGGGCATGGAGCATGGGGTGTGAAGCAAAAAGGGAAACGCCATGCGCTTTGCGCTATGCGATTTGGGGCAAACAAAGTGAACCGTAATTCCGACGGACTACGGACCACTACCGGCTAGATTTTGCAGACTCAATTATTAAGTGGGGACAATGCGCCGTTATTGGGAATGATATCTGAAAGTAGGGATGCTGTGCGCCAGTGCCCCTGAGTCAAAAACCATCTCATCACTATATTGATCAACGATAGGTATATCAGGTTGGATTTCTCTTCGCAAGAACAAAGGCATGGGTCTTAAAACTAGCCCGGATTGACTTTTCCTGGGAGTTTGGTATGTTACCTGCCATTCAACCTTCCTGGCTCTGGAACCAATAATGTTCAGCCTTTTTTCTCCCGTGAAAGGAATCAGTGGCAATGGCGCCAAAACTTACCAGTGTGCTGCTTGTAGAGGCCTGGTCACTCATTCCGACCGATTCCTACGCATAAATGCTTCCGATCGACATTTTTTTCTCAACCCGGCGGGCGTCGAATGCGACTTTCACACCTTTTCTGACTGCCCGGGTGCGGTTGTTCATGGAGGAGCCACCGAGGTCCACACCTGGTTTCCGGGCTACCGCTGGCGAATGGCCTTCTGTCGTCAATGCGGCCAACATCTTGGCTGGCACTATGAAGCGGTGTCGACTTTCGAGCGACCGAGAGAATTTTGGGGGATTTTGATTTCTCATCTAATCTGTCGCTAAACGCCATTTCACATTTATCATCTCTCATATCTTCTTTACCAATTAGGCTTCATCTTTAGTGAACTATTCTTGAAGAATTTCAGCACAATGTAAAATGAGAAATACGAGAGATAACTGCTGCCCGCTGCCAGCTGCCTCCTGCCAGCTGAAACGCAAAGCTTCTTGCCATCCGCTGCGTTGTTGTTTATGATCTGCTTGATTGTTGGAGGTGTTCCTATCCCAGAATCGAGCCTTATGACCCGCCTTAAACTCACCCTGATATTATGCCTGGCTTTCCTAATTCCAGGGCTGGTTGCTCCTGCTCTGGCGACGAATCAAATTCAGCTCAATTCCAAGCCGCCGGTTAAGATTGACGTAAAAACATATCCTACCAAGGTTGCCGCCGGCCAGGAGGTCTGGGTTGTCGCGAATATTGTCTTGGATCGCGGCTGGCATATTTATGGTAATCCAAAAGGTCCAGGTCCCGGGTTGCCTACAATTCTTGAGGTGACCTCGCTTCCTGAAGGGGTCACGGCTGACCCTGCCCGGTTTCTCCCGGCGGAAAAACTTATCGAACTCGACCTTGGCCCGGATGAATGGGTCTGGGCCTATAAAAAGAAGACCTCTATCTATGTGAGGTTATCTACGCCAGGCAATTTGTCATCTGGAAGTCACCAGGTTCAACTGCTTTTCCGCACCCTTGTTTGTCGTGAAGGGCTCTGCATGCCTTACAAAACCGACCTCGCCGCTACGCTCACCATTGTCGGCAGCCCGGAGGCCGCAGGGGCTATTCCATTACAGGTGCGCAAGAATATTGGCCTCACGCATGTTGCTAAAAGTAAAGCTACCTTGGCACCATCCTTTTCCGCCTCTACTCCTCTCCAGTCAATCAAGGAGTTACCCATCCAGCCCGGGGAGATCCCTGAATTGAATCCCCGGCCTGTTTTGCCTAGCCTGGAGGTAGGCGGTATGGTCAAGGCTGCCCTGTTCGCCCTTCTGGCTGGCTTCATTCTTAATTTTATGCCTTGTGTCTTACCCGTTGTCAGCCTTAAAGTGCTGGGCTTTGTCCAGCAGGCTCAGGAGAGTGGACGTCGTGTGGCTTTCATGGGTTTGAGCTTTGCGGCAGGAATATTTTCAGTTTTCCTCGTGCTTGCAGCTCTGGCCAGCTTTGCGGGATACGGCTGGGGAGAACTGTTTCAAAAACAATCATTTCTCATAGCAATGATCGGGCTGGTTTTTGCCATGTCTCTCTGTCTTTTCGGCGTTTTCCAGCTTCCCATACCCCACTTTGCCACCAGTAGAACAGAAGCCAGCGCCCAGCGGCATGGCTACTTAGAATCATTTTATAAGGGTACATTGGCAACTTTTTTGGCCACGCCATGCAGCGGCCCCCTCCTTGGAGGTGCATTGGCCTGGACACTTCGCCAACCTCCCACTCAGATTTTTACCGTATTTTCATGCCTGGGTCTCGGTATGGCTGCTCCTTACGTGGTTATGTCTCTTTTTCCCAACACTCTGAGGTGGCTTCCCCGCCCTGGAAACTGGCTCATCCATTTTGAACGACTTATGGGCTTTGCTCTTCTCGCCACGGTGATCTATTTACTCGCTGTCCTCCCGGAACACATGACGGTCGGAGTGATCCTTTTCTGTTTCTTCCTGGCCATAGGCTTCTACATCTGGGGGAAGATGACCACCCTCAGCGACTCCACCCGCCGACGCATAATCGTTCGGTTGGCGGCAGTGATCATCATGGTCGTTGGAGGATGGGTCAGTTTGGATATAGTGCCCTCTGTGGCGCGAAATGTGGAATTTGTGTCGGAGAAATCGCAGCAATGGGAGCTCTATACGGATACGAAACTGCTGGAAGCTGCCAGGGAAAACCGTTGGGTGCTAGTGAATTTCACCGCGGACTGGTGTCCCAACTGTCTCTTAGTGGAGAAAACCGTTCTCCAAAACCGGACCGTAGTAGAGACTTTCCGAAAACATGATGCCTTGCTTCTGAAGGCTGATCTCACCACGGAAAACCCTCCCGCCAAAAGGTTACTCCAGAATATGGGAAGCCGCAGTATCCCCTTCTTGGCCTTGTTCCCTCCGGGAGAGCATTTCTGGCAACCATATTTCTTGCGCGATCTTTACCGCGTTAAGGACGTAATAAAGGTTTTTGCCTTGGCCTCAGCGGACATGGACCAAGAGTAGGTTTTTCTTCGTGCAACTGGGTGGCCGAGATTATCCCCACAATCGCTTAAAGAAGACCGGCTCTCTTCAGTGAGGTCATGGTGCTGGAACCCAGTGTAGTTACACGGCTCAGGGTCTGACTCAATTCTTGCCGTGCGGCTTCCAATTGTCCCAGGCGAGCATAACCCTCCATAAGGTTGAGCTGTCCGCTGAGACCATCCCAGTCAGAACCCTCCATGACATTGGCGGCGAGTCTCATTTCATTGCCCACTCCTCTGACAAAAGAGCCGAACATTTTCAAGCCACCCGGACGTTCACCCTCGTCTAGATCTGGCAAAACGTCCAGCAGTTGCCCGGCAATGATCAGAGCCGACTTTAGCCGTTCAGCATACATGAAGCCCAGAATATTTCTTCTCACTCCTTCACCTTTCATCGCACCTCTTCCATTCTCTATGCGTTCTTTGCCTTCCCTACGGTGAATAAAAATTCTCCGCACTTTTGCGGTGCAGATCAACTGCGAGGCTATTGGATTCTGCAGGAGTTTCCCCAAAAATTAATGTTTAATCGCTCTATAGTGAGGCTATTAGCCTACTGCTGGTGATTTACAAATGAAAAATACATCTGCAATTAGCTCTGTTTAGATGGAGCTTGAGAGCTGGGATTTTCCCTCAGCGGCGTATATAGCCAGCCTATGCCAATTTCAATTGATCAGCCTGCCCAGCCACTATGGCAGAGGCTGGCAATGTCCGCAGCTCGGGCTGCCATCTACTTCGGCCCGAAGCACCACCGCCCGGCAAGGACAGCAGACCGAGCGTAAGCGGAGGGAATGTCCCAGCCCTCGAGCGGTAAGGCCGGCTAGCAGCAATTAGTAACGCCGGAAGGACATTCCTTGTATCTGTTCTTGCGTTCCGAGTCTCACGGTCTGGTAACTTCTAGCGCA